>ERZ773072.196-NODE-196-length-37681-cov-6.667411_pt1 | contig 37681 bp, 32 predicted proteins | sample MGYA00580617_ERZ773072 | MGnify/ENA primary metagenome ERZ773072 (study PRJEB29015, sample SAMEA2737970) | human oral metagenome | biome: human oral; feature: human-associated habitat; material: dental | place: China | collected 2122 ...
TGTGTGTACAGTGCGGGGCTCCGCCCTATTTGTAATTATTTATGTTAATACAACATAATTTAGCTTACGCAGATATGCAGATATTTCTAAAAGTTTTATTTTTCATCATTTTCAACAAAAGACACTAAGTCTTCAGTAAAGAAACGATCAATACGACTAATATGTTTCGCTAGCAACGGGTCAGTCTCCATCTGAGGTAAAAGGTCACAGTAATACACCCCATCTAAAGATGTCAATTTAACAGTATACCCTTTAAAATGCCCCGGAAGAAAGGTCGACCCAGTTCCATAATTTGGCTCTTTACCTTTTCTTTGCACATCATTTAGAAAAATTGCAAAATGTGGTGTTGCAGTATCCGTAAGGCGATTATACAAAAATTTATCTATAAAAACTTTGTCAATACGGTCTTTACTTGAGGTTTTGACCGATCCAATCGCTTTAATGTCACCTTCGACCTCTACCATTAAATCATGTTGATACCTCATTTCAAATTGAGTATTTCCTTGGTCATCTTTTACAGGAACCGAGTGATTGCCAGAACGACATGCAATACCAGCACGATTAATTGCAAGACCAATAAAACGCTCAAAAAATTGTCCGTTTAGTTTTCTTGCAGTATTTGAACGACTAGCAGGCAGCGCATCAAGCGTTGCTCCAATTGACTGCTGAGCAGTATAAATAACCCGATTCAAGGCATTACGATGCTTCTCTTCCGGCACAAATTCGCTATCCCGCACACTTTCAAGGGCTTCAATGAAATGATTGGTAGCTGCTTCAAAATCCTCCAAAGAATAAAAAAGATTAGTATTTATTGGACGAGTTAGTTGAAAATCAGCTTCCGAATTAAACTGGAAAAAACGATACTGAGGACTATTTTGCGCAACTAATTCAGCCTGCAACCCTGATTCAGCACGATACGTTAGAAAAGCATTTCCGAATTCAAGATAATCATCTATTGAAAGGAAACGTTCTTTATTTGTTACCCATTCACGAAGCGTAGATATATTCATCGAATCGCTCCTCGACGTTGCGCGATAGCCCTGTCATATTCAAACCATTCCTCTGGAGTCCGCTTCTGCAACCTCTGCAGGCGCTGAGCTGCCCAGGAGTTGTATTGCGGATCAAGGTCACACGCAAGAAATTTTCTACCAAGTTGTGCTGATACCACAGCAGTAGTACCTGATCCAGAAAAGGGATCCAAGACCAAGTCACCAGGATACGATCCAGCAAAAATTAGTTTTCGGAGAAGCTCCTCTGGCTTTTGTGTTGGATGCGGTGTTTTTTCATTCATACCATTGCAGGTCGTAGGAATCTCAATAACGTCCTTCGGCTTAGCACCCATTGGATGAGGTAACCATTCTTGCTTTTTCCCTTTACCATAAGCTGAAGTTTCAGCCTGCTGTCGACTAGGATATTTAAGAGTATGCGCCCCGTAAGGAATACGAAGATAATCAATCTCAGCAATTTTGAACTTCTTAGACTTACGCAGATGCAGTATAGATTCATGGGAACGACCCCAATCATTACCAAGATTTGCTTTATTCCTATAATGCCATATTAGCCATCGTGACGTAGCAAAATACTTTGAAGATAGATATTTTAGGTCAGCAAGAATCTCAGAGAACCCGCAAATATACATGCTGCCTGTTGGCTTCAACACCCGGCTTGCTTCAGCAATCCATCTCAGGCTCCATTCAAGATATGCTTCATGCGATTCAAAATTATCCCAACTTGCCTTTTTAATATTGTATGGAGGGTCCGCAAAAATTAAATCAACACTTTCAGATTCAATCGATTTAAGCCACGAAATTGAGTCGCCCTGATAAATAATTCCTTCAGGAGCGACAACCTGCCGTTGAAATTGTCCATTACTTAATGCCACAAATTCCCGATTCTCCGAGCAATCTATAACATTGCGCGACATTCCCTCCCGTGCAGAAAATAATGCATCACTACCGAATTCAGGTTCAAATTTCATTACAAGATTCCTTAAATCACTACTCAATGTTATTCCACCACAGGGGATAACTTCATTCGGTTTCACAGATTTACGTACTAATACTCTTCACAACGCTATCAGATATATTGAAGCTTTAGTATTCAAGCTTTAGTATTCACTACAGTTTTCATATGCTGCAGATTACACTATTAGCAGGATAGAGCATTTCAATGGTGAGGTTATATACAGGATTTCACCCCTCCTATGTGTGTATCTGTAAGGTATTCGCACCCGCCGATATCTGATCTTAACGAAATATGGCAGGAGACGGCGCTCCCTCAGTTATTGGAAGCGCCGTCTGATATAGGCTTTTAGACGTTGAAGCGGAACTCCACCACATCGCCGTCCTGCATGATGTAGTCCTTACCCTCCATACGGACCTTACCGCGAGCCTTCGCCTCCGCCATGGAGCCAGCCTCATCCAGGTCCTTAAAAGACACAACCTCAGCCTTAATGAAGCCACGCTCAAAATCAGAGTGAATCACACCAGCAGCCTGCGGCGCAGTATCACCCTTATAAATCGTCCAAGCGCGAGCCTCCTTCGGGCCAGCAGTCAGATAAGTCTGCAGGCCCAGAGTCGAGAAGCCCACGCGAGCCAGCTGGTCCAGGCCGGACTCATCCTGACCGTTCATCTCCAGCATCTCGCGAGCCTCCTCCTCAGACAGCTCCACCAGATCAGCCTCCAGCTTCGCATCCAAGAACACAGCCTCAGCCGGCGCCACCATGTCACGCAGCTCCTGCTGCTTCTCCTCAGACGCCAGAATGCCCTCATCCGCGTTGAACACGTAAATGAACGGCTTAGCAGTCAGCAGGTTCAGCTCCTTCAAATGAGCCAGCTCCAGCTTCGCGTCCTTCGCACGAGAAATGATGGTGTCACCATCCTCCAGGATCTTCTGCGCAGCCTTATAAGTCTCCAGCTGAGCGGCGTCACCCTTCTTAATCTTCACAGCCTTCTCCAGACGCGGAATAGCATTCTCCAGAGTCTGCAGGTCAGCCAGAATCAGCTCAGTGTTGATGGTCTCCATATCGGAGGCGGGGTCAACCTTGCCGTCCACGTGAATGACGTCCGGGTCATCAAACGCACGCACCACCTGGGCGATAGCGTGCGCCTCACGAATGTTCGCGAGGAACTTATTACCCAGACCCTCACCCTCAGAAGCGCCCTTCACAATACCCGCAATATCAACGAACGAAACAGTCGCAGGCAGAATACGCTCCGAACCAAAAATCTCAGCCAGACGGTTCAGACGCGCATCCGGCAGGTTCACCACGCCCACGTTCGGGTCAATGGTCGCGAACGGGTAGTTAGCCGCCAGCACAGTGTTGCCGGTCAGAGCGTTGAACAGGGTGGACTTGCCCACGTTAGGCAGGCCAACAATGCCGATAGTTAGAGCCACAAGTTTTCCTTCGAATCATGTACCCCGCCAAGCACTCAGAATGCGCCGCGTACGTGATGCGGCGGGTGCGGGCGGGCACAGGGCGAAAATGGTGCCCGCATCCAAGCGCGGCACCGCCAGTCTCGGGAAGAAACGGGTGCGGGGCGCCTGCGGGCATAGACACTACCATTCTACCGTGTTCGCGCAGGAGCCGCCCGGGTTGATGAGAACAGGGGGCTAGAGCCAGCCGTTCTCCGTGGCGATACGCACCGCATCCTGACGAGTCGACGCACCCGTCTTCGCCATCGCCGCCGACAAATAATTACGCACCGTACCCGCCGACAAAAACAACGCCGCCGCAATCTGCTGAGCCGTACCACCCGACGCCGCCTCACGCAGCACCTGCGCCTCACGCTCCGTCAACGGAGAAGCACCCGTCACCAAAGAATCCGCCGCCAACGACGGATCCACCACACGCAACCCCGCATGCACACGACGAATCGCCTCCGCCAACTGGCGAGCACCCGTATCCTTCACCACAAAACCACTCGCACCAGCCTCCAGGGCGCGGCGCACATAGCCCGGGCGGCCAAAAGTCGTCACAATCAGCGTGCGCACCGGCTCACCCGACTCACTCAACGCACCCGCATCACGCAGCGCCGCAGCCGCCTCAATACCATCAGCCAGCAAAGCACCGGGCATCTGCACATCCAACAGCACCACGTCCGGCTTCAACAGGGCGACCGCGCCCAGCACCTCATCACCGCTACCGACCTGACCCACAATCTCCAAGTCAACCTCCAGGCCGAGCAGGGCGGCAAGAGCCTCACGGATGAGCTGCTGATCGTCAGCAAGCAGAACACGAATCATGGGAGCCTCCCAGGGCTGAAGACGGTGAAAAGGACGGGGCAGAAAATACCGGGTGGAACATACCAGGCGGAACAACCGTAAGAGGTTGTCTACCACCACCATACAGGGGCGGGTAGCTCCCCCGTCCAGGGCGCGGCGCTAAGTTCCACAATCTACAGCATCTACCTACAGCAGTGAGGTGTCGCCGTCCATGCTCACACGGATGCGCGTGCCCACCCCACCGGCAGGGTTCGGGTTCTCCACAAGCCACTGCTCGGGAGCCGCCTCAATCACCACGCTACCGCCGGACGCCGCCACACGCTGAGCCATACCCGTCAGACCGTTACCGCGGGCATCGCCCACACCCACGCCGTTATCGAGGATGTCCAGACCGGTTGCGCTCAGACGCACCCGCGCCGCGTTCGCACCCGAGTGGCGCACCATGTTCGTGACCGCCTCACGCAGAACCCAGGAGAACAGCTTCGCGTTCACGCCAGCCACCGCGAGCGCGCTCTGAGTCTCCGGCAGTTCGGCGCGAATACCGGCGGTCTGCAGGGCACGACCCGCACCCTCAATCTCACCCGAAAAGTCGGGCACACGCAGGCGCGTCACGGTTGAGCGAACCTCCGCCAGGGATGCGCGGGACAGCTGCGCGATCGCCTCCATCTCCGCACCGGCGCGGGCGGGGTCAATCTCCAGCAGGCGCTGCGCCAGCTCCGCTTTGAGGGTGATGACGGTCAGGGAGTGGCCAAGCACGTCGTGCACGTCGCGGGCAATCTCTTCACGTTCCTCGGAGAGCGCCAGGGAGGCACGTGCTACGTCCGCGCGTTCTCCCAGCTCAATCAGGTAGGAGAAGCCCAGCATGCCCACCATCGGCGCACCGATAAAGAGGGCAATTCCGCCGTGCGCGGTGACGTCAAAACCGATGCCCGCCATAAAGATTAGCCAGCAGGCCAGGGCAATCGTCGCCGCTACACCGAAGCGCAGGGGGTACGGGGCGATTGTGCCAAAAACCCAGAACGCCACAAAGTACATGCTGAACGACAAGAACACCGTATACGCCGATTCAAGCCGCAGTGCCGCCATGCCAGCCACCGGCAGTGCCATCAGCACCGTCCAGATGACGCTTCGACGCACCGTGGAGGTGACCGGCACCAGCCACGGCACCGCGTACGCTGAGCAGTTCACCACCGCAAACAGCACCACCAGCGCCACACCGGCCCAGCGCACCGGCCCCAGCTCCGGGGTGGTGAGGAAGCTGTCCAGCGGCATGAGCAGAAACACCAGCCACGGGGCGCTAAAGCCCATCGCAAGCCAGTTCACGTTGCCGCGGCGTTCACGGTGTAGGAAGCGGAAGCGGTGCTTGCCCAGGGTGCGCTTCGCGGCGGAGGGTGCCGCCTCGTTTTCTGCGCTAGCCTGGTCAGTATTTTGCGGGTGCGTGTGGGTTTCGGTCATGGTTCTAGCCTAACGTGCGGGTGCCGCGGGTGCAGGTGCTGCGGGTGCGGGCGCCACTGGTGCAGATACCACCGGCGCGGCAGTGTTAGCAGATGCGGTGTGAGCGGGTACGGCTTCCGCCGCAGCCTCGGGAGCCCCTGATACTACGGAACCCTTGAGACTGCGGCGGGAAGAATCGTTTAGCGGCGGGTTGCGCGGCGCATCAGCAGGGCAGAAACACCCAGGAAGATCGCTGCCCACACTGCCAGGCTCACCACGGCGTACCAGAGCGGCTCGGTGACGAACCAATCCTCACCACCGCCCAGAATAATGGTCTGACCTGCGGCGAAGGGGTAGCGGGCAATCTCAGCGGCACCGTACAGCGGGGTGAAGCGTGCGTACTTCAGCAGGTCGGTGCTCAGCGGGGAGAACACGGTACCGAAGAAGCTCATAATCACCAGCAGACCGTTCGCAATGGACACGGCGTTCTCGTTACGAATCAGCAGACCCATCATGATGCCGTAGAAGGCGAACACCAGACCGCACAGCACCGTCAGCGCGCCGGCTGCAAGCTGCTGGTTCAGCGGAATCTCAACACCGGTAAACATGCCCACAATGTTCACCGCGATGACCGGCACCGCAGAAATCACCAGGGCGGTCAGTGCCTTCGCGCCCAGGTACTTGCCGGTGGTCAGCGGGGTCAGCGCCAGCTGGCGGTTCCAGCCGCTGGAGAGCTCGGTGACGGTGCTGCCGCTAATCGCCACGGTGTTCTGCACGGCACCGTACAGCGCCATGCCAATCATGACGTACGCTGCTACGTTGCCGTCGCCCATCGGCTGGGAGGAGTAGTCCTGCATCGCGCCGAAGAGCAGGAAGAAGACGATGGGCAGTGCCACGCCGAAGAAGAAACGGTCGGTCGAGAGGATAGAAGCGCGGATGTCGTAGAGTGCGTAGCGGAGCATGATGTTTTCCTTGAAAGTGTGTAGCGGCGGTGCGGTGTGGTATTGAGGCGGTGCGGTGTTTAGGCAGCCTGATCTTTAGGCGTCGGATGCTTTGGAGGCGGCGGCCTGCTCGGTCAGCAGGGTGAAGGACTCATCCAGGGAGGGCTTGGTGACCTCCAGGTCGGTAATGCTGTAGTTGTTCAGCAGAGTGCGCAGTACCTGCTCAATCTCCACCACGGAGATGCGGTGGCGGTACCCGCCGGACTCTTCGGTGACCTCAACCGGCACGTCCAGGTCGGTGATGGGTGCGGGTGCGAGGAAGCTGAGGTGGCGGTGGCCGGTCAGGGCGCGAATCTCGTCGGAGGAGCCGTCAGCGATGATGGAGCCGGATTCCATGAGCACGATACGCTGGGCGAAGTTCTGTGCTTCTTCCAGGTAGTGCGTCGCAAAAAGAATGGTCGTTCCTCGTTCGGCGATGGCTTCCATGCGCTCCCAGAAGGTGCGGCGCGCATTCACGTCCATGCCGGCGGTCGGCTCGTCCAGGATCAGCAGTTCCGGCGAGTGCATGGTCGCCAGGGCGTAACGCAGACGCTGCTGCTGACCGCCCGAGCATTTGCCGACCTTACGCTTAGCGATATCGGTCAGGTCGGCGCCGGCGAGTACCTCATCCACGTCAATGGGCTTGGGGTACAGGGCGGCAATCATCTCGACCGTGGCGCGGATCGTCAGGTCTTTGAGCAGGCCACCGGTCTGCTGCACCGCACCGAGTAGACCGGCGCGTGCCGCCTCGGAGGCGTTGCGGCCGAAGACGCTCAGCTCGCCGCCGCTGGGCTGGGTCAGACCAAGAATCATGTCGATGAGGGTGGTCTTGCCCGCGCCGTTGGGGCCGAGCAGTGCAATGATTTCGCCGCGCTTGACGGTCAGGTCAATCGAGTTGACGGCGACCACGGTGCCTGCCGCGCGGGTGGTGAAAACCTGGCGGAGGGAGCGGGCGGAAATAACGGTTTCTGCGGTGTTTTGCTTGCTGTTCTGAAGTGCTGCGGTGTTCATGGTTCTATTACACCGCCGGTTTTCGCACCGGTGCGGTACAGAGTGTCATGACCTGCCCATGACAAATGTCATGAGTTCGCGGAGCGGCTGTTCTAGCGAGGCATTTTCAGCGGTAATACAGCATGGCAACGAGGTAATCTCCGCAGCGAAGGCGATCACGCGAAGCGGGGGCTCCGTCCTCGAAGCGCCCCCAGGCGCTGAAGAGGGGGCACTCCCCCGCGTAGCGTGAGCGCGAAGCTGCCTAAGCACGCCCCGTCTCTCTCTTCCCCCCCCCGCGACCGGAAGCCAGCGCGTATCGCTGCCCAAAACCGTGCATCCTCAGACACGAAAACCCCGCGTAGCGTGAACGCGAAGCTGCGCAAGCATCCCTACCCATGCATCCTCAGGCACGAAAAACCCCGTGTCTTCTCCCCAAAGCGGGAAGAGGACACGGGGTCATCAGTATAAGAGTTTAGCGAGTGGGCTTAGCGCCGCGGCCACCGAGCTGGCGACCCACGTTCTCGTCATTCTTCAGGGCGGAACGCAGTTCCTTCGGCAGGGAGAAGAGAATGTCTTCCTTCGCGGTCTCTACCTCTTCGATGGTGCTGTAGCCGTACTCGGCGAGCAGAGCCAGCACCTCCTGAACCAGAACCTCGGGCACGGACGCGCCGGAGGTCAGGCCCACGGTTGCCACGCCCTCGAACCAGGACTCGTCCACCTGGTGTGCGAAGTCTACACGCTCGGCACGCTTAGCACCGTATTCGAGTGCTACTTCCTTCAGGCGCACGGAGTTCGAGGAGTTTGCCGAACCAACCACAATCACCAGGTCGGCGCGCGGAGCGATCTCCTTGATGGCGCCCTGGCGGTTGGAGGTTGCGTAGCAGATGTCGTCCGAGGGCGGATCCTGCAGGGAGGGGAAACGCTCACGCAGACGAGCCACGGTTTCCAGGGTTTCGTCCACGGACAGGGTGGTCTGAGAAATCCAGACGACCTTCTCCGGGTTGCGGACGGTCACCTGATCCACCTCGTCGGGCGAGTTTACGATCTGGATGTGCTCGGGCGCCTCGCCTGCGGTACCCTCGACCTCTTCGTGGCCGGTGTGGCCGATGAGCAGGATGTCGTAGTCCTGCTTGGCGAAGCGCACAGCCTCGCGGTGTACCTTGTTCACCAGCGGGCAGGTCGCGTCAATGGTGTTCAGGGCGCGCTCGCCGGCTGCGGAAACCACTGCCGGGGACACGCCGTGCGCCGAGAACACGGTCACGGAGCCTTCGGGAACTTCGTCCACTTCATCAACGAAGATAGCGCCCTGCTTCTCCAGGGTCTCCACCACGTGGCGGTTGTGAACGATCTGCTTACGCACGTAGACGGGCGCGCCGTAGTGCTCCAGCGCCTTCTCAACAGCGATCACGGCACGGTCAACGCCTGCGCAGTAACCGCGCGGGGTGGCGAGCAGGACTTTCTTCTCACCGGTGACGGGTGCGGCGGCTTCAACCTCGGCGCGGCTGCGGCGCTCGCGGGGTACGGGCGGCAGGCCCAGGGCAATAGTTTCAGTGGACATGGTTACTATCCTACGTTGTTCGGACTTTTAGTGTGTGATGACTGTGGCACCGCTCGCAGGGCTTCGGCCCAGGGCGGTGAGGCGAATCAGGATACCGAGTAGCAGGGCGAGGATTGCCAGGACCAGCCCGTAGCTTGCCGCCGCCTCCAGATGCCCGGTCAGTGACGGCGCGAGCTGGTTCCATGTCCCGGTAATCAGCGCCGTTCCGGCGGTGCTGTGGCTGGTAATTCCTAGGGATTCGGGGCTCTGGCCGCCTAACCAGGCTGCGGCGCCCCATCCCAGCAGGGCGTAGAGCAGAGCCGTAACCACGGGCACCAGGATGCGGTGCCTGGGTGCCAGCAACGTAGCCAGCAGCAGGCTCAGCACCGAGATGATGGTCAGCGGCACGGTGGACTTGCCCAGCGCGGCGGCACGGTTAATGCCGGAGTGCAGGTACCACTCCTGCTGGTCCTGCTGGCTGTTGCCGTCCTTCACCCGGTCAATGTTGAGGGTTTCAGGGCCGAGCTTCGTCAGGTCCGGGTCGAAGGAGCCGATAGAGCCGACCTTCGCATCCAGCGCACGGTAGAAGGGGGTGAGCACAATGACGGCGGGACCATCCTGGTGTTCAAGGTTGTAACGGCGAGTTTCCTCGGCGACTTCCTTCCAGAGGCTTCGATATTCTTCAGTTTTTGACAGCTCAGCCGCGGAACGGTTGAGCAGGGAACGTATACCGTCTTGTGTCGGCTTTACAAGAATGGAGTATAAGCCGCTTTCTTTGGTGCCGTCGAGGAAGGTTGTCATAGCCTCGGAGTTCATGAGGTCTTCCACCGCGCCGTCCGCAATGCGCGAGGCAAGCTGCGAGTCCTCCGCCAAGTTGGAGGAAATCTGTGAGAAACCGCGCTCTGACATGAGCTTTGAGTTCACCCAGGCACCCGCAGTTGCGCCCAGACCGGTCACCAGGGCCAGGGCGCACAGCACAACGGTCAGGAACCTGCGCAAACCTGCCGCGAAGGGAGGCTCCGGGGCAGCCTGCAATTCAGCTTTGGTGGGGGCTGTCCCGTGGCCGAGCGTGCGGGTGGGCTGTAGCAGGGTGGTGTCTTCATCCGCCGTGTAGTGGCCGTCCGTGTAGTAGCCATCCGTGCGGGTGATCCGGGTGCCGACGACTCGGGTCGCATCCGCCGGGTAGTTTTGCGCGCCCGTACCCGCCGCAGACGAAGCCGCGGCGGTGTTGAGGGCATTGTTCTGGTCTTCTGACTGATCGGGTGAGCGCATGAGCCTAGGGTACCCGCTCACACTGTTCAAAGCCGATTCAGACCCGCCGAATGCGCCAGAAGCTAAGTTCCACCTGCACTGCGTGCAAGATACCCCGATTCGCTCGGCTGACCTGTGAGCAGGCGCATAATCGACCAATCAGGGACAATAGAGGGTATGAACTTCTACAACCCCTCCGCAGCGCAGCCGGCACCCGCACTCGTGGTGCCGCCCGTGCACGAGCGGCAGCTTCCCGGGAAGTCTCAGGAAACCACCGCCACCAACCCCTGGCCCCTCGCCCTGCTCGCGCAGAACCTCAAAAACTACGTAGACAAGGTTCCCGAGCTCTGGGTGGAGGCGCAGGTCGCCTCCCTCAACGGCCGCGGCGGCAACGTCTTCATGGAGCTCAAAGACCTCAACGAAGACTTCTCCTTCACCCTCGCGCTCTTCGGGCGTGCCGGTAGCGGCCTGGCGGCTGATGTGACCGTAGGCGCTCGCATCGTCACCCGCGCCAAGCCGAGCCTGTGGAAGAACGGTAAGCTCTCCCTCATCGGCAAGGAAGTGTATGCGGTCGGCACCGGCAACCTGCACGAGCAGCTGCAGCGTCTGCGTGAAGCTCTCGCCGCCGAGGGGCTGTTCTCTGATACGCGGAAGAAGCCGCTGCCCATGCTGCCGAATCGTGTGGGTCTGATTACCGGTCGCGATTCTGATGCGGAGAAGGACGTTATCCGCAACGCCTCCCTGCGCTGGCCCGGCGTGGTCTTCGAGGTGCGCAATACCCGCGTTCAGGGTGAGGGCGCGGCGGCTGAGGTCATTGCGGCTCTCGCCGAGCTGGACGCCCACCCGGAGGTGGACGTCATCGTCATCGCCCGAGGCGGCGGATCCTTCGAAGACCTGCTGCCCTTCTCTGAGGAGGCGCTCATCCGCGCCGTCGCGGCGGCCACCACCCCGGTGGTCTCGGCAATTGGTCACGAGGCGGACTCCCCCATCCTCGATGCGGTCGCCGATTTACGTGCCTCCACCCCCACCGATGCGGGCAAGCGCATTGTGCCCGATATTTCGGAGGAAACCGCCCGCATCACCGAGGCGCGCGCCCGCCTGGACCGTGCGGTGCTCGGCTACGTGGGCATGCAGATGAACTACATTGCGCAGCTGCGTAGCCGCCCGGTGCTCACTCACCCGGAGTCCTCCCTGCTCATGCGTGTGGAGGAGCTGAGCCAGTTGCGCGAGCGCGCTCACCGTTCGGTGCAGCACCGTCTGGAGCGTGAGTCGGCGACTCTGTCGCATACGTTGGCGCGGGTGCGGTCACTCTCGCCTGCGCAGACGCTCAACCGCGGCTACTCCATCGTTCAGGATGCCGCGGGCGCTATTGTGCGTGACGCTTCGGCGCTGAGTGCGGGCGAGCAGATTACGGTGCGCGCGGCGACCGGTTCGGCGCAGGCGACCGTGACTTCTACGGATCCCTCACATATCTCCTAAACCTCAATCCTCTTAGTTTTACCCCCTAGTTTTATCCCTGAAAGGTTCCTCAATGAGCGAGAACATTAGCTTCAACAGCGCCGAACTGGGCGCCCCCGTCGAAACCCTCGGCTATGAGCAGGCGCGTGCCGAGCTGGAGCAGGTCGTGCGCCAGCTGGAGTCCGGCGCCAGCGACCTGGAGACCTCTATCGCTCTGTGGGAGCGTGGCGAGGCGCTTGCCGCCCGTTGCGAGGCGTGGCTGCAGGGCGCGCAGGAGCGCCTGAACGCGGCACGCGGCACGCAGGCAGGCGCACAGGCAGGTCAGGAGCCTGCGGCGAACTAGCACGCCTCTCTCTCTCTCCCCCCCCCCCCCCCCCCCCCGGCGCGTTGCTCCGCCCTCTGGCGCAGCGCGCATCCGCGAAGCCGCTAAAAATAGCCTGCCCCGCAGCTCATCAGAACTGCGGGGCAGGCTATTTTCCGTCTATACGTAGCAGAGAGAGCAGGGCTAGTGCTTCTGCTTGTAGTCAGCCATGAAGTTACCCAGGCGCTCCAGGGCGCTGGTGAGGGTCTGCGTATCGGGCAGGAACACCAGGCGGAAGTGGTCCGGGTCCTTCCAGTTGAACGCGCGGCCGTGGCTGAAGAGGATCTTCTGGCTCTTCAGCAGGTCCAGGGCGAACTGCTCATCGTCGGTAATGTCGAAGCGCTCAATATCGATCTTCGGGAACAGGTAGAGCGCGCCTTCCGCGTTGGTGCAGCTGATGCCGTCAATCTCATTGAGCATCTTGTGCGCCAGGGTGCGCTGCTCGTACAGGCGACCGCCGGGAACAATCAGCTCGTTAATGGACTGGTAGCCGCCGAGCGCGGTCTGGATTGCGTGCTGTGCCGGGACGTTGGAGCACAGGCGCATGGAGGCGAGCAGGTGAATACCCTCAAGGTAGCTTGCGGCATCCTTCTTGGGGCCGGTGATAGCGACCCAGCCTGCACGGTAACCGCAGACGCGGTACGCCTTGGACAGACCAGAGAAGGTCAGGCAGAGCACGTCGTCGCCGGTGAGGGTTGCCATGTTGATGGCTTCAGCGCCGTCGTAGGTGATCTTTTCGTAGATTTCGTCAGAGAAGACCACCAGGCCGTGCTCGCGTGCCACATCGACAATCTGCTTGAGCACGGAGCGCGGGTACACGGCGCCGGTGGGGTTATTCGGATTAATAACCACGATGCCCTTGGTGCGCTCGGTAATCTTCGACTTAATGTCTTCAATGTCCGGGTACCAGTTGTTTTCCTCATCGCAGAGGTAGTGCACGGGCTTGCCGCCCACCAGCGCGGTGGATGCGGTCCACAGCGGGTAGTCGGGCATGGGGACGAGGATTTCGTCGCCGGTCTCGCACAGTGCCTGCAGGGTCATCGGGATCAGCTCGGACACGCCGTTGCCCAGGTAGACAGCGTCGGTGTCCAGGTTCATGATGCCGCGGTTCTGGTAGTGCTGCACAATGGCGGTACGTGCCGAGTAGAGACCGCGGGAGTCAGAGTAGCCCTGAGTTTCGGGCAGGTGACGAATGATGTCCATCATGATGGCATCCGGCGCCTCAAAGCCGAAGGGTGCGGGGTTACCAATGTTCAGTTTGAGGATGCGGTGGCCCATCGCTTCCATGCGATTGGCCTCATCCAGAATGGGGCCGCGGATGTCGTACAGGACGTTGCTCAACTTTGAGGACTGACGGTACTTCGTCATGATGATTTACTTTCTAGGGTGATCCAAAATGAATTGTGCTGCGTCGTCATCTGCGATGGGGTTGGATCCGCTAGTCAGACGCAACAGGAACGAGAGGTTACCCGTGTCTAATGTAGATGATACGCGGTTAATTGCCGTACGGGCGCTATCTGGCAGGGTACGACGAATAATGGGCACCAGCTGCTGCTGCAGAAGCGCCGTTGACGGGTCTTCCAGGGTGACTAGGCGGTTCTCTTCAATCGCGGAGTCGCAACTGTGTAGCAGGGTCACCTGCACGGTGTCTGCGGTGAGGGAGTTGACGCGTTCGGCGGGGTTGTCCTGAATCTTCGGGTCGTGCACACGGTAGCGGTAGAGGCTCCGCAAAGAATCCACGCCGTAGGTGCCGCTGGAGTACCCGGTCGGAATGGAGAACACCAGACTCGACTGCACATCGCGCAGGTTCGCGAGGGAGCTGAACTTGTAGCGGGCGCTCACGGCGCGGGTGGTGACCAGTACATCCTTATTGGTGGCGTTTGCACCGTTGAGGAGCATGAGCTCTTCGGGCAGGATGCGCGAGATAGCGTTGGTCATGTCGGTGGTGCTCATGGCACGCAGGTTGATGGGATCGGCGGAGCGTGTGGAGCTTGCGGTGGGGCTCGCGGTTGCGTCCGTAGCATGCGCGGAGGCGGTGCTCTCCTCCGGGGTGGGGGTAGCTGCCGGGGGCAGGGTCACTCCGGCTGCTTGAGCGGAGGCGCTCACGGAGGCGGCGATGCGTTCGTTCTGCGCGGCGGCGGGGCTGATTTTGCCGTCGTCGGTCAGGTAGAGCAGCAGGTCGCCGCTGTAGTCGATGACCAGGTCCAGCGCCTCAACGGTGTTGGCGACGCCGCTTTCTTCGTCGTCGGGCAGGGTGGCGCTGGGGGTGGTGGAGTTCGCCGAAGGGACCATAAGCCCGCGCAGGGCGGTAGCGCGGCTGTTGTCGGTGTCGACAAGTTCAACGGAGTAGCCGACCTGTCGCAGGGCACGCGCGTACACGTGCGCTACGGCGCGCATCTCACGCAGGGCACCGTAGCCGATGCGCAGAGTACCGTAGCTGGACGCGGAAGGATCCACGTGCGGGGTCGTGTCGTTGCTACCGCAGGCGGCGAGCAGCGGCATGAGCGCCAGGGAGGTGAGCGCCGCACGGCGGGTGAGGGTTAGTCGGTTCATTAGGGAAGCTTCCGTGCGTTTTCGTCGGCGAGAAATTCGCGGTATTCGCGTGCCCAGCTGGCGGCGTTGGAGTAGCCCATCATGGAGGCAACCTCGTCGATGAGGGTGCCGTAGCGGATGGTGTCCAGCTCAGCGATGGGTACCCAGCGGGCGGTGTCGGAGGAGCCGTTGATTTCGTGGCGCAGTTCGCCGGTGACAATGTGGGCACGGAAAACCACCCGCAGGGCGCAGAAGGGGAGCGCTTGCGGGTCTTTCTGGGTGGAGCGCACGGGGAAGTGTCCGGCGTGCACGCCCAGAATGTCTTCAATGGCGACGCTGTAGCCGGTCTCTTCGAGGGTTTCCCTCAGCGCGGTCTCGTCCGCCTGTTCGCCGGGTTCCATGCCGCCACCGGGCAGGGACCAGAGGGGGCTGAGCGCGCGGTCTTCGGGCACCCAACGAGTCATGAGCAGCTTGCCCTGCTCAATGATGACTGCGTAGGCTGCGGGTCGGGTTTCCATTGCTAATGCCATGGTTTGATTTTACCGTCTATCGTTCTTTAGCGTTTCTTGCCGCGGCGTGCGCTGGCGGCTTTGGCGGACTGTCGAGCGTGCTGGCGCGCGTTGCCGTTTTTCTTGGCATTGGCGCGCTTTTTATCGCGGGCTTCACGGCGGGCGTTGGCGGCTCGTGCCTTCGCTTTTTCCTTTGCTTTTTCGGCGGCGATGCGTTCGGCGCGTGCCTGTCGGGTTTCGCTACCGCGGTCGCTGGTTGCGGTGCGGCCGCGCACAATGCCGATAAAGTCCTGCAGGAGCGCTTCGAGCTCTTCACTGCGCGGCTCGCCCTTGGGGGCACGCGGCCAGACCAGGTGCACCGGGTAGGTGTCCAGGCCCGCAACGGGGCGGTAGGTAAGGTCCTTGCGGTGGTAGAAACGCGCAATGGACATGGGCACAATGTACAGGCCCACGCCGGCGGCAACCAGCTCGATGGTTTCCTTATCGGTCAGGCCTTCGGGCACGATGCGGCCGGCACTCTCACGCCAGGTACGGGACACTTCCTCATAGGCGGGAATATCGGAGGCGGGCTGCAGCAGGAACTCTTCAGCGAGCTCCTCCACGGGCACCTCATCAAGCACGGTGAGCACGTGGTCCACCGGCAGAATGACCACGGGCAGTTCCTCGTAGAGGCGGATGCTGTGGTACTTCTCGCCGTCAGTGCTTGCCGGTTCGCGGTCGGGGCGCACAATGCTCATGTGCGCGAAGGGGTTCTCGGGTACGTCCTTGCGCTCGATGGTGGTGCGCTCATTGAGGGCGTGATCGGTAGCTTCGGCGGGCACCTCGGAGGCAGCAGTTCCCTCTTCTGCAACGGGTTCAGCAGGGTTGATTAGGCACAGGTCCTGATGCAGGGAGTCCAGGCCGCGCGCCTCACGCACGGGCACCTCCGCCAGTTGCACGCGGTCACCGTAACGCTCATGCCAGCGGTTGAACCACTTGCCGGGCATAATCGCCGGCACATAGCTCACACGCAGCACGGAGCGCTGCAGCACGGGGATGGGCAGAGCCTCCGGAGTCTGGATCATTGCCAGCTGCTCGGGGTGCAGGTACACGCGGGTGGGAGCCTCGATGGGCGCTTCGGTTTCTACCTCGTCGGTAGCGTTTTCGGGCGCGCTCAACTCGGGGTCGATTGCGGTGAGAGCAGGGTCGTTGACGGGCTGCTCTTCGGGGGTACCTGCGGTGGAGGATGCGGATGAACTCATCCCTCCACGCTAGCACATCTTGGGCGGCGGTATTGGGGGCAGGTGAGCGGTCTCAACCCGGCAAGATAGTGCACCTATCCCCTGTTGGAGGCAGGACTAGTTCTCGGTGATGTTCTCCGCAGTATTCTCCGTAGCGTTCGCAACGGTTTCGCGGTTAATGCGGCGTTCGCGCAACTGAGACACAATGACCAGCACCGTAATAACAATGGCGAGGGCGAGCGGGAACATCCACGGCTCCAGGCCGAGCGCGGCAAGAATTGCGAAGCCGATGGTGGTGTAGATGCACGCCCACATGAGGGTTCCGACCAGCATCGCCGGAACCCAGCGGCGCAGCGGCATTTTCGTGAAGCCGGTCGTGATGATGACCGCGGTCTGCAGACCCACCGTGAGAAAGCAGAGGGGCACGGCAACAACGCCCCACCGGTTAATCAAGCGGCGCGCTTTACGGTAGGGCGGGCTGTCCATGGCTTTGCGGATGCGGTCGAGGCGCGCGCCACCTTCAGCAGCGAGCGCACCAAGAGCGTACACGATGCTGGTGCGGACGATACCAACCACCCACATGAAAGCTAGGGCAACCTCAATCGGGAGTGCGTCAAACCATTCTTTCACCCGGCTATTCTCTCATGAGTGGGCAATATTGGCCTGATTGAAGGTTCTTTGAGGCTTCTTACTTCGACATATGGAGGGGCTAAAAAGTTTTTTAAATTTTTTTCAGCCGAGGGTTATTACCCCTTGTCGCCTGCAATGGCGCGGATTTTACTTAGGCAAACCTTAGTTTATTGACAGGGTGTCGCTATTTTCGGCTTGTATCAGGTGCAGGAATTAGGATATATTTTTATTACCGAATAGGTCAGGCCTTGTGGGAAGGTCTTCCTAGTCGGTCTAGAAGACTTTCTTCCTGTGTGTGATGCTGGAAAAGGAACCCCATGGACGGGGTTCCTTTTCTTTTTAACTACCAGCTTTACCCACACCGCACATTCACATAGACGCCCCCGACAGCGCGAAAAACCCCGACAGCACAAGCTATCGGGGTTTTACGCATTTAGAGCGAAGTCTACTTCTTACCCTGATTCTTACCCTGATCCTGGCGGTGCAGGGCGCTCAGCGGCTTGGGCAGCTGAACCGGGTTCCAGGTGTTGCTCACAGCCTCAAAGGAGGAGCCAGCACCGGGGTGACGGTTCGTCGCACGAACACCACCGGTTGTAGTAGCGCCGGTCGAGTGAGCCGGGTCGTTCAGCGAGGCAATATCCAGCGCATCGAACTCGGAATCATCCAGAACATCCGGCAGAGGAATCTCTTCGGGAATCGGCTGAGCGGCAGGAGCCGCAGGTGCCTGGCGGACGGGCGAACCGTCGCGCAGAGCCTGGCGAGCCACCGGCTGATCCGGGTGAATTGCCGGCTGCTGTGCGGCAGCTGCTACCGGCTGTGCGGGAGCCTGAGCGGGTGCCTGCTGAACCGGAGCGGGCTGAGCGGGCTGGGGCACTACCTGCTGGGTAGCAGGTGCCGGTGCCTGCTGAACCCGAGCGGGCTGAACAGGCTGAGGCTGTGCAACCTGCGCCTGCGCTATCCGAGGCTGCCCCGCGGTACGAGGTGCTGCCGCGGAGGAAGCACGAGTGGCGGAACCGCTCTCCTGATCGAAGAGCACGCTACCGCGGCGAATCGGTTGGAAACGGCTTGGACGCTGCTGGCGACGCTCAGGGCGATGAGCCGCAGGCGGCTCGGTAGAGCCAGTAGCGGCAGAACGAGCGGGTGCCGGGCGAACGGGACGAGCAGCCTGAGAAGGCGCGGGCACTTCCTCATGAGCAACAGCCTCGCGAGCAGCCGTCTCGGGGGCATCCTCAGATGCCTCTAGGGCAGCATGTGCGCGGCCCGGATGTGCAGCCTCGCGGTTCACGCCACGTACGGGCTTGCGGGCGGCGGGGCGAGCGGGGGCTTCCTCTTCTTCGATCGGGTCCTGAACCGGCGCCTCCACAGACTCGTCGGCACCATCGGCAGGCTCTTCATCCCCATCAGATTCTTCGGATTCCTCTTCACCGGACTCCTCCTCAGAGGCCGCCGCAAGACGAGCAGCACGACGAGCCTTAATCTGAGCATTTGCAGACTCCAGCAGACCGGAGCGGCTCACAGCCCACGCGCCACCGGCAAGAATCAGGAAGAGAACAGCCCATCCCCACGCCGCACCACCAAAGAGAGCGAGAACGCCACTCAGAAGGCCCAAACCAGCCAGTGCAACAGCAACCAGCAGGGCAATACCGCTCGGGCTTGAGGTATCAAAGTACGACAGGACGGAAGGCTTTGACTCCTCCACTACAGGGATTGCATCGGTATAGGGCGCAGTGGGGGAAGATTCGCGAATCTGCGAAATAGAAGCCGTATCCGGGGCAGGCTGAGCGGAGTCATCGACAGCGTGAGAGGAAGAAGCCGGCGGAAGAGCAGAAGAGGGCAGGGAGGTATCCGGCGCCACCGCATGATCGGAAGACTGGTACGCATCCGACTCGTTCAGCAACACACCGGCGGAGGCGAGAATGTCCTCCGCTGTACGCTCGGCGCTAATCAGGGGACGCTCAGGCTCTGTGACGTGACCTGCGGGCGCGCGACGGAGGCTCCTGGGTACAAACCACAGCAGCAAAATCACGGTCAGAATTACCAACACACCGGAGGTGTTCAACAGCGTCATATCAGGTCGCCCTCTATCATCCCTTTATCCCTAGACTTTAATCATACCCTTATATTCCCGATGCTTTCCATAAGAGGCAAGAATCGGTCTGGATATGCGCATATACCCCGAAAGGAATATGCACCCGAGCATGCCAGAGCATACTCACCACAGAAATATCGCCAAGCTCTCACCCGGCAATATCTGTCTACGAAACAAGGAAGGCGCCCCTCCTAGGGCTAACGCCCACAAGAGAGAACGCCTTCCTCAGCGTGGTTGGTATTTATCGGTTGCCCTCATCGGAGGGCGAATGCAGAGTGCTTAGCAGTTCTCTGCGACAAAGTCCTTCAGCCATGCGCGCAGGTCGTCACCGAACTCGGGACGCTCAGCAGCAAGAATAACGTTTGCCTTCAGGTAGGAGAGCTTGTCACCGGTGTCGAAACGGCGGCCGGAGAAGACCACGCCGTAGACGCCTTCGCCTTCGCCCTCACCCTGAGCCAGGGTCTGCAGAGCGTCGGTCAGCTGAATCTCGCCACCGCGGCCCGGAGCGGTGTTCTCCAGAACCTCGAAGACCTTCGGGCTCAGAACGTAACGACCAATCACAGCGTAGTTCGAGGGAGCCTCATCAGCAGCGGGCTTCTCAACCAGACCGGTGATCTTAACGAAACCGTCCTCGCCCTCAACAGCCTCAATAGCAGCTGCACCGTAAGCGGAAATAGCCTCGCGGGGAACCTCCATCAGAGCAACGACGGAACCGCCGGTACGCTCCTGAACCTCCACCATGCGAGCGAGCAGGTCTTCCTTCTCATCAATCAGGTCATCGCCGAGCAGAACAGCGAATGCTTCATCGCCGACGTGGCGCTTTGCGCGCAGAACAGCGTGGCCCAGACCCTTGGGGTCGCCCTGACGCACGTAGTGCAGGTCGCCGCCCATCTCATTGGTAGCTACCACGGATGCGAGCAGGGCGTCCTTACCCTGCTCAGCGAGCTGCTGCTCCAGAACGGGAACACGGTCAAAGTGATCCTCGAGAGCGCGCTTGTTACGGCCGGTAATCATCAGAACGTCGTTCAGGCCGGCACGGATTGCTTCCTCCACCACGTACTGAATCGCGGGGCGATCGACGACGGGGAGCATTTCCTTGGGGGTTGCCTTCGTGGCGGGCAGGAATCGGGTGCCCAGACCAGCAGCAGGAATAACTGCCTTAGTAACAGACTTAATTTCAGTAGCCATGCCACAAGAATACCCTAAGTTATAAAGTACTTAAGGCGATTTATCGAGACTATGACATGAAAAAATCTTCAACGTGACTAACTGCATATCGGTGAAGGTACATTTTTCGGGGTGTTGAGAAAATATGTTCTTCAGAACCCAATGCTATTTTCTGCAAACCCTATACTAAAAAGTGGAATCTACACCCCGGCAGAATAGGTCGCTTTTCTCCACCCACAGGGATGTTTTCGCACCGCCTCAAACGCCCCTCAGCACGGAGGCACCATGACCATAGCAGCCGACCTAGCTCATAGAGCCACTCTCCCCCGCCCCGTATAAGACCTCACCCGCAATGACGATGGGATACACCATGCCTCTCAATACCGTAGCCGCCACCAGCAACTCCGACGCAGGAGCCAGCGCAGACGACATCTCCCTGGATAAAGACATTCTCCGCTCCCAAATCCGCCCGCGCCGCCTCACCGCACGTAGCCACCGCGGCGAACACGACCAGCAGCAAATGGCTGACCTTTTCACCCACCACATTCTCGAGGCCATCGCGCAGCGCCTCCACTCCCCCGGCACCATTGCGGCATACCTGCCCACCAAATCCGAACCGCCCATCATTGAGGCACTAACCCGCCTACACAAGGACGGACACCGCATCCTCGTACCCGTCGTACGCCCCGGCCGCAAACTCGCCTGGGTACACTGGGACCCCGCCGTTGAGCACCCGCTCAGCCCCATGGGAATCCCCGAACCAGAGGGCGAAGAACAGGACGAGCAAGCCTTCGTAAACGCCGATGTGCGCCTCATCCCCGCTCTCGCCTTTGATGCTGGCGGGCACCGCCTCGGCCAAGGAGGCGGCTACTACGACCGCGTTATCCCCCTGCTCAGCGCACAGCAGCTGCAGGAGCAGAGCATCGGCGTGGTCTTTGCCGATGAACTGTACGAAACTATCCCCTACGACCGGTGGGACGCCATTCTGCCGGTCATCCTCACCGAGGAAGGCGTTTTCCGCACCTCTCAGCAGTCATCAATGTAGCCGATTGACCAGCACCGCCCATCTCCTGATTGACACAACACTTCTGTGCGTAAAAGCCCAGAAAATATGTGCGGACTTTCAAGAATAGCCTCCGGTAGAAAAGGCAAAAAGAAACCAGAAATAGCTTTTTGAGAAGAAAACGCAAATAGCTCCCAACGTTTCAAAAGCGGTACACTCAAACCACGTTAATAAACCATCCCAGCAAAAACGGATACAGAAGGACAAAATGCCGGTCTACGTTTACCAGTGCAAGAATTGCAACCACGTCTTTGAACAGCGTCAGTCCTTTAGCGACGATGCGCTGCGCATCTGCCCGCAGTGCGGCGAAGAAACCCTGCGCAAGCGCTACAACACCGTCGGCGTGACCTTCAAGGGTTCCGGCTTCTACAGTACCGACAAGGGCAACTCCTAGAGGGAAGTTCCACATCGGTCGAAGAGGGGCGGGGCAACACAGGTTGCCCCGCCCCTCGGCGTTTAAGAAGCGCCCCCAGCTCGGATGCGCTACACGATATTGTTACCCCAGTGCGGGGGACGCTGCTGACGCATCCATTCCAGACGCTCACGCTCCTCCGGGGTCAGCGGCTGCGCGGAAGTAGCCGCTTTCTGAGCACCCGCCTTCCGGGAATTCTGGTTCTGAGCATCAGTTTTCTTCGCGGAAGCCCCCGCAGCAGACGAGGTACCCGAAGCCACCACCGGAGGCGTCGTGACACCCACCAGCAGAGGCTCAGCCCCGCTCACTGAGCCGCCGCCGCTCACGCGACGGTGACCGCGGCGAGGCTTCGGCGTCGACGAATAACTAGCCACGAACCTCAGCGCCCTCATCCATATCCAGGTAGTGCAGCACGCGCGCCACCACAGCGTCCGGATCAGCGAACACCTCCAGGGTGCCCAGCGTAATGTAGTTCCAGCCCGTGCGGCTCAGACGCTCCGGCAGCAGGCGGGTACGCTCACGCACCGAAGCACGCGCGTAATTCTGCTCGCCATCGGAGCACGCCACCAGCGGCATAGCCGCGGGGACGCTCGGGTTCGACGAGACCACAGGAGCCACGCCCAGCGCAGGCACCGGCTCAGCCGCCAGCTTCTCCGGGGCGTGCGCAATCAGAGCGATATCGCCCTCACCGCGAGTCACACGCACGCCGCAAGCCTGCAGGCGCGCCACCAAATCGTTCAGCAGCCAGTCGCCCAAATCCGGGGTGTCCGCGTCGTCGGCTGCCAAGAATGCGTTACGCGGCAGGGTCTCCGGCGCGCGCTGTGCCTTCGCCTCCGCCTCTTCACGCTCCTGGCGTTCCGCGTGCTCACGCAGCAGGTGGTAGAAATCCACCGCGCCATGATGCAGCTTCTGCGGGTCCAGTTCCGACGGGTCAATGCACGAGACAATGCGCAGGGCGCGGCGGGCACGGGTCAACGCAACCACAAAGCCCTGGCGACCGTGCTCGGCAGACAGCTGACCCAAATCATACGACGCCTGACCCAGGCGGGCGCGGCCCACACCCAGGGAGAAAATCACGGTATCGCGCTCGAGGCTCTCGGCGCGGGTCAGGTCGACCACGCGGAAAGACTCCTCACCGGCAGCGAAGAACGGCGCCAGCTGCGGGTACAGGCTCAAGGCGTGACGCACCGACTCAGCCACACGCTGAGCGTGCTTCGGGCTAGCCGTCACCACCGCCAGCGAACGGTCCGGAGTGCGGTACGCGTGCTCGAGCACCAGGTTCGTGACGCGCTCCACCTCAACACCGGGCGAATCCAGGTTCGCGTTATCGCTGACCTTACCGCGAGTATCAATGTACTCAACGGTCAGCGAACCGGCAGGCTGAGCGGAGGCGCGGCTCACCGGAGCCGCATGCAGCTGCGAACCGTAGAACTCACGGTTCAGGTAGTCGAGAATCACCGGATCCATGCTGCGGTGCAGCATCGCCAGGGTGCGGTTGGGCAGTATGGTGGCAAGCACATCGAAGGTGCTATCCAGCTGCTCGTCGGTCGGCTCGGGCGCACCGAAAGTCGGCGCAGACACGATGAACGGCGAGGGGTAGCCCGAATGCGGGTCGCCCAGGGCAATCACCTGGTCGGCGCGGGTAATCGCCGGCAGGTTTGCCGCCAGCGGGGTCGACTCGGAGTCCAGCAGCAGCACCGTGTCAAAACGCATGGAAGCGGGAACCTTACGCGCCAGGGCGAAGGGGCTCGCAGTCCACAGCGGCAACAGGGTACGCGCCATGACCGGGGCGTGAGTCAGCAGCTCTTCGAGCACGAACTCGTAGCCGCGTAGCTGACTCTTCAGGTACGCCGCCTGGTCGTGTTCAGACTCAATGCGTTCAGTCCACACGCGGGCCATCTTCGCCAGCAGACGCGCCGGAGCGCTGGTCATGTGGGCGTAGTCGGCTCGGCGGAAACGGGACTCGGTATCGCGCAGACGGTCACCGTCCAGCAGCTTACCTTCGTGATGCTGCAGCAAGAACTCCAGGGCAGACTGCCACCAGGCAAGCTCCAGCTCAGCGGAAACAACCTCGGTCGGAACCTGACGTGCGTACAGGTCATCGAGCAGCTCCGACAGGCCGCGCTCACGCAGCTTCTGGGTCAGGGCGTCACGCTCCGGCAGGGTCATCAGCAGCACGCGGTCCGCCATGAGGGCGTCCAGGCGGGCATCCAGCACGTCCAGGTCGGTACGCACAAAGTCGGTACCCTCAATGGTGTCAGCCAGGACAATGCCCAGGCCCGCCAGCTCAGAAACCAGGGAGTTCAGGGCGGCAGCCAGCTGATCCAGGTTCTCCGGAATCTGCGGGGTGCGGGGCGCCTCAATGTGGCGAATCCACTCGGCGCGCTCCGCCTGAACCACCTTCAGCTGCTCGTGCAGGTCACCAATATTCACGCCGGGCAGGATGTACTCCTTCGCCGCGCGGCGCAGGCGAGAACGCTGCATACTGCTCATCTCGATGCCGTTCTCACGGCGCCACGCACCCGAAGCGGTCGCCGCAATCAGGTCGGTCACCGGGCGGTCGTAGACATCCGCGCGGAAACGCTTAAGCGTCTCGCGGATGCGCATCAGAATTGCCAGCTGCGACTCCCACTCGGCGATGGTACGACCCGGGCGCAGTCCCAGCATGGCACTGGTGTGGTTCATCGCCTCACGCAGGTTCAGCAGGGAGGATTTGAGGGTAATGACCAGGGCGTACGCCTCGGCGGCTTCCTCGTCATTGACCAGGCGGGCGCGGTACCACGGGGAGGTACGCGATGCCGCCGCAAAACCATCAATCTCACCCAGACGCACCAGCTCGGCACGCACCTGCTCACGCTCCATGAGCGAATCGAGCATGGGGCGGTCAAAACGCACGCGGGTTGCCGGGCCGTCCTCGGAGGCTGTCAGCTCAGCCAGACGCTGCAGCGCAGAGTAGACAGAAATCTGCCAGTTTGCGTCCTTGTTCAGCAGGGCACGAGTGTGGTCAAGTAGCGCGGCACGGGTCGCCACGAGCTCTTCGTTCAGGTCCTCAGAGTTCGGCTCTTCAGCGCTCTCATTACGCACAATCGCGCGAATGAACTCGGCACGCTGAGCCTCAGCATCGTGCTCGGCAAGCAGGTCGTAGCGCAGGCTCTCAATGCCGGTGCGCTTGAGCAGCGCCGAGAATTCAGCGAGGGTGGAGCGCTTCTCGCCCACCACGAGTACGGACTTACCGCGACCCATCAGGGCGGATGCAATGTTCACGGCGGTACGCAGCGGCTCGGTGCCGGGCGCCGCAGTGATGGTGAAGGAGAATCCGCTAACCGCGGTGTCGATAATTTCCTGGGCGTTCGCGTCCGCGTCCAGCAGGAGCATTTCCTCAGCCGGGTCACGCTGGTCCAGGGGCGGCTGCAGGTTGTGGGCGTTGAGCTCACGCGGCTTCACTCCGGGCACCTTCAGCGCCGCCAGGTCACGAACCAACGGGGTGATGGCGGTGTGCGGCAGTTCGCCCAGGCTTTCCTTCAGGTCAGCAAAGGTTGAGATGAAGTACTTGGACTCGATGGTCATGCCCGGAATACGGCCCGCGGAGGCGCGCATACGTTCGATGACCGGTTCGGGGTCCAGACGGGACATGGAGTTCGCCAGCTGCGCCACATCCATGGTGCCCAGGTCGATGCCGTACTCCTGCTTGATCTGTCGGACCATCGCCGGGTTCAGACGTGCGGAACCGGCGAGGCGCAGCTCGAAGTCGTCGTCCTTCGGGTGCGGGGTGATGCTCAGCGGCGCCATGAGAATCGGCGCGATAAAGCGCTTCTCGTAGGCGGCGGCATCCTCACGGGTGTCGTGCGAAAGCCAGGAGGCGGTACCCGCCACAAAGTAGCCGGAGTCTAGGCCGTGGTCGGTAGCGAGCTCGTAAATCTTGGTGCGCAGGGTGCGGGCGGAGCGCATGCCTGCCTCCAGCTGCGACTTGTCGCGCAGAATCGTGGAGAGGCGGGTCTTGCGTCCGGCGAGTAGCTGAGCCAGGCCGGAGGGGTTCGCCTCGGACAGGTCGATGTGCACGTAGTCGACCTGGTTGAAGTCGAGCATCGCGTCGGGGCCGGTGTAGACGTCCATCTGTTCCGCCCAGCGCTCAAGCCCCGCCGAGGGATCGAAGTCCTCGTGGGCGGGGTTCAGATGTGCGGGCAGCTCGGCGATGTTGATTTCGTCGGCTACTTCGTGGGTTTCCTCTGCTGAGGTCGCGGCGGCTACGGCGGGCTGAACGGTATCAGCCGGAGTACCGGGTGCGTGCTGCGCGTCGGTAGGCTCGGGAATCTGGTTCACGTCGTGAGTGTCCTTGTGGGTCAGTGCGGTGTACGTTTGCGCGTACACACCGAAGATGGTGGTTCTTCCGGGGTCCTCTGCCCGGTGTGCCTCAAGCGGGGCGGGTGTCAGTGTGCGCCTGTATGTTTACTGCGCCTGCGTGCTTACTGTGCCTATATGCTTGCTGTGCCTGTGTGCTTACTTCGACCACATCGCGATATTGACGGCGAGCAGCACTACGGTCACCAATACGTAGAAGACCAGGGCAGGCAGAAGCGCCCAACGGTACTTGGGTGCCAGTTCGCCTTCCAGGTTGCCGAAGCGCAGGGAGCGGAAGAGGAAGAAGCTCAGGATTGCGCCGGGCAGGTTACCGATAATGACCAGCAGTACGGTCAGGTACAGGGCGTAGGCTCGTTCGGTGCGTTCGTTCTCTGCACCTGCGAGCTTGAGGGTGCCACCCAGCAGCAGGCTGAGGCAGGCGTTTAGGAATGCCACGGTGAAGAAGGGGATCTTCAGGGCTGCTTGGAAGTCCATCTGGGAGTTCGCTGCGCCCAGGGCAATCCACAGCAGCAGCAGCGCGGGGATGATCATGAGGTACCAGAACAGGTACTTACGCATCTTCTCGGTGTTTTCGATGAGCGCGAAAATTGCGGTCACAGGGTGTCTCTTTCAGATGGTCTCAGGCGGATTCGGTCGGGTTCAGGAAGAGTGAGTGAAGGAGCAGGTGGGCACAGTCACGCCTTGTCAGGCGTCGATTTCGCCCCCGTCGTTGAGGGCGTCATCCACCTGGTCCTGCAGGGTTTCGCGGCGCTCATGTTCAACGTGCTCAATGTAGCGGCGCACGATGTAGTCCAGCAGCACCGACAGCGCCACGAAGGAGTAGTAGGGCTTGCGCTGGGTGCTGATGTGGGTGGGGGTGGTCTGGTAGTGCAGGGAGTACTCGGCGTGCGAGGACATGTAGTTCACACCAATGGCGGTCACCGCGATCATGGGGATGCGGCGTAGCGCCAGCATCTTAATGTGTTCGCGCATGTTCTCGGTCTGACCGGAGAAGGACACAATGATGACCACGTCGTCCTGGGTCATATTGTTCATGGCGCTTTCGAACTCATTACGTGCCGGAATGACGTGGCAGAACTTACCGCAAACCTGCATGGACTTGGCAAATTCCTGCACGGCATTGCGCTGAGCGTAGCCGGTACCGAAGCAGTACACAGTGCGAGCCTCATGGATGCGCTTGAGCAGTCCGCTCAGCTCCATGTGCTCGAGGTAGTCGTAGGTACGCTGAATGTCTTCGCGGCCGCTCTCAATGAACCGCGGGTTGAAGGGTTCGCTGCGGTTCAGAGAGGACTTAATGAAGTACTTCAACTCAGCAAATCCGGAGAAGTTCAGCTTCTTCGTCAGGCGGATAATTGAGCTGGTCGAAGTATAAGTTTTATGTGCCAGAGAGTTGATCGTTGACTCTGCAACGAACTCTTCGTTTTCTAGCATGAATGCCAAAATTTCCCGTTCAGTTTCACTGAATCGGTGTTGGTTCGCATTCACGACGTCTTGTAAATCCACTCAAAGCTCCTGAATCCGATGGTGAGCAATATATAAATAGTACACGCTCTAGAGTTATCGGCCAGGGTGGGTGAGGGTGGTCTTCCCTCACGTTAAGGGGCAGGTTGTGCAGATGTGAGCCGGGGATACGTCTGGGCACAAGCCCGGGTACAGCTTCGCCGGCGGCATCGGTGTTATCCGATACCGCCGGCGAAGTCTATACCTTATGAGGCGTTAAGCCGTCAGGCGGTTGAACGCTGAATCCTCTTAGGAGAGGGTCTTAGCTTCGTTCACCATGGTCTCGAAACGCTCGCGAACCTGGGGAACGTCCATGCCGACGATGACCTGGAATGCCTTGCCCTTGCGGACCAGACCCAGAGCACCTGCGCTCTTGAAGTCTGCATCCGAGGGGCTGACGAGGGACTCATCAGCAACGGAGACACGCAGGCGGGTTGCGCAGTTGTTCACGGTGGTGATGTTCTCTGCGCCACCGAGCAGTTCGAGGAAGCCTGCTGCGCGGGGTGCGTAGAGGTCGCCATCAGCGGACTCAGCAGCTGCGCCGCCGTCCTTCTCAGCAGCCTTAGCAGCCTTGTACTCTGCCTTGCTGTAGAGCTTGGTCTCGCCACCGTCTTCTTCACGACCGGGGGTCTTGAAGTCGAACTTCAGAATCATGAAGCGGAAGATCACGAAGTACAGGACGGTGAAGCACAGACCCACACCAATCTGCATGAGGTAGGTGCCGGAGTGGTTTGCCCACAGCGGGATCCAGTTCTGGAACAGGAAGTCCAGCAGACTGCCACCCATGTAACCAACCAGACCCAGCTGGTACATGATTGCTGCCATGGATGCTGCCAGGATTGCGTGTGCCAGGAACAGCGGGGGTGCCAGGAACAGGAAGGTGAACTCGAGGGGCTCGGTGATACCGATCAGGATTGCGGTGAGGCTGACGGGGATCAGCAGAGCGAGAACTTCCTTGCGCTTCTCGGGGCGAGCGGTGGTGTAGAACGCCGCTGCGATACCGATGGGTGCGAAGACCTTGGAGTTACCGTGCAGTGCGAAGCCGCCGCCGGGGAACAGTTCCTTCAGGGGCTTGTCGCTCTTAGCGAACTCGGTCAGGTGGCTCGGCCAGTCCTTAGCGATACCGTTCGGGGTAACAACGTTACCGAAGACGAACGGGGAGTAGATGAAGTGGTGCAGACCGGTCGGAATCAGGAAGCGCTCGAGGAAGGTGTAAACCCACACGCCGAGTGCGCCGGATGCGATGAAGAAGCCCTGCAGGGAGGAGATGCCGTGCTGAGCGTAGGGCCACAGCCAGGAGAACAGGAATGCCACGGGCATCATCAGGAAGAAGCAGACGCCGTAGACGTACTGGGAACCCTGGAAGATACCGAGGAAGTCGGGCAGCTTCTTGTCGAACCAGCGGTTGTGTGCCCACACCACGATTGCGGAGATGATAATGGCACCGAAGATACCGGTGTCCATGGTCTTGATACCGGCAATCATCTTCAGACCGGTACCTGCCGCGCTCTCAGAGATGTCGGTGGTGTAGTCCAGGTCGAAGAAACCGGTGCCGCCCTTGCCCCATACCTTGAGCATGGTGCCGACGAAGTAGTTGAAGGTCAGGTAGACCATTGCAGCTTCCATCACTGCACGTGCGTTAGCGGTCTTTGCCAGTGCAATGGGCAGACCGATCACGAAGAGCAGTTCCATCTGGTTGAAGACGGTCCATGCGCCGGACTCCCAAACAGACCAGAAGTGGTTCCACGCGCTTTCCTTGTCAGCAGCGAGGGGAATCAGTTCGCCGTTCTGTGCAATGATCGCAATACCGACCGCGAGGCCAGCGAATGCGAAGAGAAGAACGGGTGCCAGCATGGCAGAGCCGAACCTCTGTACTTTTTCCATCATGAGGCTATACGCCCTTTCGGGTTGTCGAGTGAGCGGACGCAGGGGTTGGCGCTCATTGCCAGCCTGCTGTTCATGCATTCGAACGCCGTATCTTTATACCCCCAAATGGAAGTGTATGAGAGCGGCGCCACATAACCTGCGTGCGCTAAATGCCGAATGTGTTTTAGACAAAAACAATAATGCCAGGTCATACCTGCCCACACATACCAAAAATAGAAGTTTTGAAAGAGTTTTTCAGAACCTGAAACATCTCCCGGCACTGGTTAAAAATACTGACCGCAGATGAGACTTTTCCTCTATTACCCAGCCCACAGAATCGATAGCATAAACAGTGCACCCGTAGGTTGAGAGCCCATACAACGCTCCCAACCTTCACCAACGGGGTGCTTCCCTCAAACTTCTTTCTCACGCACTACCCCCGGACTTAGTTTTATGCGCTTCCTCACCCTCAACACCCACAGCTGGTGCGAAATCCACCAGATTTTGAAAATCCGTACCCTCGCAAAGTTCATCATTGAACAGCAGGTGGATGTCATTGCACTGCAGGAAGTCAACCAGCTCACCTCCACCCCCGTGGTGAAGGAACCCCTGAACTACCGCGGCGGCGCAGGTGTGCCGGTCCGCGAAGATAATTACGCCCTGCTCCTCGTACAGGCACTCAACGAAATGGGTGCAACCTACGAGTGGACCCTCACCGAAACCCACATCGGCTGGGACCTCTACGACGAATGCGTAGCAATCCTCTCGCGCCTGCCGATTCGCGGCATCAAGCCCATCGAGATGTCCCCCGACTACGACTACCACCAGGTGCAGCGCCGCGCCGCGCAGGCAGCCCTCATCGAAACTGAAACGGGTACCTTCTGGTGCGCCACCACCCACATGTCCTGGTGGGACTTCGACGGCGAGCCCCTCTTCGCGCAGGAATACACCCACCTCTCGCAGGCACTCGCAGAATGCGCCCTCACCGCACCCGTGCTGCTCGGCGGCGATTTCAACTCCGCCGCACATCTGAGCGATGAGGGCTACGCATTGGTCACCTCCAGCGGTATGGTGGATACCCGCTCGCTGGCGGAGCACACCGACGGCGAGAACACCGTACACCGTGAAATCGCCGGCTGGGAAGGTAACACGGACGCCAAGCGCATCGACTTCGTGTTCGCCGACCGACTGCTCACGGTCAACTCCCACGCGGTAGTCTTCCGCGACAACTCCCCCGAGGCCATCTCCGACCACAGCGGCCTGCTCCTGGATATTGACCCCTCCAGCTGGGCACCGCAGAGCCTCCTTACGCCCCTCACCAACCAGCGCTAAGGGCACCAGACTTATAGCCGCCGAATACGACGGCACCTATCGCACCAACACCCATTACGACCCCAAGAGAAGGAACAATCATGACGACCCAAACCCAGTGGTGGCAGGAACCGGTGGTCTACCAGATCTACCCCCGCTCCTTCAACGACTCCAATGGCGACGGCATCGGCGATCTGCCCGGCATTACTGAAAAGATTCCGTACCTCGCCAAGCTCGGTATTCAGGTGCTGTGGCTCTCCCCCATCTACGCTTCCCCGAACGATGACAACGGCTACGACATCTCCGACTACCGCGCCATCATGACCGAGTTCGGCACCATGGAAGACTTCGATGAGCTGCTCGAAACCGCGCACAAGCACGGCATCAAGCTCATGATGGACCTGGTCGTCAACCACACCTCCGACGAGCACGAATGGTTCAAGCAGGCACGCTCCTCCAAGGACAACCCCTACCGCGACTACTACATCTGGCGCGACCCCAAGGGCTTCGATGAGGATGGCAAGCCGATTCCGCCGAACAACTGGATTTCCTGCTTCAGCCCCTCCGTGTGGGAATGGGACGAGGCGACCGGCCAGTTCTACCTGCACTACTTCTCCGTCAAGCAGCCCGACCTGAACTGGGAGAACCCGAAGGTCCGCGAAGAGGTCTACGACATCATGCGCTTCTGGCTGGACAAGGGTGTGGACGGCTTCCGCATGGACGTCATCAACCTGATTTCTAAGGACCTCTCCTTCCCCGAGGACCCGGCAGTCCTCGCTGGCGGCCTCGACAACTCCCTGGCTGTCGCAGCCAACGGCCCGCGCGTGCACGAATTCCTGCAGGAGATGAACCGCGAGGTCTTGAGCAAGTACCCGGTCATGACCGTGGGCGAAACCCCCTGCGTGACCGTGGACGACGCCGCACTCTACACCGGTTTCGACCGTAACGAGTTGCAGATGGTGTTCCAGTTCGAGCACATGGACGTAGACGCCTCCGAAGGTGGCGTGACCGGCAAGTGGTCCGACCGCCGCTTCAACCTGGTTGACCTCAAGAAGGTCCTCACCCACTGGCAGGAGGGCCTGCACGGCCGCGGCTGGAACTCCCTGTACTGGAACAACCACGACCAGCCGCGCACCGTCTCCCGCTTCGGTAACGACTCCCCCGAGTACCGCACCGTCAGCGCCAAGATGCTGGGCACCGTGCTGCACCTGATGCAGGGCACCCCCTACATCTACCAGGGTGAAGAGCTGGGCATGACCAACGTCTTCTTCGACGATGTGAAGGACTACAACGACCTGGAGATTCACGACTCCTGGCGCAAGTACGTTGAAGAGTCGGGCCGCGTCTCCGCTGAGGATATGCTGCGCTACATCAGCGCCTCCGGTCGCGACAATGCCCGCACCCCCATGCAGTGGACCGCCGGCGAAAACGCAGGCTTCACCTCCGGCACCCCGTGGCTGAAGCTGAACCCGCGCTACACCGAAATCAACGCGGAGGCAGAGCTCGCTGACCAGGATTCGGTGTTCTACCACTACCGCGACCTGATTAGCCTGCGCCGCGAACACCCGATTGTCCTGACCGGCGAGTACCGCCTCCTGGATGAAGAGGACGAGCAGGTCTACGCCTACCTCCGCGTGAACTCCGACAAGGATGCCGCCGCAACCGGCGAGCGCGCCCTGCTGGTCGTCGCGAACTTCACCGATGACACCGTTCAGCTGAACTACGCGGGCGGCAACCTGGATTCGGTGGTGCTGACCAACTCGCAGGCACTCTCCCCGACTGAGCTGAAGGCAATCGAGAACACCCCGAAGCTGATTAGCTCGAACTACCGCGATGAGAACCGCGAGTTCACTGACGAGGGCACCCTGCTGCGCCCCTACGAGGCGAAGGTGTACCTCTTCGGTAACGCCAAGTAGTCGTACCCCACTCATACTGTGCGAAGGGGGACCAGATACAGACATTCCGGTCCCTCTTCGCCCTATACTTCAATCACAGACAAAATTTGTTCCTCTTTTCGGCTGGATGGCCGGTATAGAAAGGCAATTATGAGCAACTCCGAGGCATACGAGGTTCCCTCCTACGAAGGCCGCCAGTGGTGGAAGGAAGCCGTGGTGTACCAGGTGTACCCCCGCTCCTTCAACGACGCTAACGGCGACGGTATCGGTGATCTGAAGGGCATTACCGAGAAGCTGCCCTACCTGGCTAAGCTGGGCATCAACGTCATCTGGCTCTCCCCCGTGTTCGACTCGCCGAACGTGGACAACGGCTACGACATCTCTGACTACTTCGCCATCATGAGTGACTTCGGCACCATGGAAGACTTCGACGAGATGCTTGAAACCGCCCACAAGCACGGCATCAAGATCCTGATGGACCTGGTCGCAAACCACACCTCCGATGAGCACCCCTGGTTCAAGGAGTCCCGCTCCTCCAAGGACAACCCCTACCGCGACTACTACATTTGGAAGGACCCGAAGGGCTTCGACGAGGACGGCAACCCGATTCCTCCGAACAACTGGGCATCCGAGTTCGGCGGCCCGGCGTGGGAGTGGGACGAGGCGACCGGCCAGTTCTACCTGCACATCTTCTTCAAGGAACAGCCCGACCTGAACTGGGAGAACGAGAAGGTTCGCGAGGACCTGTACTCCATGGTCCGCTGGTGGCTGGACAAGGGCGTTGACGGCTTCCGCCTGGACGCTATCAACATCATCTCCAAGCCCGAGGGCTACCCGGATGACCCCTCCACCGACTACGAGAAGCACACCTCCTCGATTCCGTTCGTCATCACGAACGGCACCATGGTGCACCCGTGGATGAAGGAGCTCACCCGCGAGACCTTCAGCCGCTACGACGTGATGACCGTGGGCGAGACCAGCGCAACCAGCCCCGAGGACGCTAAGCTGTGGGCTGGCTACCACACCGGTGAGCTGAACATGATCTTCCACTTCGATCACATGGGCGTGGATAACGACCCGAACGGCAATCTGGGCGGCAAGTGGTCCTACGCACCGTACAAGCTGACCGAGCTCAAGCGCATCCTGAACGACTGGCAGACCACCCTGGAGGGTAATGCTTGGGGTTCGCTGTACTGGAACAACCACGACCAGCCGCGCGTTGTCTCCCGCTTCGGTAACGATTCGGATGAGTTCCGCACCCTGTCCGCTAAGCAGCTGGCGACCACCCTGCACTTCATGCAGGGCACCCCGTACATTTACCAGGGTGAAGAGCTGGGCATGACCAACGTGAAGTTCGATTCGATTGAGGACTACCGCGATGGCGACTCGATCCGCTTCTACGAGGACATGCACGTTGACCACAAGCGTCTGAGCCACGAAGAGGCGATGCAGGCGATCTACATTAAGGGCCGCGACAATGCTCGTACCCCTGTTCAGTGGGATGCCTCCGCTAACGCTGGTTTCAGCCCCGAGGGTGTGACCCCGTGGATTGCTGTGAACCCGAACTACCCGGCGATTAACGCTGAGGCTGTTCTGGCTGATGAGGATTCGATCTTCTACCACTACCAGCAGCTGGTGGCTCTGCGCCGTGGCAAGCTGAAGGACCTGATGGTTTACGCGTCCTTCGCTCCGGTGGATTCGGTTCAGGTTCCGCACAACGAGGACGAGGCTGTGTACGCGTACACCCGTACCGGTGGTGCGGACGGCAGCCCCGCGAACGAGTCTTTGCTGGTTGTTTCGAACTTCACCGCTGAGGAGCAGGAGCGCGACTTCGCTGTGCTTGCTGAGGCTCGTGAGGCTGGTGCTCGTGTTGAGCTGGTGAGCTCGAACTACAAGGACGATGCGGGTTCGACCCTGCGCCCCTACGAGGCGAAGGTATACCACATCGTTCGCTAAGCGTTGTAGCTCGTTGAGTGCTACGACGTGCCGATAAGGTGATAGACAGCAGAAGGAGGGTGAGGCTTATGCCCCCGCCCTCCTTTTGTGTTGCCCTCTGCGTTCTCCCCTGTGTTGTCCCGAGTTGTTGTCCCGGCGTTCTTTCTTGGCTCTGCTTAGCTGGAGGCTCTGCTCAGTTGGAGAAGACGAGCTGCAGGATCGGCACGGCGAGCGCTATCATTCCCAGACTGACGACTGCTCCGGAGGCGATAATGGGTGCTGCTGTTCCTTCGTGCCGGTAGTGGGTTTCCAGAATGACGATGTTAGCGGCTGGCGGTAGCACTCCGAGGATAAAAAGGACCTGCGGGTGTGCCAGCAGTTGCTCAAGGTGCACTCCGGTGTGCGTGTGCATCCAGTGTGCGGCGGTTAGTATGCCGACGCTGTAGACGCTCACGAGCACGACACGGAGTACGGCCCACCGGAGGGCTTGTGTTAGGTCGGTTCGGTGCAGGCGAGCGGTGCTCAACCACATGCCGAGCACCATGAGCCCTACGAAGCTGAAGACCCAGGTGATGAGCCGGTAGATACCGGCGGCGTGGGTGTTGAGGAACGGTCCGACTGGCAGGCATATCAGCCCGATTGCTACGGCGATAATGGGGCGGTTCGTGAGCAGGGACCGCAGTACTGCACCGACGGCAGCTTTGCGTGTGACAGCTTTTCGGGTGGGCTTAGATCGGCTAGTCGTGAGTCCATCTGTATTGGCTTCTCTGCGCATGAGTGAGGTGCCGAGGATATTACCCATGACGGAGTTGCCGATATACGCGCCGACGTAGAGGCGTACGGCTTCCTCGCCCCAGAAGCTGGCGACTACGGGGATTCCGAAGATTCCGGCGTTGAGGTAGACGAGGGCGAGCCGTTGTACCGGGTCGTTCGTGAAGAAGGCGGCGCAGCGTACGAGAAGCGCCATGAGCACCATGGTGGAGGCTGCCATGAAGAAGAGTTCGGGACGGCTGGTGGCGACGATGTAGACGATGACGGTGGGGATAATCCAGCGGGTCAGCAGGGCGGAGGCGCTTTCTTTCAGACGGTTGCCCCAGTGCTCGGGTAGCAACATTGCGAGTCCGAAGCCTACCCCTAAGTAGAGGAGTGGGAGGATCATTCCCATGCTCGTTCCTTTCGCTGTTGCTGTGTCTGTGCCGTTGTTTTACGGCTAAGGTCCCTGTCTAATAACCCTACACTGAACCTTCAGGTTGAGGTTTATTGATTTTTTGTTGTATTTTTCGAAATTTTCGCGTCATATTGCATCTTATTCGCTGATGCTCTCGTTTTTTATACGGTTCGCTTCTAATCTTGAAATATAGAGAGAATATATTTTCCACCACATTCTTTCGTTCTATCACAGACACTCATTTCTTACGAGATGAGGAACTAGGCTGTTTCTTCTCCCGTAAGGCTAAATATGCAGGAGCCCGCAATGCAACAACCGTATCAATCTCCCCCTCCCGAATCCGGTGGCGTCCCCCAGCAATCTGCAAAGCGTCCTGCGCAGGCTTCTAGCCAGCATGCTGATGCGCATATTCCGCAGCGCTCTTCTGCTCTGCTTACTGCCCCTGCTACAGCTTCTATAGCCGCTGTACCCGCCTCTGAGGGCCCTGAGCAGACCTTTAGGGTGACTCACCCGGTGTTGAGTGTTATCTCGTGGCTGATTGCGGCTGCGAGCGCTGTGTGGCTTGTCATTCTGGGCGTCTCATTGGTGTTGAATGTCGCGTCGGGAGTGAGCCATGATTCTGAGTTTATGATGCTGACCTACGGCGTGTATATGGCGTGCGCGTTTGGGTTCTGCTGTTTTGGTACGTTTTTTGCTCTGCATTTTGGGTTGGGGTCGAGCGCTCATTGGCGTGATTCGATTCGTCACCCGCATCACCCGCATTAAAGGTTTTTCTTTTCCCCGTGTGGTTTTGTGGAGAGTTTTTAGTTCTTTTATTTGAACTCTCGTTTTAAATATTTTGGTGTTTTTCTTTAAAATTCATGCGAAAAATCTAGGCTACGGAGTATTTTCAGAAACGCTCATATGAAAGAAGCCGCCTGGCGCATCCACATTCGGATGCACCGGGCGGCTTCTTTTCAGGCCTTACCTTCGCTATGTTGTAGGTTCGAAGGGGTTAAGGAGTCGAACCGGGAGGCGCTCAAAATCTTTGACATTGCGCGTTACCAGGGTAAGACCGTGTGCCAGCGCGGTCGCAGCAATCCACGCGTCATTCTCCGGCGCTTTATCCGGTACATGAAGCCCTGCACAATAATCAGCTACAGCCCCGTCAATAACAAGAGTTCGTTTCTGAAATTTCTCTCGAACTGTCGAGCACCATTCACGCAGATACGCTCCTTGTGCCGGATCTTTACGCTCCATGGCGAGTACTCCACGCTCCAGCTCCATCAGGGTCACGACGCTAATATAGAGCGGCCTATCGGAGTAAACACGAAACCACGATTCAAATACAGGGTCAGCCTTACCGCGTGAGAGCTTCCACAACTCAGAAATGATATTGGTATCAAGCAGGTACATCGTTGTTCCCTAGAACTCTACAATGGGGCGCTGATGTGCGGAACGTTCTGCCGTGGGGAATTCTTCGGGCAGGTCCATACCTTCAGCAGGTTGAGGGTAGTTAGCGAAGAAGTCATACAGGGAAGAGCTCTCATTCTGACTACGCGAATACTCTTCATAGGTCATAAGGACATAGGTGGGTTCACCACGCTTAGTGATAATTACGGGTGATTGCTGAGCCTGCTTCTGGGCTTTGGCGAGGTTCTGATTGAACTCGCGGCTAGTCATAACGGTCATGATTTCCCCTTCTACGCACAACACAAAAACATAAAGAATGTTACTACGTAGCTACATTATATTTTCCTTTCAGTACTACGACAACCCCTCCATCTTCAGACCCGCTATATATCGTTAGG
>ERZ773072.198-NODE-198-length-37627-cov-24.293969_pt1 | contig 37627 bp, 35 predicted proteins | sample MGYA00580617_ERZ773072 | MGnify/ENA primary metagenome ERZ773072 (study PRJEB29015, sample SAMEA2737970) | human oral metagenome | biome: human oral; feature: human-associated habitat; material: dental | place: China | collected 2122 ...
GTTAAAAATCATCTAGGTCAAGTTGTCACAGAATACCAATTAATTAAACGTGATACTTATGTGGTAGTTGCTCAATTATCACCAGAATTCACAGCTCGATTAGTTGACCGTTGGCAAGAATTAGAAAACCAACAAATGCCACAAATCCCACAAACCTTATCAGAGGCTTTAAGACTTGCAGCAGACCAAGCGGAGCAAATCGAAAGACAAAATCTACTGCTTGAACAGCAACGCCCTAAAGTTGAATTTGTTCAAAAATACGTTGAAGTCGGCACAACAAAATCACTTCGTGAAACAGCGAAAATCTTAAAAATGCCAGAAAGAACGATGATTGATTGCTTGGTCGATGACGGACTTTTATTTAGACAATCTGGAAACCTTTTACCTTACCAAAAATACCACGCCAAAGGCTTGTTTGATGTGAAAACTGGCACAACCGAACACGGTCACAATTACACTCAAACACGAGTTACCAGCAAAGGAATTGAATATATCGCATCTCGTTATGCTTCGGAGTTGATGCAATGATCGACCAAGACGTAAGAGGGTTTATTTTCCCTAACTCAATCATTGATGAGTTACTTCCAGAATTGTCACATTCAGAATTGAAATGTTACTTGTGCGTATTACGCAAAACTAAAGGCTGGAACAAAGAAGAAGATGCTATTTCAGTCAGCCAGTTTATGAAAGTGACAGGGTTGAGCAATAAAGCTGTAATTTCAGCTTGCGAGAGCCTTGTAGAGCGTGAAATTTTAGAGCGTAAATCAGGTGATAGAAATACTGGAATTTACTCAATCAAAACATACAAAACAACGACTAGTGAAAAAAGTTCACTAGTGAAAAATTTTCCAGCGACTAGTGAAAAAAGTTCACCGGTCACTAGTGAAAAAAGTTCACACACAATAAACAATATTAAAAACAATATACAAAATAACAATACTTCTTCGTCTGGAAAAAATTTCCAGCCGAGAACGAAAGCTAAAAAGAACGTTTTTTCTGATGATGATTTAAAGGCTGCTGAATGGATATTTCACTTGATCAGAAAACTCAATCCTGGTTTTAAAGAACCGAAATTTGAATCTTGGGCAAACGATATAAGACTTATGCGTGAAAGAGATAACCGCACCCACAAAGATATTTGCGAGTTATTCAAGTGGGCTAATCAAGATAGATTCTGGTCAGTAAACATTTTAAGTCCAGCAACTCTTCGTGCTAAATGGGATCAGCTCTCGATGAAACGCAATGCAGAAATGACAATGCCAGCACACAAAGAGACATTTCAAGAAAGAAATAGCACTAATTGGGGTACTGCTGAAAAAATGGCGGAGGTGTTCTGATGAACCAATTAACAACACAACAAGCGAATTTTAAAGAAGTTCCAGGCCAAGCACGTCAGATGATAGATCGCATTTTTGCAAACTTGACTGCAAGCTGTCCGATTTTGTTAAACGTTAGCGGCGAACAGTTAGAAATCCTTAAGCAACAATGGATTTTAGGCTTTGCTGAAAACGGCATCAAAACGTTTGAACAGGTTAAGCGTGGAATGGCAGCAGCTAGAGCGAAAACAAATGGATATTTGCCAAGTGTAGGCGAGTTTATTTCTTGGTGTAACAGTTACAACAATCACGAATTAGGATTGCCAACGCAAGAAGAGTTAGAGGCTAGACTTCAAAAATACTTTGGTTATGCGAAAGAGCCACACAATTTCAAATTCCGTTCGAGAGCAGAGTATTACTTGTTAAAAACAATCTATGACGGTTACGGCAAAAAGAAATGGGAAGATTGCCAAAAAGCTATGCCGAAAATCCTTGCCGAAGTCGTTGAAAAAGCTCGCACTGGCTTTGAATTTCCACAAATTCCAGAGCTGCTAGAGCAAAAGCCAAAAGTGATCAGCCCTGATATTGCAAAAAATGGTGTTGAAAGAATTAAAAAAATCATGAGAGGGGAAATTTAAATGACTGAACAAAATTTTGATAAGGATACCTATCCAACATCACTTTCGCTATTTAACCAGATTCATGCTGAATTTGGCTTCACGATTGATGGCGCCGCACTACCTCAAAACGCAAAACTTGAGCGATATGTAACGCCTGAAATGGATTACTTAACTTACCCGATACAAAACGAGCGCATTTTCATAAACCCGCCATTTAGTGACCCGTTAAGTTTTATTAAACGTTCCGTCGAACTGTTTGAAAATCACAACTGCTTAGTGGTTATGTTGTTGCCGGTTGACATTAGCACGGAATGGTTTTCGTTAATCACTCAAAAAGCAACAGAAATCCGTTTTATTGTTGGTGGCCGCATTAAGTTTTTAAGTCCTCAGACTGGTTTATGGACTGATGTTTGCCGTGGTAATCATTTAGCGATATTTGACCCACGTCACCGCAATATGGGGCAGGTTATCCGTCATGTTCACATTGACGACCTAGGGGAATTCGAATGGCGAGCCAAAAGCAGAAAAAGACGGTAATACACGCAGTTAAATATGCGAACGGTGCAGTTGTAGCGGAAACAGACTACGACCGCAATTTACTCAAGGGGTTGCCAGTTGGAAGTGCGGTAAAAATTATACCAATTAGCAACAATCGGAATTATCAACATCATAAGAAATTTTTTGCATTGCTAGATTGTGGATTTGAGTATTGGCAGCCTGAATTTAGCGTGCTTACGCAAGCAGAAGAATGGATTGCTCAAGCGGTTGCAAAAAAGATAGCGATTGCCGCAAACGATGAAGATTTTTATCAAAGAGTAACAAAGCCAATAGCGGATAGCGTGCTTGCAGATGTGCGATTAAATCGAGAATCAAAGCTCGATTATGAGGGAATGAAAACGCTTGAATCGTATTTAGATCACGTTATGAAAAAAGCGGGCTTTTATGACATTAAGCCGGTTCAGGATGGTGGAACAATTAAAGAGAGATGGTCAATATCATTCGCCAATATGAGCCAAGAAAAGTTCAACAGTGTTTACAAAGGAGTGTATGGCGTAATTTGGAATGAAACACTATGCAATATTTATGAAAGTGAATCTGATTTAGATAACAGAATTGATCAATTAATGGCATTTGGAGGATGAGCGAATGGAATCGCTAAATTACATTCTTTTAGTATTAGGCTTTATGTCCGCACCGTCTTTAACCTTTATCGTTGCGATCATTTTTCAAAATTACATCACTAGAGTTATTTTTCATTGGACGGCTTGCGTTAGCATGGTTGGCTTTTGGCTTTCGATAGTGATTGGATTTGGTTATTGGTTGGCTAAACATCTTGGATAAGAAACGGTGTTGGTTATGAATGACAAAGAAAAATTTGAGCGCACTAAACCAGTAGTGAATGTTGGAACAATAGGACACGTTGATCATGGTAAAAATATCATAGCGGCGGTAGTGGAATCAGTATTAGCGAATATGGCTAAAGAAGATTTTGGAACAACTATGCCGAAAGTATCTTATCCAACAGAACGATTTAACAAAAGAGCAGTGTATTCAAGAGGAAAATAAAATGGCTAATTTACGCAAGGAGGCGAAAGGGCGTGAATGTCAGGTAAGAATCCCAGGCATTTGCACAGGTGAAAACGAAACAGTGGTATTGGCGCACTATACAAGCTCTTGGCTTAGAGGCATGGGAAGTAAGCCGCATGATATTTTTGGAGCGTATTGTTGTGCTGCTTGCCATAACGCAATCGATGGGAGAGTAAGAACAAGTTATTCCCGAGAGCAATTAAGACTTATGCACGCAGAGGGAGTATTTAGAACGATTGGCATTTTGTTGAGAGAGGGAAAAATATGTCTGACTGGTTAGAGATTGCATTACCTTACCCGCCATCTGTGAATCATTGTTGGCGACACACACGAAATGGACGGCATTATATCAGCGAGGCCGGCAGAAAATTTAAAACGGAGGCTTTGAGGATTTTACAACAATTTGATCCATTTACAGGTTCAGTGGCGATTTGCCTTGATGTTTACTATCCAGATAATCGAAACCGTGATCCAGATAATATAAACAAAGGGCTTTTCGATAGCTTAGTCGCCTCAGGATTAATACAAGACGACAACAACAAAGTTATAAAAGATTTTCGCAGCAAAAATTGCGGAATTAAAAAAGGCGGAATGGTAGTGGTTAAAATTAGAGGTCTTGAAAATGAGTAAATCAATCGAATTGTTAGTTAGATTGCATGATCCAAAATGCGTTAGTGTTGAAACGGCCAGTCGCGGTGGAGTTGCGTTGCTTTACAAAGAGCAAATTATTTGTGCTTTTTCTCAAGCTGAAAATAAATATATGCTTGGCTATCATTTACTGATGAGCAAATACCGCCAGGAAAAATCCTCAAGAGAATTTGTTGATAGTTATGTTGATGCGTGGTGTGAAGAATTTGGCTGCCCTGAACATTCAAAAGATGCTTTAAAGTATATTGTTGATATGGTATGTGATTTGCCGCTGCCTAGTCAGTTAAGACATATTAAAGCGTTAAGAAAACGCTATTTACGCTCACAATATGCGCATTTATCAGCTTTGGATAGAGCGAACAAGGTTGCGGAAGAAAATGGATTGCCAGCAAATAGCGTTGAGGCTCGCCAATTAAGAATTAGAGAATTAAACGATTTGCGTAAATCCAATACTTGCCCTCGTTGTCGTGGTACTGGCGAAGTCGGTAGAGTGCAAAAGCACGAATGCCCGGAATGTAACGGTAAAGGTCAATTAAAAGCCAATATTTATCACTTGATGAAGTCTTTAGATTGCTCAGAGGCTTACTTTAAGCGCTATATAAATGCGCTTGTTGTTGCCTTTGAGCGCCATTGTTACGAGGAAATGAGTTGCGCTGAGAATGTGATCAAGCAGTATTTGAAAAAAGAAATGCAATAATAGTTTATATATGTGATGCAGATCACAGACTATTTTTAGTGGATAAATATAATTAAATACTGTTACTTTTTATGGAGGCTATATGCGAAAAATATTAACTGTTTTATCTGCTTTTGTTGTTATTAGCTGCTCTAGTGGTAATGGAGCGAGTACAACAAAATTGAATTATTCAGAGGTTGATAATTTTTTTAATTCAAAAACAGATATTGACGGGAAAGGAAGTCAATATAGCCTTTTGCTGAAGAAAGAAGTGCCATTTACAAGTGAAGAAATACTGAGAACCGAAATGCACTACAAAGCTATAAAGCGAGCTATGGCAGAGGTAAATCCAGCGACAGCCGGTTACTATGAACAGATCACAGATAGAGAACAGTTAGAAAGCAAAAAAATCTTTTCCGGCAAAAGATTTACTGTGAATTACATCAAAATTATAGAGAAAGGCGAATATCCAATTGTTTTATTGAACGAAAGAGTGGAAATTGTAAAAAGCGATGGGGGCGTATTATATCCAAAATACCCTAAAACATTCTATACAGTTAAGTTTGACTGTGGAAATCCGCATAATGATTCCATAAAGAATATGTATGTAAAAAGCACCATTCCAGAAAAAGGGAATGCAGAAGTTATTTTTGAATTGCTCAATCCAATAAGAGTTACTGGTAGCGAGAAAATTAAGTTAAGATACTACTTTTCTAATAATACGGTTACAGATGAAGAGATGTATTATTCAAGAGAGGCCGCTGAATCGTCAATGTATATTTTCGATAAGGCTAAACAAGTAGCTTGTGTGGGGTGATTAAATGAGGTTGTTTCTGCTGGTATTATTTTCACTTGTAACTAATACAGTATTTGCAAATCACACAACTTGCAATGATATAGGCGACACTATTATTTGTCGTGATTCTAACGGATTTTCAAGCACTACACACAGAATTGGCGATACCTATATCACAAGCGGATCAGGTGGTTACAGAGCAACAACTCACCGTATAGGCGATGATATATATCGAGGTAGAGATAATAGAGGAAATACATGGAATATCTATAATGATTTAGATAATAAATACTGAGAGATAAGCGATTGTAATATATAAGATTCATTGACTTTTAATAAGTTTTGCAGTATTATTCATAAAAATGACCGAAGTGTATTTATACATTTCGGTTTTTTATTATCCGATTATAAGGGCGTAGTCTAATGGTAAGACAGCGGTCTCCAAAACCGTTAATTAAGGTTCGATTCCTTGCGCCTTTGCCATATCACAAGCTCACGTTAATGCGTGGGCTTTTTTATTGCCCCGCAATAAGCGAGGTGGAGTATGAAAATGTTTAAAGACGCAGGGAATCAAACTTATTTCTGGTCGAGTTTTTCCGGTGTTCTTGCTTGGCTTGGCGACCAAAACAATTTAATGATTTTGAGTTTGTTGATAGGTATTGTTACGGCATTGGTTAATGCTTATTCAAAATTCTATGAAAATAGAGTGGCTAAACGAGCAGAGGAACGAGAAGAGGAATTACACGCCTTAAAGGTTCAAGCTTTAAAAAGAGGGCTTAGAGATGAAGTTAGCAAAGACTAGAACTGGATTAGGGCTTGCAGAAAGTGTTTGCGGAGTGTCAGCTATTATCTTGACAATGTATAGCGCTTATGGCGATGAGTTAATGCTTAGTCCGGCTGGAGCAGAGATTATTGGTAATGCTGAAGGTTGCAGACGTGATCCTTATAAATGCCCCGCTGATGTATTAACTGTTGGTATTGGATCAACCGAATACAGTGGATTGCCAATAGATCCTAAACATCGTTATACAGACTTAGAAATTGCAGAACGTTGGAAGAATGACATTAAAGTGGCTGAGGAATGCGTATTAGCTTATGGAAACGGTCGAGCGTTGCCGCAGTCTGTATTTGATTCCGCAGTATCAATTACTTTTAACGTTGGCTGTGGTGCAGTTAGAAAATCAACTTTATTTAAATACCTTAAGTCAGGTAAGTATGAGTTAGCTTGCAATGAATACCCAAGATGGAATAAAGCTGGTGGGAAAGTTTTACCCGGATTGGTTTCACGTAGAGAGAAAGAAAAAGCATTATGTTTATCTGATTTACATAAGTAAAAGTTAGCCGGTGCGGTTATGGGGGGATTAAATCAGATGGCGAAAGCGTAAACAAAAAAGCCTAAACCGCACCGCTATTTATTATGAGGTTTAACATGATTAGTATTGGGCAATATATCAGTAACGGATTCACAAAGGTTTTATTGATGTGTTCCGTTGTTTCTGCGGTTGTAATTCTTGCATTGTGTGGCTGGATTCGTCATCAGTCAGCAACTATTGATGGGCTGAATGGAAAGATTAAAACGCACCAAGAAACAATCGCCGCACAAAGTCAAACGATCATTCAATTAGAAGAAGATGCGGAGCGAAATAGACAGCTCACATTTGAGTTAAGTCAGGTTGAATCAGATTCAAGGAGTAAATCAGATGCAGTTATCAAATCAATACCGAAACAAGTTAAAACTAGCAGTGCTTTTAATACTAGCGCTCCTAGCAATGTTATTGAGTTCTTGCGCCAGTAAACCTGTTGTAATGAGTTGTTCTCAATTACCTGCCGCATTTACCGCTCATTTAGATAAGACGGTCTTTGCGGGTGATACTTATGGCGATGTAACAAAGTACGCGGTAATTCTAAAACGTGAGCGTGATATGTGCTTAAACCGCATCGACAAGATCCGGGAATGGCAAACTGAGAAATTAAGTAAATAGGGGAATAAATGTTTTTTCCAAAATCAAAGAAGAAACTTCGTGAAGAGGGCTTTACCCATCATTGCAAAGTATGGGGAATCCCTTGTTATGTTGGTGGATTGGATGAGGAAGATCCTCTTATCGATACCGCCAACTTTATCCCTAGCTGGGTGTTAGACTTAGCTGATGCAATTTGCTTTACCATGCTAGATTATCAAAATAGAGATAATCCGCATTATCTGAAAGGTTGGTCTATCTATGTAGGCGACCCGCTTTAATTAAACCAATACGCCCGCTTAATTGCGGGCTTTTTTATATATCGTTTATGGCAAGAAAGAATTGGAACGCACTTCAAATAGAATACATCAAGTCTTATGCAAAGACTGGTGTATCTGTAATGGAATGGTGCAGAAAGAAAGGATTGAATTTTGCCACTGCGAAACGCTATATCAAAAAGCCTGAAACAGCATTCGCACAGTTAGATGAAATTCAAAATGGTGACAATCGAGAAGTAAAAGCAATTAAGAAAGCCGCTAAAAACAATGCGAATAAAATTGCTGAGTTGGAAGTTGTTGAATCTAAAGAAGATTTAGAGGAAAACTGCGAAATTAATTGCGAAATTGCGAATGAAACTGCGAAAGTCACACAAGAAGATTGCGAAACTGCGAAAAGAATGGCAACAAGAGCGAAACAGTCAGCAAAAATGATAAAGCATGGCGGTTACGCTCGTTACTTCAAAGATAAATCAGCCTTTGATGTTGTAGTTGATTTTAGCCTTAAAGACGAGATTGATTTAATGCGCCAACGTGCTATTGCATCAATCGAGAATCTTGAAAAGTTCACTGCTGATTTAGCTCACTGTAAAACGGCTGAAGATAAAGAAGTTACCTATAAGCTAATTAATGCCGCTCAGAACGCATTGGATAGAGCGGTTGCACGAATCGAGAGTTTAAGCCGCACAAATAACGATATTGATTTAGTGCTTGAAACAATCGAATTAAGAAAGGCTCAGACGAAAGAAACCTTGCTTAAAGCAGATAAGCTCGCACAAGAATTAGGCGCAAGAGCAGCAAGCAAACACAAAGTGGAATACACAATGGATTTTACAGGCGGCGATAATGAAGATTAATTATATCGCCTCGCCAACCTTTCGCCGGGTGCATAAATCAAACGCATTAGTAAAGGCAATTCGTGGCCCGATTGGTAGTGGTAAATCAGTTGGGTGTGTAATGGAAATGTTCCGTATTTGCTTAAACCAAGAGCCTAATTCTGATGGTGTTCGCCGTACTCGTTGGGCTTGCGTGCGTAATACTTACCCTGAGTTAAAAGGTACAGTGATCAAAACATTCCAAGACTGGATTCCTGATTGCATTTGCCCGATTAAATATGACAGTCCAATTTCAGGATTAATGAAAATCAATCATCCTGATGGCAAAACAACGGTTGAGGCTGAATTTATGTTCTTGTCTATGGATAAGCCAAAAGATGTTAAGAAATTGATGTCACTTGAGCTTACAGGGATTTGGATAAACGAGGCTCAATTCTTGCCAGTGATGCTTGTTACTGAGGCGGTTACTCGTACAGGGCGTTACCCGAAAAAGAGCGTATTAGAGGGATTTGATGGCGCAACTTGGAACGGAATGATTATGGATACAAACTCGCCTGATGACGATCACTGGTGGCATGAATTTGAAACCGCTATTGATGAAGAAACAGGCGAAAGTCTAACGCCTAAAGGATGGGAGTTCTTCACTCAACCTGGCGCATTAATTGATATTACAGGAATTCCATATAGCTCTTTATCTGATGCAGTCAAAGCCAATATTGAGGCTGGCTTATACGTTGAATATAAAGGGCATAAATTCGTGGCTAATCCACTTGCTGAGAACGTTGAAAACCATAAGAAAGGTTATGGGTACTGGTTCGGTAACTTGCAAGGACAAACGCTCAACTGGATTAAATCTCGCATCTGTAATGAATTTGCGACAGTACAAACAGGTAAACCAGTTTATATGGATCACTTCAACAAAGAATTGCACGTATCAAAAGATAAATTATTGCCAGTTAAAGGATGGCCAACATTTATTGGTCTTGACTTTGGTCTAACGCCAGCCGCAATTATCGGTCAGGTTGCGCCAATCGGTCAGTTACGCATCACCGACGAAGTTGTTGCAACGGGTATGGGTATTGAACGATTTATTCGTGATCAGCTTTCAATTCTACTTAAATCAAAATACAACGGTTGTGAAATTGAAGTAATAGGCGACCCGGCTGGTGTGCAACGTGCGCAAACCAACGAAAAAACGTGCTTTCAAATTCTATTGGAAAACGGCTTCAATGCTCGCCCGGCTGAATCAAATAACACAACGGCTCGCCTTGAGGCAGTTCGCTGGTGGTTATCCCGCTTAGTTGGCAAAGGACAGCCGGCTATGCTTATTAGTCCGCACTGTAAAACACTTATCAAAGGTTATGAAACAGGCTATTCATACCGCCTATTAAATATCAGTGGGGAAGATAAGTACACAGAAACGCCGGATAAAAACCGTTATTCGCATCCACACGATGCAAATCAATATTTATGTTTAGGCGCTATGCCTGATTTATTCAAACAACAGATCATTAACATTAAACCACATCAAGCAATCAGTTCATTGACAGGGTACTAAACAATGGCAGAAGAACAATCCGCATTACTCGAGGCGATTACCGCTTTCGGTTCAGAGCTAAAAGCAAAATTATTAGAGCAAATCAAACAACGCCAACCAGTTGTAGAACGTTGGGTGAAAGATATGTATCAATATCGCAACCAATACTCAACCTCTACAACAACGGGCAAATCTAAAGTGTTTGTTGGTTATACCCGTGCGAAAACCGATGCTTGGACGGCTCAAATGACAGATATGTTATTCCCGAGCGATGACAAGAATTACAGTATTTCGCCAACGCCTATGCCTAGCATTGCCAATATGGCAAAACAGGCTGATAACGGCAATCCGCAAATGGCTGCTCAAATTGATGATGCTCGTGCGATTATGCAACAAGCAAAAGAGCGTGCGGAGGCGATGGAAAAGCTAATTGACGATCAGTTGCTCGAATGCGATTACGCTGCTGAGGCTCGTTTATGTTTACATTATGCCGCTGTATTGGGTACAGGTATTTTGCGTGCGCCTATCGTTGATATTGTGGAATCAAAAGTGTGGACTGAAGATGCTATGGGGCAGTGGAATGGCGAGATTGTGGCTAAAACAATTCCGGCTGCTCGTTTAGTATTGCCTTGGGATTTTGTGCCTGATATGACCGCATCCACAATCAAAGATTGCCAATTCGTCTTTGAACGTAGTTATGTTACGAAAAAACAATTACAGGCTTTAGCTAAAAATCCATACTATTTGAAAGATAACGTGCTTGAGCTTTGTGAATTAGACGGCTTAGATACGAAAACAGCCAGCTCAGATATGGATGGTTATGTTGATACGCTGAGAACGTTATCAGGCTTGGAAACACAGAGCAAAGACAACCGCTATGAATTATGGACTTATCATGGTGGTATTCCATTGAGCGTATTAGAGAGCGCCAATTCTCAATTAGGCGAGGGCAATAAGCTCAACATTCCAACCGATGAAGAATCAAAGGCGGCTAACCTTGAAATTGATGGCGTGATCGTGATGGCAGGCAACGGCAAGATTTTAAGCGTAAACCTTAATCCGTTAGATTCAGCCGAATACCCTTATTCAATCTACACTTGCGAGCCTGATGTATGTTGCGTATTTGGCTTTGGTATTCCTTACCTTTGCCGTGATGCACAAGAGATTTTAAATACTGCTTGGCGAGGCATGATTGATAACGGTGTTTTAGGTATCGGGCCACAAGCAGTTGTGAATAGCAGTGTATTAACTCCAGTGGATGGCTCTTGGGAATTATCCCCATATAAACTTTGGCGCACAACTGACCGCTCAACAGCTAACGCAACGATTGAGGCTCAAAGAGCGTTTGGCGTATTTGATATTAGCAGTCGTCAGCAAGAATTTGCGAATATCATTCAGCTTTCAAAATCCTTTATGGATGAAGAAAGTGGGTTGCCAATGATTTCACAAGGCGAGCAAGGACAGGTTACGCCAACGCTAGGCGGTATGTCTATGCTAATGAATGCTGCAAATGCAGTACGCCGCAGACAAGTGAAAGAGTGGGATGATGCAGTCACTAAACCATTAATTCGCCGATTCTATGAATACAACATGGCAATGAGCGATGATCCGAATATCAAAGGCGATATGCAGATTGTTGCTCGTGGTACATCAGCGCTATTGGTTAAAGAAACTCAAACAGCACAGATTATCGATATTTTCCAAAAATTCGGTCAGCATCCGCAATTAATGTATGCCTTTGACTGGTACGATGGCGCTAAAACATTAATGCAGTCAATGAGCATGGGAACGCAAACCATGCTTATTCCTCGTGATGAGTACGAACAAAAATTACAGGAAATGCAAGAATCTCAAGCATCACAACCGCAAGATCCTGAAATTCTAAAAGTTCAAATGCAAATGCAGATTGCTCAACAAAAACAACAGCATGAAATGCAGTTGGAGCAGATGAAAATTCAAAGTCAAATTCAAATTGAACAAATGAAAGTTCAAATCAAAGAGAAAGAGCTTGAAATTAAGATGCTCGAAGTGCAAATGACACAACAATCGCAACAAGCTCGCCTAGACTTGGATGAAAAACTAAGCACAGCAAAACTCACAACCGATTTACAACTTCAAACAGGTAAACAAGCAATGGATTTAGAGAAATTTAAAACAGAAGTGGCATTAAAGAATACGCCGCTCGCTAATCCAGCCGGTAATTATGGATTAGACAAATAACAGGCCGCAACTTTAAAAGTGCGGTCTTTTTTTATCACTAAATTTTAAGGGCAAATATATATGAGTTTCGTTCTTTCCAATAAAGACTACAAAGAAATGATCGGCATTATCAGTGGCGATACAGGTAGCAAGAAAGGAAATGGCGCATCAACCACTTACCTCGATACTGAATTAATGGCAGAAGAGCCTAAAAAACAACAGCAAGGCATTGTGGCTGATACCGTTGATGCGGTGCAAATGGGTGCATGGAAAGGCGTTAGTGATATTGCGCATGGTATTGGTGCTTTAACTGGTGCAGATTGGTTACATGATGTTGGTGATTGGGCGGCAAAAGGTGCTGATGAAAATTTAGCCACAATGTCCGATGAAATGAAAGCCGCCTTAAATCAAAATGCGTTTGATGGTGAGGGGCAAGGTGTGCGCAATTTACGTTGGTGGGCGGGCAATCTTGGTTCATTAATCGGTCAAAACCTTGATACAGCTTTAACACTTGGTGCGGGTAAAATTGCAACGATTGGTGCAAAACAAGCTGGTAAATTATTGCTTAAAAAAGAAGTTGCTGAGGAAGTTGGCAAAACAGCAGTGGAACAAGCTGCTAAACGTGGCATTCCGCAAAAATACTGGAACATGATTGGTATTACAGCAACCATGTCCGCAATGTCCGGCGGTGGTCGTTACGGTCAAAAACGTGATGAAGTCATGGAAATGACTAATGAACAATTAGCCAAAATTCCGCAGTTTTCTGATGAATATTATTCTATTGCCGATAGTGAAGATGGAAAAGATAAATCGGTCGATGAAATCTACACAATGGCAAAAAAATCCTTTGCCGATAAAGTTGGGCGTGATGCAGCGCTTAACCCAACAGCTATTGCAACAGATTTAGTGACAAATGCAGTCAGCGGTCTTGGCGGTGGCTTTTGGGGTTTAGGTTCGCCGGCTAAAACAATCAAAGGCGGTTTATTAAAAGGTGCGGCAGTTGAGGGCGGTACTGAGGCTATTCAAGGTATTGGCGAACAATACGCCTTAAATAAAGCAGATCAGGAATACTTCAATCCTGACAAAGATTTAACTGAGGGCATGGCTGATAATGCTATCAATGGCGCAGTGCTTGGTGCAGTATTTGGTTCGGCTATGGGTGGGCTTGATACGCATACCGACAGAATGGCTTTCAACAATCAAAAACGCACAATCTTAAATCATATCAATACTGGTAATGATGCAGTTGATAGCCAATTAAGAAACTATGTTGATATGCTCAATCATGGCGCAACTGAATTGAGTGATTTAGTATCAGCCAGTCGAGTGCAAGCGCTCAACAATGCCGGTATCGCAACCGCTAAAGCACGACAAGTTGCAGAAGAGGCACTTGCAGAACAACAAGCAAAAGCAAAATTTGAATCAGACTTCTTTGATGAAGAGCAACCGCAACAAGAAAAAACCTCAACTTTCAAAGTTGATCCGAATTTAGAACGTGCGCTTGAATTGCATTCAATTATTGGTCAATTCAGAAAAAATGATTTATCTCGTGCGAATGAGTTTATTGATACGCCAACCATTTTTGTAGACGAACAAGCTCGAAAAGATTATGTAACAGAACGAGCGTTTGATGAAGTGCGCAACATTGCTCAATCATACGGCATTGATCCGAAAGACGGTAAAGCTATGCGCCGTTGGTTAGAGGATTATGCAGAGAAAGCGAAAGAATACGCTAACGATGACCCGCAAGCCGTTGCACCAGTAAGCAATTTACAATCATCAGCTAACATTGCACCTGAGTTCAGAAATGGCGTTGTAATCGGCGCTAACGATGAAATTGATGTTGGCAATGGTAATTATCAACCTTTCCAATATGAAGTCGTAGATGCAAGCACGCTTACGCCTACACAACAAAAAGATGAAAACCAATTCCGTGACCGTGACAGAGCATCAAGCCAGGCTCAAATTAATAACATTGCACGAAATTTAGATCCTCGCAAACTTGCCGCAAGTCCAACAATGGATGTTGGTGCGCCGTTATTAGCCTTAGATGGTAAAACAATTATTGCCGGCAATGGTCGCTCAATGGCTATTCAACAAGCATACCAAGAGGGCGGTGCTGATGGTTATCGCCAATTCTTGCAAGATAATTCAGCACAATTTGGCATTGACCAGGCTCAATTAAGCGAAATGGAAAATCCTGTATTAGTTCGCCGTCTAACCTCGCCAGTTGATATTGCTCAAGTGGCTATCAATTCCAACGAGCAAGGCGGTATGCGAATGTCAGATTTAGAGCAAGCGAAAGTAGATGCTCGCCGCTTACCAAGCATGGATAACTTTGTTGCAAATGATGATGGTGATATTAACTCAGTAGATAATCAATACTTCATCAGCCAATTTGTGAAAAATCAGCCTGAGAACGTGCGTAATGAATTATTAGATAGTCGAGGCAATCTCAGTCAAACTGGCGTGCAACGTATGCGCAATGCAATGTTGTATGAGGCTTATGGCGACAGTCAAACATTATCCCGCTTGATTGAAAATACCGATCAAGGCGCAAAAAACGTATTAAACGCCTTAACCTCTATTGCACCTAAAGTTGCTCAAATTCAGCAAGGTATCGACAGCGGCAAGTTATCAAGCGATGTAAATATTTCAGAAGATGTGATCCAAGCCGTTGAGAAATACAATCAGCTTAATGCTCAAGGATTTAAAATCGCTGATTATCTCGCTCAAAATGATTTTGTTGGTGACTTATCGCCTGAGGCTCGTGAAATCCTAACTATTTTTGATGAAAATCGCAGAAGTGGTAAACGCATTGCGCAAGTATTGGGCGCATATTTTGACCAGGCACAAACACAAGGAAATCTATCACAATCCAGCATGTTCGGCGATGTAGAGTTTGATAAATTAGGCTCGTTGCAGCAAGCGAAGAATATTGATGAAGATATTCGATTAAGTCTGAATGAATCGGCTGATTCTGATTTTGCGAAAGCGGTGGATGATGTTGTAAGTGGTAATGTAGCTCAAGGTCGAATCTCAATGGGGACGACGCCAGATGTCTTAAAAATGTTAGGGCTTCCTGATTCAAAAATTCGTATCACCGGTGCTGTTATTCAAAAAGTAATGGGGGAACACTTAGGTATTGATAAAGGCGATCATAGTCATATTCATAATTTAACACCTGAAACATTGAAACAGCTCCCGAAACAGATGAATAATCCAGTGGCTGTATTTAAATCAAGTACGCGCAAAGATTCTTACGTTGTTTTAACTGAATTAAATGAAACTGATAGTAAAACAGGAAAAAATAAACCGGTTGTATCAGCTTTGCATATTAATTTGGGAAAAGGAAATGTTGAAGTTATTGATGTGAGAAGTGTTTACGGAAGATTTGATAGTCAGCTAACTAAGGCATTTAGAGATGATTTACTTTATTTAAATAAGACAAAAGGTCAGCAATTTCTGAAAACCCATCCGCTTCAATTGCATTGGGATCTTACATCAGATGCTAACCTTTCTATGAGAGATATTAAAACCGAATCCGACCTAAGTCAATACCAAAGCGCAAAAAATAATCAAGAATCTTCTGCAAATCATGAGATTCAACGTGCGCAAGCAATAATCAATAAGACATTTGGCAAAGCAGCAGAGCATATTGAAGTTGCAACCTTTGCCAATCCGCCAAAATATGTGCGCAATTTAATCACTTCTGATGTTGAGGGATGGTTTAATCCTAAAACTGGTAAGGTTACATTGATCGCAGATAGCATTAATGCAACCAAAACAATGAGCAAAGAAGAACGTTTGCAGTTCGTTGCATGGCACGAAATGGCGCACCGTGGAATCAACGTTGGCTATAAAGGCTCTTATGACAGCTTAATGCAAGAAGTTGGCAAAAACAAAGCGATTAGTCAGATTGCTGATGCTATTCAAGCACAACGAAAAAACACGGATGATTTAGCCGCAACCAATCGATCCGTTGCGATTGAAGAGGCTATCGCAGAAATGATGGCCGCACACGAAACAGGTAAATGGAATGAGCTTGAAAGCCGTTACGGTGTAGAGATTAAGAAAGGTCAAAGACAATCTACTAAATCATGGTTGGCAATGACCGCACAACGTATCAAAGACTTTTTATCAAAATTCTTTGGTGTTGAGCGTGCAGCGCAGTTTTCTGATGAAGATGTATTGAATCTTATTTTTCGAATCAAAAATAGCTCGTTAAGTGAAGCCAGCAAAACTGGCGATATTCGTTTTAGCAGAAAAGGCGAATCAGAATATCAACGTGATTTAATTGTTACGCATAACATCAGCGCAGACGGCATTATGCACGCTGATAAAATGGGCGGTTTACCACTCGCATCCGTTGCAGTGGCAAAACAAAGCAATCCATTAACCAACTTTGGTGAAGTCACTTTAATTGGCAGCCGTAATTACATCGATCCGAAAGGTGTAAATAAAGCTCAAGTGTTTGGCAGTGATATTTATTCGCCTCGTTATCCTCGAATTAGTTATGAGTATTCAGCGAAAAATCAAAAAGCATTATTCAACCGTTTTGAAAAATCAGCAAAAGAGATTGAAGATCGATCCTTTGATTATGACTTTACGCAAGGATTAGAAGATACTGGCGCAAAACAAGCTATGCTTAATAGTGATGCCGTTAAACATCAATTCTTGAAAGAACATAATATTCCGTATGAAAAAGCCTATCGAGATATTCCGAAAAGCGTACACGCTGATTATCCGTCCATTCAAAAAGCAATTAAAGCTGGCATCAGCGAGGAAGATATTTCATCCATCGAAAGTGCGGATAAATTTGAGGGATTATTCAGAGAATTTATCAAGGATTACATCAAAGATATTGAGGGCAGAGTATCTCCATCGCCGTTGCTCAAAAATGTGATTGTGCGAGCAAAACAAGCCTTAGATGGTGATAAATACGCGGTTCGTGCATTTGCTGAGACAAGAGTAAAAGAGGGATTGAAATTACAGGAATCTAAAAAAGTATTAGATCAACCTGAAACCTTATCAAATATGCGAAAAGCGGTTAGCGAACACAATGATGCTTTCCGTGCTTATGTTGATAGCATTGTTGAAACCATGCCAGTTAAAGAGAAAATTTGGAATGGTACAGATGATTATGGCCGCAATAAATACATTGCGCATACCATTGAAAACGTTGTTAAGAAACTCAAAAAAGATTTACGAGGCGGCGAATCATTTAATTATGGAATGCCTAACGTGCGTGCAGCCGTTACGCCTAAATTTAAATCTATCGCTGATATTCAAGCCAATAAACATCGAATCGTATCTAAAGAGGAATTTGAAACCGCAAGAGATGCTCTCGAAAAAGAGGGAGATTTATTAGCGGACAAATTAGGTGTTGGTACTTTAGATATTTACGATGTGTTATGGAATGCGATTGATGAAAACACTTCAAAAGCATTTGGCTATGCCGGCATTAAAGACACTCAAGAAAATAGAATGGCAGTTGATGCGTTTTTAAATAAACTCAAAGCATTGCCAACTAAATATTTTGAGGGTAAAGCGAAAGATATTACACAATTCAGCAACTTTGCTGGCGCTGTTGTGCCTGATAACCTTGCTAAAAATGCCTATGATGTATTGGAAAAATCAGGGGTGAAGATCTTTACCTATGATTCTACCGATCCTAAAGCAAGAATTGAGGCTATTAAGCAAGCGACAAATCAATTAGATGAAGAGCGTGGAGGAGATATTTTATTCTCTCGTGCGAACACAATGCAATCCGCTCTTGATTTAGCGATGACAGGCGTGGCAGATAGCGAGCCTAGCGCATGGGATAACTTAAAATCCAAAGACTTCTCAGGATTTAAAGAGCGCTTTAATCGTGCGATGGGTAAAGTTGATGAATGGTTAGCTGATAGCTTGCGCCCGGTGAATGATTGGATTGATTCAATGCACCTTGAAGATCAAACAGGCAACACTAGCAGTCGTGACCATGAAAAACGCCGCTTAAAAGATGCAATGTATGTGGCCAAGGGGAAACGTGATGCAATTAACTCAGAATTGGAGCAAGCGTATTTGAAACCAATTCTTTCAAAAATTGCCGCACTTTCTAAACAAAGCCAAAATAAAAGTCATCCTATTGATGAATTGACCATGAAAAGAATGGTTGGTAACTGGATCTCAGCTCGCTATTCCATTGAGAAAAATATTGATTTACTCAATCGTGATGAAAAAGTCATGCGTGATACAAAACGCTTATTGGATAACGCTAAACAAAACGGTACAAGTGCAGAAGTGCGCCGATTACATGAGGCTTATCTAAAAGCAAAAGAGCAATACAATAACCGTAAGGCTGATATTTACAACACGGATTACAAAAACAAAGGCAATCGCTTTAAAGTTGGGGTTGCTGGCGGTTGGTCAATTCCTGAGGCTGAATTGATTATGAGCAATACAGAAAAACATATCAGCCGCTCTAATTTGGAATATGTTGCTGATCTAGTTTACGATCTTAACCAATCGAGATTAGAGGTTGATCGTGCGAGTGGTCGATATACTGAGGCTGAGTATCAAGAGTACAAGGCTAATCGCCATTATGTGCCTTTAACTGGCGATCCGAATGCTGATGTAGATGTTGATATTATATCAGGCGCTGGCTCAAATGCACTTAACATTGCTCGAGATAAAACATTAAAAGGTCGTACAAGTTCTGAGGCTGAAGATGCGATTGATGCTGTTTGGAAGTCAATCGGTAAATCCACCACCTATGCCGGCTTTGCTGAGTTTAAATCTAGAATTGATGACTTGTTTGAAACAGAAGTGGCTTTATTGAAAGATAAAGGCTATTCCGATGCTGAGGCAAGAGAACAAGCAACCGCAAATTTAGGTATTAGTAAACGTAAAATGCAAGGCTTAACACGCTCAAGCGATAACGTACTTATCCGTAAAGAGGGCAGTGATTATTATGAGTATGAATTGCCAACTCAAGTAATGGAATCATTGCGCAATGACAACGTTGAACACGCCAACGCTTTCTTGAAAGTTATCTCTAAACCGACAGGATGGTATGCTAGAGGCGTTACTCAATGGACTGTTACGTTTGCGCCAATGAACATGATGCGTGATGCTTGGGAAAAATCAGAATTTATCCGAGTACAAAAACTTTACGATAAAAATAATCGTTTAGTCGATAGCAAAACAATGGATAAAATCGGTCGTGATACCATTAAAAATGCCTTTACTGATAAGGAAGTATGGCAAGCAACTAAACGCCTTGGATTCGGTCAAGAATTGCGTGATAGCGTGCCAGCAGAGCGAATGTTAAAACAACTTCTAAAAGAGGGGGGAGTATCAAACTATGGTACTTACCTAGATAAAACAGAAGTTGATTTAGTTAAACGCTTGAAAAAAGAAAATAATCCACTAGCCGGCAAACTTGAGAAGGTTGGCAAAGTGTTTGAGGGTTATAATAAGATGTTTGATACAGTATCAGCGTTAGCATCCTATAAAGCGTTAGTTGATAACGGCATTGATTCAAAACAAGCGGCGGCGACAACGTTAGAATTAACCAACTTCCGCAAAACTGGCTCAAAAATGCGTGGCATTAAAGCATTGTATATGTTCTCGCAACCAACTGTAATGGGTGCGGCCAACTTAATGCGTTACCTATCTACTCGTAAAGGTCAAATCCGCTTTGCTGCATACATGGCGGCGATGACTTCACTTTACACTGTATTGCGATCAATGGACGATGAGGACGAGGGCGGCAATAAAATGGATCAACTTGGCGACATCACTCGCTATATCCCGATTCCTCTTGGTGGGGGTAAATACTTCAAAATCCCGGTTGGTTTTGGTATGGCACAAATGGCGTGGAATTTCTCCACAAACATTGTAAAAGGTGCGGTTGGTGATATTTCATTGACTGAGGCGGGGGCAAATATGCTCGTCCATTCATTGAAAACATTTTCGCCAGTATCTCCATCTGAAATTTCAGCAGCGAAATATCCTATGGAAAAAATCACTTTAACCGCAACGCCATCAATCTTGCAGCCAGTGATGCAAAACGTTTTAAATCGTTCCGCCTTTGGTAATAAAATCACAACCAATTATGTGCGTGATGATAAATTAAAAGCCGAGCAATCTAAGGCGACAACCGCTCAATTCTGGAAAGATACCGCTATCGAGCTTAATGATACATTGGGAATTGATATGCACCCTGAACAAATTAAAAACTTGTTTGATGGGTACAGCTCAATGCTTGGTAGTCTTAAAGAATTGAACACCATATTCGTTGAAAATCCGAACCGTGAAGATTTAGGCCGCAAAACTCGCACACCATTCCTAAATCAATTTATCGGTACAACAAACGAATTTGCGATTCAAAGCCGATACTATGAGGCAAGTGATGAGGCGAAAAGCGTTTATAACGAATACAAATCTCGCAAAGAGCGTAATGAATTAGGTGATTGGTTAGATGCTGATAAGATAAAACTTATCAAATTCCATGAGGAAGAAGAAAGTGTTATCAAGTCAGCAAGAAGTGAAAAGGCAAAACTTACTCGTGCATTGCGTTCTGGTAAAATCAGTGCAGTCGCTTATGAAAGTGGTATTAAACGATACAACAAAGAAATGAGCGGCGTACAAGCACGATTATTGCGTAAATATCGACAAATGGAGGGATTGAATACACACTAATCCATTGACATTTAAAAATATTTGCAGTAAAATTCAACAAAATAGCCGAATTGTAGAAATGCAATTCGGTTTTTTATTGGAGATTTTATGCAGAAATTGATTTTATCAAGTTCAACCGACAGAAATTCTCTAATCTCCTACCTAAATAAACGGATCGATGAGTATTGTCAGGATTTATGCGCTGAGGGATTAACACCTCAGCAATACAATATTCTAAGAGGTCAGATTAAAGAATTAAGAAGTTTAGTATCAGATCTAAACGGTTAAATACAAGCCCGCTCAATGAGTGGGCTTTTTGTTATCAACGAATTATCACAAGCCGCTATATGCCGCTTAATGAGGTAATAAATGGAAAATCAAGACACCACAGAATTTAATGCTGATGCCGCTTTCGATGAGGCCGCTAATCAACTTGAATCAGGTGGACTAACTGCTGAAGTTAAACCGTCAGTCGCAGATGAGACCAAACAGCCAGCGCCCGATCAACGCATGGAAGATACCACTCAAGAAAACATCCCGCAACAGCCGGATGCAAAAGAGGAGGTATTGCCTGAATGGTTATCTGATGCCACGGATGAAGTGAAAGATCATTTCCGTTTGATGAAAGCAGAAAAAGAGAGATACGAACACATGGCTAAATCTCAACGTGGTCGTGTTGGCGCTCTCTCTAAGAAATATCAACAGGCTAAGGCAGCGTTAGAACAGCTCGAGCAAAGTCAAACAACCTTTGATGGTGAGTTAGATAATTTGCGTGCGGACTATCCTGAAGTTGCTGATGCGTTATCCCGCATTCTTGCCGGACAAAATCAACGCCTTAATGATATTTCAGCGCCGATTGCTCAGATGGTCGATGCAAATATGCAAGATTTTGCGCAGCAACAACTTGATAGCTCAATCTCTTTAGTTACTCAAGTCGTTCCTGATGCAAACGACATTTTAGGCGATCCAATGTTCCATAGATGGGTAGATAATCAACCAAAAGGCATCAAAGCATTGTTTAAATCAGACGATCCGCAAGATGCTATCTACTTACTAAACGAATACAAAAAGACTGCCACATCAATCTCAGAGCAACGGAATAAACGTTCTCAGCAGCTTTCAGCATTATCACTCCCTACTGGTCGCACAAGTCCAAAAGGTGGCAATGAAGTTGATGAAGAATCGTTGTTCAACCAATTCGCTGCTGAATTTGCTAAACAGCGATAAGTAAGTTAGTTCATTTGAGGAAAATTTATCATGGCTACAACTACATATACAGATATTTCACCACGTACACAAGTTTATGCGGAAGCTAAAATGCTTGCTCATGCTGAGCCTGTATTGATTTTAAATAAGCTTGGACAAACAAAGCCAATCCCACAAAACAAGACGCAAACTATTAAATTCCGCCGTCCTAAACCGTTTGCGCCGGCAACCACTCCATTAACTGAGGGAGTTACTCCGGACTCTCAAAAAATGGTGTATGAGGATGTGACCGCAACATTAGGGCAGTATGGTTCTTGGTCTGAAATTACAGATGTAATTCAAGATACGCACGAAGATCAGGTTTTAAGTGACTTGGTGTTGATTTCTGGTGAACAAGCCGCTGAGACTACCGAGCTTTTGGCTTGGGGCGCAATTAGTGGTGGTACAAATGTAATCTTTGCCAACGGTACATCATCAAGCGATGTAAATACTGCGTTAAGCATTAATCATGTTCGAGCAGCTGTTCGTAAGTTGCAGCGCAATCGTGCGAAGAAAAAAACATCCATCCTTGATGGATCAATCAAATACGGTACTAAACCGATTGAAGCTGCATATATTGCGGTATGCCATACTGACTTAGAGGCTGATATTCGCAGCTTGCCTGGATTTACTCCGGTTGCAGAATACGGCTCTCGTCAGCCTATTGTCCCGCAAGAGTTTGGAACAGTGGAAAACGTGCGCTTTATTACATCGCCTTTATTCACACCTGAAATCAACAAAGGTGGCACGCCAACGGCCAATAAAGTGTTATCTACTGCTGGATCTAAAGCGGACGTGTATAAAATCGCCGTATTCGGTCAAGATGCTTACGCAACTTGCCCATTAAAAGGTAAAGATGCCGCACAAATTTTAGTGCGCAATCCTGGTAAGGCTGAGCAAGGTGACCCTTTAGGTCAAAAAGGTTCAGTTGCATGGAAAACTTGGTGGGCGGGTAAAATCCTAAACGATGCTTGGTTAGTTCGTTTAGAAGTGGCTGCATCATCACTTTAGTTTTAATTCGTAAACCAAAAGCCCTCCTTGCGAGGGCTTTATTTTTTTAGTGAGGACATAATGGCTTATCCATTTATTGATTTAAAAAAAGCAACAAAAGAAGAATTGGTTGCTCATTTGCGCGATTATTGCGGCGTTGAAAAAGACGGCAAAAAAGAAGAGTTAGTTCAAGCAATTCTTGAATTTGAATCAGCAAATGGCATTTTACGCCCTGATGCGGAAGTGCAATTACAACCTCAAGCGTCACAAGAAGATCAAAGCGATCTTCCATTATTTGCACATAAACGTGTACGAATCATTATTGCGCCAAGCGAAACTGACAATAGTGATGTTTATGTAGGTCTCGGTGATTGGGATGCGCTAATCAAACGTGGAGAAGAAGTATCAATTCCAGAGCCTGCATATCAATTATTGGCTAAAGCTGGCGATCATCGTTTCAAACTTGTTGATGGTGGTAAATTAGAAGAATACTTTGCACCTCGATTCTCAATTACAGTATTAGGTGATGAATAATGAATTATCTTCAACTTGCTCAACGGTTACGCCGTGAAATGAATGATACAGGTGAAGGGCCATTCGGCGTATCCAATCAGAAAGGTCGTAGTCTAGAGTATGTTGATGCAATTCGTGAATCGTGGCTAGATATTCAATCTTTGCGTGATTGGAATGAGGATTTTTGGGGTGAGGGATTCTCTTCTAAAAATCCTCAAGTTCTTGAAGCATCTTCTGATGCTCCTTTTATTCCTGAAAAATTCCATGTGGCTATTGTGTATTATGCCATGCAAGGCAAAGCTTTATCGCAAAATGCTCAAGAGTTAATTTTGCTTGGGCAAAACGAATGGGATAAATATTTACACTTACTTTGCTCTCAATTCTTACCAACTCCATCATTAGGCAAATAAATGGCACAGTTACCGAGAAATCAATCACAGTTTATCGCTATTAGCGGTGGGATGGATCTATCTACGCCTCCAATAGCAAAGGCTAGTAGTGATGCTATTGGCGCGTTAAATGTGCAGCCTATTTATGGTGGTGGATTTTCAAGAATTGAGGGGTATGAATGTTTGGATGGAAAAACGATTCCATCTCAAATGACTTATGCTGTGTTGCACGTTGGAAGTATCGCCAATAAAGAGCAATTTCACAATAAAGCATTTACTCATAACGGTAAACAATACCGCATTATTGACGTGTTAGATGATGCTTTCATTGTTGCATTTTTAAAGCCAGTAACTATAACTAACGGAACGAGTTTTTCTGTTAGTGGCGTTAGCTTTACAGCAAGTTATGTAAACAGTTCTGTTGATGGTGATTTTTCTGATGATTTAGCTTATCGAGGAAAAGCATTTCAGTTAGGAGTTGATGCCGTTTTCCCTGTACCAGGAACAGGAAATATTCGTGGCGTTGTGGAATTGGATAATAGGCTGATTGCCTTTCGTGATGACGGCGATAGATGTAGTGCATTTATTAGCTCTGATAATAGTTGGACGGCCGCTCAAGCAACGTATATTGCAAAGCTAAAAAACTTAGTTAAGCCTGAAAATTTATTGGATAACTCAGATTTTACATCGGGCAATGTTAGAGGTGTGATTCATTCGGTATCTTTAGCGCCTGATAGTAAATCGGGGTATGTTGTCTTGTCACAATCTGTTTTAGCTAATCAACCATTACAGATAAATAGCACAACCGTTGCGACAATAGAGAAATGCGATAGAGTTTCCTTAACTAAAGGGAAAGACTGGCAATTTATTTATCACAACTTCTATGGCGGTTCTAATACGCATTATGCCTATGGGTGTAATGGTGAGCAGATTATTGAGGTGCGCCCAAATGGAATTATCATTCCAATCCTAGTGAATAATGATAGTCCACAATATATTTGTGCGCATAGAAATCATTTATTTGCATCATTCGCTGGTGGTCAATTAGGACATTCATTAGTGGGTCATCCTAACCGTTGGGCGGTATTATTAGGCTCAGAACAATTCGGCTTAGGGGATGAAATAACTGCATTATCATCCACCACCGGTGGTGTTTTAATTATTGGTTGTCAAAATAAAACATCAGGGCTTTATGGTTCAGGTCGTGAAGATTGGGTTCTAAAAGACATTTCGCCAGTTGGAATAACTCCGAATACGCTGCAAACATCATTCATGCCTGTCGCAATTACAAAAAACGGTATCACTCGAATAGATCAAACTGAGCAATTTGGTGACTTCAGATTAAGTGAAATGGATGCAAACCGTAAACTTGCCTTTGATAAGCAGCAATACAGCATTGCTTATTCATCCACTAAAGCTAAATCTAACCAAGTTCGATTCTATTCATCCGAGGGACGGCATTTATGCGTAATGGTGCAACCTGATGGCACAACGAGAAGTACATCTTTTATCTATCCTGAGCCGTTACAAGGACTTTGGCAATCGCCTAATCAAGTTTACATTACTTTTAGCGATGGCAAAGTTTACCGCCAGTCTGACAAATGCTATTCATTTTCAGGGAAAAGCATAGATTGGACTGTGAAAATGGCTTTTAACCATTGTGGATCGCCAACATTAATCAAAAGTTGGCATAGCGCTGAATTGCAAGCCACAACAGATGGTAAATCAAAAATAAGTTTCCGTTTCGATCTTGATTACAATTCAAACTATCATTCAGCCGCACTAAGTAAAGATTTAGAAATTGCTGGCGGCGGCGGTCGTTGGAATGATTCTCTTTGGAACGATTTTCTTTGGTCTGCTGAGGATTATTCAACGCCAACACTTCAATTATCAGGGTATAGCCGCAATATTGCTTTATCGTTTGCCGGCTCATCAATCTACTCTCCACAATTTGAAATAAGTGGACTTATCTTAAATTATATCACCCGGAGAAATTATCGTGTCTAAAGAAAGCTGGTATAAACGCAAACATCAATTTACTCCATACACAAAAGCTGACGGACAAGCCGTATCTGATGAATTTGATGCAATTCAAACGAGTTTCGAGCGCATTCCTGAGATGCGAGATGATGGGAAAGGGTTTAAAGAAAGCCCATTAATTCCCGAGCCAACCGATCCGATGAATCCAGTGCCGCTAAAAATGCTCACTGAAACAGAAAAGAGCGTTAATAATGCGAGAGATGATGTTACCGCTAAGGCTCAACAAGTTGCTCAAAATACACAATCTGTTGCTACAAATACTTTGACTGCAACTCAAAAAGCTGATACTGCAACTCAAGCGGCAGCATCCGCACAAAGCAGCCAACAAGCGGCTAGCAATTCTGAAAACATGGCTCATAAATGGGCTGCCAATCCAGTCAATGAAGTGGTACAAGGCGATAAATATTCCGCTTATCACTATGCAACTAAAGCGGAGCAATCCGCAACAACAGCATCATCAGCTGCAATTACATCGAAAAACAATGCCGATATAGCCACAAGTAAAGCTGAAGAGGCTGCGAAATCGGCTGAAAAAGCTAGAAGTCTAGCAGATGGAGAAGTAGAGTACGCTAAAATACTTCATGTTCCGAGCGCCGACACTCGAACTAAAGGTATTGTGTTGCTCACTAACGATACTGGTTTAGAAAGTGAAAGCCTAGGTTTAACCGCAAAAGCTGGTAAAAAACTAGCGCAGATGATTGCAACAGTGCAAACATCACTAACGAAATATCTTCTTATATCTAAACTTTCATCTAGCATTAATTCAACAAGTGAAGATAATGTTGCAACAAGCCTGGCAGTTAAAAAAGCGTATGATAAAGCCATTGATGCCAACAATAATGCAGATAACAAAGTTCCTAAAAGTGGTGATACAACAATAAACGGTACTATAAGTGTAAAAAACACTTCTAATGGTTGGAGCGCTTATCAGCTTGAAACATCACAAGGCTATTGGCGATTAGAAGTTCATCCTAATTCGCATGAAGATGCGAATCGCCGATTTAATATGCTATTCATTCCTAATACTGGAAAACGTGTTTATCTAGCATTTCCAGCAATATCAGGAGATGGCGATACTGTTGCATACAGAAGTTGGGCGGTTGATAAATCAGGCGATACGATGACAGGTGATTTGTCATTTAAAAAAGGTAATTATAGTGGACTAAATCTATACAATAATGATGGTTATTATGTTCGAATTGAAGGAAATCCTCACAATGACAATAGCTTATTGACATTAGCTTACCGCACACCACAGGGCGCCAACATCGCTGTAGCCAGCTTTCCTAAAAAAAGTGGAGTTATTGCATATGCTAACGATGTTGTATCAAAAAATGGCGATAGTATGTCAGGGACAATGTCATTTTCCGGTGCGACAGATAGCTATAGGATTGGTGGTTATACGTGGCGCATGCCTATTAGATTTTCTGGCGACGCAGTCATTGGCAACGAAAAATGCGTAATTGGATTTAACAATAACGGCAGTTTACATTTTGGTGGTTTACCTAACGCTAGTCAATTTAGCGCTACATTAGATGCAGAAAAACTTTGGGTTGCCGGAGACGTTAAAACAGCGTTAGGTCGATCACTAAATAAAACGCATCAAAATGATTTTAACTATGTAACAGTTAAGCAATCAGGTAATTATGCTGGATTGAATATCGATAGACAGGATGGCAAACATGCAAGATTTGAGCTAGTTGGCTATCATTTTAAATTATGGGTTGAGGATAGATATGAGATCAACTTCCCTGAGCGAGGCGGTACTGTGTTGCTCGATACCGATTTTTCCTACCAAAAAATTGGCAATTTTGAGGTGCGTAAATATCCAGATGGGACGATGCTCCAAACATATTTTGTAGATTTTAATGATGTCCATGGGGCGAACAGCGGACTTGGCGGACCAGGACCGAAACAATTAACGTGGGCAGTATCATTTGTTGGCAAGCCGTTAGTTTTTGGGAATATAACATCATCCATAGATGATAGTCACGATGTTGGTGTGAACATCCTAACAAAATCAACAGGGACAACATTGTATTGGTATAACTACGAGCATAGCAATCTAAACCAGGGGGCGTGCCGTTTGCAATTCTTAGCGATTGGGAGATGGAAATAATGACCATGTATTTTAAAGAAGGTTTTTTTGACGATACGAATGATGGATTTGTGCCTGAAGGTGCTGTTGAAATTAGCCAAGATAAATATATTGAGCTACTTAATGGCCAAGCGCAGGGCAAACAAATCATTGCAGATAAAACAGGCAACCCGGTATTAATTGATCCAAAACCTAGTGCAGCGCACGTATTAAATCTTGATACGCTTACATGGGGGATTACCCCAGAAAAACAGGCAGCACTTTTATCTGAAACTCAAACTCGCCTTATCGCCAGCATAGATGAGTACGCAGCTAAAATCTACAGTACATGGACACGCTTTGAGAGCGAGTACCGTGAGCGTCAAACGGCTGCTGAAGCTTATAAGGCAGCAAACTATCAAGGTGACTGTAGCCGTTATATTACAGATTTTGCCAAACGCGCAGGTTTAAACAACAAAGCGGCAACAGATTTAATTTTAGTGCAAGCAGCAGGCTTGGAAAAACTACAAATGGAGCTTGCCAATCAACGTATGCGCAAGTATGAGCTAAAAGCGCCCACTCTTACGCTTGAGCAATTGCAATCAATTCATGATGACATTATTAAGCAAATGGATAACCTGATGGAGGCATATCAAAATGGCTAAGATTTATTTGGCAATGTACAAACACAAACGAGACTGGCGCAAAGAGCCAGTCAGAAAGATTGCTGACATCATCACCCGTTTTTTTACAAAGGGGAAATATTCGCACTGCGAAATAGCTATTAAACGCAGTGAAACTCTTTTTGATTGTTATTCGTCATCAGTACAAGATGGTGGCGTACGTTGCAAACAGATCGATGTATCAGATAGCACGAAGTGGGATTTAATCCAACTTAATGAGGTTACTGAGGAGCAAATCAAGGGCTATTTTAACCGCACTCTTGGCTGTAAATATGACTGGTGGGGTGCGTTAGGTATCGTGCTTGGCATTAAGCAAAAACGCTCAAAATATTTTTGCAGCGAGTGGTGCTTTAATGCGATCTATGGAGGTGAGAGCGGTTGGCGATTTAGCCCTAATCAAATTGCGGTTGTTTTTACCAAATTAAGTAATAATGAGATAAGTTTTCAAAAAGAGGCCGCTAAATAGCGGCTTTTTTTCATTCTTGGGAGAATGTATGTCAATTCTAGGATCAATGTCTGATGCGTTAAGAAAACAGCCTAAAGCGCCAACTATTTCGCCAACGCCTGAGAAAGATAATTCTCAAACAATGGCGGGTAATGTTGCCAATATTTTAAATGGCAATTCATTATTGATGAATAGTGCGGCGGCAAAAGGGGAGAGAATTGCGGCTAATCGTGGTTTACAAAATTCTACTATTGGCGCTGAGGCGGCACAACGTGCAATGCTCGATGCGGCAATGCCAATCGCAAGCCAAGATACTCAAAATGCGTTTACTGAAAAGCAAACTCGGTTGCAAGCTGATTTGAATTATCAAAATCAAAGCCGTTTGAATCAAGCACAAAATCAATTCGCCGCATCTCAAGCGGAATTGGATCGTGGTCATCAGCGTGGAATGGCTCAGTTGCAATCTGATTTAAATTACAACAATCAAAGCCGTTTAAATCAGGCTCAAAATCAATTTGCGGCATCTCAAGCAGAGCTTGATCGTGGTCATCAACGTAGTTTAGCTCAATTACAATCAGACTTGAATTACAACAATCAAAGTCGATTGAATCAAGCTCAAAATCAATTTACCGCATCACAAACAGCATTAGACAGAAGTCATCAACGTGATTTAGCCAACTTAAATCATGCGAATGAAATGAAAAATCTAAATGCTCAAGTATCGGCGAACACTATCGGCAAATCGATTGATTTTACAATGCAGATCACTAACAACTTTGATGCGCAGATTGCGGCCGTGTTGAATAACACCGCAATGAAAGCTGAAGATAAAGAAAAAGCTATCAATCAGCTAAAAGCGAGCCGAGATTCGGAGCTTAATTTCATGTCAAAATTCATGCAAGGAATCCCGACAACGAAACAAAATTGGGCATCGTTCCCTAATCTTGGTGTACCAACAATCGAAATGAAATAAGGAGGCTAATTATGTCATTTTGGGATAGCGCTTGGAGTGCAGTTACTGGTGCTTTTGATGTTGCTGGTCAAAACGGAGCTGAATCAAATGGATGGCTAACAAATGTTGGCGATGCTTTTGGCAAGGCTGCTGAGTGGATGAGCAATCATAAAGAGGCAACAAACCTAATTGGATCGACCTTGCTTGGTGTTGGTGGTTATTTAGCTCAAAAAGAGGCTAATAAGGACTTAATGAAACAACAGCGAGAGCTATTGAATATGCAAGATAAACTTAAATCTCAGTATTCAGCAGTGCCAGATGTTGATATTTCTTACAAAACTTTAACCGTTGATAATTCACCAGGCTTGGCAAACGGTGGAATTTTAACGGAAATGCAAAGTAAATTAGAACGTAAAAATAAAGGCGTTTAATTATGGCTCGATCAGAATCTAAATCAATTAGCGATAGTTTTGGCGAAAGCATGGAGCGAGCCGGCTATGAGCGTGCTAATGATAGCCGAGGCGGTTGGCAAGAGCATGAGAGCAGCGATAACTACGAAAGCACGACAGACAGAATGAATCGTCATCTTGATTCGTATGGTAAAAATAACGGATATACCAACAACTTCAACAATACCTTTAGAAATGGTGGTTTTAGTGGTGGTAATCGTTTAAGCAGCGAAAGTGGTTTTGGTGGGCAAAGTGCTATTAGTAAAAGCGTTAATTCTCACTATCAAAGCAACGCTAATAAATCATTGAGCCAATACAATAATCCAGTTGTTGATCAGAAAAATCTTACAGGTGGATTGTTTGGTAAAGGTGGCGTGCAAGCGCCGTATTCGCCAAGACAAGATTGGGAGAATGTAAACTTTTTTACTTCTCAAGATCGCTTGAGAGATATAGCTCAACATAATACCAAGGCAAGTTTAGATACTGAGGCTAAAGGGAATATTGTTGGGAATCATTTTAGCACTATGGCTGGTTCGTTTATTGAGACAGCATCACTTCCAACCGCTATCGCAAGTGGATTAGGTCAGCTGGCTTTATCTAAAGCGGGGTCTATCGCTGATAAAGTGACTAATCAAGGTTCGCCGTCTTTTGATAAACTTACGCCGTCACAAAAAGCCGCTTATGCGGTTGAATCTCAGAAAGTTAGAGATGCTTATCAAGAAGATATGGATAGTTTAGGCTCTAAAGCTATTGGAATAGGTGGGAGTGTTGCTGGAATTATTGGTGGGTTAGCAACTGGCGGTCTTGGCGGTTCATTTTTTGGAGCTTCTGGAAACGCAATAGCGAATAGTCAGAGACACAAATCAGCAATGGAACACGCTGGAAATAAATTAAATTCCAACGTGATCAATAGTGAGCTGGAGGAAGAGGCTGAAAAATCTAAACAAGGTTGGAAAGATTGGGCGGCTATGCGAGCAATGGCGGGAAATAGCGAGCCAATAGAAAGCCAAGGCATTTTAGACAGAATGCAAAAACAACTTGGCGCTAATAATGGCACTAAATCAAGCGACAGTATGGTTTACAAAATTCCTCAACTTGTAAACCTTTGGAACAACATTTCAATCAAATAAAAGGATTAAAAGATGGGTATTCTAGATTCAATGGCTCAACAAACTCAAGGTGGCAATCAAGATGTTATGGATCAAAGTCAGCCTGGTGGTATGATGCAAAATCAGGAGCAACAAGGCGGCAAAGCTCAAATGTATAAAATGCTAATGGAAAATTCCGTTAATGCTATCGCTAACGTTGCACAAGAGCGAATTGAGCAAAAAGGTGTTGAAAAAGGTGTTGCGGATTTAGTGGCAACGGCAATGATTACAAACATTCAAGCCGCTCAACAAAATGGCAAAACAATCCCGCCTCAAGTGATGATGCAAGTTGCAAAAGATTTAGCAATGCAATTATTACAACAAATTGGCGTTCCTGAAGAGCAAATTGATGACATCCTTATCGACATTTTAATGGATGCGTTAGATCAATTTGGCGAGGCGACAAACGGCATTTTACCGCCTGAAGAAGAACAGCAATATGTTGATATGATTGGTAAAGCATCAGAGCTTGAAAATCAACGCCAATCACAAATGCAAGGTAATAAACCGCAATCAATGCAACAAGGGGCGTAATTATGGGATTAGGTGGCATTTTAGCTGCGATGGCTCAAGGACTTGGCACTGGTGTTGTTAAAAATGTAGAGCAAGCCTGGAAAAATGAGGAAACTGCAAAATTATTAGATTGGAAAGGAAAAGAATCTGATAAACAGAGAGCCTTTGAAAGCGAACAACTTGATAAAAAACATCAGCAAGATATTGAGTTAGAGAACATTAAACTAAGCAATAATATTTCTGAGGCAACCGCCATAGCTCGAATTAAAGCTAAATACGCTAGAGTAAGTGGCGGCAGTGGCGATGGAATGAAAGAGGCTCAAAAAAATCTAACTGGTGCAGTGCAAGTGTTAGGTGTTTATGATGCTCAATTAGGTGCGTTGCAAGATAAGTTATCCTCAACAGAAGATGCCGCTCAAAGAGAAGTAATTGCTAAACAGATTGATAATCTTTCAAATGAGAGATCTAATTATCTGAAAAGCCCTGGTGTTATATCTGCGTTCAAGGGTGGAGAGCAAATGGGGCGTGCGCTTTATGTTACCAGTGGCGGCGATATGGATTTATACGATCCCAAACCGAAAGAGGTTGCAAAAAAAGTTAAGGCAACAGTATCTTCCGTTGCAGCGCCGGCAAGAAATATGGTTGATGTAAACAGTATTTCGCCACAACAAGCCGCTCAAATTGCAAGAGAAAAACGAGAAGAAGTTGCTCGTCAGAATTTTGCGAGAGCATCAGAAGAGGCAAAAGAATGGGCGGCGAAACAAAATCAGTATAAATCAACTATGTTTACGCCAAGAACATTCTAGCTAGATAGTGTAGCTAATCCAGAAGTTCAGCAACCTCTTCCATGTTCGGGGCATAATAGACATTTTGTAATATCCGAATGTCTTTATGTCCTGATATTTTCGCCAAAGTCATTACATCAACCTTTTTAGCCAATCTTGTTAAAGCCTCTCTTCTCGTATCATGGAAATGTAAATATTCTCGGTTAGCTGTTTTTTTGAGCTTTCTGAATGTTGCATCTAGAATATTAGACTTCACCTGAAAGCAAGTATCACCTTGCTCAATCTCATCTTTTAATCTCTCAAGTATCTTCACCGCTGCTTTGGTTAATGGCACAGTTCTTGAACTACCATTCTTTGTTATCGGTAAAAATGCCGTTCTTTTTTCTAAATTAACATTATCCCAAGTAAGATTACATATTTCACCGGCTCTCATCGCAGTTTCAACAGCAAATAACATTGCTGCACCTGTGCGGGCCTTAGCGGTTTTTAAGCTCTCATTATATCCGCTAATCTTGATAATCTCGTCTATATCTTCTTGTGTAAACCTTTGTGTTCTCGGCTTGCTTGCCTGTGGCTGTTGCAACCCAATCATAGGGGAGTTTTGAATATATCCCCAACGCTCAACGGCAACTTTAAAGATATGCCCGATAGTGGATAGCTCCCTGCGGACACTTTCGCCTTTAACTGTTTCCAACCGCTCTTTAATCCACAATTCCAAATCATGACGAGTAACATCAGATATATACTTATCTGTGATAGGGTGACGCAAAAATCGAGTTAAACGGTTAAATTCATGCTTTTCGCCTCGTTTTGTTGGCGTAATCTCATTCAAATAACGCTTAATTACATCAGAAAATAGCGTCTCTGGCTGCATGCCATTGGCTATTAACTCTAATTTCTTTTCTTCTTCCGCGCCCCAAAGGATGGCCTCTGTCTTTGTGGGGCAGGTTTTTGATTTTCTTTTGCCGTCCCGATAGACCTCTACACGCCATCTATCACCACGTTTTCTAACTGTTGCCACTTTATTTAATCTCTAAACGTAAAAACTCGCCAAAAATTAAACCGCTTGGCGTAATTTTGGCGTAATGAACGCATAAAAATATATAAAAATACATAAAAAATGGCAATACTGGATAAGATTAAAAGAGTAGAGAAGTGTTGTTTAAGTATCGTAAAGCGTTGATTTTATTAGTGTAAAAGCAGAAAATAAAAATCCCCGTCCAATGAACGAGGATTATAATGTGGTGCCTAGGGTCGGACTCGAACCGACACGGTTATTCACCGGCGGATTTTGAATCCGCTGCGTCTACCAATTTCGCCACCCAGGCATTTGGGTTGTTCTGAATTATACGTTTATCTTACTTCGTTGCAAGTAAAATTTCATTAAAAACGTGTGGTTGTTTTAAATTTCATCAACTTGTATTCAAAGATTAAAGGGAAGTTTAAAATAATTTGATACGTTGTCACAATTTATGAGTAAAATAAAAGCTTAGTATTTCTACTAAGCTTTATGATTATCTAATTAAGCGGTTTGACCAGCAAGGTCACCTAAATCTTTATCGATTAAGAATAAGCCTTTGCCATCTTCGCCAAGAAGATTTAATTTGTCTAAAATACCGCTGAATAATTTCTCTTCTTCGTGTTGTTCTGCAACATACCATTGTAAGAAATTGAATGCAGAGTAGTCTTTTTCTTCAAAAGTTTTACCCACTAATTCATTGATTTTACTTGTGATCAATTTTTCGTGTTCATAAGTTAATTCAATGATTTCTTTTAATGATTTGTACTCATGCGAAGGTGCTTCAATTGCAGTAATTACTGCTAATGCACCAGTTTCATTTAAATACGTGAATAATTTACGCATGTGTTGCATTTCTTCTGCAGCGTGAGCTGATAAGAATTTAGCTGCACCTTCAAAACCGTTTTGTTCACACCATGCGCTCATTTGTAAGTAAAGGTTTGAAGAGTAGAACTCAAGGTTCATTTGATCATTTAATAATTTGATTACGTTTGTTGATAACATTTTGTATTCTCCTTCTAAAATTATAATGTTGCTAAATCACGATCGATAAAGTAAAGCGAACGACCATCTTCACCCAGCAAGTTAAATTTATCAATAATGCTATTGAATAATTTTTCTTCTTCGTGTTGTTCTGCAACGTACCATTGTAAGAAGTTAAAAGTAGAATAGTCTTTGTTTGCAAAAGTTACTTCAACTAATTCATTAATTTTAGAGGTAATGAATTTTTCGTGTTCAAGTGTGGTTTCAAATACTTCTCTAAGTGATTTGTAGTCATTCTTAGGTGCATCAATTTTACCTAAAAGTGGCATACCACTTGTTTCACTCACATATTTGAATAATTTTTGCATGTGTTCTAATTCTTCATCAGCATGACGAAGTAAAAATGCTGCAGCACCTTCGTAACCGTGCTTGCTACACCAAGAACTCATTTGTAAATAAACATTAGAAGAGTAGAACTCTAAATTGATTTGTTCATTTAACTTATCTGCGATTGCTTTATTAAGCATAAACAACTCCTTTCCTTATTAAGTAGAGATTAAAAATAAAAACAAGACTGCTTAACTTGTCATCGGTGTGCATTCTAACCTCACAAATGAGAATAATCAAGCATTTTTTTTAATTTTTTTTCATAAACCACTAATAACAAAGAAAAAATCAATGTTAACTATTCTCATTTATGTAATATATGTAAAATAAATTCTCATTATCAGATCAAGAATGATGAAATCTGGTGAATTGATGTACGCAATTGTATTCAGAATTTACGTAGCGTTATCTCAAAATTTCATTCTAATTTAATTATTCCATCTCAAAGACATCCATTTATTTCTTCTATATCCATAAGCCGAAACTCATCTTATTTTGAGTAATACATAAAATAGGATAGTCACTTATATTGATTTGTGACATGCTCATATATTTAATTTAACATAATATACATTATGCGAAATAAATTACAAGGTTAGTGAAAGCTACGTATTAATAAGATCACAGAGTTATGCACAGGTCACGAATACCACTCAAGCGATGCAAAATCTAGCCTCACAACACTTTGCAATAAGATGAAATAATGATTTATACACTCTAAGGTTGTTATGTAAGGAAAAAATAAAGAAGTTTATATATGTCAAATAATGATAACGCTACGTGAATTCTGCGTTATTTTATGAGATTGAATATCATCAGATTTAAAAAAGAAAAACGTAAATCTCAGGGATTAAGATTTACGTTTTTGATGAATGGCATTTGTGTGACTATGTCACGATATGTATAAGATTAAGATAACAGTTTTGCTCCGTATTCATAAACCTGTTGCAGTAAATTCAGTTTGGTTGGATTATCTGAATATTCCTCTGCTAACTGCTGTAAACTTTCTTCAAATTTAACCGCACTTTGTTCTAATTTACGTTGGCGATATTTTTGCCATTTGATTTGCTCAGCACGATTTAGGGTTTTGTAGAAATGTCTTGCACGATAATGGAATAACAATTCAGGAATTCGTTTATCTTCAAATGCTAAACCATGATCAGCTAATTTTTCAGGTGGTAAATCACGTAAAATAGCCATATTATTTTTATCGGCATTGCTAAAGAAACCGTTATAAAGCTCCGTTTCTACATTATCGCTCGGCTCAAATTCGCGTTCTTCTGAGAAGATTTCAATAACTTTCTCGCGAATATCTAAGGATTGGCGCAATTTTGCTAAATTATCTAAGCATTGTTGTCTGTCTATCCCTAAACGAGCTGCATTTTCTGGCAGTAAGGTTTTTGCAGGAGCCAAAATTGGGCATTTATTAATATGAACCAATTTCAATGGAACTGATGAAACTCCCCTTTCTTCTAGATCGCTTTTCTTGGTATATAAATCTTGACGCAAATCAACCACACTTTTACTGAGTAAATTATCAATATCACCTGATAAATCACAGACGATTACGGCATTTTGATTAGTTGGATGCCATGCTAATGGTGCCACCCAAGCACAATTGCCACGATAATTCCCTAGCATGCCAGAAACATGCACTAATGGTGTCATTTCAGCTGTATCAATCAATTTCTCAATTTCCTTTTTACCTCTATGCTCAAAGAAGAATTGAAATAATTTAGGCTGCTTTTCTTTGATTAATTTAGCCATGGCAATAGTTGCATACACATCCGCCATTGCATCATGGGCATTTTCATGTTCAATACCATTTGCTTTAGTTAATTTTTCTAAGCGAAAGCTTGGCATACCATCATCGTCATAAGCCCAATTTATCCCT
>ERZ773072.204-NODE-204-length-36778-cov-5.933366_pt1 | contig 36778 bp, 51 predicted proteins | sample MGYA00580617_ERZ773072 | MGnify/ENA primary metagenome ERZ773072 (study PRJEB29015, sample SAMEA2737970) | human oral metagenome | biome: human oral; feature: human-associated habitat; material: dental | place: China | collected 2122 ...
AAGAACTTGCTAGTGCACTGGAATGGTTGAAAGAACACGCAGAGCCTGGTGCTGCTGGTAGAGTGGAGGGAGTCTGAATGATGAAAAAATACAGAGCCATTAAAGCACCCGGTGTTTTAATGTGTTAGCTCCATGGATATCAGACGCAGTATTAATTGCCTTAATTGGTGGCACAGTCAGTGTAGTCACTGCGTATATGTCCAATCAAGCAAAAAAGAACGCTGACGATATTCTTCGGGAGCTGTCTAAAATGGCCGGGCACATCGAAGAAGTGAAAGCGGAAGTTGCGGAATCAAAAAAAGAAATAAAGGAAGTGAAAGGCATCGGATTGGATAATCGCGGCGGTATCAAGAATACACAGCGTTATCGTCTTTATGCCGATATGAAGGCAGAGCTGCAACGTGGCTACACTACTGTAAGCCATGCTGCAGAAATTGGTAAGTTGTTCGAGTCTTATACTCACTTAGGTGGGAACGGTGAGATTCAGGACTTACATTCATTATATTTAAAATTACCGGTTAAACCGGACTAATCAGAAAAGGGGTTTTTTAATATGCCAAATTTATATGATTCATTAATTCAAGGTGTTGTAAGTGTTCTTGGAGTTCTAATTGCTATTTTATTCACGGGGCTTCGTGGATATCTGCAGACTAAAGCTGACGAGTTGAAAACTAAGACCGAAGCTCGCAATTATGACCTTGCTAAAAATATTGTAACTACAGTAGTGGGTGCGGTTGAGCAAATCTTCCGACATGTATCTGATGCAGGTGGCAAAGAAAAATTCGAAGCTGCAGAGCGCCAGGTTATCGCTGAGCTAGAAAAAGCCGGCATCCACTTGGACGCTGATTCTCGCAAATCATTAATTGAAGCAGCTGTTAATGGCATCAACTCATTAAAAGATATTCAGTAATTAAAATCGGGAGCTGCGCTGCGGCTCCTTAATTTATGGAGGTTTATATGGTTACAGTAAAAGAAGTGCTTGATTTTTATAAATATCTAGCGGATAACGGTTTAGGTGTCGACAACGATGGAGCTTACGGCTACCAATGCGCGGATGTTCCAGCTTACCTGGCATACCACTATTTCGGCAAGTGGCTTTGGGGTAATGCGATTAATTTATTAGACTCTGCAAAAGCGCAAGGATTCGAGGTCGTATATGAGGGGCCTGGGGTCAAGGCGAAAGCTGGGGACATTTTTGTCATGGAAGTTCCAGGGTCGCCTTATGGGCACACTGGTCTAGTCATCGAGGATTCAGATGGATACACTCTGAAAACCATTGAGCAGAATATTGACGGGAATTGGGACTACTTAGAAGTAGGCGGTCCAGCTCGTTATAATACACGCTTATATAATGGCATGGTCGGATACATCCGTTTCCCTTACGGGGTGGCAGAAACTCCGGAAGTGAAGGAGGGCTGGGTCAAGGATGATGCGGGATGGTGGTATCGTAACCAGGACGGGTCATATCCTAAGAACCAATGGAAGACCATCGGGGGCAATCTGTTCCGCTTCGATGGCAATGGTTACATTTTAGAGAACCAATGGTTTAAGGACGAAGAGGACGGTCATTGGTACTGGCTTCGCGAAGGCGGCTATATGGCAACCGGTTGGGTCTACATTGGGGAGTCATGGTACTTCTTTAACTCTGACGGGTCCATGAAGACCGGCTGGGTTTCTTACTTCGACAAATGGTACTATCTCAAAGAAGAGAACGGGGCCATGATTTCTGAAGAAGTTCGCAATGTGGACGGGTCCTGGTATTATTTCAATAAATCCGGCGAAATGCTAAACAAGGCAGCCGTGTATGTAGATGATTCAGGTCGTATGCATTTTAAATAAAAAAAATCGTGTGGGTCGCTCCAAGTGGGCGGCCCCCTTTTTTATGCTCTCATTTCACGCTGCGTGACCGCTGTGAGATTTTACCTGGTCCGGCATGTGTTTACATGTTCAGGGTCCTATCGAGCAAATAGGCGCGTTTTTGGACCAATTATCTATACATAATATAGAAGCAAAAAAATAAAAAAATAATTTGAATTTATGTCAATTATCTGTTGACAAAAATGTAAACCAGAGTTATTATATAGACAGTGAAGGGGACGACCCCTACTAAAGGAGGAAAAAAGAAAATGATTGATTATGTTACAGATATGGAGCGTATGTTGGAATTGATGGAAGACTACGTTGAGGAATACGAAGGCACACCAATTGAAAAAGAAATCGCTGAGTTCTATCGTGTGGCAGTTGAATTATCTGAGCACCAATACTTAAGCGAACAAGAAGCCTACGAAGCAGTTAAGCGTGTCTTACACGACCAAGAAGGTCTAGTGAGCAGCAATTGGAAAATGAAGGACCGCATGAAAAGTGAAAAAATGGCAAAAGCTGACAAAGTCATGAAAGAAATTAAAAGCCTAGTTAGCAATGCACGAATCGAATTATCAAAGAAAGTATTTGACGCTAATAATGGCATGAACGGCAATTTCTTCTATCAAGCATCTAACTACTTATACAAATTAACTACTCGCTTAGATGGAGCTACTAGCCTAATGAATGAAAAAGAAATCGATGAGTTGCATATCGTGCGCCGCCTGTCTGAGTACTTGAAGGATGCGAAGGAAGACTGTAAAAACCTAATGTACTATACAACTAGAATGGAGGAATATAAGTAATGACTAATATTTATAATGAGTTTAGAACCAAAACCGTAGCACAAATAAATGATATAATCGAGCATTATTTGGTGCTCGGTGCCTTCGAAGAGATAGAGGTGGCCGCAGGGTACGGTTCCTACGGTCAGCGCCTATGCCAGCATGAAGGGGAGTGCAATGAGTACTTTGAGGATAAGTTGGTTGAGGTCATTGATAGAGTGAATGTATGGCATGGACGAACTTACATAAAAAAGTTTACTAAAATTCAAGATAATAGTTGACTATTATGTAAACGAGAGTTGTTATATAGGTAGTGAAGGACCGGTAAATGTCCTAGCGGAAGGGGAAAAAGAAAAAATGATTATTACTAAAAAATTAGCGAAGGAAATCTTCCAAGGGAATTTTAAAAATATTGATTGGAACCAATTGCAAATTGAAAAACTCGGTAACGATAAGTACATGCATTCAAGAAATTGTTTCCCACCACGTGTCGATTTGTTGGAGGTTTTATATTATAGACCAGAGTTCATTACTAATAAAGAATTCGATAAATTGACAAGCATGCACATCGTATATCTTCCAGGAAAGCGCAAAATCCTAAAAGGTAAAAAATACTATGAATATACGGATGTACTATCAATGCGAAAAATGCCCGATTGTAAATATCATTTATTAATCCAACGTTGCAAAGCAGAAAGATTCAGAGCTGATTGCAATTTTAACTTTGACAAACCAACCCGTGAATTGCTACTCAATAGAATGGCAAAAATGGACGACCGCTTTGGATTCTAAAAATTATACAATGAAAGGGGGTGAGCGTTTGAGCAGTGTTACTTTTAAACCATTTGACGACTTGATTCAAAATTCCGGCTTGAAGTTGGACGCGGTAGCCAGCCGCATGGATGTGAGCCGTCAGCGTTTATACGAGTTCAGAAAAGACCCAGTTTGTATGAGCGTGGACCAGTTGAAAAAGATGGCGGATATATTAGGAGTGGAATTCGCGGACATGTATAATCTGCGTGAAGCGTACCAAAATGAAACAAAAAAGGAGACCCTATGATGCGAAACAAAAAACACAGAAAAGTTAAAATTCAAATGAAGTATTTTATACCTTACCTAATGACCTGGTATATCATATTTTTTGGAGCCATTGTTGCAATACTGGCATGCGCTGTCTATATCAATAAAGCGATTGTGCAGAAAGATGCGATAATACAGAAGCATATCGATGGTACTTATGTAGAGCCGGATTTCGTGGACTCTTGGGGTCAAGCAAAAAAACAAAAATAAAAGGAGTGTTTACCTATGCCACCACAAGCAATTAAATTTATTAAAAGTATTTTAACTGAAATGAAAAAAGATTATATTTCAATGGATGAAGCGATTTTAGCATTGAGAGCATTATCTGGAACTTTTGAGTTCACTACAGTAAGTCTCGGGATGAAATTAGAGAAGTGCGATTTGGATAAATTGATTAAAAGGTTCAATTCTGAATTGGAGGGCTCTGAATGACTATCGGTGAGTTTCGAGTAGTGAAAGCCATTTTTTATTCAATAAAAGAGGGCACTCTTAGTAATAGAGAAGCTATTAAAGTATTAGTTTCAGTGACTAAAGCACTAATTACTTTCACTGAAGTTCTTGAGCTAGAAGTAAAAAATATGGAACTTAATGAATTAATAAAAAATTTGGATATAAAATAAAGGAGTGTTATCTGTGACAAAAACGATCAATTTTATGGATTTTAATGTGGATGAGTTCCACAAAAAAATGATGAATGCAGAAGGGTATAAAAAAGAACTATATGCCACTATGCGCTGCCTAATCGGTGAGACCTGGTTAAATGGTTCAAATTGGAACTCTGAGGATGAAGGAGCCGGGCTGCTTGAAATGTTGGAGTTCATGGAGGAGCTATGCCATTATAATAGAATCATGGCCGAGTACCTATTAGAAAAAATGGACGCTGACGAAGCGCTTGCTCATTTAAGAATGAAATCTCGCAAATTCTTCATTGAAACCACTTGTCCTAATGAAGCTAATTATATGAAGCGTATGTTTTCTAGAGTAGACGAAGAAGTAAACGAAGTGCTAGGTTAATGGAAGGAGTGCACCATGGCCGTTAAAATTAATAAATTAGAAATCGAAAATGTTAAGCGTGTAAAAGCCGTAATGATTGAGCCTACTGCTAACGGGCTGACTATCTTGGGCGGCAATAATAACCAAGGTAAAACCAGTGTGTTGGATTCCATCGCTTGGGCATTGGGTGGTAACAAATTCAAACCTAGCAAACCTACCCGTGAAGGGTCCATGAATCCACCAAGCCTACGAGTGGAGCTTTCTAATGGTCTAATCGTGGAGCGTAAGGGTAAGAACTCAGATTTGAAAGTGACGGACCCATCGGGTGGTCGTGCTGGTCAGCAATTGCTCGATTCATTCGTTGAGGAGTTCGCTTTGAATTTGCCCAAGTTCATGGAGTCTACTCCAAAAGAAAAAGCAGCGACCTTGCTGCGCATCATCGGTGTAGGTGATAAGCTCTATGCTCTAGATACGAAAGAAGCGCAGCTCTATAATGAGCGATTGACTATCGGTCGTGTAGCGGACCAAAAGAAAAAGTTTGCAGCCGAACAGCCGCAGTACCCGGAAGCGCCGAACGACTTGGTCAGCATTGCCGACCTTATTACGGAGCAGCAGACCATCCTTGCTCGCAATGGTGAGAATGCTCAGAAGCGTTTGAACCAGGAAAAAATCAAGAATGATTTGCATCAGTCTGAAGCACGCCTGGCTCAGTTGAAGGAGGCCCTTGCTGCAGAAGAAGCTGTTCACGATAAGTTGTTTGGTGATTACGTAATCGCCAATAAAGCAATCGAGGACCTAGTTGATGAATCAACCGCAGAACTTGAGCAGTCAATTGCTGATATCGAAGAAATCAACCGCAAGGTCCGCGCAAACCTTGATAAAGCAAAAGCAGAAGAAGATGCTGCGGAATTCGCTACTAAGTATGAAGCGCTAAGCGTTGAAATTCAGAAAGTTAGGGACGAGCGTTCACAGTTGCTCGAAAGTGCCGACCTTCCATTACCTGGTCTATCCGTGGAAGATGGCGAGCTAGTGTTCGAAGGTCAAAAGTGGGACAACATGTCCGGCTCTCAGCAGCTTAGAATCTCGACAGCTATTGTTAGAAAATTGAAACCGGATTGCGGTTTCGTGTTACTTGATAAATTAGAGCAGATGGATTTACCTACGTTAACCGAGTTTGGTCAATGGCTCGAAAGTGTGGGACTCCAAGCAATCGCCACTCGCGTATCAAGCGGCGAGGAGTGCCAGATTATTATCGAGGATGGATATGTAAAAAGTGATACTGTGACCCCTTTCCAAAACCCAGCACCTATCGCACCAGGTAAGGATTGGACACAGGACTTTTAAAAAATAGAAAGGAGTAAAAATCTATGGAATTTACAATAACAAAAGGAAAGCAGGCCCGTGCTCAGCGAGTCGTAATATATGGAACCGAAGGAATCGGTAAGTCGACCTTTGCTGCGCAATTCCCGGACCCGCTTTTTATTGACACGGAAGGGTCCACATCAAATATGGATGTAAAGCGCCTAGATAAACCAACCAGTTGGATGATGCTTATGAATCAAATTGCGTTTGTAAAGGTGAATCCTGGCTGCTGCAAAACCCTAGTAATTGACACCATTGATTGGGCGGAGCAGTTATGTGTGGAGCATGTTTGCGCGTTCCATGGTAAGAAAGGTATCGAGGACTTCGGGTATGGTAACGGCTATACGTATGTACGCGAAGAAATGGGCCGCTTACTGAACAAGCTGCAGGAGCTGGTGGACTCTGGGGTCCATGTCGTGTTGACCGCTCACTCGCAGTTGCGCAAATTTGAACGCCCTGAAGAAGAGGGAGCTTATGACCGCTACGAGTTGAAGCTCGGGAAAAAAACCGGCTCTCAAACTTCCCCGTTGATTAAGGAGTGGGCTGATATCGTCTTATTCTGTAATTACCAGTTAATGGTCGTTAAATCTGAAAATAAAAAGGCGAAAGCATACGGAGGCGAGCGATTCATGTATACTACTCACCACCCAGCTTGGGACGCGAAAAATCGCCACGGTCTAGCTCCGAAGTTACCAATGGATTACCGTCAAATTGCGCATATCTTCGAAGCGCCAGCTCAGCCTGCTCATCCTGTAGAAGAAATGCCACAGCTAATGAAAGCTGCAGAACCAATCCAGGAAGCTGCGCCGGTCGTTACGGGTCCAGTCACTCCAGTACAGGAAGCCATTGCATCAGTGGATACAGTCATACAAGCTGCAGGTCCAACAGAGCCAGTTACAAGTGACCCGTTTCCAGAATCTCCCGTCACGATCGATGTGCCAGATATCATTCCAGCCTCTCTGAAGGACTTAATGCTTCAGTACTCAGTTACAGTTGATGAGCTGCAACTCATGGCATTCACTCGTGGTCATTTTCCAAAAGATACGCCGATTGAGAATTTTCCACAGGAATACTTGGGCGCTATCGTCAGCCATTGGCCAAAAACCATTGAAGAAATTATGAAAAATAGAAAAATGAAAGAGGTATAAAATTATGACAATTTACAATCAACCAATGAATCCAGGAATAGGCCAACCTATGAATCAACCGGACCGCGTGCTATCTTGGGATGATACAATTCAAAAGGATTCAGAATTCGTCCTATTACCCGAAGGAGTCTACTATTTCACTGTATCTGGTTTAGAACGTGCCCAATACACGCCAGGTCCGAATAGTAAAATCCCAGCGTGCCCTCAAGCTAAAATTACAATCAAAATACCATCAGCACAGGGCGAGGCTACTATCCGCCATAACTTGTTCTTATACAGCTCTAATGAAGGACTTTTATCTGCGTTCTTTGGAGCTGTTGGGATGAAACAAAAAAACGCGCCGCTTCAAATGGATTTTGATAATATCATGGGCAAGTGTGGCTATTGCCGCATTAAAATGCGCACTTACAATGGTGACCAATACAACGAAGTTAAAGCGATGTTATATCCGGATGAAGTGAACCCAGCGCAAGTATTAAATGCTCAGTTTGTAAATGGCGGAATCCAGCAAGCTGCTCCTACGACTCAAGCTGCGCCTGTTGCTGGTCCATGGAATAACGGCGCATTCTAAGGGGTGTAATGAATGGAACTCAGACCCTATCAGAACGAGGCACGGGAGTCCATTCATAAAGAATGGGCCGCTGGCAATAAAAAGACGCTGCTGGTCCTACCGACCGGATGTGGTAAGACGATTGTGTTCTCTAAAGTGATTGAGGACCGAGTAAGGCTAGGCGAGAGAGTTCTCGTCCTCGCTCACCGCTCTGAGTTACTAGACCAAGCAAGCGACAAGCTGCTACAAGCTACCGGTCTGCAGACTTCACTTGAAAAAGCGGAATCCACCAGTCTAGGTTCATGGAATCGTGTGGTCGTTGGGTCTGTTCAGACCTTGCAGCAGCCTAAGCGGCTGGCGAAGTTTAAACCGGACCATTTCGATTCCATTGTGGTCGACGAAGCGCACCATTGCATATCCGATGGCTATCAGCGAGTGCTCAGCTACTTTGATGGAGCGAATGTGCTAGGGGTGACCGCTACTCCGGACCGAGGCGATATGAAAAACTTAGGAACGTACTTTGATTCACTAGCGTATGAATACACGCTGCCGAAGGCTATCCGTGAAGGCTATCTTAGCCCGATTAAGGCGTTGACAATTCCGTTATCACTCGACCTGGTTGGCGTTGGAATGTCGCAAGGCGATTTTAAGGCCAGCGATGTCGGGACGGCGCTTGACCCTTACTTGAAGCAAATAGCCGAGGAAATGAAGCAGCATTGTATGGACAAAAAAACCGTGGTATTCCTGCCGCTGGTTAAAACTTCACAGAAGTTCCGTGATATCCTTAATTCAAAAGGATTCAAAGCTGCGGAAGTGAACGGCGAATCGAAGGACCGAGCGGAAGTGCTCGAAGCATTCGAGCGTGGGGACTATAATGTTCTTTGTAATTCCATGCTACTGACCGAAGGGTGGGATTGCCCATCCGTGGATTGTGTGGTCGTACTTAGGCCGACTAAGGTCCGGGCGCTCTATTCTCAAATGGTCGGAAGGGGGACTCGCTTGTTCCCGGGTAAAACTCACTTGTTGCTGCTCGACTTCCTGTGGCATACTGAAAAGCACGAGCTATGCCGCCCAGCGCACCTTATCGCTGAGAATGAAGAAGTGGCTAAGGCCATGGTAGCGAAAACCGAGGAGCAGACCGGAGTGAAGTTAGACCTTGATGACCTAGAGGCTGCAGCGAAGGAAGACGTGACCGCTCAGCGTGAAGAAGCCCTTGCTAATAAACTGGCAGAAATGCGTAAGCGTAAGCGTAAGCTAGTAGACCCGCTTCAATTTGAAATGAGCATCCATGCTGAGGACCTAACCAGTTATGTTCCGGCATTTGGATGGGAAATGGAAAAACCAACCGAGAAACAAAAAATTACTCTCGAAAAATTGAGTATTTTCCCGGATGAGATTGATTCTGCTGGTAAGGCTCAGAAAATGATTGAGCGCTTAACGAAGCGCCAAGCTGAGGGACTTACTACTCCTAAACAAATCCGTTTCTTAGAGCAGCGTGGTTTTCGTGATGTGGGAATGTGGCCGTTTGAAGCTGCTTTAAATATGATTAATAGAATAGCAGCGAACGGGTGGCGAATCCCACGAGGTGTCGTTGCAAAAGATTACAAACCGGAGAATGTTAATGTATAAATGTCAAATTCAAAAAGTTAAAAACGAGGGGGTGAGCTAATGGCAGAAAGTACACAAACCGATTTTTTAGAAATTCTTGAAAATGTAGACCCAGCTTTGTTGGATTACCAGGAATGGGTCAATGTGGGTATGGCTCTTAAATATGAGGGCTATACAGCATCAGATTGGGATAGATGGTCGCAGCGTGATTCACTCCGTTACCACCCAGGGGAGTGTTACTCGAAATGGGATACGTTCCAAGGAACTGGCTCACCTGTGACTGGTGGGACTATCTTCCACCTTGCTACTGAGCAGGGGTGGGAGCCATCGGGCACTCACGATCGATACGATGATGGTCGGGGCGTATTAGATTGGAACTCATATATTCAATATGACAATGGTTATAAATTTCTAGATAAGGCGTATGTAGATGGTAAGGAGTTCCATGAGCCGACTCATTTTAATCCGGTTCAGGAGATTATCCGTTACTTGGATACATTGTTCATGTCGGATGACATCGTGGCCTATTCAATGGAAAGTTACCCTAAATACGGCGAGAATGGAGCTATCGAGAAGTATCTACCAAATAAAGGCAGCTATTATCGTACAGCCGGGGAGCTCATCCGTGAATTGAATCATTATCAGAATATAGATATGGCGCTTGGGTCCTACAATCCCGAAGCTGGAGCTTGGGTCCGATTTAATCCGTTTGATGGCCAGGGCGTGAAAAATGAAAATGTGACGAACTTCCGTTATGCGCTTGTTGAGTCTGACAATATGGACCTAGAAAAGCAGAACGCTATCATGCGTGAGCTTGAGCTGCCAATTGCAGCTATGGTCTACAGTGGCGGCAAGTCCATTCATGCTATCGTTCGAATCGAAGCTGCTAATAAGGATGAATACAAGACCCGAGTGGATTACCTATATAAAATCTGTAAAAAGAATGGTCTAAATGTTGATGAGCAAAACAAGAACCCCAGCCGCTTGAGTAGGCTGCCAGGGGTTATCCGTGGGAATAGTAAGCAGTACATCATCGATACGAATATCGGGCAGGCTTCCTGGGATGAATGGTACCAATACATCGAGGACTTAAATGATGAACTGCCGGACCCTGAAGGCTTGAGTGATTCCTGGGATAATATGCCGGACCTTGCTCCGGAGCTAATCCAGGGCGTGCTGCGCCAAGGGCATAAAATGTTAATAGCTGGTCCATCGAAAGCTGGTAAATCATTCTTATTAATTGACATGACGATTGCTATTGCGGAGGGGTCCAAGTGGATAGGCTGGCCATGTACGCAGGGCAGGGTCCTATATGTGAACCTTGAGCTCGACCGTGCATCGTGCTTGCATCGTTTTAAGGATGTATATACAGCCAGGGGCGTTGAGCCGAATCATGTTTCAAATATCGATATATGGAACCTAAGGGGTAAAACCGTACCAATGGATAAACTGGCACCTAAGCTCATCAGACGAGCCCACAAGAAAGGCTATATCGCAGTTATCATCGACCCGATTTATAAAGTACTGACTGGGGATGAGAACTCTGCAGACCAAATGGCCCACTTTACGAATCAGTTTGACAAAGTGGCCACTGAGCTAGGTTGCTCAGTTATCTACTGCCACCACCATTCGAAGGGTTCTCAAGGCAGCAAAAAATCCATGGACCGTGCCAGTGGGTCGGGCGTATTCGCTCGGGACCCTGACGCATTGATTGACCTGGTCGAGCTTGATGTGACTGAAGAAGTCATGAAGCAGCGCACTGAGCGTGTCGCGTGTAGTATCTACAAGGACGCTATTAATCGCATGAATCGACCATATATGGAGCAATACGTGGGACTTGATGACCTACAGTCTAGGGTCCAAATGCGCGACCATTTCGAGCGTGCAGTCGTTAATATCAAGGATAGATGGGAAACGAACGAGCTCGTAAAAATCTCTATGGAAAAAACTAAATCAAGCACAGCCTGGCGCGTGGATGGCACGCTGCGTGAATTCGCGAAATTCAAACCTAAAAATATATGGTTCAGCTATCCGTTGCATAGCGTGGACGAGTCCGGTATCTTGACTGACATAAAAGTGGATGATGCGACTCCGCCTTGGAAGAAGAATTTCCAAAAGAAAGCCGACCCGGACAAGCGCAAGGAGGAACGAGCAGCCGCTTTTGAGACGGCCTATGCTTCAGTATTTGATGGCGTGAACCCGGTCACTAAAAATGACATGTGTGAGGCTTTGGGAATTTCTTCACGAACTTTCAAGCGCAGAATCGATGAAAATCCGGCTTATAAAATGGATGGAGATTACGTTCTAAAAGTATAGATTTTACACCCAGCAGGTGTATTGGACAAAGACAAACTCGAGGACATGTCATTGGACAAAATGGACAAAACACCGAGTTTGTCCTGTCCGCCGAGTAAAATTAATTACACCTTTTAGGTGTAGTGGACATGGACAAAGTCGAGGCATTTGTCGAGTTTGTCCATGGACAGGCACCCTATACCCTTATAAGGGGTAAAAAGTGGAAGTGTCCAAAATTGGCCAGGTCCATGAATGGGTCAGTCAAGGGGGCATTAAATGCTGCCCCCCTTGGCCTGCCCAATCAATCATGGACAATCGCGAAAAAGAAAAATAAAAGAACGTGAAAAAATCACAAAGTAAAATGAGGTAAAAATATGAGACGTAAAAAATCGGTAAAATTAGAAGTTGCAAAAAATATGCCGATGACCTTTCATAGGCTCCCGGGTATGGAATACGACCCGGACAAATCGAAGGTACTCGATTGGATTGCAAATCAGCCCGAATTACTCGAATGGGTTTTTGAGCAGCTGTACTCAACCGGGTACATCGTTTATGACCCTGCCTGGGGGGCGTGGCATGGTGTCAATTTTAGAAATGCGGAGAACTCGTTATGATGGTTGAATTTTTCGTTCCTATGGAACTACCAACAACTACGCATCAGCAGAAGAAAGTATCAGTCAAAAATGGCCAGCCACAATTCTACGAACCGGACGATGTGGTCGCTGCTCGTGCTAAGTTTATGGCTTACTTCTCGCACTTCGTTCCTCCCGATAAATTAAAGGCTCCGCTGCGCTTAACCACAAAGTGGATTTATCCCTTAAAAAAAGGCACATATAATGGCCAGTGGAAAACGACCAAACCCGACACGGATAATATCATCAAGCTGCCGCAAGATTGCCTGGCCGAGTTGGGGTTCTTTGAAAACGATGCAGGTATCGCTTCGAATATCATTGAAAAATTTTGGGGCGACCCGTGCGGCGTTTATGTTAAATTAGAGGAGTTGTAAAACCTATGAATTATCAAGCGTTTTATACGGATGTGGGGCTGTGGATTCTAGAGCAGCAACGGCAAGCTCAGCAGCTCGGATTTGGGTCCGCTGCATATCTTGATTGGGTTATCCGGTCCGGTGGCCAGTTGTGCGATAAATATTCTAATGACAATTTTGTATTAAAGCAGGTCGGGTTCCTGTGGGACCATATTGACGAAGTTTTAAAAAAGCAAGGAAGGGGTACAATCCATGAGCGGGTCAAAAGAAATAAAAATATATAGTGAAGCATACGAATACGAGAATATAGTTATCATCACGATCGATGGAGAAAATCGTGTTATGCGTAAATCTGACGGGGCTATCTTGGGGCCTGCTCCGGAGTTACTCAAAAGCAGCCGGGTCCAGTTGCCCGAACTCCCAGAAGTGGAAAAGTCCAGGACTGCTCATAGGTTCCAGGATACATCTCTACGCATAGAGCTTGCTGAGTGCCTGAAGACGAATGAGCTCGCATTGTCTGACTTTGTAAAACAATCAAATATTTTAAACTACCATCAGACTTATAATTTCCTAAAAAAGGGCACTCGCATGACCCTGCAAGACTTAAATGAAATAAAAAGGATAGTGAATCAATATGTATGTAATTCAAAATAAGGACGGTTTTTTCTTCAGCGGTCTAAAGTCTTATGCCACTGTTTTTGGCTATTATTCTTCAGACCATCCTATGACGACTCACGTATTCAAGTTATACTTAGAAGATGCTGCGTTTTTCGGTGGTGTCATCGTGGCCTTACTTTATATGCAGGAGCATGGCATCAAAGGACGCATCATACGTGTAAACAATTCAAACAATCGAAACAATCGGCCGGTTATGGTCCAGGTCCTGCTGCCTGGTCAGAGCGAGTTTGCTCCCTATGTGGAATACATTGACAACTACTTACAGGGCGACTCGGACCGCTATATTCGAGCTTTAAATCTATTAAATACGACCGGACCGGAGTTGATTAAGTTCTTACGGGACCCGGATTCGGTCCACCCGTTGATACGTGAAAATATTATCGACAATATACAGAATTTGAATGAATGAGGGGCGTTTTTATGCAAATCAAAAATACTAAAAAAATAATGCAAATAATCGCAAAATTGGACGAATTTCTCGACCTGCTCGATGAGCAAAAATTTACGGAGTTTTCTAAAAAATACGAAGCGTGGGACCATCATTTGGCTCTTTTATCATCTTGCTTCAGCGAAAAATCCGACCCAGTTATCCCAGGAGCTAAGAGCCTGGTAGAAAAAAGAGCGCTGTTGAAAAATGTTGCGGTCCAAGAGGCGTATGTTCGTGGATTCGTGTCTGCGTTCCAGAATTTAGGTATCGCATTTAATTTCACGCCGTCCGGACTCGAAATCATGGCAAAACTAGGCAGCGACAAATCAACACTACCAGTGGACAATAAATACGGCGCTCAGTCGTTCGACCTTCCGCCTTATATCCCGAAGAAGTTCGAATATTGGCGTGACGCTGCAAATGCTGACGAAACCGTTTCAGTTGCAACTGATGCTTATGGTCGTTCTTGTATACTCGACCAGTCGATGTATGCTCATGAATCTGCAGTCGCTGATTCTATTCCTACTGATTCAGCAGTGCACTCTCCGGCGCATTACGTGGGCACACTCGGGCTCGAAGTGTCACAGGTCCTGTTGGAGTTCGTTAAGAATAAATGCGGCTTAGAAGCCCACCATTGGTGCTCAGCGGTCGAATACTTGCTGCGCTATGCTGAGAAAAACGGAGCCGAGGACCTAGAAAAAGCAAAAGTGAACCTTGAGTGGTTACTCGAGGACGTCTATGCTGCAGAAGCTACGAAAGGAGTGAATCATGCATGGAGGAGTTAAAAGTAAGCCCGTTTGAAACTTTTAATACAGACGATGGTATAATTGCTATAAATATAAATCGTATAGCGATGGTACGTGACCGCACTAGCCATGAAGGTAAAAAAAGGGTACAGTTGCATATTTCGAATGAGGCAGGTTGCATCATCGTGAATCATTCGATGGAGAGCGTGCTGCGTTTGATTGAGTTGAAATTAGAAGAAGTTGCTAGAAGTGAAAGTCGTATACTTTGGGAAGAAAAAGGCGAATTACAAAGAATAGGAGCGTTAGGAAGATGAAAGTGAAAATGAAAATTAAGTTAATGTGGTTGAGTTTTTGGTTGGCACTTGCGTTTGTGGGGTTTGTAGCTGAGGTGTTCGGTTGGTCCACAGTTCCTGCGTTTTGGTCCTTTGTATGCTTATTCTGTGCTGGCGTGGTCGGATACGTATCCCAGGAGGAGCTGGCCGCTCTTATGTTAGAAGGGAATGTGTAGATTATGGCTTACACTGTCAGATTATATAAAAACAACGGGAACCTTGGCCGGATTTATACCAATGTCCACACGGTCCACTTTACTAAGAATGAATCGCTCGTTTTAACCGGGCGGTTCGGTCCTAAGTATAACCAGGCAGAGATTTGGTGGCGCAAGTTGGGCTTTCATCATGTTACTATTACTGAGGAGACCGATGATGATTCGGATGATTCTCCTTATGTCATAAAAACTGAACTCGTATAGGAGGAGTGTATATATGAAAAAAATTATTATTAATTTACCAGACAATGGTGGTTACAATATCGAAGGGATGGATGAAATTAATAACCATAGTGACTGCGTGTGGGCAATATTGGCTGCGCGCTTAGTAGAAGATAGAGCGATAAAACAAGGCTATCTTTATGAAATAGAAAACGGCATGGAGCATCGTTTGGATAAAAATAAAGGTAGAATTCAATTATTAGTTAATGAAGACTTTGAAAAAAGGGACATCGGAGCTTCGGTATCTCCTACTTATATTCAAATTGAACTGCCTAATAATGTACCGTCTAAAATTCAACCGATTGTTATTCTACCCGATGAGAATTGTAGTAGTATCGATGTGAAGGTATCTCAGAACGGTAAAAATTATGCATCGTTTGAATTAGTTACTACTGAATTAATTGAACCACAAATCATTAACTTGAATACAGGAAGCGTGTATTAATGATATGAGTATTTTTTCATCACGATCAATAGCGCCCTTTTTCCAGGGCGTACTTTTTAGGAGGTAAAAATTTATGAATAGCGAAGTAATTCAAAAAATCGCGGATATGTTCCAAGTCAGCTTTGAAAAAGCGACTGAGCTTTATCCGCTTATCAGAACCCAATACACTATCTATACAATTTTTGATTTTATTGGTACCATGTTGATTGTCTTGTTAGCCCTTTGGATATTTTTCGGTGGCACTTATTTCTTCGTAAAAGTGCAGGATGTTTTTCTTGAGGATGATGAAAATGAAGAGACCATCGTTTTTAAATCGCATTTTAAATCGTTTATTAAAGCCGTGCTCGCATTAGGAGTTTTAATCGTCATTATGTATGTGCTGCGCACGGTCTTAGCTCCGGATATTTCGTTTATCCGTGATATTTTGAAATAAGAGGTGTATACTATGAGTGAAAATTCTTCAGCAACAGCTCATCTTGAAGCGGCTATGTTGGACTTTAGAACTACGCGTCAGGGGACAGTTGAGTTGCATTATACTTTCAAAGATGGCCAGGAAGTATATATTTTAGAAAGTGATGGCATGATTGTGCCGATGAAGTGGAGAGCTACTCCTTATCAATGTATGATGCATCATCATGGTGTGGTCTTTACAAATCTGGCCGATGCAATGAACGTTAGGGACAAGCGATTATTATTAACGATAATTGCAGAATTCAGAAAGATGCGCAATGATGGCTGGGAGCCGTCTTTTGGTGGGGCTAGTCTGAAGGACGCAGCGCCGAAGTGGTACATCGGTTTTTTAGGAGACGACTTATTCGAAGGAATGGAAGTCACGAGCTGCTCATTTCCGCTTTTTGGATATTTCAAAAAGCAGGACGATGTAAAGATGGCCATCATGCTTTTTGGTAAAGAAATTAAGCGCCTATTCTGTGGCGAGTTCTAAGGAGTGTACTATGATTAAATATTTAAAAAGGTTTTTATGCATCTTTTGGTACGGGAACCATCAAGCGAAGTTGGAGTTTGGTTTGAATAATGAGGGTCAGATTCGTTTGGTTTTTCGCTGCGCTAGGTGCGGTAAAATAATAATAAAGTAAGGAGGAGCTCGCATGGCGCTTGTTGTTTACTCGAGAAATAATTGCCCCCAGTGTACATTCACAAAGGAGTTTCTTGAAAAGCATAATATTCCATTTGAATCGGTCAATGTGGAAGTTCAGAACGGCGCATTGGAAATCTTACGGCATTACGGCTGGCAAACTCTGCCAGTCGTATCGATTGACGATGAACTGTCTGACCAAACGAAGACCTGGTTCGGTTTTAGACCAGACCGATTAGAATCATTATTGTAGGAGGTTAGATTTTGCGTTATAAAAAAATAGCCGAGCAACGGCTGCGTGATTATCCAAATTATGACCGGGAAATAGCTGCGCATCGGTTGAGCTGGTTATGGCATGACCCGGATTGTAATGCTTGGATTAAGGGCAAGGGCTCGAACTCGAAAGCTATCGAGAACGAAATGTTAAAAGTCGAATCTTCTCGCTATATTCAGAATCGCCTATTTTGGCAGCAGTGCGTGAATGAAGTATTGGAAGAGCTCGACCCGAAGCAGCGCCAGTATGTGTCCGAGTATTACTTTGAAAATGTATACGATTATCGCTCTCTAGCTAAGAAGCATCTTACAAATAAAAATGTCATCATGAGAGCGTGTGATAGAGCATGCATGCTGTTGCTTGAAAAATTAGGCGAAAATGTGGGCTAATTTTAAAAAGGGACAGGAATGGGTTGTTGTCCCAGCTTTTATGTGATATATTGCTAATGTGGAAAGTTGCGAAAGCGTACTTCCTGCATGATGTCATAGGTTTGACACTCCTACAGTTTCGGGAGCTTTGGTGCAGCTCCCGTTTATGCCCTTAACTGGTACAACGTGGATTTTCTTTTTTCCTTTGTTAATCCTTTGCCCAGGTTTTATTTTTGCCACGTTGAGCCGTTCGATTCGGCTATGGGGCTTTTCAAGGCATCTATCCTTGGTGCAATATCATTTTTAACAAAAACTAAAAAAGAAAGGAGCCCGGAGCGATTTTATATCGCTCTTTTTTTGCGGCTCAGATAGGTAAAAATAATGCAAATAGAAAAAATAAAAATCGCCGATTTATTGGAATATAAAAACAATGCAAAAGAGCACCCTCAGTGGCAAATCGACCAAATCGTCGAGTCAATCGAAAAATTCGGATTTAATGACCCGATTGCTATCGATGAAAACAATACAATCATCGAAGGGCACGGTCGTCTTTATGCGCTGCAAGAAATGGGTGCGGATGAAGTGGAATGTATCCGTCTATCGCACCTAAGCGAAAATAAAAAAAAAGCATACATACTCGCTCATAATAAGCTGACTATGAATACCGATTTTGATTCGGACCTGCTCGCTCAGGAGCTGGGCGAAATCGAAGGCATCGACATGAGCTCGTTTGGTTTCTTGTTGGACCCTATTATTGAAGTAGTTGAGGACGACTTTGACGATGAATCGGTTATCGAGCAGCCGGAGCCGATTGCAAAGCTAGGCGATGTGTATCAGCTCGGGGAGCACTTCCTTATGTGTGGGGACAGCACTGATTTCATCGCTGTAAAAAAATTATGTGGTGATGCTCTTATGGACCTACTTGTTACGGACCCACCTTACAATGTGGCCTACGAAGGAAAAACCGAGGACGCTCTTACGATTGAGAATGACAACATGGACGATGCGAAATTCCGGGAATTCTTAAAAGCTGCTTTTGCGTGTGCCGATGGCGTTATGCGCCCAGGCGCTGCCTTTTATATTTGGCATGCCGATTCAGAAGGATTTAACTTCCGTGGTGCCTGCCGTGATATTGGTTGGACTGTTAGACAATGTCTGATATGGAATAAGAACCAAATGGTCCTAGGCCGTCAGGATTACCAGTGGAAGCATGAGCCGTGTCTATACGGGTGGAAGGATGGAGCAGCTCATTATTTTGTTGATGACCGGAACCTGCTCACGGTCCTAGAAGAAGAATCAGAATTAAAGAAAATGTCAAAAGCGGAGCTCATTAATTATATTTTGGAATTTCAGGAGTCTACTGCGACCACTGTGATTAATGAAGTGAAGCCTAGCCGTAATGGTCTACACCCTACGATGAAGCCGCTACGCCTAATCGAGCGCCTGGTGCGTAACTCTAGTAAAAAAGGCGAGAATGTGTTAGACCTATTCAATGGCATCGGGTCCACTCTTATGGTCTGCGAGCAATTGGGCCGCCGGTATTTTGGTATGGAACTCGACCCTCGTTATGTGGATGCTACCATCGAGCGCTGGGAAGAATTCACGGGTAAAAAAGCAGTGAAGATATCTTCAAACAATCAAGATAATTAATAGCAGGTTTCGTTTGTGAATGGTTATTTTTTCAAGGATTATAACAGCAAAAACATTCAGTAAAGAGAACGTTTCAAGGGTTATAAACCTTGATTTTACGCCATTTTCGGGCGTTTATAAACGTGAAGAGAGTTAGTGCAGAGTGTGAAAAGAGTTTATATGAAGAGTTGGCTTGTGAATAAATTTATCGTTTTTCGCAAAGGTCAAAAGTTTTGAAAAGGTCGAAAAATTTTTAAACACAAAACATTTCATTTTTTCACGGTTTTTCGAGATTTCTTTGTGAATCGTTGTGAACTTACTTTTTGAGCCTTTATAAACACTTTTTTTACGAGATTTAAGGGATTGAAAACCTTGATTTTATGCGTTTTTTAGACTCTTGATAACGTTAAATATTTCAACAACGTTTTTTGAAGAGACGTTTTTCATTTTCGTTTGTGAAAAAATCGCATTTAAACGGGAAAAAGTTGCCAAGACTTTTTTTGACAACATAACAGCATTTAAAAACCTTGATTTGGCGCCATTTCTAGGTGGTGCATTTTCGCAAGGTTTTACAAGAAACAGAGCAAGAAAAGTTATAAAGTTTATTTTTATGTTTATTGTGAAAAAATCTCATTCTTTTGTTAAAAAAGGGCATGAGAGAAATATTTTAAAACAATCAGTTTTTGCCTTTGTGCATTTTTGGTGCTATCACGATCTAAAATCGCAAAGGTTTTTTACAAGATTTTAAAACCCTATAACGGCGCCTTTTGTCGGGTGTCGTTTTTTAGTTTTTACCGCATGAGAGTTCCCAAGAGTTTGGGCGTCCTTTTCCTTTGTGAAAAATCAGCGGTAAAATAATCATAAAGACAAAAGACTAGCAAAAAAAGGAAGTGAGGCGGTTTGGCTAGTGGTAACGAAAAAAATTTAATACCAAACTCCCAGCGAACTCCTGAGGAATTGCGAGAAATGACTCGCAAGGGTGGCATTGCTAGTGGTAAGGCAAGGCGCAAAAAAGCCGATTTAAAAAAGGCCATGCAGACCTTGCTGTCGATGAATGTTCAGAGTGATAAGTCGCGTGCATTGTTGGAGACGATGGGGCTGGAGCCCACGAATGAGATGCTGCTCGCTGTGACTACGTTCCAGCAAGCGGTTAAGGGTAACCAGCGTGCGATGGAGAATGTTATGAAGCTGTCTACTACTGAAAAAGATAAGCATGATGTAGCTGAGCAAAAAGAACGCATCAAGGCAGCTAAAATGAAAAATCAGCAGCTGGCTGAGAATGGTGGCCGTGAGGCTGTGATAGAGACGGTGGTGTTTATGAATGAAGCGAACATACCAGATTGACCTGCCGGCTATGGTCGGGGCTGGTTACGGGGCCTTCTGGCGCTCTCAAAATTTTTATAGGGTCGTAAAAGGCTCCCGTGGTTCGAAGAAGTCAAAAACGACCGCTCTGAATTTTATTATCCGTTTATTAAAGCATCCATGGTCGAACCTGTTGGTGATACGGCGGTATTCGAATACAAATAGACAATCCACTTTTACTGATTTCAAGTGGGCCGCTAATCGGTTAAAGGTCACGCACTTGTTTAAATTTAACGAGTCGCTGCCTGAGATTACTGTTCGGGCTACTGGTCAGAAGATTCTGTTCCGGGGTCTTGATGATGACTTAAAAATCACATCCATTACTGTGGATGTCGGGGTCCTGTGCTGGGCCTGGTTTGAGGAAGCGTACCAAATAGAAAATGAAGAAAAATTCAGCACTGTTGTTGAATCCATCCGTGGGTCGTATGACGCTCCGGACTTTTTCAAACAAATCACTGTTACGTTTAACCCTTGGAACGAGCGCCACTGGTTGAAGTCTGCATTCTTCGACCCGGAGACGAGCCGGTCGGACACGCTGGCTATGACCACGACCTTTAGGTGTAATGAGTGGTTAGATGATGTCGATATTCAGCGTTATATGGATTTATACGAAACTAACCCACGGCGTGCTCGTATAGTGTGCGATGGAGAGTGGGGTGTTGCGGAAGGTCTTATTTATGAGAATGTGAAAATCCGGGACTTTGATGTAGCGGAACTAGCTAAGGATAAGAACTACCAGTTAGCAGTGGGGCTCGACTTCGGGTTTATCCATGACCCCACTGCGCTATGTGTCAGCTATATCAATGAATCGAAAAAAGAAATTTATATCTTTGATGAATTCTACGAGAAAGGGCTGGTCACTCGTCAAGTGGCGGATATGCTGCAGAAAAAAGGTTATGCTAAATCACCAATCATAGCCGATAGTGCTGAGGCGCGACTTATCCATGAATTAAAAAACGAGCATAGCATTATCCGTATTAAGCCGAGTCGTAAGGGTCGGGACAGCGTAAAAGCTGGGATATCTAAATTACAGGGTTATAAAATTTACGTGCATCCTAAGTGCACCCATATCATGGATGAGTTTTACAGTTATTGTTATGTTAAGGACAAGGATGGCAAGTGGACCAATGAGCCGGAAGATGCGAACAACCACTTGATGGATGCGTTGCGTTACAGCTTGCAAGTCATCGAAGTTCAGAAAGTTAAAGTACTAAGCAAAGAAAGGATGGGATTCTATTGATGTATACTTACCCACGAGAAGGGTACGATGAGCACTCGTTGAATCGTGGAGCCATTGCGGCTCTGATATTAAAGCATCGCTCTGAAGCGATGAGCCTGCGTAAGAATTTAGATTATTATTTAGCAAAGCAAAAAGAGGACCTGGTCAGTAATCATGCAAAGGATATCTCGGACACGGCCACTGGTTACTTTTTGGGTAATGCTATCACTTATAAAAATACAGGAAAGGTGGACATCGACCCGTTGCTCGAAGCGTTCGATGCTGCAGAGGTAGATGAGAATGACCATGATAATGCGTTCGATATGTCCATCTTCGGTGTGGCTTATGAGTATATTTATGCCAAGGAAGGCGAAAGCGAGCTTGATATAAAATCGCTTGAACCAACTAATACATTTATTGTTTATGATGATTCGATTGAGCAAAAGCCGCTTTTTGCTGTTTATTATTACGAGCGTACTAACTCGAAAAATGACACGACTGTGTATCATGCGGATGTGTTTACTGAGAATTTGCATTACTCATTCTTATTAGGGATGAGCGGCACGGTCCTTGCAAATGACACGGTCACTCGAGTGGAGCCCCATTATATGGGTGAGATTCCGGTCATTGAGTATCAGAATAATAAATTTAAAATCGGGGACTTTGAGCAACAAATCAATCTGATTGATGCATATAATAAATTGAGCATTACTCGCTTGAAGGATAAGGAGCAATTCGTGGATGCTATTTTGCTAATCTATGGCAGCCAGTTTGCGGATACTCCTAAGGAGATGGAGGAGTTTGCTAAAGTCTTAAAAGAGCAGCGTATGCTTGAATTGCCGAACGATGCGAAAGCGGAATATCTAATTCGCACTCTTGATGAAGCTGGTGTCGAAATCCTGCGAAAAGCTCTGAAGGATGACATCTATACATTCAGCCATGTTCCGAACCTATCGGATGAAAATTTCGCCGGTAATACATCGGGTGTAGCTATGGAATATAAAATTCTTGGATTGGCTATGATTACCAAAACCAAGGAGCGCTACTACAAGAAAGGGCTGCGCAAGCGCATCAGAATTTTCTGCCATCGATTGGGTCTGAACTCGATTTCTATGGAAGCGAAAAGTATTGTGCCGCAGTTCAGCCGTGGCTTACCTAAGAACTTACTTGAACTTTCACAAATCGTGGCGAACCTTGACGGTCGCGTTACGAGTGAGACTGCGTTGGGATTACTGCCGTTCGTTGAGGACCCAGCTGCTGAAGTGGAAAAACTCAAAGAAGAAAAGCAAGAAGCGCAGGAGCGTGAACGCTCGTTCTTTGCAAATACTTCGATAGAAACTGATGATAATTATGTATCGGGAAAAGCGGAGGAACGATTCGGGGGCGAGGTAGATGAAGCCGAATAGTGACCTATGGATTCATGAGAAGGCTCGTTTCATGGTCGGGCAGATGGCTAAGGCTGAGGATACGGCTGCAATCATGAACCAGGGCTACTACCTAGCGCAGAAGCGGTTGGAGCAAGAAGCGGATAAAATATTCGCTCGATTCCAGTCAGCTTATGGCCTTACTGAAGACGAAGCTCGGGATATTTTATCACGATCGGGATTAGACATAGATGCTGCACTACGGGCATTATCGGCCAGCGAGAAGGATGGGCGTAATATTTTGGCCGAGTTGAATGGTCCGGCTTACGCTCACAGGATTCAAGCGCTGCGTGAGTCGAGTGTGGAAATTGACCGGCTCATGGAGCAATTAATTAAGCGTGACCGTAAGCTGCTTACTAATCACTTGAAACGGTCCGCTAAGGATGCATATCTGCACAGCGTGTATCTAACCCAGCAGCAAGCTGGCGTATCATTTAAATTTAAGGACTACGACCCCGAGCGTGTGGACCAGCTACTCCGAGTCAAATGGTCCAAGAAGCACTTCAAGGATGCTATCGGGGATAATATCCACGGGCTAGGCGCTGCCATTAAGGAGGAGTTCCTGGTTAATTATTTAACTGGCCGGTCCTCTGAAGCTGCTGCGGATAGTATCGCTCAACGATTCAATTTTAGTAATTATCAAGCCAGACGCTTGGTCCGGACTGAAAGTACGTATATAGAAGCCGAGATGGAAGCCCAAGGGTACGAAGCATGCCATATCGATAAATATGAATATGTTTCAATCCTGGATAATAGCACATCGGAGCTATGCCGGGAGCATGATGGTAAAATTTACAAAGTATCAGAGCGGAAGCCTGGTGTGAACTTTCCGCCACTTCATGTGTGGTGCCGGTCCACGACCATTGCGCATATTCCGGATGATTACCTGGAGCAGGCTCCTGCTGGAGCTGTGGCCCGGTCCGGTCAGCGTGTGTCGTTTAATGATTGGAAAAAAGAATTTTAAAAAAGTTGATGATAAGTGTTGCAATCCACCCCATTCAGAATTACTATATACATGTAAAGGAAAACCTTACAAAAAAGTAAACCAAAAGGGTAATGAAAAATGACTACACTAAATCTTGAAGGACTAAATAAAAAACAAATCTTTAAAAAAGCGTTTAAAGCTAAAATGGATAAACTAGCCGCTCGCTACGAAAAAGAACCGGAGTTGAAATTATACGATGAAGGAAAAATCACTTATACTGAATATGTAAAACGCGCCGTTGCCCGTGAAAAAGCTGAGGGCAAAGATGATGTATGGTGGTTTGAAGGCTAGTAATTAAAAAGTTGAATTAATGAAGCTGGTTGCTTAGGCAGCCGGCTTTTTAATTTGCCCAGGCTTGGAAGGCATTAAAAGCTAAGGATTACATAGTCGGGGACGACTTAAAAAATAGGAGGTTTTCATTATGGAAAACGAAGAAAAAAATACAAATGTCAACCTGGATAACCCAGCAGCGCATAAGGAACCTGCAGAACCAAAAGCGCCCGAAGTGAACCTGGATGACGAAAAAAAATACACTGATGCGGATGTCAATGCCATCATTGATAAAAAGTTCGCTAAGTGGAAGCAAGACCTCGAGCGCAAAGAAACCGAAGCTAAAAAATTGGCGAAAATGAACGCCGATGAAAAAGCGAAGTATGAGCGTGAAAAAGCTGAGCGTGAATTGGCCGACCGTGAAGCTGCAATCACTAGACGTGAGCTTGCTGCCACTGCTAAGGAGACATTAACCGAGAAAGGGCTACTGTCTGATTTAGCCAGTGTGTTAGATTATACGGATGCGGAATCGTGCCAGGCATCAATTGCTGCGGTCGAGAAAGCATTCAGCGCTGCTGTCAATAAGGCAGTAGAAAGTAAACTAAAGGGTGGCGCCCCTATTCCAAAAGCGCCGGAAGCTGGTGGGGTATCTCATGAGCAATTCTTACGAATGACAGCTAATGAGCGCATTGCTTTGAAAATGTCTGACCCCGAATTATATGAATCTTTAAAATCGAAAGGAAGATAAAAAATTATGCCACAAGGACAAACTAAAATTACAAATTTATTCGACCCAGAAGTATTAGCGGATATGCTAAACGAGCAAACTGGTAAGCACATCAAATTCGCGCCTTTAGCGGATGTGGATGAAACTCTAGAAGGCGTACCAGGGGACACTCTTACTGTTCCACAATGGAACTATATCGGTGACGCTGCGGAAGTTGCAGAAGGTGCTCCTATCCCAGTTGAGCAATTAGGTCATACAACTACTAAAATGAAAGTAAAAAAAGCAGCTAAAGGTGTGGAAATCACAGACGAAGCATTGCTTTCAGGCTATGGTGACCCTAAAGGCGCAGCTGTTCGTCAATTGGCGAAATCAATCGACCATAAGGTAGACCTTGATGTATTAGAAGCAGCAAGAACTGCAACTCAAACTTATCCTACTAAAAAAGGATTAAAAATCGAAGATATCAACGAAGCGCAAAATGTATTGAACTCTGAATCTGACGATGATGTGTATGTGTTATTTTGTAACACTAAGTATGCGAATGCGTTACGCTTAGAAGCTGGAAAGGATTTCTTAGCTGGTTCACAATTAGGAGCAGAGGCGTTTGTAAAAGGTACTTATGGTGCCATCTTAAATACACAAATCGTTAAATCTAATAAATTATTAGATACTGAAGCTATTTTAGTATTAACTAACAAGGACGAAGAAGACGGCACGAAAGCATTTAAAATCGTTTCTAAGCGTAAAACTCTCTTAGAAATTGAGCGTTACGCTTCTAAAAAATCAACTGGTTTATTCGCTGACCGCCACTATGGTGCGTACTTACAAAATGCGAAGAAAGTAGTTAAAATTACAATTACAAAATAGGACAGGGGGCTGGGTTTAAATGAAGTATAAAATTCTTAATCCAGTATACCTAGAGCGCGAAGATTTCCATTGTCCAGTTGGAGCCGTTATCGATTTAACTGAGGACCGTGTTCTTGAACTGGTCCAAAAGTTAGAAGCTATTGATGAAGAGTTCAGTTCTTATTTTGCAGTTATTGGAGGGGATGATGATGGACAATCTATTGACCCAGTTGAAACTGTTAACGAAGGAGAGTAACGAGGAGTTACTCTCTCTTTATTTAGAGCAAGCTGAGCAGATGATTCTACTTGAAACGAACCGGACTCATGTTCCGTTGTCGCTTCGATTTACTCAGTTGCAATTGGCCCAGTACTTAATAGAGCGCCATGGTAATGCCGGGGAAGTTAGCCGCAGTGAGGGAGGTATCTCCATTACTTATTCGGATGATTTGCCTGTTAATATCATGAAGCCTATTAAAGCAGCCAGATTAGTGAGGTGTGGTGGACGTGTATTTGAAAAACCTAAAACCTTATAAAGTTTTTCCGAGAACCGTCACGATCGATAGCGAAGGTGGAAGGTATGCCGATTACAGCAGTGAACCTATCGTGTGCGAACTGGAGACCTGGCCTGCAGGAGGCAGGGTCCAGGCTGCTATGTACGGGGAGCGCCTGCAATACATGCGGAATGCAAACTGTTACTTAAGCGAACCAATCAAAGAGAACGATGGCGTGGCTGTGTTTTCGGATAATGGTCCGGATTATGAAGTAGTCAGTGTTCAGCCCTACACTGAGCATAAAGTGCTCTTACTGGAGGCGATTAATAAATGAGTGATGGTTGGGCAAGTCTATCTCACAAACTTGGAGAGCTTCCCTGGTCCACTCAAGCTGCTATTAAAAAAATAGCAATGGGACAGGCCACCAAGAAGGTACAGGGTACAGCTAAGCGTAAAGCTCCCGGATTCCGTGGGGACCTTAGAAAAAGCATACACACCAGGACTCGATTTGAATCGGATGCCATTGTTGGGGTTGTGTACACTAATAATGACCATGCTGCTTTCGTTGAGTTCGGGACTGGTCCTGAAGGTGCTGCGAATCATTCAGGTATCAGTCCTAATGTGAGCGTATCGTATAGGACGGACCCTTGGTTAATACCTGGAGCGCTGCTTAGCAGAAAGGCCATCAATTGGTATTGGCCAGGCCGGAAGTATAACCCGGAGGCTCTTTATTGGACAGATGGTCAGCGAGCGCAGCCGTTCTTATATCCTGCGTTGAAGCAGAATGAAGAAAAGTTGCCGCGTATTTTTGCTAAAGCAGTTAAGAATGAATTGAGGAGGCTGTCTATATGATTAATGTAAAATCGGAGGTGTTCGAGGCGCTGAAAAAAATCGTGCCTAATGTAACGGACGCCTATCCCAAGGACTGGGCCACTTTTCCAGTGGTCGTTTACCTGGAGGACGAGAATAAGCCGGCCGATGTAACTAGCTCGGGTGAGGCATCGTCTGATATCAGTTACACGGTCCATATATGGGATAAAAAATCAATTTCGGATATCGCGGTCAAGATTGATGCTGCGTTTGTGGCCTTAGGTTTCAAGCGCACCACTTGCCAGGATGTGCCGGATAACCAAGAGCTACGCCACAAGCTCATGCGTTTTAATGGCGTGGTCGATGTGGACACGCTGCGTGTCTACCATAAAAATTATTACAATGATTAAAAATCCAATCATGAAAGGAAGTAAATAAATGTTAGCTAATGGGATTAAGTTAAAATGGGGCGATAGTGAAGCCGCTGTTAATGAAGTAATCAAGGAATTAAAAGAAGTTCCTGAAATTGGTATCGAACCTGAGAAGGTTGAAAATACAACGCTTGCTGACCCAGTTAAAATGTATGAGTTCGGTATCGGGGACGCTGGTGAGCTTGAGTATAAATTAAAATATGAAAATGGCTCAGCGCAATCTTCATACCGTAAATTACGTGATGCAATGGAGAAAAAATTGAAGAAGTACTGGGAGCAAGAATATCCGGATGGGACTAAGGTTAAATTTGCCGGTCAACCATCTGTAAAAATCTCAGGTGGTGGTGTGAACTCAGCTATTGAAGTTACACTTAAAATCGCGTTACAGTCTGAATTAAAAATTACGGACGGCGAGTTATCATTATAATCATTAAAAACTAAGGGGGACTTTTAAATGTTCGAAGAAGAAAACCAAAACGAGAATAATGTAGTATCATTAGATGATGCCATCGAAAAAAAAGAAGAAGCACCAGCTCCGGCAAAACCTAAGCGCAAACCGTTCGCGGTATGGTCTGTGGGTGGTACTAATTACCACTTGAAATTAACTGCAGATGGCATTTGTAGTCTTGAGACTAAAACTAAAAAGAACTTACTCGGATTAATCGAGGAGTTGCCGCCATTAAATGTAATGTGTGGAATTATCCAGGCATCTATGCAGCGTTACCATCATGGAATTAAATATAACCAAGTGAAGGCGTTAGTCGATGAATACTTCGAAGAAGGCGGTTCTCAGTTGGAGCTGTTCACGGATGTAATTATCCCAATCTTCCAAGTGTCGGGTTTTTTCTCAGTGGAGATGGCCGAAGCGATGGACGAAACAGTCGAAGCGGCCAAAGCGAGCATGTAGACCGAATCCTTACCGAGCAACTTTATGACCTTTATCCCATGGCACTCGACTGTGGGATGGAGGTCGTTTCTTTTTGGTCTTATTCGCTGGACGAGTTGGAGGATATCTTCGAAGCGTTCGAGCGGAGTGAGCGCCGGAAGTTTAAAGCAAAAATTTCCATGAATTATGCTTTGGCTCAGCATATCCAGGACCATGTCGCTGCGCTATTAGTTGATAATCATAAAACTAAGAGCCTGTATGACCTGTACCCGGATTTCTTTACTGCAGAAGATAAAGAAGAAGCTATGGCCGTATCTAATGAGCGCATGAAGCAGCTCGAATTAGAAAAGCATAAAGAAGCGATGCGTGCGTTTGCTGCTCGTTTCAATTCAAACTTAAAAATTGCGAAAGGGGGATAATGCATGGCATTAACCTTGGAGCAGGTCCAAGTGCTGATAAAAGCCGAGACAGGTCCTTACAAGAAGGCTCTGAAAGAAATTCAGAATCAAACCGATAACGCTCAGAAGGTTGTAAACCAAAAGGTAGGCGGCATGAATGAGACGTTCGCTAGAATAGGGAACGCCATAAAAATTGCAGCTATTACTGGGGCGTTATATAAAGTAGGCAGTTATGGGACTCAGATGGCTTTGGAAGTCAGCGCTGCTATGAACCAAATCAAGCGGACCATGGGTGAGAGCTCGCAGTCGTTCTTAAAATGGGCCGATAATGGGGCCATCGCTTACAATATCGCAAAGGCAGATGCCTTAAAATATGGAGCGGTGTACTCTAATCTATTTAGTAATTTTATCAAGGACTCAGACCAATTGAGTGGCTATACTGTAAAAATGCTTGAGGCGTCTTCAGTCATTGCCAGCGCTACTGGTCGAACGATGGACGATGTAATGAACCGAATTCGGAGCGGTATGCTCGGTAGTACTGAAGCCATTGAGGACCTTGGTATTAATGTAAATGTAGCTATGTTAGAAGCCACGGAGGCGTTTCAGCAGTTAGCGAACGGGCGCTCTTGGGCTCAGCTAGATTTCAATACACAACAAGCAATCCGCATGATGGCTATCCTGGAGCAAGCATCGAAAAAATACGGGACGACTCTCATGCAGGGTCCAACCACGAGCCTTGCTTACTTTGTGGCGCTGTTAAAAAATAGCGCTCTTAATATCGGGAATGCATTTCTTCCGATTCTTAATGCTATGATGCCAGCCTTGAATACATTCGCATCATTCTTGAATACAGCCACGAGCGCCCTTGCTACGTTTACCCAGCTCTTATTCGGTAAGACGGTTAATACGAGCGGCGGCTTAGGTGGAGCCATGAGTGGCGTTCAAGATGCTGCAGGCGGAATCGCTGATAGCCTTGGCGATGCTGGTAATGGTGCCGGTAAGCTAGGAGATGGCGTTGGTAAAGCTGGTAAAGCTGCTAAGCAGGCAGCAAAAGAAATGCTGGGTCTTTTAAAATTTGACGAGATTAACTCGCTGAGCAAAAAAGCTGCTGGCGGCGGAGATGATGACTCCGGCGGTGGTGGCGGAGGCGGAGGCGGCGGTGGTGGTGGCCGTGGGGGCGGAGCTCCTGGCGGTGGCGCACTAACTCTTCCGAAGGTGTCATTCTCTGATGCATTCAACGAAGAGGACACTGGTCCTATCGTTAAATTTTTAGAAAAACTCAAAGAATTGTTACAACCTACAATCGAGGCGTTGGGTCGACTAGCGAAAGCACTGGAGCCATTGAAGCAATTTGTGGCCACTGCACTCATTGATTTTTATGAGCGCTTTTTAGTGCCGGTCGGGTCCTGGGTCCTAGGGGAAGGGCTGCCGCGATTCATTGATATCATCACTAAAACCTTGAACAATATCGACTTCCCTAAAATCAACGAAGCGTTACGCCAATTTTGGGACGCCTTAGCTCCATTCTCGATTACTATCGGGGAAGGTTTGCTGTGGTTCCTGGATAATGTCATGAGCCCATTAGTGAGTTACACGATTTCGGATATCGTTCCGGAGTTTATTCGTGGTATAGCTGGTGCGGTAAAAATTGCAGACGGTGTATTGCGTGGAGCTGGTGACGCGTTTGCGTGGTTGTTCGATAGTTTCTTAGCTCCGATTGCTCAGTGGACCGGTGGGGTCATTGTTGAAGTCCTTAAGCGACTAGCCGATGCGCTCCAAGTCATTGGGGATTGGTGTAATGAAAATACAGGAGTCATCTCCGGAATTACTAAGGTCTTAGGTGCATTTTTCGGTGTGTGGAAGTTGATTGAATTCGCTGCGTACATCGAACAGTTGGGCGGCCTTGCTGCTGTCTTTGTAACTCTTAAAAATGCACTGGTCGGATTAACAATTGGTAACTTGAAGTCGTTCGGTGAGTCGTTATATCTAACGGCCCTATATGCGAAGGACTTCGTTATAAATAGCGCGAGCATGATTGGCAGTTTAATTGCCCAAGGATGGCAGTGGGCAACTACTGCAGGAGCCATGGCACTTCACACTGCTGCATCGACTGCTGCTGCTGCGGCAACGTGGTTACTGAATGGAGCGATTGCGGTCCTAACCAGTCCGATTACAGCAGTTATTGCGGCCATTGCTGCATTAGTAGCGATTGGGATTGCGTTGATTGCAAACTGGGATACTGTTGCGCAAGTTTCTGCAGAAGTATGGCAGGGTATTTGCGATTTCATCGGCGGAGCCTGCGATGCAATTGGCCAGTTCTTCTCGAAGCTATGGCAGCAGATTGTGTTTGAGTTTTCTCAAGCTCCAGCCTGGTTTAATACTGTATTTAAGCAAGCATGGGACAATATCGTTAATGTGTTTAAGGCTTTAGGTCAATGGTTCGGTCAAAGGTGGCAGGATGTAGTATCCGCGTTGAGTAGTGTCGCATCATGGTTTGGCAACATGTTCCGTCAAGCGTGGACAGTGGTGACTGGTATATTCGCCGGTATCGGTTCATGGTTCGGAGCTCGCTGGCATGATGTCACGAATATCCTGGGCGGTGTGGCTTCTTGGTTCGGCGGAATCTTCCGCAGTGCATATAGTGCAGTTCAAGGGGCATTCAGCGGCATCGGGTCATTCTTCAGTGGCGTATGGTCCACTGTTAGAGGCATCTTTGTGAACGCCGGTCAAATGATAGGGTCTGCGGTCGGTGGTGCGTTCCGTGGAGCAGTGAATGCTGTTCTTGGCACCATCGAGAATGTAGTAAATGGATTTATTGGCATGATTAATGGAGTTATTGGTTTAATCAATAAAATTCCAGGTGTATCGCTCGGAAGCATTGGGTATGTGAATCTGCCACGACTAGCGCGTGGGGGTATCGTTGACAGTGCTACGCTCGCAATCGTGGGGGAAGCCGGACGAGAAGCCGTTATGCCATTAGAAAATAACACAGGTTGGATTACTGATTTAGCTGGTAAAGTCGCAGCTCGTATGCCGGAAGGTTCGGGCGGTGGTAATGCTCCGGTAATCAGAGAGCTAGTGCTAAAAGTCGGGGATGATGAATTCGGTCGCTGGACGATTGATAAAATCAACCAGGCACAGGCGCAAGCTGGCCGCTTGTTGTTAAATGTTTAGAAAGGGGCACGATTGAATGTCGTTAATTATAAACGGGGTGACGATTGTTGCCCCTAAATCTTTCAAAGTGACCATCTCGGATGTAGACGGTGAGACGGGTCGTAATGCTCGAGGGGACATGGTCCGGGACCGTGTAGCTGTAAAGCGTAAGCTCGAGTGTGAGTGGGGTCTATTATCCCAGGCAGAAATGTCAGCACTGTTGACTGCTGTAAAAAGTGAATTTTTCACGGTCAGCTATCCGGACCCAGAAGTGGGGATTGTTAGTCGAACTTTTTACGTCGGGGACCGAAGTGCTCCGGCTTACTCCTGGGCTAATAACTTGAAGCCTTGGAGCGGTTTAAGTATGAATTTTGTTGAAAGGTAGGAGGTGCGCATGTATCAAGTAACGGATGAATATAAGGAAGCCATCCAGGCTGCAGCTCGCACTTTTAAGTGCAGGCTAGAAATACAAGGCACTGAATACACTGAGAGTGACATCATTTCTATCGAGTTGGACGATGGTCTAGCCACTGGGGATAAGTTCTTACCTGGTGGCGGATTCGTTAATACTCTACATGTAGAAATTGGCCGGATTGTGGAAGGTCTGCAGGAAGGCTCCAAATGTAAAGCGTTCATCTCGATTGAAACTCATCACGATCGATACGAGTCCATACCATTAGGAGTGTTCTATGCGAAGGATATCGTATTAAATCGAAATAGCAAGCGTACCAAAATAACAGCAGTTGATGGAATGGACCGCCTTAATGGTCCATTCGTCAGCTCGTTGGATTATCCATCGAACACCAGGGCTATTGTAGAAGAAATTGCCCGAATCGCGGAGTTGGAGCTTGCTCCTAATCTGCTTGTTGCTGATTATCCGGTCCCGGTAAAAATGGACAAAGTGACGGTACGTGAAGCGCTGGTATACATCGCGCAATTAAACGGCAGTTTTGTTCGATTCGACCGCTTGGGTCGACTTGAATTTATCCAGCTTACGAACTCGAACCGCCGCGTTCCGAAGTCAAACTATTATCTGAACGGCCTTGAAAAAAACGAGGTGTTGTATCGTGTGAACGGTGCAAGTAATGAAGTGACCGGGGAAGGGAATAAAAAAGTCGTGTTCCATGAAGGGTCCACGACCGGTAATATTATTGCCTTTAAAAATCCGCTCATGAACCAGGCTATTTTAAGCCGGGTATATAATGAGTATCGTGATTTTAACTTCTACCCGTACACCTTAAAATGGCAGGGGGATATGGCAATCTTTGCCGGCGAATGGCTCAGCGTTGAGTCTTACGATGGCCAGTTTGTGGCTTTGCCGATATTCTCTCAGAAGCTCTCATTCCGTGGTGGCTTAAGTGTCACTTCGAGTGGTAAATCTGCTACAGTCAGCCAGGGCACGAAGGAATACCGCGGCACGCTCACGCAGCAAGTGGAGTACCTTAATGCCATGATTACCAGTCAAGGTAATGTGTTTTCGGATGTGACTGAACCGGTCGAACCTAAAAACGGGGATACCTGGTTTAAGCCTAACGGTGGCTATGTGGAACTATACGAGCGACAGAATGGCGAGTGGGTCAAAAAAGCGGACACGGCAGATATGGAACGAATCATTCAAACCATGACTACCGATGAAGTAATAGCGAAAAAAATCAGCGCTGCGGTCGCTCAGATTATTGAGCTTAATGCGAATAAAATCGTGGCCGGGTCCATCGACTTGAATCGTGTTCGCGTGGTCCACGGAACAAAGGAAATATTAGGCGTTCGCGATGGAAAGGTGTTCATCGATACTTCTTCCATCGAGGACTTTAAAAAGCCATTGAAAGACCTTGAGGATAAGCTGGAAGCAAAAATTGAAGCGAAAATGGACAAAGGTATCACTGAGGACCAATTGAAACTCCTAAGGGACCAAAATCTTGTAATAACCCAGGAACTAAAAGCGAAAGCTAGCCTTGAGACCACTCTCGAGTGGCGTGCTAAATTTGACGCTCTGGTAAATGCCCGGGAAGAAGATAAAAAACAAGCCGAACGTGAGCTGGTTGAAGTATCGCAGCGAATGATTGGAATCCAGGCAGAACTTGGAGCCATGAGTGCTGTTTGGAATGCTGTGGACAGGAATATGCGATTCGGTAATGAGGGTTTATCTATCGGGAATCCACAAGGCGATACTTCTGTATTAATTACTGATGACCGAATTTCGTTAATTAGTTCAGGTAAGGAAGTTATGAGTATCTCTCAAGGGGTCATTCATATCGATAACGGGGTATTCACGAAATCGATTCAAATCGGTTATTATATTGAATCGCAATATAATGTGAATCCTAATTTTAATGTAATACGGTATGTAGGACCGTAAGGAAGGAGGAGTTGAATGGCTTATCAATATTTTAATGGTAACTGGCATGCCTATGTTGAGTATAATGTTAAAACTAAAAGCCAGGATAGGGTCAGCAATTTAACGACCGCCACAGTCGATTTATATATCGGGAATGACCCCGGTGGATATGAAATCGACTTTCCAAACACTTACGGAGCCTATTTTAATGTACGAATCGCCGGTATTACCCAGTGGCTGTATATCGGTTCTTTATATATCGCAGGTAGTAAGAAGTATTTAGGTTCTTTAGAATTTACATTCTCAAATGATGATGACGGGGCAGCGACTCGTAATGTTGAAGTATGGAGTGTGGGGACTGAAGGTATCGCATATAGTGGATGGACCCTTGGGTCAGTATCTGCCAGCACGAGCATTGATTTCCCTAAAATTCCACGAATGTCACAAATCGCAAGTGTGAGCGGTGACCGCCGCTTGGGCAGTGAAGTCACTGTCACGCTCGACAGAAAGGTTGAATCATTCACGCATCAAGTCTGGTACAAGGCGTGGGGTTCTGATTGGATTGATTTAGGGTCCAGGCTAGGTACCACGGTTACATTCACGCCTGCTGCAGAACATGCTGCGCGTAATATTAACGCTATGTCGGGCACGCTCGACCTATGCATCCGCACTTATGATGGCAATAATCAAATTGGGCAGGATGTGTATAAGTATGGATACGACATCGGGCTGCCTGCTGGTACTCAGCCTAAGCTGGCCGGAATCGAGCTAACCGATAAAGCGAAAGCCACAAAGGACATAGTGGGCAAAAATATATTCGTTCAGACCTTTTCAGAAATGGTGTGTAAGTTCCTAGGTTTTGAGGGCACTTACGGTTCCACTCTGAAGGGATATTATGCCGAAGTGGTGGGTCAAAAAAATGTAATCACTAAGGACGGCGCTGCTTTTAATTACTTCAAGAATCACGGTAATTTCGAAGTGAGAGCCTATATCACGGACAGCCGTGGTCTGACTTCAAATGTGGTCACTGTTCCGATTCAAGTGCTGCAGTACTTTGCGCCGGTTATTGATTTTTCAGTGGTCCGAAGCGGTGGCGACCTGCAGACTCTCACGGTCCGCAGAAATGTTCGCATTGCTCCACTCATTGTGAATGGCGTTCAGAAGAATACGATGAAGTTAAAATTCCAGGTCAAGCCTGCGAATGATGGCTACTTCCAGGACAATGCTGGGGGTGGAATTACTTCTTCCACGGTCCATACGTTGACTAATTCAAATGTGGACCTGGTCGGAAAATTCTCAGCGGCATCTTCTTGGGAGGTCCATGGCATCATCTCGGATGCATATACTGAAGCTAAGTTCACGGCTCCCATCGTGGGTCCGGAGCGAGTGGTTATGTGTAAGGCTCCTAATGGAGTGGGTATTAACAAGGTGTGGGAACGTGGCGCACTCGATGTGGGTGGAGATATCTATTCAAATGGAGAGCTGGTCCAGGTCGGGAAGCTCACGCAGCCTAATGGTAAATCATTGAAAATTACCGGTTCAGCTAATGACTTCATGAAGACTGGGCTTTATTACGCTTACAATATGAACGACCTGCCGGAAGGACTGAATGTATATCAGAAATATGGTTATTTACAAGTGAATACTCACCCAGATGATGCGAACTTTGCCGTTCAGATTTATATTCCGCATAATACGGATATTATGTATATGCGGCGTAAAATGAACACTTATGGATGGCAGAAGTGGATGCAGTTCACTCCGAGTGATGTTCCGACCAATCCGGTATGGACGAGCGCTACTCTGAAGAACGGTTGGAGGCACGCTTCTGGTTATGGAAATGTGCAGTTTTCAAAATCCGTTGATGGGACTATTTTCTGCCGTGGCTCTGCTGAGGGTGGTAATACTAAGGGTGAGACGGTCATATTTACGCTGCCCGAAGGATACAGACCCGAGAAGTATTTGTATTTAGCTACGTTAAATAACAGCTACGGTGTAGCCATCATCGGTATTGGAGCTAATGGCGATGTCGTTATAAAATCAAATGTTGATTCGAATTGGTTAAATTTCGATAATATCAGTTTCAGAATTTAGGAGGTAAATTATGATCACGATCGATTTAGGAAAATTAAACCGTTTATTATCCGAATCCGACAAGCAGTCGGAATTGCTGCAGGGAGCGTTGGATGAATTATACGGTAAAAAGGCAGTGTTAGAATCTCAATTAAAAACTGTGGATTCTAAAATTACAGAAAAAATTAATGAGATGTCATCCATCCAATTGAACAAGCAAGAACTTGCTAGTGCACTGGAATGGTTGAAAGAACACGCAGAGCCTGGTGCTGC
>ERZ773072.205-NODE-205-length-36637-cov-6.020475_pt1 | contig 36637 bp, 25 predicted proteins | sample MGYA00580617_ERZ773072 | MGnify/ENA primary metagenome ERZ773072 (study PRJEB29015, sample SAMEA2737970) | human oral metagenome | biome: human oral; feature: human-associated habitat; material: dental | place: China | collected 2122 ...
TGTCACTGCACCACGCTTTTGCCATATACAGAACCTATCTAGACAGCAAACTGCCGCCACCCCGTGCTCGAGGCGGCGGCAGTTCTACACGCCACACGAGAAGGGGCTTAGACGAGCACCGCGGTAATCACCACGCGGGTACCGGTCGGCTCGTTAGCCTCCCAGCGGATCGAGCCGTTCAGCTCACTCGCCACCAGGGTACGCACAATCTGCATACCCAGGCCTTCCTTGCCGGTCACCGGGCGGTAGGCGTCCGGGCCGGACTCTTCAATCTTCTTATCGCCCATGCCCTTACCGTCATCGGTAATCACGACGGTGAGGATATTCTCGCCCTCATCGTTGGTGCCGCGAATACCCTCGAGGGTCACGGTGCCGGTCTCGCCGTCCAGGCCGTGCTCCACGGCGTTCGCGACAACCTCGTTAATGACCAGAGCCAGAGGGGTAGCGAACTGGCTCGGCAACGCGCCGAAGGAGCCAATCAGCTTGGTGGACACATGCTGGCCGGGGGAAGCAAGCTCAGCGGCAAGGTGGAACTGACGCTCAATCAGCTCGTCAAAGTCGACGTTCTGAGTCAGACCCTGCGAGAGCGCCTCGTGCACGGTAGCAATCGTTGCCACGCGGCGCATCGCCTGCTCCAAGCCCTGACGCGCCTCGTCCGTGGTCATGCGGCGCGACTGCAGGCGCAGCAGAGCGGACACGGTCTGCAGGTTGTTCTTCACACGGTGGTGAATTTCGCGGATGGTCGCGTCCTTCGTCATGAGCTCCAGCTCGCGGCGGCGCAGCTCGGTCACGTCACGGCAGAGAATCACGGCGCCCTCACTCTCAAGGTGGGCGCGCCTCTGCACCAGTAGCGGGATAGAGCGCATGGTCACGCGAGCGCGGGCAATGACCAGTTCGGTGCGCAGGTCACTACGACCGGCAAGGACCAGCTGCAGGGTTTCATCCGCCTGCTCACCGGAAGGAAGCATTGCGCGGGTGACATCGGCAAGGTTTCGCTTTTCGAGGTAGCCGGTCATGCCCATGCGGTTGTACATGGAGTTCGCGTTCGGGGAAGCGACGACCACACGGCCGGAGCGGTCGAGCACAATAATGCCGTCAATCACGCGGGGGTTGCCCTGGGTGTTGTTGCCCTGAGCGAGGGGGTCGGGCCACAGGCCGGAGTGCACCATGGAGAGCATGGTGTCAGCGGCGAATTCGTAGACCTCGTCGCTGATGGAGGGGTAACCATTAGGGGTAGCAATCTTGTGGCTGGTCAGCAACGCAATGGTGCGGTTGTTGCGCACGATGGGCACGAAGGTGACGTTCACGCGCGGGCGGGCGCCAACGCCTTCACCGCTTCCTTCGTCGGTGTAGGTGCTGATGTTCTGGTCGATCCAGACGCGGTATGCTTCGTCACGGATGCCGTCTTCCATATCGTGGTCGATGATGTCGTGGTGGAAGAGGGTACGGACGTTGGAGGGGCGCACGTGCGCAAAGGCACGGAAAGTACTGGTTTCGCTGGGGCCGGAGACGGCATCCGGAGAACTGCCGTCGGCAACGATGTAATCGGTGGGGAACCATAGAACCAGATCGCTCTGAGCGATATCAGAGATGACCTGCCATTCACCCATGATGAGATGAACGCGTTCAGTGTCGCCGGGACCGAAGTCGCAGGCGCTCATAATTCCTTCTGCAAAAGACATATGTTTGTGTGCTTCCCATGAGTTCGGGTAGGTTCAACTATTTTACGGTTTGCTCGCCGCAATTCCCATTCAAACGGCAATACCTGGAATAGTTTACAGAGCATTTCTTGAAGCATGCTTTTATTCCCAAATATGACGCTGTGAGGTGAGATAAACCCCTCAATTTTGAAGTGAAATATTCGCACTACTCCCCTACCCTAAATCCGCTTGAGACGCAGAAAACCCGACCTGCCGGAGCCTCTGAACGGGACACCCCAACAAGCCGGGTCTTTGAGCAGCGCTAGTTTTATCCGACGAGCTTATTTGACGGACTTATCTAACGGGCTTACGCGCCGGACTTACGCGCCGGGGCGTACCGCGTACATACCCTCAAGCATCGCCTCCAGGGACTGCACCACCGCGTGGCGGGACGCCACCTCCAGCAGCGCTTCACCGTTGCGGCGCAAACGGTCCATGACCTTACGCTCGTACGGAATCACGCCGGTGAGCGGAACCTGCATGTAGCGTGCCCAGTTATCGCGCATCTTCGCCTCGGGGTTGAACCCGGCGGCTTCGCGGCGGCTGCGGTTGAGCCAGTACTGCACATCCGTTTCGGGGGCGAAAAGATCCGGTCGCGACTGCACCTCGCGGGCGAGGTTAATCAGGCGCGGCAGGCCGATGACGTCCGCTTCACCGAGCGCAATCACGCGGTCGGCGCAGGCGAGCGCGGTGAGGGTCGCGGCGTTACGGCGCGGTGCCGGGCCGTCAAAGGTCAGTTCCTCGTCGACCTCGATGGGGGCGGCAACATCGCAGATGACCAGGTCGTAGCGGTGCTTGAGCCATTCGAGTACCTCAGAGAAGGCGCGGGCGCGCACCTCGGGCCAACGCGAGGAGGAGGTGATGCCGCTCAAGAAGTCAAAGGTACCGTTTTTGAGGGGCACGCGCTCCATGATGGCGCCGGCTTTTTTCTCGTCGAGCTGGGCACGGTCGGCGTCCGAGCAGAGAATTGCCAGGCCGGATCCGGTGTCCTCGAGCGCCATGAGCGCATCCAGGCTGGGCGCGTAGGTGTCTGCGTCGATGAGGCAGACCTGCTGGCCCTGCTGCGCCGCGAGGGCGGCGAGGTTGAAGGCAATGGTGCTTCGACCGGGCGCGCCGTGGGTGCCCCAGACGGTCACAATCTTGCCGAGGCGGTGACCGGGCTGGTAGCGGGAGGGCGCCTCAGGGTCCTGGTTGATGTCCGGGTGCTGAGGTAGGGTGCCGTCGTTATTCTCGTTCTGCACGTGCAGGGCGTAGTCGCTGCCGGGTGCGAAAGAGTCGACGATGGCGGCGGCTTGGCTGAGCACGGATTCCTCGTTGCTGGGCACAACGGAGGAAGCTTCTGCCGGGTCGTGGGCGCCGGGTGCGCCGGGTGCGTTTCCAGCGGGTGCCGCGGGGTCGATTCCGTAGCTTCCGTAGTCGGCGCCGTAGGGCGCGGCGGTGTTTGAGGCGGCGCCCGCGGCGGGGTCGTAGCCGTAGCCGCCCGCGCCATAGCCAGCAGCACCGTATCCCTGACCGTAGCCGTTGTATCCATTGTCATAGCCGTACCCTGCATCGTAGCCGTAACCGGCGTCCTGACCGTAGGCGGCCTCGGGGCGGTGGGCAACAGGCTGGGCGGGCGACTGAGTCGGAATCTGCGCGGGTACCCCGTAGCCTGCTACGGGGCGGGCGAGCGCCGCGTCCACCGCCTGTTCGAGCGAGCCCAGAATCTCTTCGAGGGCAGCTTCGGGGCGGATGCGGTGCGCCTGCGTGGGCAGCGGCAGATTGTCCGGGGCGATGACCGCCAGGAGCACTTCGGAGGCGGCGAGCGAATCCACGGTGGAGGCGCTCATTTCGGCGGGCACGTGGGCGCAGAGCAGCACGCGGGCAATGCCGGTGTGCGCCATGCCGACGGCTTCGCTGAAGTCCTGAACGGTGCGCGCCACGGAGACGCGGCCGCGCTGGGATTCGATGCGGTTCAGGAGCGAGCCGTCATCGCCGTAGAGGATGACGGGGATGTTCATTGGCCCTCCCCGTAGGTGCCGGGAATGAGGCTGATCTTGGAGTCGCTATTGCTTTCCTTAACCAGGGCGGCGAGGGCTTCTTCCTTGACCCACAGCTGCACGGTTGCCTTGCCGTTGGCGCCAAGCACACCTTCGTCGACCGTGACGGCAACGATTTCGGCGTTGGTGACGATGGCGCGGGCACCGTTTTCGGTGCGGTTATCGCTCTTGGTGTCGGGATTGCGCGGGCCGGAGGTCCACACGTCCACGCGCTCGCCTGCCTTCAGTGCGGAGGCGGCGGTGCGGTCAATGCTGACGGTGGCGAGGCGGTGGCCCGGGGAGGTTTCGGTGCCTACCGATTCTTTGCTGATGAAGTTGCCGGCGGGGATGCGCTGGGTAGCGATTTTGCCGTTCATCTGTGCGGCTTCGGCGCGGGTGAAGTACTTGTCTTTGGCGGAGTCGATGTTCGCTTCGACTCGGGCGAGCTTGTCTTCGGTGATCTTCTCGCCGAGGCGGATTTCGCTTTTGGCGGTGTAGTACTCGGTTTTGCTGTTGTTGGCCTGCACGTAGAGCTGTACGCCGGTGATGGAGACGAGCACGAGAAGTACACCGAGGATGAATCGCCAGTCTTTGATGGTGGGCCTTTTGAGGCGTTTGGCGTGGGGCTCGGTGAGGGTGGAACGCTTCGTCGCGTTCTGTCGTATGCGCATGATGTGGTTGTGCCTTTCGGTGCGGAAGCCGGCGGTGATTCCGGTGTTGTTCAACTGACCGATGAGCGAGTGGTGTGTTTTCGATAGTGCTTTGGTTGAGTCTGACACTAACCCTAACAGCATATTTCATTTAGTACTCTCTCTCAACAAGAGTCGTGTTTATGAAATATTTTTGAGTCTTGCCCCTTTTGAAGGGGTAATTAGATAACTTTTCAGCTCATATAAGGCTTTTTGTGAGCAAATTTCACGGTGATGGCATATACTGAAAGTACTCAATAGATGTTCTGTATGGACTCTATGCAAAAGGCCGCCAACGGTGGCTAGGGGGCCCAGGATTTCACTCACGGAAAGGAATAATTCGATGACTGCACCTCGTTTCCTCACTCTGAGCGACGTTGCCGAGGAGCTGCAGGTTTCGCTTTCGCAGGTGCGTGCTCTGGTGCGTAGCGGCGAACTTCCCGCCATTCAGATTGGTGGACGTAACCAGTGGCGTATTGAGCGTTCTCGTTTTGAAGAGTACATTACCGAGCGCCACGAGCAGACCCTGGAGGCGATTGCTTCCGGCAAGCTCACCGCAAAGGCTAAGGTTGATTAGTATTTCAACATGCACCTCGCGGGCGTAATGCTCGAGTGCTTTAAAAGGTCCGCTCCTCTCGTTGAGATTTCAACGGAGAGGGGCGGACCTTTTTGTGTTTATTGTCGCTTTCATCAGGGTATTTATGGTTGTCGAGGCGTTTCTGCGGGCGTGCCCACGGAGGGCACTGCCCGCTATTTGCCCTGTATTTTTAGCGTGAAATACGGGCGATGACTGCGCTAATACGAGCCAGCGGGATGGTGCGAACGCCAGCACCGCCAGGTGCACGGGAGTAGCCGGCGGCGGCGCCCTGCCCGTAACCAGCCTGTCCGTAACCACCCTGCCCATAGGTTCCCTGCGCGTAACCTCCCTGCGCACCGTAGGCTGCACGCGCGTGCTGGTCGCGTTCGTAGATGCGCGGGTACTGGCCGCCGTTGAGCAGGCGCAGTTCGAGGAAGTCTGCTCCGACTCGCTCGATCACGCCGTCGTAGCTGACGGTTCCACCTTCGAGGGAGAGGCGGACGGGTTCGCGTGCCATGGCGAGGGAGCGCAGGGCGAGCTGGATTTTCATGCGGTAGCGTTCGGGGCGAATATCGGCGCGGCCGGGAGCAATGCCGCCTTCCCACCAGAGCATTCCGCGCAGGGGAATGATGATATTCTCACCGCGCGCTTCGATGCTGACCCATTCTTCGCCGACCATTTCGAGCTTGCCTTCGTAGGTTTGCATGTCAGTGGCGCAGATGCGGATGGGGCCGCCGACCTGTGCGAGGAGGCGGTTGTCGAGGGTGATGGTGGAGTACTGGACGCGGGCGACTTGGCGGGCGTCCTGTTCCATATCCCAGGCGCGTTCGGAGGCGAGGCGCACCTCAATGTCTCGTAGGAACTTTTCCATGCTCATACTATGACCCTACCCGAGGAGGGGTGCGGATACGAACCGGGGCGTTTTCTGATCGGATGATGATTCTCGAACCTGATTCTTGAGCCTGATTTTTGAAGCAAATTCCACCAAATTACATGTTTTTCATACATTTTGATGCTTTTGCTTCATTTTTGGCGCGACTTCCTGTATAAATGAAGCAATACCAAAAGCTATCAAACACACCGTTTGGAGGTCATCGTGGACCATCTTTCCACTCCGGGCTCAGCCCCCGCAGCCTTCGCTTCACGCCGAGCCACATTGGCTTCACGCCCTGCCACCTTCGCTTCAGCCCCCGCGGCCGCGCCTCGTACTGTCGGTGCCGGGATAGCCAGCACCGGGGTAGCCGCTGCAGCCGGCTCTGCCACCGAGTCCGACGCTAGGGCAAATTACCAGGACGCTCTGCTCTTCATCGCCCCTCCCCTGCTTTCCGCGGTGGTCTTGGGCGCGTTGAGCGTGAACCTGCACCGCATCCCTTCGGCGCATCCTCTTGCTGACGCTTCGTTGCTCTGTGCTGGCGCGGCGGCACTCCTCATTACCGCCTGGTGGTTCATCAGTTTTATCTATGCGCTCTTCTACGCTCGATCTTTGCGCGTTTCGAGCCGCAACGCTGACCGCGCGGTGCTGAAGGTTCCGGCGTTTTTCCGTCCGAGTTTTATGCGCCGCATTGTTCTTACGCTTGGCGGCACGGCTCTTGGAGTGGGGGCGGTCTTGGCTCCCGCGCAGGCTGCAGTGGTGACGCCCGGCAACGCCGGGGCAAACGGCACGGAGGGTCTGCCGCAGACAACTATTTCGGCGGTCATGACCGCAGATTCAATGGGCGCTTCAACGGGTACCGCGGCGGCAGACACCAGCCCAGATGCCACCCCAGCCACCGTCTCAGATGCGGATTCCGCCGGTACCGCCACGGACAGTAGCACCGCGGACAGCACCACCGCAGATTCCCCCTCCGCTCCCCTGGCCCTCTCTGCAGAGATTCCCGATATTCCGCTGGCTCCTCAACCCACGGAGGCGGCAGGCTCCCTGCACGATCGCAGCCCATTCTTCTCCCCTCCCCGCGCTGAGGCGGGCACCTACTCCTACACGGTCCAGGCGGGCGATACGCTCTGGTCCATTGCCGCCGAGCAGCTGGGTGAAGGCACCGACGCCTCCACCATTTACAACTACACTCTCGATATTTACGAGGCGAATAAGGACGCTCTGGGGCAGAACGCCGAGCTGCTTTACGAGGGGCAGATTCTGCAGATTCCCGAACAGCCAGTTCATTAGCCCCCCTCACTACCTCGATTCCACCATCTCAATTTCGCGGCCTCGGTTCTTCTACCTCGCCCGATAGCTTTTCATTCGCTCAATTTCATTCGTTCAATCTCATTCGCTCAACCCACCTCACACATCCTTCTGCACCGAAAGGAGCCGTCATGAGCTTCGCCGATCTTCTCCCCCGCGCCCCGTGGACGCCGCCGCATTCCCCGGCTACGCAGTATTCTCAGTCTGCCCAGTATCCTCAGCCTGCGCAGCCCGCCTCCCGTAACGATCAGCCTGTCAGCCCGTATTCAAAGCATCAGGCGGCACGCACCTCCCAGCCGGTGGCTCAGCCTGTGATTGCAGAGCAGATCGCTCCGCTACCGGAGCAAGGGCAGGGCACGATGGCGCTGGTGCAGAGGCGGAACAGCCCGTCGGTCTATTCGCTGTTGCCGCTACCGCGTTATGAGCAGCATTCGGCGCAGCGCCCGCCGGTAGCAAAGAGGGGCCGCCCGTTGCGTCCTGCGGATGCGTTGGCTCGCCAGTTGGAGGGTCGTTGCGCGGGTGTGGCGATTGCTTACCTGGAGATTATGTCGGCTCGTCGTTCGCGTCAGCAGTTGGCGCAGTGGGTGTCAGCGGATTGTTTCCACCGTCTGCTACCGTTCTTCCCTAAAAACCCGCGTCAGGTGCGTAAGGAGATGCTGTTGACTCTTCCGCCGGTTCTGTTGCGGGTGCGAGCGCAGAGGGTGCACGAGGAGCTCTACGAGGCGGTGGCGCTACTGCGTTGTGCGGATAAGGTTCGCGTGGTGACCATGCAGATGCGCCTGATTCACGGTATGTGGCTGATTACCTCGATCGAGCAGCCGCAGAGCCGAGTGGACGAAGACTAAGGTTTCCCGTACATAACACGCCCAGGCACCCACAGACATGCCCAGATACCCACGGGCATGCACAGACACCCTCAGACATACAGAGGCACGCAGAGAGGGTGCGAATCCGGTATTGGATTCGCACCCTCTCTGTTGTGCTTCATGCTCGCAACACGTCAAGCGTGCGGCGCTTCAGTTTTTTACGCTGAGGCTAGCTTTCCTTGGTGCGCTCAACGTGAACCTGCTCGTGGCCGTCCTCATCGGGGGCGGAGTACTGCAGGAACTTCGGGCGCGAAGGCTCAGCCAGGCGCACGGCAGAAGCCTGAGTACGCTGCTTGGACAGGTCCAGGTTGAACAGGTAGGTCACGGTCTCTTCACGGATCGCGCCGAGCATCGCCTGGTACATGTCGTAGCCTTCACGCTGGTACTCGACCAGCGGGTCACGCTGAGCCATCGCACGCAGACCGATACCTTCCTTGAGGTATTCCATCTCGTACAGGTGCTCGGGCCAGCGCTCACCGATGACGGACAGCATGACGCGGCGTTCAATTTCGCGCATGCTCTCTTCGCCGACACTCTTTTCACGCTCATCGTAGATGAGGTGTGCATCCGCCAGAACTTCCTTCACGATCTGGTCGCGAGTGATCTTGGTGCGGTCGCCGGCATCTTCTGCCAGGTCGTCCACGGTGATGGAGATGGGGTACACCTGCTTGAGCGCATCCCAGAGCTCGTCGAAGTCCCAGTCCTCAGCGTGGCCTTCAGAGACACGGGCGTCAATGATGGTGGTCAGCACCTCGTCCACGAAGCCGGAAATCTGTTCCTTCAGGTCATCACCGTGCAGGATGCGGCCGCGGTCCTTGTAGATCGCTTCGCGCTGGCGGTTGAGCACGTCGTCATACTTGAGCACGTTCTTACGCTGCTCAGCGTTACGGCCCTCAACGTTTGCCTGTGCGGTGGCGATAGCGCGGCTAACGATCTTGGAGTCCAGGGCGGAATCCTCGGGGGCTGCCGCCATGAGGCGGGTTGCCATGCCGGTGTTGAACAGGCGCATCAGTTCGTCGGTCAGCGACAGGTAGAAGCGGGACTCACCCGGGTCGCCCTGACGGCCGGAACGACCGCGCAGCTGGTTGTCGATACGGCGGGACTCGTGACGCTCAGTGCCGAGCACGTACAGGCCACCGAGCTTGGTGACTTCCTCGTGCTCTTCTTTAGCGGCGTCTTCGCAGGCCTTCAGGACCTCGGGCCAGCGTGCCTCGTACTCTTCGGAGTTGGTGTTCGGGTCCAGGCCGAGCTCACGCATCTTCTCGACGGCCTCAAATTCGGGGTTACCGCCGAGCATAATGTCGGTACCGCGACCAGCCATGTTGGTTGCCACGGTGACGGCGCCCTTACGGCCCGCCTGCGCAACAATAGCTGCCTCACGCTCGTTGTTCTTTGCGTTCAGCACCTCGTGGCGCACGCCCGCCTTCGCCAGCTGGCGGGAAAGGTACTCGGAGTTCTCCACGCTTGCGGTACCCACCAGGACGGGCTGGCCCTTTTCGTGGCGTTCCTTAATGTCCTTGACTACCGCCTTGAACTTGGCGATTTCGTCGCGGTACACCTTATCGGGGTTGTCGATGCGCTGCACACCCTTGTTGGTGGGGATGGGCACCACGCCGAGCTCGTAGGTGTTCATGAACTCTGCCGCTTCGGTTTCCGCGGTACCGGTCATGCCAGCCAGCTTGTCGTACATGCGGAAGTAGTTCTGCAGGGTCACGGTCGCCATAGTCTGGTTCTCAGGCTTGATTTCGACGCCTTCCTTCGCCTCAATCGCCTGGTGGATGCCGTCGTTGTAGCGGCGGCCCGGCAGAATACGACCGGTGTGCTCGTCAACAATCAGGACTTCGCCGTCAATGACCACGTAGTCCTTGTTGTTGGTGAACAGCTCCTTCGCCTTAATGGAGTTGTTCAGGAAGCCAATGAGCGGGGTGTTCTTGGATTCGTAGAGGTTCTTCACACCCAGGTGGTCTTCCACCTTGTCAATGCCGGATTCGAGGATGCCGACGGTGCGCTTCTTCTCGTCTACTTCGTAGTCTTCACCTCGCTTGAGCAGGGTTGCGGCAATGCGCGCGAACTCTGCGTACCAGCGGTTCGCCTCACCGGCTGCGGGGCCGGAAATGATCAGAGGGGTACGCGCCTCATCGATCAGGATGGAGTCCACCTCATCGATAATGGCGAAGTTGTGGCCGCGCTGAACCTGCTCCTCCACGGTCCACGCCATGTTGTCACGCAGGTAGTCGAAGCCGAACTCGTTGTTCGTACCGTAGGTGATGTCTGCGGCGTACTGCTTACGACGCTCGTCAGGTTCCATGGAGGAGAGAATCACGCCGCACTCCATGCCGAGGAAGCGGAACACACGACCCATAAGGTTCGCCTGGTACTCAGCCAGGTAGTCGTTCACAGTCACAATGTGAACGCCCTTGCCGCTCAGCGCGTTCAGGTACGCGGGCAGGGTCGCGACGAGGGTCTTACCCTCACCGGTCTTCATTTCGGCAATGTTGCCCAGGTGCAGTGCAGCGCCACCCATAAGCTGCACGTCGTAGTGGCGCTTGCCCAGGGTGCGCTTGGATGCTTCACGGACTACCGCAAAGGCCTCCGGCAGCATAATGTCGAGGGATTCGCCGTCCTTGACGCGCTCGCGGAACTTGTCGGTCTCTGCTCGCAGTTCCTCATCGGTCATGGATGCGAAGCTGTCCTCGAGCGAGTTCACCGCCTTAGTGTACGCTTCGAGCTGTCGCAGAACCCTCTTATCGCCGGTTCGGAGGATTTTCTCCAAGAAAGATGCCACTGAGCTTCTACTCCTTGCTTGTTTCGGTACCCTCACCAAGGGCGCGCGAAAGTGCGCGCGGTGAGGCCTTCCTACATATTGTATGGCAGAGCCGCCTAATTCGCCCGTCCGAGCTATTTTTTACGCTGTGCGCCCACGAGGTGACATTTGGTGACGCTCGAATCTTTCACCTTCCGCTTGAGGCAGAGCCGCCCCATCCAGCTGAAGGAACGAACATGTAGGCTACAGGAACGGGCACGTAGAAGGCACGGTAGAAGGCGCAGTAGAAGGCACAGAAAACCCGGGTACCTCAACAGTACACAGAGTACTGTCGGAGGCACCCGGGCCCTGAGCCTGCTTACTGAGCATGCCGCCTGAGATAGTCATGCACCTCAGCAATCAGCAGGTACGTTGGTTTTACTCGTTGTCCAGAGTGATGATGCCGTAGCTCCAGCCCTTACGACGGTATGCCGCAGCCGGTGCGCCGGTCTCGCTGTCAATGTACAGGTAGAAGTCGTGGCCGACCAGTTCCATACGGTCAACAGCTTCTGCGGGAGTCAAACGCTCGCCCTTGAAGCTCTTGCGGCGAATCTCAATGGGAGATGCTGCCTCATCGGCGAGGGTGACCTCGCTGTTATCGAATGCTGCTTCTTCCACCGGAATATCCGGCAGCAGAATCTCGGTAATTGCTTCGGTGACCACGGGAATCGAGCCGGTAGCGTCCGCAACGGAAACGGGGTGCTTGCCACCGCGCTTGTACAGCTTGCGGCGGTCACGTGCACGGCGCAGACGCTCCAGGAGCTTGCCGTAGGTTTCATCGAAGACCGCGAACTTGTCGTGACCCTGGGCTTCGGAACGGAGGACAGGGCCGGTACCAACAACGGTAATCTCAACGCGGATGGACTCGCCACCCAGATGACCGTCCTTGCTGAACTTGACGTCAATGTCCTTCACGTTATCGCCGAGCTGAGCGAACTTCTGAACCTTCTCGTTCACGTACTCTTCCAGGCGTTCGGTGACCTTGATATTGCGGCCGTAGATGTTGACTTCCACGATCATTCCCTCCAGGTTGGGGGCTTATACCGCGTCCGGTTGGACCCGGTACGGGGGTTCGACTCCAATGCCGTTCCCTTGTATATATTCTAGTACGGAACATGGTTTATATCACTAGATATGACAAATATTTAGCCCAAATAATAGCTATTTATTCGTCTGCGAACTTTAAAAGCTAAAAATCGTGTATCTCTTGCAACTAACTACAAGAAACGCTATGTCTGAGCTTTTTTCGGTACCGCCGCCACGGCGCACACGCCCAGCACCCGCGAACCCGCATCCTGCAGCACGCGCACCATCTCAGAGGCGGTCGCGCCGGTGGTCACCACATCATCACAAATAATGCTCACCCGCCCCGTACACAGGGCAGGTTCCATGACGCGCAAGGCACCGTGCATCCGCTCGGCACGGCCCACAGCCCCCAGGCTCTTCTGCTCGTTCTTTGCCTCAGAAGCACCTAGAAGAGAAGACACACGAGAAGATAAGGAGGCGCCGCTGCCCCGCCGATTACGAGGCGCATAACCGATAACATCCACGGCGCGCACCCGCACCGATGCGGGCAGACGCTGATTGAGCTGACGCACCGCCTCCTGCACCAGAAGATTCGCCGGCGCATAACCGCGGTGGCGCACACTCTGCGCCGAGGACGGTGCCGGGACCAGCAGGACCTCAACCGGTGCGGCGGAGGTACCTACAGAAGAGATAGAAGATCCCGGCGCGTTCTGAAGCTCCTCCCGGTGCACCCGAAGAAGCTCATACACGCTACGCGCCAACCCCTCACCCAGTAGGGGCAGCAAGTCAGTGCGTCCCGCGTTCTTCAACGCCAATAAGGCACGCGGCACCAGTCCCACGTAACGGGACGCCGCACGCACCTCAGGAGCAACCGCGCCCTCAAGAGGCTGCAGAACCTGCACTCGCTCCACACGCGCCAACGCCAAACGCAGCTGCGGCAGGCATTGTTCACACAGCGGCGAGCCGGAACCGTAGGCGACCGGCACCGCACAGCACGGACAGGTACGCGGCATCAGCACCTCGCCCAAAGCCCCGCTGGCGCTCTTGAAAGCATCGGCGAGGCGGGTCAAAGGCTCGTTCAAAGATTCGTTCAAGGGCACGTTGCTAGAGGGCACGTTATTAGAGAGCGCGCCCAAGGAATCGTTCAAACCACGCTGTTCTGAACTCACCGAAAGTAACCTTTCCGCGCGCTATACCCGGTGCCCGAGGCTAACCGGCGTAACTAATCTCGTGCAGAGTCGTATCCAGACGGATCCAGCCGCGCTCCTCCATCAGGTAGCACGAACCGTCAGAACGATGAGCAATAATATTCGACGTATTATCCGCCGTCGAAATGGTCATCACACCATCCAAACGGTCCAGCTTCGTCTCTTCACCGCTGAGGGAAATCACCTCAGACTCACCATTCTTCACGTTCACCACCACGACGCTCTGGTCGCCAGCCCAACGGGCATTACGCGGAGTCACAGAAGAGCTCAGACGCACCATCTCCGTCAGATGCAGAGGCTTACCGGCATCATCACGCACAATGCCGGAAATAATCACAGCCGACGCACCCTCAGTAGAGGCCACAATCGCCATGCGCGCACCATCGTGAGAAATGTTCACGCTCGTAAAGCTCAAATTACGCTGCCAAGACAGGCCAATATCCACGCCGCGCTCACGCTCATTCGCGTCCTCAGAATCCGGTTTGAAGGTACGAACAATACCCTCACCATCAGCAGCCCACACCCAGCCATACGCATCAAAACTGGGGGCAGTCAGAGCAGTACTCTGCCACACGCGGCGGGCAGTACCCTGATACACCGTGTACAGGCTCGCGGCATCATTCGCCAAGCAGGCGTAGACATCCGCCGAGTAACCCATCGCCGGGGAGCTCAACTGGCTCACGCCGCGCAGAAGCAACTGCTCACCCGCACTGCTCATATAGTCATCACGCGCCACCATCTGGCCGTTCGAATTAATAGCAACCGTGCGGGCAGGAACACCCGGGTTCAGCTTCACCGCAGAAAAGCCGCTCGGCGCATTCTCAGGAATCAAAGTGCCGTTATAAAACACCTCAGTCTTACCCAGACCGGAGAAGTTCTCCAAACCGTGCATAATCTGCTCACGCACACGCGCCAAACGATTATCGTCCAGGCGCTCGCCCGAGAGTCGAACCAGCACATCCTGGTTATCGCTCATGTTAGCGGTCTCAAGACTCATCGACTCATTCAACGCCGAGAACGCAACATCCTTCAGATAGGATGCCGGACCAGCCATGAGGGTACGCACCAACAGCTCAAAATAGCGGTCCGTATGCGGGAACCAACGGATATCAGGCACAGCATAACGGAACGCACGATCATAGAAATACAGGCGGCACGGGCTAAACACACGCTCAAACTCAGTGCCGTCCAGCCACAAACCATCCGGGCACGAGTTAATGCGCCACTGGTTATCCTCCATGACCATCGTGAAATCATGAGTCTCAGTCTGAGCCTCCGGGAAGGTGCTCGTAATACCCTGACTATTCACAGTCGCCGTCTGCTGGAAACGCACATGATACATGCCCTCAGCATGGCCGCTATCGTCACTACGCGCCTGCACCGTATTACGGTACACACGAGTCGTACCCATAGGATTCCAACGGCCCGCAAAGGAAGAGCTCAAATACTGGCGCGCCACCGCATAGTTCTCGATGCTATCCACACCGGCACGCACAAAACCCTCAATAATTGCCTCGGGGGTAGCACCGGCCAGCGGACCCGGCGCACGCGCCGGAGAAGTATTAACGCTCTTCACATCCAGACCGCTGCTGTGCTGAGTCACTCGGTCGTTCGTGGGAAGACCCGCGCAAGAGCTCACGAGCGTCGCCAAAGACACCGCACCCCAAGACAGCGCGGCGCGTCGAGAAACAATAGCCCTGTGAGACATGGAGGTCTTAACCTTCCTCTACGAACGAAGACAAACAATCACCAGCTAAGGCTGCAGGCCGTCGTAGCGCGGTGAAAAGATAACCACAGCGAAATAACAACACTGTGAAAATATATCTGCATTGATTGTACTGGGTAAACAGTGCAAATACGCAAGGATAAGTACAAATACAATCGCACCGACCCCAATCCCCCGCTCTATAGCAGAGATTGGAGCCTCTCGCCCACCGACCTTTAGAGGTCATCCTCAATGTTCGCACGAGGAGCGATATTAGGCAGCGTATCCTTAGCCGTTGCCGAACGATGCGCACTCACCTCAGGCTCACCGGTCACCAGGACCGGCGACTCGCCCAAAGGCGCACCGTGCACCAGCGGCAGGTTTATCGTGAAGCAGGCACCGCGGCCCTTCTCGCCCCACGCCTCAATCGTGCCGCCGTGCAGACGCACATCCTCAGCAGCAATCGACAGGCCCAGACCGGTACCGCCCAGGGTGCGCTTACGCGAAGTATCAGCACGCCAGAAACGGTTGAACACCTGAACGGCCTCATCCTCAGACAGACCGATACCGTGGTCACGCACCGCAACGCCCAGATTCGTGGCGTTCGCACCCACGTACACGTCAATCGGTCGGGATTCGCCGTGCTCAATCGCGTTGTACAGCAGGTTACGGAGCACACGCTCAATACGTACGCGGTCCATATCCACCATGATGCTCTCATGGCTCGTATGCACGTTCAGCTTCGTGTTCGTACGCTCCAGGTGCGGCAAAGCCTCCTGCAGAATATTCGACAGCACACGCATAAAGTCTTCAGTGTCGATGGTCAGCATTGCACTACCGGCATCGAAGCGAGAGATCTCCAGCAGGTCAGCAAGCATCGACTGGAAACGATCCACCTGATCATGCAGAAGCTCCACAGTGCGGCTCAGCGGCCGGTCCATATCCTCACGCGAATCGTACAGAAGCTCCGTACCCAAACGCACCGTCGCCAGCGGGGTACGCAACTCGTGCGAAACGTCAGAAACGAATCGCTGCTGCAGAGTCGACAGGCGCTCCAGCTGAACAATCTTCTCCTGTAGCGAGTCAGCCATCAGGTTGAAGGAATAACCCAGACGCGCCGCCTGATGCTCACCGTGTACAGACACACGCTGATCCAGGTCACCGGCAGCCAGCTTCTCCGCCGTAATAGCGGTCTGAGTAATCGGTCGGACCACAAAACGAGTCACAATCCACACCACAGAAAGCACCACAGCAAGCAGTGCACAGAAACCACCAAAAAGAACAAAGTTAATATGCGCAATCGTGGCGGAAGAATCCGTCATATCGTACACAAGGAACAAACCATAATTAGGGTTCTGCGCAATAGAAATATGGGTGCCAACAATAAGCACCGGATAGGTACGCTCACGGTTATTTTCAACAGTAGTCACCGTAGACGTCTGCCAGAAAATACCTTCTTTACCACGAACAGTTTCTTTAAAATCATTCGGAATGCTCGAAGAGTTCAAAGAATTATTACTACTCTGCTCAGGAATAAAGCCCTGTTTACCTTGGCCTTCCAAAGGCACAAGAATCCAATTTCGCTTACCCGAGCTACCCGCGTCCAAGATGGTCAGGGTACGGCTCACGTTACGGCGAATCTCGCTGTCACTACGGGCTTCAGAGGAGTCCAGCACACTCTGAACGTTGCGGAAACCACTCTCCGATTCCGCCAGCGCCTGAGCTTTCTGGTTTTCAAAAAGACTCGTCGCAATCTGGCTCGACAAGGACCAACCTACCATTAAGAAGCTCAGGAACATCATGATGCCCGCAGTGCCAAGGGCGCGGAACTGCAGGGATTCCTTCCACAGACGCTGAACACGCTGCATCAGGTTCCTACTACGCTGCTCTTTCGCCTTACGCGGCTTGGAAGTGCGGGTACGCGAAGAGGCGGAGGCTACCGCCTCCGCCGTCAAAGCGCCGTGCTCATGGCTTGACTTCGCAACAGACAATCAGGTTATCCCTTCGCCTATGAATAGCTTCCGCTTAGCTACCGGAAGATCCCACCAGCTCGGCCGGAATCTTGTAGCCAACGCCACGGACCGTCTGAATGAAACGATCCGCACCCAGCTCATCAAACTTAGCGCGCAAACGCTGGACATGCACGTTTACCAGCGAATCGCTCACATCAGTGTAGCCCCAAACCATGTCCAACAGTTCCTGACGGCTCAACGCCTGACCGGGGTGACGCACCAGCGCAGCCAGCAGGTCAAACTCCAGAGGAGTCATGGGAACCTCAGTGCTGTGGTACTTGACGGTACGACCGTCCATATCCATGACAATATCGCCAATAGACACGACCAGCTGGCGGCTCTCACGCGGACGCAAACGAGTGCGAATACGCGCCAAAAGCTCAGCGTGCTTAAAAGGCTTAGCAATGTAATCATCAGCGCCAGCCTCAAGACCCTTCACAACATCTTCAGTGTCGCTTTTAGCGGTCAACATAATAATCGGCACATTAGAAGAGCGGCGAATTTGCTGGCAGACTTCAATACCGTTCATGCCAGGAAGCATCAAATCCAAAAGCACCAAATCGGGAGTGGAGCGCATAAAAGTTTCAAAAGCGCGGCCGCCATTTTCGCAGAAAACAGCGTTAAAGCCCTCTTGTGCGAGCACGAGGCCAATCATTTCCGCCAGAGCATCATCGTCATCAACCACCAAAATGGTGTGTGCGTCGCTTGCGCTCACAGTACCTCCCTATAGAAATGTCGTAAATACTTACATAAAAAATCTGATTATCTAATCATACCGCGCACTCAGCCAATGCACGGGCACACTCTGTCACCCGAGCCAGCGAAGCCGTGGCATCCAGCACGCTCACCGCGCCCGGGGCGGATGCAGAAGGCATAGAACCCGTTTGCGGGCGCTCATCAGCCATCAAACCCACCGCATTCAACTGCGTCGGCTCAAGACCGACCTCACGCCACAGGCTGTACAGGCGGCGCACCTGATCAGGAACCCGCGCAGAGGTCACCACCGGCAGCCACAGCTGAGCCTGAGCCTCCAGAAGCTGCGCCACAGGTTCCCAGGAACGAGGGTCGCTCAGCGGCGGAACCTGCAGCATGCCCGCCCCCTTCAAACGGGCACGGTCAGGATGCAACAGCAAAGCGCAGGGAGCGGCATCCTCAACCTGCATAGCTTTCAACAGCGCCAAAGCGTCAAGGGCGGGACGGGGCTGGGTCAGAAGCTTCAGCTCCTGCACCGGTTTGAGTGCGGTGCCATCCACATCCAGGATGAGCTGCAGGTTGAGTTCAGCAAAACGCTCCGCCACTCGACGGTATACCTGCTGATAGTAGTGAGGTTGCAACGCCGACAGGGAACGGAAGCCACTTACCGTAGGGATGGCACCCTCCATCAGACGCTGAAACTCCGACTCATCCAACTGCACGGCAATCAGCGCCTGGGGAGCCTGCAGAGCCTCGCGCAGAGACTCCGCCCAACGTTCCAGGCCTTCCAGGAACGACTCCAGCAGGTCGCGGCTCGCCCCTGCATCGCTAATGGCACGCTCGCCACCGGGCAGGTAGATACTGGCGGCAAGAGTCAGCGGACCGACCAGCTGAATCTTATACACCGCAGCGGAACCCTCAACATTGGAAGTGAACCTCTTCTTCTGCGCGCCCACACGGTCAGCGAGAAGATTGATATCCGAAAGCATACGGTCCTGCACCAAGGCAGACTCGCGTGCTCCCCTGCCACCGCTATGCACCATGCGCCAGCCAAACGAGGCACCGTCAAAGGCAAGTCCCTCGCACACCGCCAGGGTGCGTGCCAGAGGAGTACTCCGCCAGCCTAGCGCCGGCAGATGCGGCAAGAACGGCAGGTGCGGGGCACCCAGCTCCCCTTCCACTCGAGACATTGCTTCGCCCAAATCGTCGCCGGGAAAATCACCCAGACCGCTAGCACGCACCAGCGGACGCTCCGTAGCGAGCGCAGCGAGATCCTGTTCGGTCAGTTCGTCCCCTTCGGGGGCACGGTACTCACCGGGCAGCAGCAGGCGCTCCGGCACCGGCTCGGTGCGGGCGTTCTGGCGGGAGGAAGATTGAGGGGGCATAGGAGTGTGTCCAGAGAGGTCAAATGGAGTACAGGTTCAAACGCAATGATGCGAAAGTTGCGCGGTACTAGCCTTCGGACTTCTCGGCTTCAGTTGCCTCGCCGTCCTGCTCGGCGCGCTCGTTTGCGATGCGCACGTGGTGGCGAATCACCTCGGAAATAATAAAGTTCAGGAACTTCTCCGCAAATTCCGGGTCGAGGCTGGATTCCTTCGCCATGGCACGCAGGCGAGCAATCTGCGCCTCTTCACGGCCGGGGTCGCCGGCGGGCAGGTTGTGCTTAGCCTTCAGGATGCCCACGCGCTTGGTCGCCTGAAAACGCTCCGCGAGGATGTGCACCAGTGCTGCATCGAAGTTGTCGATGGAGCGGCGCATGGCGAAGAGCTCCTCGTAAACCTCGGGTGCGACTTCATCGCCCATGGAGGTGGCGTGAGGGTCAAATTCGCAGGAAGTGTGTTCGGCAGTCATCGGTCTCTCCTCAGATCGGTTGTGGTCTTCTGTGGGTTGCGTTCAAGCAGGCTGTTGCGGCAACAGCTGGGAATAGCGGGGTACGCGGCTATTCGGTGCGGCTAGTCGGCACGGCTAGTCGGTGCGATTATTCGGCGCTGGTAGAGGCGCCAGCAGACAGGGTTTCCTGAATATCTTCGCGGTCCAGCGAGTATGCGCGGGCGATGGTGGACTGACCCAGCACGCGGGTGCCCTGGTAGAGCACCATGGTCTGTCCCGGTGCCACGCCGGAGAGCGGATCCAGTAGGCGCACTACGGTTTCCAAGCGCAGTGCGCCTTCTTCTTCAGCTTCGGGGTCGGGTGCCCAGGTCATGTACGCCTTGGCGCGGACCGGGTCAGCGTGCGCGCGCACCTGTGCGGTCACCTCGAACTCTTCGCTGCGGGCGCCCAGCTGTGCGGGCTCTTCCAGGAAGCGTGCCGCCTGTTCCACGGGTACGCCCGCCCAGGTGGCGCGGATACCGCGGATTTCGTGCACGGCAAGTAGCTCACGGGAGCCGACGATGACCTCGTTTTCCTTGGGGCGCACCTCCAGCACGAAGCGGGGCTTGCCATCGGCGGCGGGGCGGCCCAGTGCCAGGCCCTTGCGCTGGCCTACGGTGTATGCCTGCGCACCGGGGTGCTCGCCGAGCACCTCGCCGTGGGTGTCCTTGATGAGGCCGGGGCGCATTGTGATGTGGTCGCCCAGCCAGGCACGGGTATCGCCTTCGGGGATGAAGCAGATGTCGTAGGAGTCCGGCTTCTTCGCCACGGAGAACCCGCGCTCTGCCGCCTCCGCGCGTACCTGTGCCTTGGAGGGGGTGTCCGCCAGGGGGAACCAGGCGTGCTTGAGCTGTTCGTGGGTGAGCACACCGAGCACGTAGGACTGGTCCTTGGCCCAGTCGGCGGCGCGGTGCAGTTCGCGGTTGCCGTCTTCGGTGGTGATGACGCGGGCGTAGTGGCCGGTCACCACGGCGTCGAAGCCGAGTGCGAGGGCGCGTTCGAGGAGCGCGGCGAACTTGATCTTTTCGTTGCAGCGCATGCAGGGGTTGGGGGTTCGTCCGGCTTCGTATTCGGAGATGAAGTCGTCGACGACGTCTTCTTTGAAGCGTTCTGAGAAGTCCCAGACGAAGAAGGGGATGCCCAGCTGGGAGCAGACGCGGCGGGCGTCCATGGAGTCTTCGAGGGTGCAGCAGCCGCGGGAGCCGGTGCGCAGGGTGCCGGGCATGCGGGATAGGGCTAGGTGAACGCCGACTACTTCGTGTCCTGCTTCTACGGCGCGGGCTGCGGCGACTGCGGAGTCAACGCCGCCACTCATAGCTGCAAGAATTTTCACTGCCTATCCTTCTGTTGTGTTGAGCCTTCCAGAAAAGTACGCCTTGTTGGTGTGGGCGGACTTTCCGTTACTGTAGCTACCCATTGTACGCAGGGGCTCGGCGGGATATTGGGCAGTGCACCCTCAGCCAGCCCTCAGCGAACGCTGAGATTGCAGGCTGAGGGCGGTTGGGTGTCTTCTCTTCTGGTTTTCTAGTGCCAGCGGGAGGCGTCCGGCAGCTGCGAGGTCAGCCCCGCCTTTGCTGCCTGTTCGTAGGCGGCGGGTAGTGCCGCGATGAGGCGCGCAATATCGGCTCCGGTGGTGGAGTGGCCGAGGGTGAAGCGCTGGGCGCTGCGGGCGGTGTCTTCGTCCATTCCCATTGCCATGAGCACGTGGGAGGGGCGGGTTACCCCGGCGTTGCAGGCGGAGCCGGTGGAGCTGCTGATGCCCTGCATGTCCAGCAGGAAGAGCAGGGTGTCGCCTTCTGCGTTTTCGAAGGTGAAGTGGGCGTTGCCGGGCAGTCGCTTCTGGCCGGGGTATTCTTCGGTGAGCGGGTTTTCGCCGCTCAGGTGCGCCTGCGGGATGAGCGCGCTAATTGCCGCAACGAGTTCGTTGCGTAGCGCGGCGATGCGGGCGGCTTCTTTGTCGAGGTGCTGTACCGAGTGCACGGCGGCCTCTGCGAAACCTGCGATGGCGGGTGCGTCGATGGTGCCGGAGCGTACGGAGCGTTCCTGGCCGCCTCCGTGCAGGACGGGGGTCATCTGCACGGCGCGGGTTGCAACGAGCGCGCCGATGCCCATGGGGCCACCGATTTTGTGGCCGGAGATTGCGAGGGTCGCCACCCCGCTGGCGTGAAAGTCAATGGGGACCGCACCAAATGCCTGCACCGCGTCCGAGTGCACGGGAATACCGTATTCTGCGGCGATAGCGGCAATCTCGGGAATCGGCTGCACGGTACCGACCTCGTTGTTCGCCCACATGACGGTCACGAGCGCGACGTCTTCGGGGTTCTTTTCGATGAGTTCGCGGACGGTCTGCGGGCTGACGCTGCCGTGCTCGTCTACGGGGATCCATTCGAGCTGCGCGCCTTCTGCCTTTTCGAGCCATTCGCAGGTTTCTTCCACGGCGTGGTGCTCAATGGAGGAGACGAGAATTCGGGTGCGCTGCGGGTCTTCTTCGCGGCGCTTCCAGTAGATGCCTTTGACGGCGAGGTTGTCCGATTCGGTGCCGCCGGAGGTGAAGATAACCTCGGCGGGGTCGGCTCCGATGGCCCGGGCGATGCGTTCGCGGGCGTATTCGACGGTGGCGCGGGCGTCGCGTCCTACGGCGTGCAGGGAGGAGGGGTTGCCGCCGTTGCGCATCTGTTCGACCATGGCGTCGATGGCGGCGGGCAGTACGTCGGTGGTGGCGGCGTGGTCGAGGTAGACGCGGCCGTTCTGACGGTTGGTTTCTGCGCTCATGGTTCCTCCTGCTGGGTTGTTGGGCGGTTTTCCGCCTCGCTTATTTTATCGCGCTCTATCCGCGCTCTTCTAGGCGTGTTCACCTGCGGCCGGGTCGGCGAGCGCTACTCCCCCGGGACGCTCGGGAGCTGTTCAGGGGCTGTTCGGGGGTTGCTTGTAGGCTGCGCGGTACACTTAGGAACGTGTTCAAGATTCTTTTCTATACCCCTGAGATTCCCGGCAATACCGGCAACGCTATCCGTTTGGCGGCGATTACTGGCGCTGAGTTGCACCTGGTGAAGCCGCTGGGTTTTAACTTTGATGATGCGCATCTGCGCCGCGCGGGTCTGGATTATCACGACCTGGCGGTGGTGACGGTGCATGAGACCCTTGAGGATGCGTGGGAGGCTCTGGCTCCGGAGCGTGTTTTTGCGTTTACGACGACTGCTTCGACCTCATACGCGGATATTGAGTACCGTCCCGGTGACGTGTTCATGTTTGGCCCTGAGTCGGTGGGTCTGCCCGCTGAGGTTCAGCAGGACCCGCACGTAACTGAGCGTGTGAAGATTCCGATGAAGCCGGGCCGCCGTTCGCTGAACCTTGCCAACTCTGCATCCATTGCGATTTTTGAGGCGTGGCGTCAGAACGGTTTTGAGGGAGGCGCCATCTAGCATGGCTACAGCACACCATAATCTGCCGGAGCATCTGGTTCAGCAGATTCTGGAGACAACCCCTCCCCTGGCCGAGCAGATTCGCCTGGATCCGCAAAATAGGGAGTTCACGGAGCAGGGCTGGGAGCCGGTCTATTCGGCGTCGCCTCATGCCCGTATTGTGGTGATTGGTCAGGCACCTGGGCGTGCCGCGCAGGAGAGCCGTATCCCGTGGAATGACCCGAGCGGCGTGAAGCTGCGCGAGTGGATGGGCGTCACCGACGAGCAGTTCTACAACCCCGAGCTCATTTCTCTGCTGCCGATGGATTTCTACTACCCCGGCAAGGGCGCTCACGGCGATAACCCGCCGCGTAAGGATTTCGCGCCGAAGTGGCACTCGCAGCTGCTGGATCTCATGCCGGATGTTCAGCTGATTCTGCTGGTGGGCGCGTACTCCCAGAAGTACTACCTGAACGGTAAGCGTGGCCCGAAGGCCGAACGTAACCTGACCGAGACGGTTCGTGCGTGGGAGTCTTATCTTCCGAAGTTCCTGCCGCTGGTGCATCCTTCACCGCTGAATTTTAGGTGGCGGGCAAAGAACCCGTGGTTCGAGCAGGAGGTCATCCCGGCTTTGCAGAAGCGTGTGGGAGAGGTTCTCAAGGACGCTTAGCCCGCCCGTTCTGCAGTATCGCTATAGTTTTGCCTCGCTCATGCAAGATGCTCCCACCCCGCGTATGGGGTGGGAGCATCTTTATTGTGCGCGTTATTTAGACTGACCGAGCAGTCCCAGCTAAGCGGATGCTTCTCAGCTACGCCGCATTGCTACTTCAGGGCTACTACTTCAGGGTTACTACTTCAGGGTTACTACTTCAGGGTTACTACTTCAGGAGCGAGGGGTTACTTCTGGCTGTCGGCGTTGCCCAGGGTCACGGTGATGTCCAGGGTAGAGGATCCGCGCTTGACCTTCAGCTTCAGATCAGAGCCTGCTGCTGCCGCACGCACGGTACCGTTGAGCTCTTCGCTCTTGTTCACGGCGTGGCCGTCGGCTTCAATCACTACGTCGCCGACGCGCAGGCCAGCCTTGGCGGCGGGGCTGTTAGATTCTACCGAGGTAATTTCAACGCCACCGGGGATGAGCTTGGACGAGCCCGAACCGGTGTCCGCGGGGCTGTTCTTCACGCTCGCGCCCAGGTAGCCGTGGGTTGCCTTACCCCTGGCAATGATCTCGGAGGAGATGCGCTTGGCGTAGTTGGAGGTAATGGAGAACGCCATACCATCGGCGGTGCCGCCGTCCTGGCTTGCCTGGCCCTGCGCGTTAATGCCGACCAGTTCGCCCTTGAGGTTCACCAGCGGGCCACCGGAGTTACCGTGGTTGATGGGCACATCAACCTGAATCATGGGGATGTAGTTCTGGCCCTTCGCGTCAGCGGGCTGCACGCGGTTGACGTTCGAGACTACGCCGGCGGTCACCGATTCGCTACGACGATACGGTGCGCCGAGGGCAACCACAGCCTCGCCGGAGACCAGCTTGGAGGAGTCGCCCCAGGTAATGGGCTGCAAGTCCAGGCCGGAGGGGTTAATCTTCAGAACCGCCAGGTCAGCGGCAGAATCCAGGCCCACCACGGTTGCGGTGCGCACGGTGCCGTCACTCAGGCGAACCTCAATAGTGGATGCTTCTCTGGAAGATTCGAGGGTGACCACGTGGTTGTTGGTGAGGATGTGGCCATCCTTATCGAGGATAACGCCGCTACCGCCACCGGAGGTGGAGCCGCTTGACGCCATGATGGTCACGGTGGAGGGCAGGACCTTCTTCGCGGTTTCTGCTACGCCTGCCACGGTGGAGGAGTTACTGATGTTGGAGCTGAGGGAGCCGCGGGAGGAGGTGCTGGAGGAACTGTTGTTCGATGCTGCGATGCCGCCTCCGACGCCCGCACCGACGCCGCCGCCGACGAGGGCTGCGAGCAGGGCTGCGGTGAGCACAACGCCAGCGCCGTAACGCTTGTTGTTATCGGTGGTCTGGGGTGCAGGCTGTGCCGAAGTAGCCTGGGCGGTAGCCGCCTGGGGGTAGGTGTATCCGGGCGAGGCGTATGCCTGCGGGTATGCGTTCTGACCCTGCTGGTAGCTTGCCTGTCCGTTCACATTCGGCAAGGGACGGGTTGCATCCGTGACGCCGTCGTTGCCGCCGTAAGACCATCCGTTATTCTGAGTCATAAGTTCTCCTAGAGTCGCGCGTGTGCGTCACCCTGGGCGCACGCTATCTTTCTACTGTAGAGGGTGTTTTATGGAGTTCTATATCTTTTCGCTGTTGGTTATCGGGGAGTTCCCTGGGAATTTTTCTCAATCCCTTTCCTTTGGGGCAGATTAGCGGCTCTGAGGTACCCGGCGATTCACCCGGCGGCTAGTTTATTTTGGGGTTTTGTTCGCTACTCGCTCTCAGGCTTCTCTTTTAAAGCACTCGGTTTTTCTCCACGGTTTACACAGCATGACGCGCCCGCATACACAGCTTGAGCACAGGGTTGCTCCGTAATGTTGAAGGCACGTAGAGCCGACGACAAAGGCAAAGGACAAAGGCAAAGGAGAAACCCATGATGATCGGAACCCTGATTTTCTGTGCGATCTTGGCAAGCTCCATCGGTATCGGTGCAGGTATTGTGGCGTGTTGCTCGGGAATGGTGTACCGCCGTCATCGTGCGGAGAAAGCCGCCGAGTTGGCCCAGCCTCTAGCTACCCAGGCGTTGACCGCCGGTAGGTAGCGCATAAAGTTTGATAGTTTTCGAGTTTGATAGTTTTCCGAGGCGGGAGATGAGAGCCCTGCGCCGGAAGGGGCGAGAATCCCCAGTATGTCCCGAAGGGCCAGTGTGAGGACCGGCCCGGGTGTGATAGTGAGTGAATGATGATTGATGCGGCGTGAGCCCCTGCATGAGGGTTTGCGCCGCATCGTCTTTTAACCGTGATGCGGGCGCGGGAGGCGGTGACAGAAAGAACCGGCGGAAAGCACCCGGCGCCCCGGCTACTTCCCTTTTAGTATGCGGTAAGGCGAGGGTGCTATGAGCGGCGGGAGATTAGCTGGGTTATGGTGAAGTTATGAGGATTATTTCTGCTGCTTTCGCTCTTCTTGGCGCGCTGCCAGTCATGCCTGCGGCGGTGGCGTCTTCTTTGGACGGCGCAACCCGCCTGTACGCGCTGCTTATATTTGTTCTGATTTGCGCGGCGGTAGCATTTTTTGCGTCGTTGAGCCCCTCACGCCGTCGTGCGCGTGAGATTAGGCGGCAGGTGTTGCAACAGCAGCAGAACCAGGCGATGAATCAGCAGGTACCGCCCCGGCAGGCACCTTCACAGCAGGTTCCTTCGCAGCAGGTTCAGGGCGCGGTGAGCTACCCGATGCACTATCAGCCGAAGCAGGCTCAACAGGTTCAGCAGACTCAGCAGGTTCAGGTGCCCTCGCCTCAGCCTCCTCAGCCGGTGGCGGCACCTTCCCCTCTGGAGCCGATGCAGGTAGGTGGTGAGTCTAGTTCTTCTACAGCCCAGAACCATTCGGCGCAGAACCATTCAGCAGAAAGCAAAGTGCAGCAGAGCATGTCCCAGAACACCCCGGCGGAGCCTGAAGAGCGTCCGCAGCAGGAGGCTCCCGAACAGGCGCCTGAGAGCAAGCCCTCCGATCGTTTCTCTTTGAGTACCAACCACAAGCTCATTTTCCCGCTCGAGAACGCGCAGCGTAGCCGCTACCCCATGGTTCTTTCGGTCGGTACGTCTGAGGATGAGGTCTTTGCCCTACCTGCAATCAACGGTGTGCCGCAGCATCTGCTGGTCGGCACGCAAGAGAATCATGTTCCGCTGAATCAGCGTCAGCGATGGCAGCAGATCGAGATTCTCGAGAACTACCTCATGCGTGCGGTCATGAACCTGCAGACGCTGGAGCGTGCGCAGGTTTCTCCGCTGCACAGTTTCAAGGAGACTGCCCAGGCTGACCGCACGGTGCTTGCCGCCGAGCTGGAAGAAACCATCCGGGTGTCTCGGCTGAAGCTGAGCGGGGCGTTGGAGTTCTATGTATCGTTGCCGCGTTTGGCGGAGACGCCGGGCTCTTTCACTTTTGCTCGTGATCATGCGTTCTCCCTGAGTGCCACCGTCATTAGCCTGACGGAGCAGTGCTTTGAACGCACCTTCCGTTGGCGTCTGCTGGAGGATACCCTCCCGGATTCTTTGAACGACCGCCTCTACGCGGTGCGTTATCTGCGTGAGAGCGCGCAGAAGCTGGCGGCTTTTGTGGAGCTGAGCGAATTTGATCGCGCCATGCAGCTTGCTGAGACCTGGAAGAAGACGGCGCGCAAGGATTCGAATCTCGATGAGGTCAAGGTCTGGAATGAGATGACGGAAGTTGCCTTTGACGTTCTGCCCGAGTTGCGAGAGCAGGCGTTGAAGGGCGTTCAGTCTACGTTGGAGTTTAGCGAGCTTTTCTACCGTTCCAGCGAGGATGGTACGCACCGTATGCTCCGCCCGGAGCAGCTGAGCGAGTTTGAGCTCAAGGGCGTGCAGTCCACGCTGGAGGAGCGCCTGGAGAAGGTGCGTCTTGAGCTTCAGGATGCGGAGTTCTGCGCCGCTGTTCTGACCCTGCAGGCGCGCGCTGTCATTGAGCTTCTGGAGGAGCTTCTGCAGGTCGAGCAGGACGGCGTTCTGGCGGAGATTGTGACCGATTTGCGGGCGCTTGCTCATCATTCACCCGACCTTGCCGAGCTGCCCATCCAGACGTTGATGTTCAGCCGCGAACAGTACGCCCCCGATGGGGAGGACCTACCGACCATTGGCGAGCGCATCCGTGCCCTCTCGAGCGTCCCCGAGGTTCTGGCGTTCGTTCACTACGAGGGACCGGCGCTTCTGGCGGGCGTCGCAGACCCGTATAAGGCGTTTTCCGGGGAGGGCCTCCCCGAGGGTCTGCTTTCAGAGGAGAAGAAGTTATCTTCCATGCCGCTGTCGGTGTTGCGCACCCATTCGCGGCTTCTGCAGCAGGTGCTTCGCCTGCAGAATCTACGGTTGAAGCTGGCGTGGGTGAGTAGCTGTAGCGGCTACATGCCTTGGTCCCTGGTTGATCGCCATTTCGTTGGTCCCTCTGCCGCTGATGAGGATTTGAAGGAGCTGACCGAAAATATTGAGGCGCTCGCTGATCTTCTGGACGCCCACTCTAGCTCCCAGGTGTATAAGGGCCGCGGCGTGCCGACTACGCCCTTCCTGTGGGTGCAGATGCGTAAGCAGGCAGATTGCAGTTCTAGGTTGCTGAATCATGTGCAATTCTTGGGCTGGATGTACGCCTCGTCTTCACGGGTTAAGGTGGTGGATGGCATGGTACAGAGTATCCACGATGTTGATGCCGCGGAGGTAGTGGGTCACCTGATGAGCAATCTGGAGATTGCGCGTCGGCGCTAACTGAATAGCCGGTGAGCCGGGGTCTAGCATGAGGCTAGGCCCCGGCCTTCCTGTTTACCGGCTTTCCTGTATAAAGCCTGGGAAGTCGGTAAACAGGTGGCAAACAGCGGCGCAATATTACGGTGATATTCGCTCAAGGCTGCCCATCTGCGCCTCTGGGTGCCTGTGCCACCGCTACACTAATAATGTGACCAGCACTAAGGTGTGCGATGTTCAAGCACGCCGTGAAGTGCAGGGCCGTTCATACTTCACGACAACGGAGGAAAGACCATGACCGAGCACGCCTTTGCGCGTCAGATTCGTCCCGCACGCCCTCGCCTGCGCACTATCTTGGGTGCCACAGTGCTGGCGGCAGGTCTTTCTTGTGCCCCGGTGGTTCTGCCGGCTGGTTCTGCATTTTTGAGCACCTCGGCGCAGGCTGCCGACCCGATGCAGATTACGGGCACCACCGTGTACGATTCCACGAACTCTTTGGGCGATACCGCTACCCTGAAGTCTAAGATTTCGGCTCTGTCGAAGAAATACAACGTGGATTTGCACGTGGTGGTCATCGATAAGTTTGAGAACCCGTCTACTTCTTCGAGCTGGACGAAGGCGCTTGCTACGAAGAACAATTGGGGTTCTGCCGATGTGGTGCTGGTGATTGCGACCGAGTCCCGCCAGGCGTATTTCTTGGCCGGTAGCACCAAGACTCTTTCGAGCGATCAGCAGACGAAGGTGTACCAGAACTACATCAAGCCGAAGCTGCAGAACAGCGACTACTCGGGTGCGGCACTGGCTGCGGTTGAGGGTATCGAGGCTCAGAAGGGCGGCAGCTCTTCCGGTGTGGTGACCGGTGTGCTCGGTGTGGGCGCGGCGGCAACCGTGGGTGCTGGTGGTTACGCGATGTACCGCCGCCGCAAGAAGAAGAACACTCAGCAGCAGCCTCAGCGTTCCTACGGTGCACCTCGTAACTACTCCCCCATCCCGGAGGTTCCGCTGGAGGAGCTGCGCACTCGCGCCGGTAGCGCCCTGCTTCAGGCTGATACGACGATGAGCCACGCGAAGCAGGAACTGGATTTTGCTCGCGCGCAGTACAGTGACCAGCAGGTCGCTGAGTTCGCTCAGGAGATTGCGCGCGCTGAGGACCTGATGCGTAAGTCCTTCCAGCGTCAGCAGCTTCTGACCGATAGCATTCCCGACACTGAGGCTGAGCAGCGTGCCTGGTTGACTGAGATTATTGATAACTCTCAGGAAGTCACCCGTATTGCTCAGGAGCAGGACGCTAAGCTGGCTCAGCTGCGCAACCTGGAGCAGGAGGCACCCCAAGCTATTGAGGCTCTTGCCCAGCGTCTGCCGCAGCTACGTGCCTCGGTGGAAGAGATTGCCGCCCAGTACCGCGCGTTGAAGGAACGTTACCTGCCCAGCGCTCTGGAGCCCATCTCCAAAACTCCTACCCTGTTGGAGTCGAACATGGTGCTGTGCGCTGCCGAGGTTGAGAAGGCTCAGGCAACCGTTGCTACGGCACGTTCGGAGGCGGTCGCTCACCTGCGCACCGCCGAGGAAGCTGCCTCGCAGATTCAGGCGCTGGGTGCAGCTGTGCATACCCGTTCGCAGGAGCTGGAGCAGGCTCAGCTGGGTCTGAGCACCGATCTACTGAGCATTCAGCGTGATGTGGCTGAGGCGAAGAGCCTCGCGGCCTCTCAGCGTCGCGATGATTTGGGTGCGGTCGCCGCCGGTATGGAGGCGGTACTCAACCAGGTCAACCAGAGTGCTTCGGCTCGCCCGAATGACCCGCTGACTCTGGCTAACCAGCTGCGCCAGCTCTCCGCTGAGCTGGATAAGGCAATGACGAATATGCGTGCTACCCGCGAGCGTTCTCGTGCGGCTTCGCAGAACCTCGATCGTACGATGCGTTCTGCCTACGCCGCGGTGAACGGTGCGCGTAGCTACATCAATAACCGCCGCGCTGCGGTGGGCCCAATGACCCTGACCGCTGTTTCTGAGGCGGAGCGTCACCTGGGTCAGGCTCAGCGCCTGGCATCTTCGGATCCGCTGAACGCCATGAAGGAAGCCAACATGGCTATCCAGAAGGCAACCGACGCACAGAACCGCGCTCAGAGCGAGGTCGGCAACTACTACAACAACCAGAACGACCGCGGCGGCGGTAGCTTCGGCGGTGACCTGGCGAAGGGTCTGTTGCTGGGTGCCCTGATGACCGCGATGAACTCCGGCACCAGTAGCTGGGGTAGCAGCGGCGGCCACAGCAGTGGCGGTAGTAGCGGCGGCAGCTGGGGCGGCGGCTTCAGCGGCGGTGGCGGCGACTGGGGTAGCGGCGGCGGTGACGGCGGTAGCTTCTAACCGCCTCCACACTGGCTGTCCTGCCGGTGCTGGCGATCCTGCCGGTCGGTTTCTGCAGATTTTTCTACAGTCTGACCGGCAGGGCACGTAGCTTACCTCACCGGTTTTTTCCCCAGTCGGAAAACACCCGAGGCAATTTACCAAAAGTTTAGGTAACAGAAATCAGGCGTGCATCATTTTCACAGCATGCACCCAGAAATCTGCCACATAATTAGTTATACGGGCACGGCTCACGAGGAGCGTAGTGCTCCCCCGCAGCCCGTTGAACAGAAAGTAGGAGATTATGGCTAAGCAGACCATCTTCGGCCGTATTGCACAGCTCGCTAAGGCAAACATCAACGCTCTGATTGATGCAGCTGAGGACCCGGAGAAGATGCTGGACCAGATGGTTCGTGACTACACCAACAACATCCGCGAGGCGGAGGCTGCAGTAGCACAGACCATCGGCAACCTGCGTCTGCTCGAGAAGGACCACGCAGAGGATGTCCAGACCGCCCAGGAGTGGGGCACCAAGGCTCTGGCAGCTTCTAACAAGGCTGATGAATTCCGTGCAGCTGGCGACGTTGCCAACGCTGACAAGTTCGACAACCTCGCCAAGATTGCTCTGAACAAGCAGCTGCTGGCTGAAAAGGCAGCACAGGCTGTTGAGCCTCAGCTGGCTTCCCAGACTCAGGTCGTCAACCAGCTCAAGGACGGCCTGGAGAAGATGCGCTCCAAGCTTGAAGAGGTCAAGTACAAGCGCGATGAGCTGACCGCACGTCAGAAGACCGCAGCAGCTCAGACCCAGGTGAACGACGCTCTGAAGGCGTTCGACGTTCTGGACCCGACCAGCGAGATGAGCCGCTTCGAAGAGAAGGTTCGCCGCGAAGAGGCACGTGTCATCGGTCAGCAGGAACTGGCAGCTTCCTCCCTGGACGCTCAGTTCAACACCCTGGACCAGATGGAGCGCGAGACCGAGCTGGACGCTCGACTGGCCGCTCTGAAGGCAAAGAACGCTCCGGCAGCTCCGGCTCCCCTGGCTGTGGAATACCCCACCCAGACCCTCTAAGCCCGGTCTAGTCTAAGCCCGGTCTAGCGCATAGCTTCTTGAGCTAAACCTATAAAGATCCGCCCCGTTCCTTAACTCATCAGGAACGGGGCGGATCTTTGTGCGTTAGGGGATGCGAGCCTTAGTTCGCGTAGATGTACAGGTAGCCTGCCATCGCGGAGCGGGTAACCGCAGCGTTGGAGGTGGAACCGGTACCAATACCGTTGGAGGCTGCCCACGCCAGAGCCTGGGACGCGTAGCCGCCCTGAGCCTGTGCCGGGGAGCCAGCTGCACGGTACATGAACTCAGCCATGGTGGACTCGGTGACGGCCTCCAGGGGGCGGAAGTCGCTACCGCTGATGCCCTGCTGGCTCAGCCAGAAAATCTCCTTGTATGCGGGGTGGTTGACCGGAACGTCGTTGAACGGCGAAACAGCCGGTGCGTTCACTGCGGGGCGGCCAGCCACGCGGTACAGGTAGGTTGCCAGCTGCGCACGGTTGACCGATGCGTTCGGGCGGAAGGTGCCGTCCGCGAAGCCGAGCATGATGCGCTTATCAGAGTTCCAGCTGATCTCGTTGTAGTTCGGGTCCGAGTCGGACAGGTCGCGGTAGCCCAGCGCGGGGGTCTTACCGGCGAAGTCCAGGGAGGACGCCAGGATGTGCGGCAGGTCGTAGTCGTGGTGGCTGAAGCCGTCGATCAGCTTCACGCGGGCGTTAGAGAAGCCTGCGCTCAGGTATGCGTTGTAGCCGGACTCGACTGCGCCTCGTGCGCTCCAGGTGACGGGGTTGGTGTTACCGGAGGTGTCATTCGCGCCAACCCACCAGTACATAGGCAGGCCCTTGGTGGTTGCGTCAGCGTCCACGGAGCCGTCCGAGTCGCCACCTGCAACCATGATGGAGCCGCCGCCGCTACGCCATGCGGTGTTGTGGTCGGTCAGCTCGTAGGTGATGAACTCAGCGCCACCGGAGTAGCCCATGGTCCACACCTGGGAAGCGTCCAGGTTGTTCTGGTTGATGAAGGACTTCGCGAAGGAGCGGAAGAACTCACCGTTAGCGTCCATGTCTTCCCACCAGGTGATGCCGTCACCGGATGCGTTGGTGTCCGGGGAGATGATCGGCACGAAGACCATGTTGCGGGCGTTAGCGATCTTGCCCATTGCCGCGAGCATGCCCTCGTCGGGGGTGTAGACCTTGGACTCGTTACGCTGCCAGTAGTCGCCGTCGAAGTAGAAGACCACGCCAACAGGCTTGGAGTAATCCAGGTTGTTCGCGTACACGTGATACTGGGAGGTGGTACCCGCCGGGGAGGTGTAGCTCTGGTAGGTTGCGGAGCTCATGGTGCGGGCGCGAGGAGCGTTGTTCTGCTTCTGCTCAGACTTCTGTTCGGTCTTCTGTTCTGCCTTCTGCTCGACCTTGGGAGCGGCGGTTGCCTTACCCTTGGTGAGCGAGTTGCTCAGAATCTCGGAGAAGTTGTAGTCGAAGTGGCCCGAGCCGTTCAGAACGGTCGCGGAAGCGTTGGTGTAGCCGGCGTTACGGTAGGCGTTGTAGCCGCCCTCAACGGCGCCTCGTGCGCTCCAGGTCTGCGGGTAGGTCTCGCCGGAGCCGTCGTTCGAGTTTGCGTACCAGAACATGGGCTGGGACTTCAGCGCAGCCGAGGGGGTGCCCTCGTCCAGGCCGCCGCCAGCGACCATGATGGATCCGCCGCCGTTGCGCCAGGTCTGGGGCTTGGTGTTCAGCTCGTAGGTGATGAACTCAGCGCCACCGGAGTAGCCCATGGTCCACACGTTGGAGGAGTCCACGCCGTTAGCCGCGATGAAGGAGGATGCGAAGGAGCGGAAGAACTCGCCGTTACGCTCCATGTCTTCCCACCAGGTCACGCCAGCGTCGTAACGGTTAGCGTCCGGGGAGATGACGGGCACGAACAGCATGTTCTGTGCCGCTGCGGATGCTGCCATCTGAGCCAGTTCACCGGAGGGGTCGTAGACCTTGGACTGGTCATTACGCCAGTAGTCGCCGTCGAAGTAGAAGACAACACCAACGGGCTTGGAGAAGTCCACGCCCTCAGCGTAGACGTGGTACTGCGAGGTGGTACCAGCCGGGGAGGTGTACGACAGGAAAGTCTGGTTGGTGCGGGTTGCCGCCACACCGGATGCCGCCTGGGTAGCCTGTGCGGACTGGAAGGTAGCCGAGGGGGTTGCCTGAGCAGTGTAGGTCTTCTGGATGGGCTGAACCGCGGTCGTTGCGGGAGCCTGCTGAGTCTGCTTTGCCTGTTCTGCCTGCTGGCGAATCTGCACAGCAACCTGCGAGAGGGTGGGCTGCACGGTGGAGGTGAACAGGGACTTCGGAGCCTGGGTAGCTGCGCCGGGGATGTCCTGAACGACGGGTGCGAATGCGGAAGCGGGTGCTACCAGGGTGCTACCGAGCACGGAGGGTACGGCGATGGCTGCGAGAGAGCCAGCCTTAACGGTGCGGGGGCGAAGTGCCATGGGTTGTCCTCGTTGTTGGTGTTTCGTGGGGCGCGGACGCCCGAGAGTGGTTGAGTGATAGGTGGTCTATAGGTGAGAAGCCTATAGGCGGTCGGCCTGCGAATGTGATGCCGCATGGAGCAAGTCCAGTAACCGTCCCGTGTGTGTTGCGGGGACGTCCTCGTGTGATGGAGGGGTGCAGTATTCATTTCGGAGAGCTACGCGGCGGACCGCGGTGACCACGTACTCAAAGCTACCAGGTCAAAAAGCCTTTTCCAGCGGTTTTTTGGGGCTATTTTTGGGTATCGAACAAGATTCAATCTTAACAAGAGCTTTTTCTAAGCTTCTAGTTTAACTTGAATCACCTTCAAGTAGAGGTTGAATGGGCTATTTTTCCTTGATTTTCCGGGGTTTTTGAGCGTTTTTTGAAAGGGTTTCAAAAAACTCTACAATTAACTTGAATGTTTCGCATGTGATTACAATCACTTTCGGGGTGAATTGTTGCACTCGAAGCCCAATTTTTGCCAAAAACCGCGGAATTCCGAGGCAAAACGGGTGATTTCCAAGCCCGGAATATAGACACCTTTCGCATATTCCACTTTGAGAATGCACTTTGAGGCAAAAATATCCCCCTCGCCACTCCCCCACTCAGGCATCCTTTCGCCCCCCCCCTCATCACGCTCTTGAGACCCGCCTCAGAGCCTCCCTCAGGACCCCTTTCAGCCCCCATTTCAGAGCCCCTAAAAGCAGCGTCTCAAGAAGGCATAACCATCCTCCAATAACCGTCCAGAAGTGACTCCACCACCCCCATGGGCACACCCGCTTGAAGCCCCGATAGACGGACTGAGGAATACCTCGAAAGACGCATCGGGAGACGTTCCGAAACCAGTCCAGGGTACTTTCACGACGGTTCTATGAAATTCCGTGAGGAGGTTTCAAGAGGGGTTTCGAGAGGCCGAAAGATCCACCTCAAGCACCCCGGAAGGGGCAGCAGGCTGCCCCCCCCCATCAGTCTCCCCGAAGCACCGCCCCGACAAGGTTCAGAAGACCCCCTCCGCAGATTACAGAAGGCAGGAGATACGGAGAGGCAGGAGATATAAAGAAAGCCGCCCAGCAGGCGGCAGAAAGGTAGCACAAGAAGAAGAAAAGTAGGCGGCAAATGAAGACAGGTCGCCGACAGGAAAGGTGCAGGAAGGTGGCGAAAGAAGGCAGACCGGCGGTCGGAAGGTGACGGGAGGACAGCAGAAGGAGACAGGTCGGCGGGAGTACGGGTTTTAGGGAATAAAAAAACTCCCGATAGCTAAGCTATCGGGAGTTATCCGTTGCGGGGACAGGATTTGAACCTGCGACCTCACCGATCTTGTTTGCTGTCGTTCCCACGACTTGGATTTTAAAAGGCGCCACCTTTGGCTCCTATATATTTTCTACCGGGTTTCTGTTGGCTGCGATATGTTCGGGGTTTTTACTAACGTCGGTGAAACGTGCATAGCTATACTTCACTTGGAAAAGCGTATGTGAGGATAGCTGCACTTCCAACGGATAGGTTTCCAAGTGACGGCAAAGCGAAGTCAGCGTTTGCTAAACTGTTCTATCGAATCCCAGTTTGAGATCGGTCCTTGCAAGTTCCACACCTTCGTTTTATTCCGCTATCACGAAGGCTATTTCCGGCTCTTCCGAGTTGAGTGTGGGTGACCAGGTATTGGTCGGGGGTTGTGGGTAGAGGTCGAGGTCCTTGATGATGAGCGGACTTCTACCACCGCGATCTTCAAAGGACCTCCTGTTGACTTCTTACCGTGACGGATCATGGGGCAGCCACACACAGAGCACGATGCAGTATTCACAGGAACGAGGCAAACACGACCAACTGAAAGAGTGACTTTCCCGCACCAGAAAGCCGAAAAGTCACCCAACCAGCAACACGTAGTGTCCTATAACCCAGAAAGAAAGCTCTCCCTGGAAGCCACTGAGGCTTCCAGGGAGAGCAGTCAGAGAGTGCGAAAGACGAATACACCGCTATCAAGCGTGAGGCGGCCGATGGGGGAGTCGTAGGTGGCGAGCGCCGGATCAGAATTGCTCGGGGTGATCGCGGTAGGCATACGCCCACACTGTCACGGCGACAGTCACAGCGCGAGTCCACGCGTCACGGACAGCGTCCAGTTCTGCGCCCTCGAAGCCCTCCGCCAGGAGACGGTGCCCGACCTCCACAGTCGGCGCGATGAAGGCGAGCACGTAGCGCAGAGGCACGAATGGCGTCGAGTCCGCCCCATCCGCCGCGTTCTTCGCCGCGGTCATGTGTCGAGCTCCAATCAGGTACTGGTAGTCCAACCACGCCTGATCCCGCTCGCGCGTGCACATGTCGATGATCCACTGGGCGAATCGGGGCTTTGACGCCTGCGCGTACTCGGGGTTCGGCTGTCCATCCGGATGCGCGGAATGTGCTGCCAGGTAGGTCTTTTGAGCCAAAATCCCGCGCCACGTGTCGACCATTTCCATGGCATGCGGCGCCAGGATGGGTTCTGCTCGCGCGAGCAGCTCTGCGTCACCGGGCTGGACGTGCGCGGCGGCCTCAATCTGGCGTAGATCCTCGAGTGTGAGCGGAGACGTGGGGACGGCATCGGTGCCGTAGGTGTACCCCGACG
>ERZ773072.211-NODE-211-length-35901-cov-12.240501_pt1 | contig 35901 bp, 45 predicted proteins | sample MGYA00580617_ERZ773072 | MGnify/ENA primary metagenome ERZ773072 (study PRJEB29015, sample SAMEA2737970) | human oral metagenome | biome: human oral; feature: human-associated habitat; material: dental | place: China | collected 2122 ...
GATGCTCAAAGCGACAAGCGGGAGACATGAGACGCGAGATGAAGAAGCTACCTAGCCAACAGAAGCATCTTAGGAATGATGGCCAACTTGTCACGATCAAAGGTTTTGACGAATATCTGCAATATCGTGGGACTCAAGCTTGGAAGAAAGAAATGGTGAAAAGTAAGAAAATGAGGTCAGTCGGATGAATCTACTAACAAGAATTAAAAATTACTTTTCAGAAGAGGTCGAAGAAACCAATCTTGACTGGAAAGAGGTAGCCCTGGACCTCAATCAATCACTGATTGAAACACAAGGAAAACTTCAAGAAGCGAATCAAGAAATCGCAGACTTGAATGAAATTGTAGCAATCTACAAGGAAAAGGAGAAAACAAGATGATGGAATACTTATATTTCGTGACCATCGTAGGAATTGCGCTCTGGTCGCTAGTAAATAAACTAGATGACCACGCTGAAATGAAAAAACGAGATAGCCAGCGAATAGCTAACAATGTCGCACGCATGAACCTGAGAAATTCAGACAAACAATTTACATATGATGTGGAACCTCCTGTGGGACTCGCAAAAGGTGTAGAAGAAGGAGTTTAAAATGGTAACGATCAATAAACTAGAAATCGAAAACGTCAAGCGCGTTAAAGCAGTCAAATTAGAGCCGTCAGCAACTGGTCTGACCATCGTCGGTGGAAATAATAACCAAGGGAAAACAAGCGTGCTGGACGCGATTGCTTGGGCACTGGGTGGCAACAAATACAAACCTAGCCAAGCGCAGAGAGAAGGTAGTACAATCCCGCCTAGCCTTAAAATCACGCTATCAAACGGCTTGATTGTGGAGCGTAGTGGTAAGAATAGCACTCTCAAGGTCATTGACCCTAGTGGTAACAAGGCTGGTCAAAATCTACTTGATAGCTTTGTGGAAGAGCTGGCCATCAACTTGCCAAAATTCATGGAGCAGACCAGCAAAGAAAAAGCTAAGACCTTGCTGCAAATCATCGGAGTTGGTCCGCAACTTGCTGAGTTGGAAATGCAGGAAAAGGCCAAGTATGACGAGCGCCACGCAATCGGTGTGATTGCTGACCAAAAGGAGAAGTTTGCTAAAGAGCAACCGTACTACCCTGATGCGCCAAAAGAGCTGGTCTCTATCGCTGAACTTATCCAGCAACAACAAGCTATCCTTGCCAAGAATGGCGAGAATGCTCGTAAGAGACAGAACTTGATATCTATCAAAAATCAACACGACTCAGCAGCTGCAGAGGTTGAACGATTGGAGCAATTGCTGGCCGATGCCAAAGAAAAAGAAAGTCAGTTAGCTCAAGACTTGGCTATCGCGAATACCGATGCCATGGTTCTTCTTGATGAATCAACTGAAGAAATCGAACAGAACATCGCAGAGATTGACGAAATCAATCGTAAAGTGCGTGCAAATCTGGATAAGGATAAAGCCGAAGAAGATGCTAAGGGTTATCGCGAGCAATACAAGGAGCTTGATAATGTGATTGCTGACATCCGCAAGCAAAAAACAGACTTGCTCACAAATGCAGATTTACCGTTACCTGGCTTGTCCGTGGATGATGGCGAATTGCTCTATCTTGGCCAACGCTGGGATAACATGTCTGGTAGCCAGCAACTGCAAGTCGCGACTGCAATCGTGCGTAAATTGAAGCCAGAGTGTGGATTTGTCTTAATTGATAAATTAGAACAAATGGATCAGCAGACTTTGCAAGAATTCGGCGCATGGCTCGAACAAGAAGGTTTGCAAGCAATCGCGACACGGGTATCGACAGGAGACGAATGTAGCATTCTGATTGAGGACGGGTATAGCGTGAAGCCGGAAAAATTTGTTTCTGCTGCTCAAAACGGTTTAATAAGTGGGACAGCAAACGCTGCAGCATCGGCTACATGGCAAGGTGGATTTTAAAAACTAAAGGAGAACAATCATGAAAAAAACAGAAACTTTTATCGTATTTCGTAACAAAAAAACAGGCGACTTTTTATTGAAATACAAAAGCAAAGAACAAACTCTTGCTTATTCAGTATATTATACAGAAGAACTAAAGCGAACTGCTAAAAATGAGGTTAAAGCTACAAAAAAACAAATTGAAGATTTTACAAAACTAGCAAATGCGTTAGATTGTGAATTGCTCGAAGTGACTGCAACGTATGAACTTAAAACACTTGACGGTGAAGAACCGGAAGATTTAACAGATAAGACCGAGAATTCAAAATCTGAGTCGCTCAAAAAGTTTCTTGATATGTTGGTGAATGGACTGGAGGATGACTAAATATGCAAATCACTAGAGGAAAACGGGCACGAGCTCAAAAGGTAGTTATCTACGGTCCTGAAGGAATTGGGAAGTCTACGTTTGCTGCTGAATTTCCAAATGCTGTCTTCATCGATACAGAAGGTTCGACAGATAACATGGATGTGGCTAGATTAGACAAGCCGACCAGCTGGACCATGCTCATCAATGAGATTGCTTTTATCAAAGCGAATCCTACAGAATGCGGGACACTCGTCATCGACACAATCGACTGGGCGGAAGCTTTGGCAGTTAATTACATCTGTTCGCAACATGGTAAGCAAGGGATTGAAGATTTTGGCTGGGGCAAGGGGTACACATTTGTACAAGAAGAAATGGGACGTTTCTTAAATAGCCTGTCTGACTTGGTAGATATGGGCATCAACGTGGTATTGACTGCGCACGCTCAAATCAAGAAATTTGAACAACCGGACGAGATGGGTTCTTATGACAGATACGAACTAAAGCTTGGTAAGAAGACAAGTTCCCAGACGGCACCACTTGTCAAAGAATGGGCAGATATGGTTCTATTCGCCAACTACAAAACCTTAGTCATGACGGCCGACAATGGCAAGAAGAAGGCGCAGGGCGGTGAGCGCGTGATGTATACCAATCATCGACCGGCTTGGGATGCTAAGAATCGACATGGTTTACCAGATGAATTACCGTTCCATTATGCAGGAATCGCTCATATCTTTGCGAGTCAGCAAGTGCATACACAACAGCCACAACCGCAGACAGTCGCTCCAGAGCCTCAGCAGGCTGTTCAGCAAGCCCCTGAGCAAGTTCAAGAAGAATTGCCTCTCGATATGTCGCAGGTAGCTGAAAAACCTCAAAATGAAGCTTCTAGCACGCCACAGACATTACCTGAACAATATCATGCAAGCTTGCCAAAGAGTTTGACGGACCTCATGTCTCAAGGTAACGTGACAGCAGAAGAACTTCAAAAAGTAGCTTACATTCGCGGGCACTTCCCGCTAGGAACTCCGATCGAAAACTTTCCGCCTGATTATTGGGATATGATTGTGGCACATTGGCAGGCAACTATGGAAGTTATTCAAAACCAAGTGCGAGCAGACCCTGAATTGCCCTTTACCGTGTAAGTTTTGGGAATTAGAAATCATAGCAAAATATAATAAGGAGTATCTATGAAAGATAAAACTATTAAAATTGATTTGTCAAAAATTGCAAATACAGCCTTACAAGAAAAGGTTGACAAAGAACTTGAAAAAGTCCTTGAGAATATTCTGGATCTCAATACAGAAGCCAAAGCAACCCGCAAGGTTACTATCACACTAACGATGTCAACAGATGATGAGCGTACAGTCGTTAAGACAGGTATGGAAGTCAAATCTACTTTAGCACCGCAGAAAGGTGTCGCAACAACTGTCATTGTCGGTCGTGACGACACTGGTAAAATTCATGCTAACGAGCTCAAAAGTGGCATTCCTGGTCAGACTTACTTTGATGACAATGGAGACATGAGAACTGACACTGGCGATCTTATTGAAAAAGTGGAACAGCAGGAAAAATCTAAAATTATTGATTACAATCAAAAGAAAGCAGGTAACTAACCATGACAGAAAATCTCAAAGAAGCATTATCTTACACAGTCGAACTAGCGGGTAAAGAAAACAAAATCATTCGTTCAGAAACTGGGAAGGAATATTTTGACAGCAATGAATATGACTTACAGGAACTTAATCCTCGTAAGTACGCACCTATCCTTGAGCTTCAGACACTCAAAAGTCTAGTTGACTATCTCAAGTCAGATAACGATTTCATCAGTGATCGTAAACTTGTAGTTGTCGTGGACAGTTGTCAAAAAGTATCTGTATATGATCAAGTTGATTTTGAAAATGGTAAACGTCCTCAACTTGTTTCTGTAAGAGCATCTGTCCCAGTTATTCCATTCAGCAATTGGCGTGACCAGGAAGAATTCAACATTATGCTGCAGTCTATGTTTATCAATGATGCAGACCGTAATTTGGTTTTGGATTTTGCTAGCCATTTGAAAATCGAAAAAGGTGCAAAAGTACAGGACAATGGCATCAGTCAAATGGCTACAGTTCGCGATGGTGTGGCAAGCTTAGCACAAGCTAAGACTCCAAATCCAGTAACCTTGCGACCATATCGTACTTTCAACGAAGTAGAGCAGCCTGCTAGTCAATTCGTCTTCCGCATCAACAAATTGGCGAACCTTGCGCTCTTTGAAGCAGATGGGGGTAAATGGAAATTAGAAGCTGTTAAAAACATCTCAGATTATTTAAAAACAGAACTTGCTAGCAACGAAAAAATTACTATTTTAGCTTAAAGGAGAAATCAACATGACACAACAACAATACAACAATTTTGAGCGTGAATTCGGATGGGAAGACACGATTGAAAAGGACTCGGATTTCGTCCTACTGCCTGACGGATTGTACTATTTTACAGTCGTTGGCATGGAACGTACACGACACACGCCAAATCCGCAAAATCCAGGTAAACTACCAGCATGTAATAAGGCTATCGTCAGCATCAAGATTGTAGCTAACGAAGGCGAGACCGAACTGCGCCACAACCTATTCTTACACAGTTCAACCGAAGGCATGCTATCTGCTTTCTTTGCTTCTATCGGTCAGAAGAAAAAAGGCGAACCACTTCGCATGAACTGGAACACCATCATTGGTGCAACTGGTGTTTGTAAAGTCGGAACTCGACAGTACAAGGAAAATAATTATAACGAAGTTAAGTCTATGCTCTATCCTGAAGATGTTGATTACACAAAAGTATTGAACCAACAACCCGGACAAGCTACACAAGGAAGCTACCAGCAACCACAGCAGCCGAATTTTGCGCAACAACCACAAGGACAAGCTGGATACCAAGCTGGGCAATTCTAGGAGGTAAGGGATGCAATTAAGACCTTATCAACAGGAAGCACGGGAGGCTGTTCAAGCTGAATGGGCTAAAGGTCGCAAACGCACGCTCTTAGTATTGCCAACAGGATGCGGAAAGACGATTGTATTTTCCAAAATCATTGAAGACCAAGTGAAAGAGGGCAAGCGGGTGCTTGTCCTTGCTCATAGGTCCGAATTGCTAGAGCAGGCTAGCGATAAGCTAAAGACTGCGACCGGACTTGGCACAGCACTAGAGAAAGCTGAGAATACCTCTATCGGTTCTTGGTATCGGGTTGTAGTAGGATCAGTCCAGACCATGCAGAGAGAGAAGCGACTTAGTCAATTTCCTCCTGACTGGTTCGATACGATTGTGGTTGACGAAGCTCATCACGCTATTTCAGACGGTTATCAACGTGTCCTTGGTTATTTTGAACAATCGAATGTATTGGGAGTAACTGCAACGCCTGACCGCGGAGATATGAAGAACCTTGGTTCTTACTTCGACAGCTTAGCTTATGAGTATTCGCTAGTTCAAGCTATCCAAGAAGGGTATCTATCTAAAATTAAGGCCTTGACAATACCGCTCAGCTTGGATTTAACAAACGTCAGTATGTCAGCTGGTGATTTCAAAGCGAGCGATGTCGGAACGGCACTGGATCCATATCTGGAACAGATAGCAGATGAAATGGCCAAGCAATGTGCAGACCGCAAGACAGTCGTATTCTTGCCTTTGGTGAAGACCTCACAGAAGTTTCGAGATATTCTAAACGCAAAAAGTTTTCGCGCTGCTGAAGTCAATGGAGAGTCCAAGGATCGCGCAGAGGTTTTAGAAGACTTCGAGAATGACCGCTACAACGTTCTTTGTAACTCTATGCTCTTGACTGAAGGCTGGGATTGCCCATCAGTAGATTGCGTGGTAGTGTTAAGACCTACTAAGGTACGTGCCTTGTATAGCCAGATGGTAGGGCGTGGGACTCGCTTGCATCCAGGCAAGGAAGAACTGCTCTTGCTCGACTTTCTCTGGCATACAGAACGTCACGAGCTATGTCGGCCAGCGCACTTAATTTGCGAGACTCCAGAAGTTGCTCAGAAAATGGTTGAGAACATGGAAGAGCAAACCGGAGTCATGCTTGACCTTGAAGATATGGAAGTGAAGGCAGCAGAGGACGTAGTCGCTCAACGCGAAGAAGCTTTGGCCAAGCAATTGGAAGAAATGCGCAAGCGTAAACGTAAGCTGGTGGATCCATTGCAATTTGAAATGTCTATCCATGCTGAAGATTTATCGAACTACGTTCCTAACTTTGGATGGGAAATGGCTCCTGCTAGCGATAAACAAATCAAAGCGCTTGAGAAGTACGGCATACTTCCTGATGAAATCGGGAATGCTGGAAAGGCTGCTTTATATTTAGACAGATTGCACAAGAGACAAGCAGAAGGTTTGACCACACCAAAACAGATTCGTTTTCTGGAAGGTCGAGGCTTTAAAGATGTCGGGATGTGGCAATTTGACCACGCTAGGAATATGATTGATCGCATTGCTGCAAACGGCTGGCGATTGCCAGCAGGCGTGCGACCAGCTGAATATATACCGGGGTGATGTATGAAGTTTCTTGATTTATTTGCTGGCATCGGTGGGTTCCGTCTTGGAATGGAATCCGCGGGTCATGAATGTGTTGGTTTTTGCGAAATTGACAAATTCGCAAGAGCTAGTTATAAAGCTATACACAATACGAAGGGAGAAATAGAATTACATGACATCACAGCAGTATCAGACGAGTTTATTCGAGGAATCGGACGTGTGGACATTATCTGTGGAGGATTTCCGTGTCAGGCTTTCTCGATTGCAGGAAACAGACGAGGTTTTGAAGATACTCGAGGAACTTTGTTCTTTGAGATTGCTAGGTTCGCATCTATTCTCAGACCTAAGTATCTATTCCTTGAGAATGTCAAAGGACTCCTCAATCACGAAAACGGAATTACATTTGAGACCATTATCTCAACCTTGGATGAACTGGGGTACAATGTGGAATGGGAAGTGCTTAACAGCAAGGATTTCGGAGTCCCCCAAAATCGGGAACGTGTATTCATTATCGGACATCTTAGAGGAGAATGTACCAGAAGAGTATTTCCTCTCAGTGGAGAAAATCAGCCAACTAGTAGCCAATCAGTCATAAAAATTGGTAATGTAAATCCATCTGGAAATGGCATGAATGGAGAAGTCTATCAAGCTGACGGCCTAGCTCCTACACTCACAACGAACAAGGGAGAAGGGCAGAAGATAGCCATAAAAAGCAATACTATAAAACAATTTGGGGTATTGCAACCCAATTTTAATCAATGTGGAGTGGTTTACGAAACAGATGGCATCGAACCAACAATCAGAGCCTATCAAGGCGGAGGACTTGAACCTAAAATCATTCAACGAGGTCATGGTTATAATCATGGCGGAGAACATGATATCGCTCCTACTTTGACAAGTAATAGTTATCAGGAAAACAATCATTTATCAGATGGATTTAGGATTAGAAAGCTAACACCTCGTGAATGTTGGAGATTACAAGGTTTTCCAGATTGGGCTTTTGATAAGACGCAAGAGGTCAACTCTAACAGTCAATTATATAAGCAAGCAGGAAATAGCGTGACCGTGAATATTATTGCTGCTATCGCAAAGGAGTTATCATGAGCACAATAGAAAATGTAAAACAATGGTTTATTGACCGAGATCTTGAAAACGGAGGAGAATGATGGCTAGAGATATTTTAACCGATTTAGCATTTGAAAACTTATACAAAGCTGTAGCACTTCCAGATTGGAAAGAATCTGATGAAGTAATCCTTGTTAGCTTAGCCAACAAGGAACAAATAGAGTCAGATGAAAGACATCGCTTAACTGAAAATTGCAGATTTTTTGGCAATCGAATTTGTATCTTCTGTGAACAAGTGAAGAAAAATAATTACATCACGTTATCTAAATCTATGTTAGAAAAAATTATTCAGACAATGGAATCATTTAAAGAAGTGGAGGAAAAGTAAGATGAATACGAAAATGAATTTGGAAAATAAGGTTCAACAGTGGTTTGTTGACCGAAACTTACATCAAGCAAATCTGATCAAGCAGTTCTTAAAGCTGATGGAAGAGTCAGGAGAACTATTTGAGGGTATCGCAAAGGACAAATCTGAGCTGATCTATGATGCGCTTGGTGATATCCAGGTAGTATTGATTGGATTTGAACAACAAATCAAGAACGGTGCTCAGATTTCAGCTAATCAACAGGAACTTGAATTGTTGCTGATGGTTTCAAGCTTGGGCAATATCGCTCAGAAGCTATACGCTCATGTCTGTCACAATGAGACACAGATTCCTTTAATCAAAGCAGACTTGATGTTTCTCAATAGTGTGATTAGTTCTGTTTCATTTTTCAACGGGACGAATGCAGACAGTTGCTTGCAGATTGCTTATGACGCTATCAAAGACCGAAAGGGCAAGATGGTTGATGGAGTTTTCGTGAAAGAGGAGGATTTGGGATGATACAGAAGTACAGAGCGTGGGATAGAACGAGAAACGAAATGAATTATAGAGTCATGGTAGGCAATTGTGATACAGATGATGAAAACTGGACTTGTCCTATCATTTGGATTGAAGAAAGAAAAAAATGGTTACATTTTGATGACTATGGATGTATCATGCAATCAACAGGACTTAAAGACAAGGAAGGTACAGAAGTTTTTGAAGGTGATATCTTACATCATCAGATACAGACAGAATATACCTTTATTGTCAAATACGACAAAGAAAAAGGTCGCTGGTACGGTGATGGTCTGAGTCGTACCTATCGGATTGACATCACAAAGGAATTTTTACCATACTACAAAATCATCGGCAACATCTACGAAAATCCTGAGCTTTTGGAGGTGGAAGGATGAAACCTCGCAAGTATCCATATTCAGGAAGAAGAAAAAGGCAAGATACTTCGTCGTTAATGTTTTCTGCACGACCAATTTTTAAAGAAGTTCCAATTGTAGAAGAAGTTAAGGTTGAGTTCGAAGTTGAAGCTAGTACAGGGCGCATATATCCAGAAACGATAATACATTTAGATATTTCTGGGTATGGAAATAGAGTGCATTCAGTACATCGCTTCCCTGGAACCTTACTGAGTGTTGGTGAGTCAATCCAACTAAAAATGCTTTTCTATAAAAGACTTAGAAATTTTACTACAGATCGTTTCTTGACGTTTAGAGAATCTGATTGGAAGCTCTTTATCCGTGACCTGGTCAACGAATTTGTACATTAGAAAGTTAGTGAGGAGATGGAACATGAGAATAAAAACATCAAATGACTCTATCATCAACGTTGATAACGTGAAGCATAGCATCACAATCGAAGGAGTTGAGTTTGGCTCAGATTGTCGTGCTTTGGTCTCTAAACACAAAGATGGAACAGGGAAGATCACTCTAATATTCGAAGGGAAAATTATTTGAAAGGACAGGCAATGAAACCTAAAAAATACCCATATTCAGGCTCTCGAAAGACAGACAACAAACAAGATATAGTCAAATTCGCTGAGGTTTTAAAATACGAACCAATTAATGTGTCAATTGTTGTTAGAGAAGGGGGAAATAGCGATATATTAGCAAAATGTGTAATTCGCGCTTATGGCGAAGTATTATCGTTTACAGCAACATTATCAGTAAAAAGAACTAGGTTTTCGAAACAAAATCAAGCGTTATTTAAAATCAGGCTTTATCAAAGACTTGAAAAAATGGGGAGCGAGAAACTTTTAGAAATCAATCGTTTCATTTGGTCGAACATGTGTCTGGAAGAATTTAACAAAATAATTACTTAGAAAGGAGGTTTATAGCATGAAATTGAGATTGAAAGAACTTAGAGAGGACCTAGGTCTCTCTGTCAAAGATATGGCTAGGGATACGGGTGTTTCACAAAACACAATTTACTTGTACGAACGGGGTGGATATCCATCAATTAAGCAAATTGAAATGATTGCTAAAACCTATGATGTGAATCCTGCATGGTTAGTTGGATGGGTAGATGATGAAATGCTACCTGCAATCCAGGTAGTCGAAAAAGTGGTTTATAAAGAAAGCCCAACAGCAAGACTGCCAGATTATCACAATAACAATAACGATGGTAAAATTATCAAATGGGTTAAATCCAAAAGATATATGGGAGGTAAGGTTTGGTCAAAAAGAACTTAACAAAAGCACGAAGGGATTATCTCGAGTTTGAACTCGATGATAAATATTTAAAGATTGACAAACTTATTGGCCAGCGTAGACATGAGCTAGAACGTTTGTACGAAGTTAAGCATCTTACTGTTCCTGGTATTGATGATACTGGAGCAAGTGGCAGCGGGACATTCGTCAACAGGTCGGAGAATCTAGCGGTTGCTTATGCAAGCGATCCTATGATTTTAAGATTAGAAAATCTCCAAAACGCTATTTCCCAATTACTAGAGAATCTAGAACCAGATGACAAAAAAATCTTTTATCTTCGCTGGGGAGAACATACTGGATACGACTGGATTCAAGTTTGGCACATCATGGAGAACGGAGAAACTGGGTACTTGTATAGACACAGCAAGCAGATTTACAGAAGACGTGAGGTGATTCTCGATACACTTTCAAATTTGCTCTTTATGTAAAGTTGTCAAAAAAATATATAGAATTGACAAAAAGAATGTGGTAAATTAGTATCATGAAGAATAGCAGAGAGGAAATCTCTGCTTTTTTTGTGCATTAAAAAGGAGGTGAAGATATGTGGTAGTTGTTGAACCAATCAGAAATAGAGATGATGTTCAGCTTATGATTGAATGGCTGACGTTGCATAGTGCAATCAAAGAGTCAGATAGACAACGAAACCTCATGCTCTTCCTTTCTGGTGTTAATTTGGGATTTCGTATAGGTGATATCGTTAAACTGAAAGTAAAGCACGTTAAAGGTTGGCATGTCCAGATCGTCGATGAAAAGACAGACAAGCCAACTAAACGAAAGATGCCAAAGAAATTCAAGAATGCTATGAGGCAGTACATCAAAGATAAGAAAGATGAAGACTTCCTCTTTCCAAGCCGAAACGGAAAGCATCAGCATATAAAACCTAACACAGCTTACAAGATCATAAAGAAAGCTGCTGAAGAAGTTGGTCTAGAAAACATAGCTACTCACTCGATGAGGAAGACCTTTGGCTTATTCATGTACGAACAAACCAAAGATGTCGCTCTTATAATGGACCTACTAAACCACTCAAGCCAGAGTATTTCACTGAGATACATAGGCAAAAACCAAGATTCACAAGACCGAGCCATGACGAAGTTTCAGGGCTTTTAATTTTTTTATTTTACTATCAATTCATTGTTTTGAGGTTATGATGATTTCATTTCGCACTTACAAGATAAACGCTTGATAAATCTGAGTTAAAACTCATGTAGCGAGTTCACTAGAATATGTAAAACAAGGAATTAGAACTATAAAAATAAAGGAGTTTGTTGTAGAATGATAAGTTTTTTAAAAAAGTTTTTTTGTAAATTAAATACAAATAAAACAACCAAAGAAAAAGATAATGAGGATCATTTATCTTTTGAATTTTTAGGCAGAGAAAGCATTCGAGATTTTCAAAACACTTTGCTAAAAAGTCTCCCAACGGTGGAATCTGCATCAAAGTCTATCAGCCTTTTAGCCGAATGCGGATACAAAGCTACGGATTCTAAACACAATGATTGAAGTTTCAACCAGAGCAGACCGAACAGAGTTTTATAATTCCGGCGAATGGAGAGAACTTCGCAAACTTGCACTTGAACGTGATCACTACGAATGCGTTTGGTGCAAAGATGAAAGCAAAGTCACGAGAGAGAATCTAGAAGTTGACCACATCAAAGAGCTAGAGTTCTATCCAGAGTTCGCTCTTGATCTCGACAACCTAAGAACTCTTTGTAAGGAATGTCACAATAAACGTCACGGCCGTTTTCAATTTCGAAAATCAAAAAAATTGATTGAGAAAAATTTCAGAATAGACGAATTTTGGGGATGACAACACCCCCCGGTCAAAAAAATCCAGTGTTTTTAAGGTTTTGGGAACCGGTGGGAGGGGTTAACTGTCCAAATTTTTAACAAAAAAATTAAAGGGGTGGGGGGTAATGGAAGAATACTCAGAAAAAAATATAAAAGAATTAGAAAATCAGCTACTTTCTAAAATCGGCTATTTTAGTCCTAGAAAAAAGGATGCGATCCAGTACGAAAAAGTGAATCGTTATCTTTATCTCGTCAGACTGCTCTATGAGCTGAAAGCCAAACTTCATGAAGACGGATTGGTCATCACTGTTCACAATGGGCAACAGAGATTCCAAAAAGCGAATTCTCTCATCAAGGAAATCAACACAACCAGCAATCAGCTTTTGGCTATTGAGCGGTCGTTTGATTTCGAGATTGAAAATTCTCCTGTTGAGAAACCGACGTCTGGAAGTGATCTGTTATGATTTCTCATCCGTTGGTTGATGACTATATCAAAATGGCCGAGAGTGGAGAAATTGTCGTCAACGAAGAAAGAAAGCGGCTGTTTAAAATCATCAAGGAGAAAATTTATCCTCGTGATGATTTGTATTTTGATAATGACTTGATTGAGAAATTCATTCGGTTTACAGAAAAGAACTTTTTCCCTCTAGCGAAATACCAGCTTTTCTTGACCCCGTTCATTTTTCTTTTTAGGAAAGAGGACGGGGAGCCACACTTTGACGAGTATCTATACACTCTTTCTCGAGGTGGTGGTAAGAATGGTTTTATGTCAGCCAGGTCATCGTTCTTTATCAGTCCTATTTACCCTATCAGAGATTATGATGTGACTATCACTGCGAACTCTGAGAAACAGGGTAAGGTTTCCTTTGAGGAGGTCTATGAGACTATCCAAAGGCGCGGTCTTGAGGACCATTTCCATCTAACTAAAATGTCTATTACAGGTCGAGCGAACAACTCGGTCTTTTCTTTTCGGACGAATAATCCGAAGACCATGGACTCAGCTCGTGATGGCTGTCTAGAGTTTGATGAAATTCACCAGTTTGAAGATGATAAGGCCGTGAAGGTTCAAAGGTCTGGTCTTGGTAAAATCGCTCATGCTCGGACTTTCTACAACGGGACGAATGGATATGTGCGTGAGGGGTTCTATGACAAGCTGATAGAGAAATCTATGCAAATCTTGAATGGAGAGGTTGATGATTTCAGGCTCTTTCCTTTCATCTGCAAGTTAGATAGTGCGGATGAAGTGGACGACATGAAGAACTGGCCAAAGGCAAATCCGATGTTGGATGAAAGCACGCCTTACGCTAAAAGGCTGCTTGCGAGAACCAAGGCTGACTATGATGATCTTGAGTTGGAACCGTCTGGCCGTCAGGAGTTCATGACTAAACGGATGAACCTTCCTGAAGCAGACCTTGAGAAAGATGTCACCTCTCGAGAAAAGCTAGTTGCTTGTTTGCGGTCTCCTGGTGTTAACTTGAAAGGTCGGTCATGTGTTGCTGGGTTTGACTATGCTAGCATCCGAGACTTTGCGAGCGTTGGTTTGCTATTTAAAAATGGTGATGAGTTCATCTGGAAGCAACATTCATTTGCACGAAAATCATTTTTAAAAGTTTTCAAGCTAAAAGCACCTATTGAAGAATGGGCAGAAAAAGGCTTGTTTACAATCGTTGATGGTCCGAGTATTGACCCTCGGCTTTTGATTGCCAAGCTGGAAGAATGGAGAAATCTTTATCAGATTGAGCTTGTATGTGCTGATGGTTTTAGAATGGATTTGTTAAAACCGCTTTTGGAAGAGGCTGGATTTGAATATGAGTTCTTACGGAATCCAGGGGCGATTCAGTCTAAGGTTGCGCCGATTATCGAAGATGGATTTGCGAATGAGAGGTTTATCTTTGAAAATGACAACTCTATGATTTGGTATACAGATAATACCTATGTCAAAGAGGACAAGGATGGCAATAAGCGTTTCTTGAAGAAAGAACCTGTCAGAAGAAAGACGGATGGCTTCCATGCCTTGATTGCTGCTCTTTACAAGAGGGAGCTGGTTCAAGAGTCGAATGTTGGGGAATTCCTAGATATGATTGATAGCTGGGAGTTTTAATTAAAAATAAATTTGGGTGGGTGGTCGGCAGAAATTAAAAGAAAGGAGGAAGTGCATTGGGGTTACTGAATTTATTTAAGCGTGAAGTGCCAGAGGTTGGTTTTGAGTTCGAGGAACTTGAGCGGATGTTTGGGAATCTGCAACTCAAAAGCTTAGCGATTGATAAGTCAGCCGAGTTTATCGCTCGAATTTTCGCTAAGTCAGTGTTTAAGTATCAAGAAAATGGCAAGGTTGAGTCTTCTGATTGGGACTACTTGCTGAATGTAAGACCTAACAAGAACGAATCTGCGTCAGATTTTTGGCAAAAGGTCGTCTATCGCTTGATCACTAAGAATGAGGTCCTAATCTTTCTTACAACTGATGACCAGTTGCTTGTTGCTGACTCTTACACACGGACTAAATATGCTGTTTATGATGATGTGTTTGAGTTTGTAACTTGTAGAGGATATACCTTTGACAAGCGTTTTCGGATGAGTGAAGTCATTTTCTTACAGTACAACAATAACCGACTGCAAGATTATATTTCTGACTTATTTGCCGATTACGAGAAGTTGCACACTCGTTTGGTCGAGGCCTTGGCTAGGAATAATCAAATCAGAGGAACTCTGAAAACCAAAAACAATGGGAGTTTTGATAAGCAGATGCGTGATAAACTCCAATCATATGCCGATGGTCTCTTTAAATCATTTAGCACTAAAACGATTGCCATTGTTCCAGCTCAAGATGGAATGGAATATTCCGAGCATACGAATACAACAGGGACTTCAAATATTTCTGTTGATGAGTTAAAGAAACTTCGTCGGCAATTTGATGATGAGGTCGCGGACGTCTTAGGGATTCCAACAGCTTTAAGTCATGGCGATATGGCCAATCTTGAAAATAGCCAAAAAATGTTTAATAGTTATTGTTACCAATCACTCGTTAAGAAAATGAGTGATGGGCTTAATTTCGCTTTAGTGTCAAGACGGCAATACGAGCGCAATAATCTATTTGTAATCATCGGCGAAGGTCAGAAAGATAAGTTTGCACTTGCTGAAAACATTGATAAGCTTATTTCTTCCGGGGCGATGACTCGAAACGAGGTACGCTCTGAACTTGGCTTAGAATCTGTCCCTGGTGGCGATAAATTCCTCATCACCAAAAACTATCAACTTGGTGAACAGTTAGAGAAAGGAGGTGAGAAAGAAGATGAAAGTAATTCCGATTAAGGGTACGATTATTTCTAACGATGATCGCTGGATTTATGAATGGCTTGAGTGGGAAGCTACCGCTCCAAAAGATGTCGTCCTCCCTGAAAGTGGTGAACCGATTGAGGTTCATATCAATTCGGGCGGTGGAGATGTTTATGCTGGTAGCGAAATCTATACTGCTCTACGCTCGTATCCAGGTGATGTGACCGTGAAAATTGTCGGTATTGCAGCAAGCGCAGCAAGCATGATTGCAATGGCAGGAGACACGGTTGAAATCAGTCCGACTGCCCAAATCATGATCCACAATGTTTCAACGCAAGTAAATGGAGACCATAACGCTCTGCTTCATGAAGCTGGGGTACTAGAAGGGTTTAACAAGTCTATTGCTAGCGCTTATGTTCATAAGACTGGAAATGCTCTTGATGACTTGCTTGACTTGATGAACAAGACTACCTGGTTTGATGCTGAATCAGCTTTGAATCATGGATTTGTAGACAAGATTATGTTTACAAACGAAGTCGCTCCGACTCTGGTAGCGAGTGAAACTCCTGTGATTCCAAGTGATTTTATCGAGAAAATGAGATCAGCAATGACACCGAATATTGATAAAATCGCAGAACTGGTGGCTAATAAGCTAGAAGCTAGACAAATTGAAAAAGAGGCTTTCGAAAATAGCGAATTTGTACAGAAGAAATTCAATCTTCCAGAAAGTCCAGAAAATAACACAGACAAGGCTGTTCCTAAAGGGTTCGGTCTTTTTATGTTTTAAGAAAGGAAAAAACAGAATGACAATGACATTATCTAATCAATTTGAAAAACAACGTCAGGCATTTTTGGATGCCGTTGCAAATGGTGCACCTCAAGAAGAACAAGCGAAGCTATACAATGACATGATCGAGTCCATGACCAATGAAATGATGGCTCAAGCTCGTGATGCTGCCCGTGAAGAAGTTTCAACCTTGAATCCATACGATGCTAAGCTGACCGCTGAAGCTCGTGAGTTTTTCAATAACATTGAAAAAGCCGCACCTAAGGGAGTTGAAAAACTCTTCCCACAAGAAATCATTGACCGTATCTTTGAAGATCTGGTACAAGCTCGTCCGCTCCTTCAACATATCGGTCTTAAAAATGCTGGTATCCGCTTGAAATTCCTCAAATCAGAGCAAACAGGGCAAGCTGTTTGGGGTAAAATCAATGGAGAAATCCAAGGTCAACTCAAACAACAATTCAACGAAGAAGAAGCAATTCAACACAAATTGACTGCTTTCGTTGTAATTCCAAAAGATGCCGAAAAATTTGGACCAGCTTGGTTGGCAAAATTCGTCTCTGTTCAAATCACAGAAGCCTTTGCAGTCGCACTTGAAGCTGCTTTCTTGAATGGTGATGGAGACAACAAACCTATTGGGCTTTCTCGCACTCTTACAGGAACTGTTTCAGGTGATCATACAACTCATGATGAAAAAACAGCTCAAACTACTAAGTTGACTTTTGCTGACTCAGCAACCGTAGTCAAAGAATTGACAAAAGTATGTAAATACCACTCAACTAAAGCTGATGGCACTACTCCAGTTGCAGTCGAAGGCAATCTTGTAATGGTTGTTAATACAGCCGATGCTTGGGATGTGAAGAAACAATACACTTCATTGAATGCTCAAGGAACCTACATCACTGCAATGCCATTCAACATTATCTTGGTAGAATCTGTGGCGCAGACGGCTGGTAAAGTAACTACATTTGTCAAAGGTCGCTACGATGCCTTTGTCGGTGGTGGTATTTCACTTGGTCGCTACACAGAAACCTATGCTTTGGAAGATTTGAACCTTTACACTGCTAAGCAATTCGCTTATGGTAAGGCTCATGATGAAAAGACTGCGGCAGTCTGGACTCTACAACTTCCCCAAGCCTAATCTAGGAGCTGAGCCATGACTCCAGAAGAACAACTTCATCCACTCCTTAAATCCTTCAAGGAGCGGATGAGGATTTTTCATGACGGGGAGGATGCAAACCTCTCCAAAATGTTGGAAAGTTCTGAGTCAGCCATCCTCAGTCTGGTCGGTAGTAATGATTCTGCCAATCCACGAGTGAGAGAGCTGATCTTAGAACGTGCTCGATATGCCTATAATGACCAAGTGGAGTTCTTTTACGGGAACTTTCAAGGGGATTTGATGGCATTATCACTAGAAAATTACAAATTGGAGGAAAAACATGATTAAGGTTTTAAAAGGCTTTTACGACATCAAAGAAGGGGTGTTTCGTTCTGTTGGCCAAGAATTTGAAGCGACAAAAGAGCGCTTTGATGAAATCGATGGGGCGCTTCCTGGCTTTGTTGAATGGGAAGACAAACAATCAGAAGTAACAATGTCTGATGTCCTATCAGATTAATCGTCCCAGCTATCGATATAAAAAGCCAGAGGCTCAAAACGGAGACCTGAGAACCCCCTTGACTTTCTATACTTCTAAAGTCGAGGAGGGGCTTCATGGTCGTGATGTGAGTCACGAGAAGGCTTTTTACACAATGGGGCAAGTTTACTCTCCTAGTTTCAAAGACATTGAAATCGCAACTGGCAAGTCAATGAAAGCTAAGATGACTCTGAAAATTCGTGATCCTTTGTCTGATTATCAGCCGAAGAATGAGCATTTTGTCGAAGTCGGAGACAGTCGTCTCAGTGGTGAAAAATGGCAAATTATCGATGTGCGTCCTGATTTTGACAATCGGGATTTTTTGATAGCCGTTATCGGTGGTGGTCAAGATGTCTAGTGGAGCAGAATTGAGAGGCATTGACGATGTTCTTAGAAACCTTGAAGCACGTCTTGGTGACACAAATGTCAAACGTGCTACGAGTCAAGCCTTGAAGGCAGTCGCAAATGAAACCTTAGAAGAGTTTAAAGGTGCTTTGCAAGTCTATAAAGATAAAGGAGACACTATTGAAAGTGCAACTGTTGGGCGTGTGACGGGTCTTGCTGCTGGCGTTCCTGTTGTGAAGATTGGTTTTAGCGAAGGTTCTCGTTGGCGCTTGGTTCACTTAAATGAGTTTGGATATAGCAAGAATCCACATCCGAGAGGTTTTGGTGTTATCAGACGCTTCTCAGAGGCTCAAGCTAAGACTTACAAATACAGAATGGCTAGCCATTTGAAGATAGGAGGGTTTTAGATGGTCAAAGATAAGTTCAATGAACTCTATGAGGTTTTGAAAAGAGATGAGACTTTAGCTGGAGTCAGTATCAAATCGTTTAATCGCTCGGACTCGCTACCAAGCAATGAGACTAGTATCGTCATTAGACCAGTTGGTCCACCGATGCAGACGGCTCTTGCTAGTAATACAAGTCTAGCTAAGACATTTCTCTATCAGGTCAATGTAGAGTCTAAAAACTACATGGAGTGCAAAGAACTCCAAAGAAAAATTGAAAAGATTATGGAAGACCAGGGATTTTATCAAACCAGTGGTGGTTTGGATGAATGGATTCCAGAAATCAAACGCTATGTAGATGCTCGGACCTATAAGGGTCAGAGTTCTCTATACGAAGAATACTAAATTAAAGAAAGAGGTGCTAAAAATGGCATTGGTTGGTTTTAAACGTATGACAATTCGTGTGTTGGATGGGGAAGCTGCTCCAACACCTGGAAAAAACCTTTTCGTAATCGAAGGTAAAACTGGTGAGGGTGCGACTCGTACCGCTAAAATTTCTGGTCTCGCAAGTGATCCAGTAAAAACATACGGTAGTGATGTCGCTTACCATGTATCAAATCGTGGTGTTGGCGATGTTAAGATGGAAATGACTGCGGTGGATATTCCTCCTACAGTACTCGCTAAAATCCTCGGACACCAAGTCAAAGATGAAATCATTGGTATTGGTGCAGATACAGTTGCTCCATTCTGCGCTGTCATGCTTGAATCTAAGACTGCAAATGGGACTCAGGCACAAGTCGGATTCTTTAAAGGTCAGTTTTCAATGGATGCTGAAGAGCTTGAAACGCTTAAAGATAAGCAAGAAGAACTTCCAGATGACAGCTTGAGCTTTACTGCAATCGCAAGCGATGATACTGAAACAAATGGTCTTTACTATGTCAAGTACATTGGTAAAGAGGAAGAAAAACTCAAGAAATTCAAAGGGCAACTTAAAATGGTTGCTGCAGGGTAAGAAGAGGGCGCGAGCTCTCTTTTTATCTTTTTTCTAGAAAGGAATGTAAATGGCTAAGGTTAAATTTTTAATTAAAAATGAGAAAGGTCAAGATGTTCAAAAGACTAGTAAGGAAATTACTACTAAGGACTATCGTGACTATCTGATCCTCAATGAAACTCTATCATCTGATGTGTCAGAGGTAGAGAAATTAGACAAGCAATTGGAATTTATCGCCTCATTGTTTGAAGATTTGGAAGTGGAAGAACTTTTGAAATTCACGGATATGGCAGACATTTTTGCGGTATTTGCAGACATCTACTCTCATTTGGTGGGTGATGTTGACCCAAAGGAGAAAAAATAAAGCCGAGTGAAGCACTAAAACGGTTTTATGGGTTTGTCAAGCATGCTACTGAGGGTCCTTATGGTATGAGCATCCGGGATGTTATGGATACAAGCTGGGAGGACCTGATGGGCGTTCTTGGTGAAACTGAATCTGCTAAAACTGAGGAAGTCATGGATCTTGCTGACTTTCTAGAAATGATTTAAAAAGGAGGATTTGAATGGCAGGTGGAACGCCGTTAGGTCAAATGTATATCGAGCTAGGGCTGGACGTGTCGAAGTTCAATCCTACTCTAAATGGTGCTAAGAATGCGGTTAAATACTTTCAAAGCAATGTAAAGGCGCTAGACAGCTCCCTTAAAAACAACGGGAAAAACACAGACTTGCTTCAAGCTAAGTACAAGACACTTGGTCAAGCGATTGAAGCGCAAAGAAAAGTCTTGGACCAGATGAAGAAAAGTTTTGATACTCTCGAACCTGGTACAGCTAAATTTGACAATGCTGCTGCTGAGATTGAACGCGAGAATGCTAAGTTGGCAGCAATGGAAGGACATCTTCATCGTGTTAAAGAAGCTTTGGTTGCTGTTGGTAAGGAGAATAGCTTTGCGAACCGTATCAATAAATTTGGAGACGGTCTTATCAAAAGTGGCGATAAAATTAAGACTTTTGGTGATAACGTTTCGAGCTTGGGAGGTAAGTTGACTACTGGCTTAACCCTTCCTTTGGTTGCTAGTGTTGGACTTGTCACGAAAGCTGCGTCTGACTATGAATCTGCTTTTGCAGGTGTGAAGAAAACGGTAGATGAGACTGCGACAGTATCCTACAAGAACTTATCTGACGGTATTCGTCAGATGGCTAAAGAATTGCCAGCTAGTGCGGTTGAAATCGCAAATGTCGCTGAAGTTGCTGGACAGTTGGGTATCAAGGCGGAAGATATTCTTACATTCTCCCGAACTATGATTGACATGGGAGAATCAACGAACTTAAGTGCGGAAGATGCTGCAAGCTCTATCGCTAAGATTGCGAACATCCTTGGTTTGACATCAGACGAATACAAACGATTTGGCTCGTCTGTTGTTGACTTAGGTAACAACTTTGCTACTACCGAGCGTGACATCGTTGAGATGACCAACCGTTTGGCGGCTGGTGGTCGACTAGCTGGACTGACCGCTCCGGATATCCTAGGGCTTGCTACGGCTATGAGCTCTGTTGGTATCGAGGCGGAGGCTGGTGGTACTGCCATGACGCAAACTTTGACGGCTATTGGGAACGCTGTTTCATTGACAGGTAAGGGCGCAGCAGATGACTTGAACCTCATCGCTAAAACTGCTGGAATGACCTCAGAGGAATTTCAACAGGCTTGGAAAGAGAAACCAGTTGTTGCTTTACAATCCTTTATCAAAGGTCTGAAAAATGCTCAAGAAAAAGGCGTAAACATGAACGCTATCTTGGCACAACTTGGAATGACTGGTATCCGACAAAGCAACATGCTGAAATCTTTGGCTCTGGCATCTGATAAAATGGGCGACGCTGTTGATCGTTCAAACAAGGCTTGGAAAGAGAATACTGCTCTGACCAATGAAGCCAATAAACGGTACGAGACTACAGAGTCTCAACTGAAGATGTTCAAGAACCAGGTAACGGACTTGGCTATTGAATTTGGTGGACCTCTTTTGAAGGCTTTGCGTGATGGTCTAAAGGCTGGTAAACCTTGGATTGATACACTCGCTAAAATGGCTAAACAGTTCAGCTCCATGTCTGAAGAGCAACAAAGAAATGTTCTTAAGTGGGCTGCATTAACTGCCGGAGCTGGTCCAGCTTTAAGCATTTTAGGGAAAGGTCTTGGAATTATCGGAAACCTTACAAAAGCTCTTGGTTGGCTCACTAAAGGCACTGGTAAGGCAGTAGGTGGCATGTCTCTAATGCTCAAGACTTTCCAAGCTTTTAGAACAACCGGAAATCTATCATCTGCCTTTAAATTGGCATCTGGTGGAGCAGTTGCTCTTGGGAATGCGACGGCATCAGCTTCATCTTCTACTGGGCTCTTGACAACTGCAATGGGTGGCCTCGCAAATCCATTAGGCTTGATAGTTGGTAGCCTTGCTATTGCGACGGCTGCTGCTGTTCATTTCGGCAACGAGAAAGACAAGGCTCGTATCAAGACGGAAGAATTTGGCTCTCAGTTGAGCGATACTGCTCGTGGAGAATTGCGAAGCTTTCAAAAGACTGTTGATGAAACCAGTACAGCAGTCGCAAACTTCGGGACTCGTGCTGGAGATGCTGAAAAGGTATCTGGAGCCTTTAAAAAGCTCTATGAAGAAGTTGCTGCTGCTGCTGATAAGACCAACAAACGAATGGAAGAGTTGGGCGCTAAATGGGGCCTTAGTGAGGACGATATTGCCAAAGCCAAGGAAAAAAATGCTCAGGTCGTATCTAACACTGAGTCCATGATGAATCAAATTAATGAGATTTATCAACGTCATAACGGAGATGCGAGCAAGTTCTCTCAAGAGGAGAAAGAAATCATCCTGAACAATCAGAATGAGATGATTAAGGCTAAACTCTCAATGATGGACTTGTCAGCCGAGCAACAGAAGGCAGCTTTACAAGCCTTGAATGGCGATGTCAGAAGTCTGAATGAAACGCAATTGAAGCATACTAGAGATGTTTTGAAACAAGCGCTTGATGAGGAAAAGAAACTCTACGAGAACTCAAAGAGTGAGCTGAAAGAGTTGTTAGACGGTAAGGCTATCGACCAGGAGACTTACAACAAGAAAATGCAGACTCTAGAAGCAAACCACACTCAAACGATGGAAGCTCTGGGAAGTAAGTATTATCAGGTCATGCAAAATCTCGATGCAAAGGTGAAAGCTCGAACCGGGCAAAGTTGGAACTATTGGGAAGAAGCTAAGAAAGTTCTGGAAGAGTACGGCCTGTCCTATGAAGAAATCGGGAAGAAAGCTGCTGAAGCTTCTCAAAAGGTAGGTAATTCGCATAGCATCCTTGCTAACTATACTAGTGAAATGAGTAAGGAAGTGAAAGAGGCTAACGATGCCTGGTCATTGTTAGTCGGTAACATTGATAAGAATGGGAATTTCCAAGTGAAAACCAATGTTAAGGAAGTCATCGGAGAGGCTGCCAAATCTGCTGAAGGTTGGGAACAATTGCAGTTTATCGCTAAAACTGCGGAAATCAATTCAAACGCTCGTGCCACAATTGCAGAGGCTCTTGTCGAATCCGGCAAATGGAAAGACATGACTCTGGAAGAAAAGCAATTGATTGTCAAGAACCAAGCTGGTCTACAAGCTATCTTTGATAGCGAAACTCATCTTAAAACATGGAACAGTATGCCGGCCAAAGTCAAAGAACTCCTCATGAAGAACGCTGATGTCATGAACAAGGCAGAGGAAGCCTCAAAGGCTATATCTAACTACGAAGCTCTGAAACCTAAACAGAAGGAGTTGCTGGCTAATGACGAAAGTGTCCGGAGGGCTGTCGCTCGCTCGACTGATACTTTGACCACCTGGAATGCTACAACTCCATTTACAAAAGATTTGAAAGCTGATCCTACGAATGTTTTGAACAACGGGCAATTATCTATTGATAAGATTACAGCGTGGAATTTTGCATCAGCTGAGACGAAATCTCTGGATGCGGTAGATAATACGAGCGCAGCTGTTGGAAGTGCGATTTTGAGTGTTAATTCACCTAAACAAGAAGCTCCTATCAACTTATTTGCTGCTGACCAAACGGGAGGCGTGCGAAACGAGACGAGTGGTGCTATCAATGCTATTAAGCAATATAATCCAGTGGATATTCTTGCTAAGAACAGCACTTCTGCGACTGTTAGCGAGGTGAAAACGGGAGTGAATGGTATCCAGGACAAAACTGTTACTATCAACGCTCAAGATAATGCTTCTGGCGTTCTTTCAGGTATTAAGAGCTGGATTGATAGTGTGACTGGTAATTTCTTTACGAATATCTTTGCGAGCAAGCATGCCAACGGTACCAACTATCACCCTGGAGGGCTTGCTATTGTCAACGACCAAAGGAACAGCAACTACAAAGAAATGGTTACTCTTCCAAATGGCCGGAGCTTCATTCCTCAAGGTCGTGACGTCTTACTTCCTCTTCCAAGAGGTTCTAAGGTCTTGCGAGCGGATAAGACTAGACGTTTGATGCGTGAGATGGGTGTCCCTAAATATGCTTCTGGTATCGGGATCCCGAGCGATGCGAAATTCCTCCGTGAAATGGAAGAAGCGCAACGTAATATCACAATTCAGACTACTAGCGTCCAAAATGGGCAAGATACTGATAAAGTCGTGTCTGAGATGAAGATTCTGAGGTCAAGTTTAGAAAAATTGCTTACCGCTATCCTTAACAAGGACACGAACGCTTATCTGGACAGCTCAAAAGTTACGGATATTATTACCAGGAAGCAGAATGAAAACGAAAGATTGCAATTGTTGATGAAAGGAGTGATTGAATGAGCGTAGTTACTATGAATTTTAATAAAACGGATTTAAGTAATCTTATCGAAATCCATGATGTTCGTCGAAATATTGGGAACAATCGCTCCATCGCAACTTCTTACACTTCGAATATTGGAGTCAATGTTCAGCAACAAACTATCGATGCGAAGTTTATCGAAGTGGAGTTCTCCATCTGGTCGAAAGATAGGAATACCCTCAAGCACAAGCTTGCGGGTATTTTTAATGTTAGCAGCGCTAAAAAGCTTGTTTTCTCAGACGAGCCTGACAAATACTATCTAGCCATGCCGATTGAGAGTATTTCGATGCAAGAAACGAGCGGGCGACGGTCAACAGGTTCTATGAAATTTATCGTGCCGGATGGCGTGGCTCATAGCTCTACATACAAGTCGGTTACTGAGCCAATATCTGCGACGGATAGGCTTGTTTTTGAGGTGAATAACGAAGGCAATGTTGATGCGTATCCGATCGTCACTATCAAGAACAACTCAGAAAATGGTTACGTTGGCATTGTTAATGCTAGCGGTGCTCTAGAAGTTGGAGACCGTGAAGAGGCTGACATCGGAACAGTTAAGCGGTCAGAGGTGTTGATTGATTTTAGAGACGATAGAATTTCAAACGGTTTTGAAAGAGCTACTAAAAACAAGGCAGTCACTAATGACAATGGCGAGAATGTGGTTGGCACATCAGAGGTTGTGACGGTTTGGAATGAAAAACATATCAGACTGAGAAATCAAGCTACTCAAGGAAAATACGGGAACTATGCTACGTCTTTATCGTGGGACATTCCTGTAGATAGTGCTGGAGAGGTTGGCTCTCTAAACGACCATCTGATAGGTAAAATCAATTTTACAACTAATTCAATCAATCAGTATGGATTTATCAAAGTAACCATTTCAGACACTAATGGACAGTTTCTGTACGGCTTTGAATGTTTCAAACAAAAGCAGGGACAAGATTGTCAATTTAATGCGCTTAGATCAGATGGTAAAGGTAGTTACTATTTCTTGAAACGATGGAATTTCATCTGTACGTCAGATAGTAAACAAAACCCTTTTACATCATCAAATGGACGATTTGAATTAAGTCGAAATGATGATAAAGTTCATATTTACTATAACGGTTCTTATCATAGTTTCACTGTTCCTGAGATTAAGGATAGAAAATCAGCTAAAATCCATGTAATGCTTGGGAGCTACTATGATAAACCTCAGCCTGAACACATGTATCTTGATGAGTTGATGTATCGTAAGGATTTCGTTCCAACAATCGGAGATGTCCCCAATCGCTACCCAATCGGTTCTACAATCATCATCAACAATGAGGAAGACATAATCATGGTTGATGGGATTAACAAGTTTGGAGATAGGGTTCATGGTTCCTCATGGATCAAACTTCCTACTGGCAAGAGCCGACTAGAGATTTATACATCAAGTTGGGTCCAAAAGAAACCAACGGTGTCTATAAATTTTGAAGAAAGGTGGCTATGATAATGCTCTTAACAATCCATGATATGAACCTACGGCAAGTCGCATCTATCGATAATGACAAGCAGGGGACATTGAATTACTACGATGACTCATGGGTGCGTTATCTATCAACTGGTTCATCGACTTTTGACTTCACAGTCGCTAAGAAACTTTTAAGCGTAGACTCTGCCCTCACAAGAATCCACAATCACCTTAATGAAAAAGCTTTTGTTTCGTTCGAGTACGGAGGACGGACTCACCTTTTTACGATTCACAAAGTACGTGAGAATGAACATTCTATTGAGGTTAATTGCATTAACCTCAACCTTGAGCTAATCAATGAGTATGCCAATCCTTACAAGGCTAAGAAAGCAATGTCCTTTGTGGAATATTGCCAGGCAATGGACCTATTGAACTATGCTCTGCTCTCTGTTGGTGTTAATGAAATCTCAGAGAAACAACTCAAACTTGAGTGGAGCAATCAGGAAACGAAACTGGCCAGACTCCTTGACCTTGCTAAGCAATTTGGCGCAGAGCTTGATTTTGACACGAAATTGCATGCAGATAGTTCTATTAAGTCCTTTACTGTAAATGTCTATCATGAGAACGACGGTGAACATCAAGGAGTTGGGCGAGATAGGACGGATATCAGCTTGACCTATGGTAAAAATATCGGTTCTATCACTCGAGAGATTGATAAGACTAGTATTTTCAACACTATCCGGCCTACTGGGAATATGCCGACCGTAGAGGTAGAGGACAGCGGAGAACGACATCTCTCTAGTAAGAGGGTCAAGAACTCAGACGGCTCGACAACTGAGACGATTATTCGTACTGCTTCAGATGGGACGAAAAGTAAGACTATCGTCCATACCAAAATCACAAAACTAGCTGATAAGACACGTATCACAACAACCACAACCACTCGTTCTGATGGCTCTATCGAGCAGACTGTCACAACTAGTAAGAAGGGCGGACCTTCAAATACTGAGAAACGGATTATCAAACCTCCTAAGAAAAAAGAGAAAGAAACTGATCCCGAGAAAGAGGTTCTGACTCTTGAGGGGATGGGGGATTGGTCTATTAAGAACGATCGAGGAGAGGTAGAGTTTTACCAGAGAGGACAAGCTTTATATGCTCCTCTCTCAATGCAGCTCTATCCTTCGACCTTTACTTCTGTGACAGCCAAAGACCAGTGGACGAGACGAGACTTTCATTTTGATACGGATGAGCCAAATGAATTAAGACGGCTTGCTTACTTGAAGTTGAAACAGAACTGCTATCCAGCTATCACTTATGAAGTGGATGGGTTTGTGGATGCCGAAATCGGCGATACAATCCAGATTTATGATGACGGCTTTAGTCCAGCCCTTATTGTAAAAGCAAGGGTTTCAGAGCAGAAAATCAGCTTTACGAACCCTGCAAATAACAAGACCAAGTTTGCGAATTTCAAAGCCTTAGAGAATAAACTATCCTCTGGCATCCAGTCAGCCTTTGAGCGTCTTTTTGAGGACGCAAAACCCTATACTATCAAGCTAGCTACAGACAACGGTGTAGCCTTTAAAAATGGCCAAGGTCAGACGATTGTGACCCCTACTTTGATGAAAGGGAACAAGGCTATCAATGCTGGATGGCGTTGGGTTGTGGATGGTGTAATCAAGGCTACAAGCTCTAGTTACATTGTGAGAGCCTCTGACATCAACCAAAAGATGGTTTTGACAGTCTCGGCTTGGATTGATAACAAAGAGGTAGCGTCTGAGCAGTTGACTCTTATCAATGCGCTTGATGGCCTACAAGGTCAAAAGGGTGATACAGGACCGAAAGGAGACCCTGGTCCCAAAGGTGACCGAGGAGAAAAGGGAGCTTTAGATGAAAATCAGCTAAAAGAAATCAAGACAAGTATTGATTCTAAAGCTGACCAAGGGCTGACTCAGGAGCAACTGAACGCTCTCAATGAGAAAGCTGGAATTATCCAAGCTGAGCTCGAGGCTAAAGCTAGCGCTGATGTGCTTGATAACTGGATAAAGGCTTATAAGGACTTTGTCAACGCAAATGAGACCGCAAGGGCGCAAGCTGAGAAAGATTTGATTGCAGCTAGTCAGCGTGTCTCTAATATCGCTAAAGACTTGGGAGAGCTCTCTGACCGCTGGAATTTCATTGATACCTATATGAGTTCCTCAAATGAGGGGCTTGTGATTGGTAAGAACGATGGTAGCTCTAGCATGATGTTCAATCCTAATGGTCGTATTTCAATGTTTAGCGCTGGTGTCGAGGTTATGTATATTTCTCAAGGTGTTATTCATATTGAAAATGGTATTTTTTCTAAGACTATCCAAATTGGACGTTTTAGAGAAGAACAGTATCACATCAATCCAGACATGAACGTGATTAGATATGTAGGAGGTTCTTAATGGCTGAATTTTGGTCAAATAACGATAGAAGCTATTATATAAGATTGTGGGTAGATCAGGTATCCCAAAATACCGCTGAAAATAGCAGTCAAGTCAGGGTAAGGCTTGCGTTGACGAACGGCGCTCATACATTCTCAGATTATAGCTGTACTGCTTCGGTCACAGTAGACGGTCAGACCTTGAGTTGGTCAGGGATGCCGTCAATGTTGAGTCAAAATAGCTCAATTATGCTGATTGACAAGACGGTAACAATCAGACATGACAACGATGGCAAGAAATCGTTTAGCTTATCCGCAACGTTTAGCGGAGGTGGTGGATGGTCACCAGGTACGTTGACGATCAACAGGAACTCATTCACGCTCTCAACGATACCACGTTCAAGCTCTGTAAGTGTAAGCGCAGGTACTATTGGTAGTTCAGTTACTATCAATATTAACCGTCAAAGTTCAAGTTTCAAGCACACGGTACGCTATTCCTGGGCTGGTAAGAGTGGAACGATTGCAACGAATGTAGACACATCCACAACGTGGACGATTCCTCTTGACTTTGCAAACGACATCCCAAACTCTGCTAGTGGTACAGGGACTGTCTATGTAGATACCTATTCAGGATCTACTAAGACAGGTACACAGTCAGCCACATTGACGGCTAGCGTGCCAGCAAATGTAAAACCCACATTTACAGGAATTTCCCTGTCGGACATAAACGGTGCTGCTCAGAACCTTATCCCAAGCGGTAACACGTTCATTCAGGTCATCTCTAACATCAAGGTAGCTTTTAATGGCGCAGTTGGTTCCTACGGTTCATCAATAACTGGATACTACGCTGAAATCGTTGGCAAGAACCAATCTACGAGTTCAAACGGTGGCAGTCTTGGCATTATGAATTATCACGGCACCATCAAAATCAGAGCGAGCGTCTCTGATAGCCGTGGTAGATGGTCTGATACTAAAGAGGTATCTGTAACCGTGCTTGAGTATTTTGCCCCTGCTCTTAGCTTTAGCATAGCACGGACAGGGTCAACCTCTAGCACATTAACAGTCACACGAAATGCCAAAGTAGCACCTCTGACTGTCTCAGGGAGTCAGAAAAACACAATGTCGCTGACTTTCAAAGTTGCAAGACTTGGGACTACTAACTTTCAAGTGGATACAGGACCAGCAACTGGCTCCTGGACAAGTATCTCAAGTCTAGTCAATTCACAAGCCAATCTTTCTGGCACCTATCTAGCTAATCAGTCGTGGGTCGTTATTGGTACACTCGAGGATAAGTTCACTCGTACTGAGTTTATGGTCAATGTGGCCACAGAGAGTGTGGTCTTATCTTATGACAGGTCAGGAGTCGGGGTCAACAAAATCAAGGAGCGAGGAGCCTTGGATGTTAAGGGTGATATCTATGCAAATGACCAGCCTATTCAGCAGCATCAGCTGACACGTAATAACGGAATTTCTATTTTAACGAAAGAAAGTCTTGATAATATCCTTAAAAATGGTATGTATTATAGTCACAGTGCACCTGATAGACCAAGAAATCAGAATGGCTGGTTACTGGTTCAAGTCTATGATGACGCTCAATATGTTGTGCAGACTTATTGGACAGCTGAGAAAGAGACAATGTTAGTAAGGTATCGGATAGCTACTAAATGGGGAGAATGGAAAGAAGTTACCACAAGAGATGACATCCAAAAATACACTCAAGGGACACCTTGGCAAGTCCTACCTTTACAAAACAACTGGGTACATCATCAACAGTACAATAACGTCCAGTTTTCAAAAACGTTTGACGGAGTGGTTTATCTGATAGGTTCAGCCCATAAGGGTAAAACAGCTAACGAGACAGTTATTGGGACTTTACCAGTTGGGTTTAGACCAACGCAAACGTTATTCATTTCAGCTCTCAATAATAGCTATACAGTAGCTGTTTTAGGTATTTACTCAAACGGAAACATCGTTGTAAAATCAAACGTTGACGCTACTTGGCTCAACTTTGATAACGTATCATTCAAAATTTAAGGAGGAAGTATGAAATTAGAATACGGGACAAAATCCCAAGAATTTGACGCAAGCGGAACAGCATCCGCTACAAAGGTCACGTTGGTCAATTCAGACGGTGCTATCGTACCTGTCTTGCTACCAGCTGATAAAATCAGCTTGTCTAATACAGAGCTTTTTGAGTTAGCTCTTGAGTCGCTCTATGAGGATAATTTCCCAAACCGAGCTGAAAACGAGAAATTCAGTAAGGTAGATGAGCAACTCAAGGAAAATAAAAAGATAGCAGCTAAAGTCGAACAAGCGACCATTGAGAACAAGGAAAACCTTGACTCAGTATCAGCTATCACAGAGGTCTTGATTGCTCTAGCAATTTCACAAAATGGAGGTATGCCAACTCATACCTATACTAAGGTTGCTGGTTTTGTCAAGCCTCTAGTCAAGAGTACACGATACTCAAACGGTGACATCATCTCAGGTGCTTATCCATTTGATACTAATGCAAAATGGCCAAAGGGTACGCTGACCATCTTTATGTTTCAAATGAGAGCAAACGAAGGGTTCACATACAAAGAGCAGTCACTATCTGATATGCTTCAGCAAGGTGTTCTTACTGTGGTCATGCCACGTATTGAGTAAAAGGAGGTTATATGCCAATTGAAGAAGCTGAAAAAATCGCTCAAAGTCAGGTAGCTTGGGCGATTTTGTTTATCTTGCTTTTCTTTATTATCATTCGATATCTTATCAAGACTTCGGACAAGCGAGAGAAGAAGATTATGGATTTGCACGAGCAATCAAAGGCCGACTCTAACAGACGAGAAGAGCGTTTGATGACTCACCTGGAAAAGACCACTACAGAATTAACCACAATCACTCACACGGTCGGAGACATTCAAAAAGAAATGGTTCGTATGAACGACCGCATGGAAGAAATCGAAAAAGGAGAATAACACATGCAACAAATTACTGAAATCATCGTAGCTTCAGCTACTGGAATCTTGACTGTTTTGGCTGGTATCGCAGTCAAAGCTATTAAGGACTTCCTTATCAAAAAAGGTGGAGAAAAGACTATCAAAATCGTCGAAATCTTGGCTAAGAACGCAGTCAACGCAGTGGAGCAGGTCGCAGCTGAAACCGGATATAAAGGTGAGGAGAAACTGGAACAGGCTCGTGATAAAATCCGAGCTGAGCTGAGCAAATACAACATCAGCATGACTGATAAGGATTTAGACACATTCGTCGAGTCAGCAGTTAAGCAGATGAATGAAGCTTGGAAAGGGCAATAATCATGGATATTGACAAAAGTAGATTAAGAAGTGGATTGCCACAGGTCGGTGTGAGACCTTACAGACAAGTACACGCTCACTCAACAGGAAACCGTAACTCAACCGCTCAAAATGAAGCAGACTATCATTGGAGAAAGGACCCTGAACTAGGGTTCTTTTCTCATGTTGTAGGAAACGGTCGTGTGATGCAAGTCGGTCCTGTAAACAACGGTTCATGGGACGTTGGCGGCGGTTGGAACGCCGAAACATATGCAGCAGTTGAATTGATTGAAAGTCATTCGACTAAAGAAGAGTTCATGACAGACTATCGTCTTTATATCGAACTGCTACGAAATCTAGCAGATGAAGCAGGCTTGCCCAAAACTCTTGATACAGACGATTTAGCGGGTATCAAGACGCATGAATACTGTACGAATAACCAGCCTGATAACCATTCAGACCACGTTGACCCTTATCCCTATCTTGCGAAATGGGGAATTAGTCGTTCACAATTTAAGCAGGATATTGAGAATGGTCTGACCGTGGAACCTGGATGGAAGGAGAATGCAACTGGATGGTGGTATGTTCGTTCAGATGGCTCTTATCCAAAAGATAAATTCGAAAAAATCGATGACACCTGGTATTATTTTGACGGTTCTGGATACCTGCTGGAAGACAAATGGAAGAAACATTCCGACGGCAAATGGTACTATTTAGACCCTTCAGGAGCTATGGCTACTGGCTGGAAAAAGATTGATGGAAAATGGTATTACTTCTACAGTGAAGGAGCTATGAAGACTGGTTGGGTCAAGTACAAAGACCATTGGTACTATCTCGATGCCAAGGACGGCGACATGAAGTCCAAACAGTTCATTAAGTCGGCCGACGGCTCAGGTTGGTACTACCTAAAAGAAGATGGCAGCATGGCAGACAAGCCAGAGTTCACTGTAGAGCCAGAAGGCTTAATTACTACGAAATAATTTTTAAATAAAGAAAGGAAAATTTCTAAAATATTGTTTGAATTGTTTTAACCGCAGGCAAAAGCTTGCGGTTTTTTGTTTGCAATAATAAAAGCAGTGACCGAAATCACTGCTTATCAGCTGTAGCAAATTCATAAAGTTTTTCTGCCGTTAGAAGCGCCATTTTATCCATACTTGTTTTTCCTTTTCTGAGATCAGAAACAGTAGTCCATGGGACTCCAGCGCCTTGCGAAATAGCAGATGTAGACATCGAGCTGTCTAATAATTCTTGAATAACTTTTCTCATTTTATTTGTCCTTTTTATTTTTTAGATAAATATATACATTGACTACGATTATAAAAATAGCTATTGCACTAACCATTGCATTTCCTCTTTCTATTTGATAAAATAGAGGTGTAAGGGGCTTTCGCCCCAACCTCTTAGCGTTTACCTTTTTCTTTGACGGGATTTCGGTTTACGCTTTTTGTTTTGCCTTGCGACTGTTATTGCAGTCACCAGACTTGCTATAGCAGTTACCGTTTCAGGGATATTATCTATCGCCTTTTCAAGTAACCTAAGCCAATCTTCTTTGTTCAACTTCCTCACCTCCTTTCCTTATCTTGATTATATTATATCACGGTACACCGAGAAAGTCAAGCGTTTTAATGAAGTTTTTTTAAATTTTTTCAAAAAAAATAGACCTTGTCCAGAGGTCGGGGAGTTGAAGGGGACACCCTCCAAGAGTGTTGATTCAATAAGATTTTATTTTACCTTTTTCATAATAATCTCCCTAAAGAAGTCACCCAATCAGGTGGCTTTTTTGTCAGTTTCTAAGTCATATTTAGGTGTCTTCCTGAAAGTAGTACTCCTTTTAAGACAAAGAAAAAAACAGTGACATTACTCACTGATTCTTTTGTAAACTATTAGAACTAAATTGCAGCCTTCTCAACTATACGGGCAAAGGTGAGTATGAAAATGAATACGAAGATGAATACGATTTAAAAAAATGACGAAAATCAACAGAAATGATTTTAAATAAAAATAAGCGAAAACTCAACTATTGATAAGCAACAGAAAGCATTGGTAAACATTTCTCACTTATACCATAGTTCGTGACAGTTCCAGCTTTTTTTGATAAAATCATACAGTATGCCTTTGGGCGCAAAGTATGAACTGGGACTGTTTTTCCCAGCTTCGGAGGTAGAAAATGTCAGATTCACCAATCAAATACCGTTTGATTAAGAAAGAGAAACACACGGGAGCTCGTCTGGGAGAAATCATCACTCCCCACGGTACCTTCCCAACACCTATGTTTATGCCAGTTGGGACACAAGCCACTGTCAAAACTCAGTCGCCTGAAGAATTGAAGGAGATGGGGTCGGGAATTATCCTGTCAAACACTTATCATCTCTGGCTTCGCCCTGGAGATGAACTCATTGCTCGCGCAGGTGGTCTCCACAAGTTTATGAATTGGGATCAGTCCATTTTGACCGATAGTGGTGGTTTTCAGGTTTATTCTCTGGCTGATAGCCGAAATATCACAGAAGAAGGAGTAACCTTTAAAAATCATCTCAATGGTTCCAAGATGTTCCTATCACCAGAAAAAGCCATTTCTATTCAGAATAATCTAGGCTCAGACATCATGATGTCCTTTGACGAATGTCCTCAATTTTACCAACCCTATGATTATGTTAAGAAATCAATCGAACGTACCAGCCGTTGGGCTGAGCGTGGTTTGAAGGCTCATCGTCGTCCGCATGACCAAGGCTTGTTTGGAATTGTGCAGGGGGCAGGCTTTGAAGATCTTCGCCGTCAGTCAGCTCACGACCTTGTCAGCATGGACTTTCCTGGCTACTCTATCGGTGGTTTGGCAGTGGGAGAAACCCACGAAGAAATGAATGCAGTCTTGGACTTTACAACCCAACTGCTGCCTGAAAACAAACCTCGCTATCTGATGGGTGTGGGAGCGCCAGATAGCTTGATCGATGGAGTTATTCGTGGTGTGGATATGTTTGACTGTGTCTTGCCGACTCGTATCGCTCGTAACGGGACTTGTATGACCAGTCAAGGTCGTTTGGTTGTCAAAAATGCCCAATTCGCTGAAGACTTTACGCCACTGGATCCTGAGTGTGATTGCTACACATGTAAGAACTACACACGCGCCTACCTTCGTCATTTGCTCAAGGCTGATGAAACCTTCGGTATCCGCTTGACTAGCTACCACAATCTCTACTTCTTACTCAATCTGATGAAGCAGGTCCGTCAAGCCATCATGGATGACCATCTCTTGGAATTTCGTGAGTATTTTGTAGAAAAATATGGCTACAACAAGTCAGGACGCAATTTTTAAAGTGTAAAAATAGAATGCCAAAATCCTAAGTTTTCTCTTAGGATTTTTCCTATTTTTTTGATAGAATAGGGAGTATAATGGAATGGAAATTAGGTGGTGTTTTACTTCCTAATTTAATGGAGAATAGACTCGTATGCGTATTAAATGGTTTTCCTTGATTAGGATTACAGGTTTACTTTTGGTGCTTTTGTACCACTTCTTTCAAACGATCTTTCCTGGAGGTTTCTTTGGGGTAGATGTCTTTTTCACTTTTTCAGGATTTTTGATCACTTCCCTCCTTTTAGAAGAATTTGGGAAGGCACGCCAGATTGATTTGCTGAGCTTTTTTAAGAGACGGTTTTACCGCATCGTGCCACCTGTGGTGCTGATGGTTTTGGTGACCATGCCTTTTACTTTCTTGGTTCGTCAAGACTATGTTGCTGGAATTGGTGGCCAGATAGCTGGAGTTCTCGGTTTTATGACCAACTTCTACGAAATGTTAACAGGGGGAAGTTATGAATCCCAGTTCATTCCGCATCTCTTTGTTCACAACTGGAGTCTAGCTGTTGAGGTTCACTACTATATCCTTTGGGGCTTAGCGGTTTGGTTCTTATCGAAACGTTCAAAATCTAGTAGTCAATTGAGAGGGATGGTCTTTCTTCTTTCTGCTGGAGCTTTCATCATTAGCTTTTTCTCCATGTTTATTGGTAGTCTAATGGCGAGTTCCTATTCATCTGTCTACTTTTCAAGTTTGACCCATGTCTATCCCTTCTTTTTAGGAAGCATTTTGGCGACGGTTGTGGGGGTTCGTCAGACGAGCGATTTAGTCAAGCAGTTTGACCGGATGTGGGATCTTCGTCAGAATCTCCTGGTATTTGCTGCGGGGCTTTTGGTGTTAGTGCTCTTGACTTTCTTTGTCAAGTTCACCTACCTGTTTGCGTACTTATTTGGCTTCTTGCTAGCAAGTTTAGCGGCAGTGACCATGATTTTTGCTGCGCGTGTCTTGCATGAGAAAACGCCTGAGATACAAGAACCT
>ERZ773072.214-NODE-214-length-35542-cov-20.041762_pt1 | contig 35542 bp, 25 predicted proteins | sample MGYA00580617_ERZ773072 | MGnify/ENA primary metagenome ERZ773072 (study PRJEB29015, sample SAMEA2737970) | human oral metagenome | biome: human oral; feature: human-associated habitat; material: dental | place: China | collected 2122 ...
ACCGAGAAAAATGACGAAGGCGCGAGCGAAATTTTTTCCTTGGAAGAGTTTGATACCCGTCCCAAGAGCAATATTCAGAAACAGTATCTCACCGGTGCTTTCGGGGCCATCCCCACCACATACATGTCTGAGTTACGTGCTCTCTTAGAGGCGGAACAATGAGCCGTCGCACTAAGAGCACCAAAAAACGCAGCATATGTTAGTCGAACGCCCAGCCACACCTATGCCTTTCCTCCTATCCGCCCTTGGGCTGATAGAAGAGTCAAAAGCCCAAGGGTAAAAGTTTTAGCTCACCGAAACAATACGCCGGGTGGCTTCCGCTTTTATAAAGAATAGGTACAGTGGTTTTAAGACAATGAGGTGCGTATCCTCAACGTACGATAGTGAGGAGGGTAGCCACGGTGGCTACCGGTGAACATCGTCAAAGGAACAGTAGGACCATGCGAACAGGTAAACGCTCACTGCTGGCGGCTGCCGCGCTCATGCTGGCTTTGAGCGGGTGCGGCGGGATAGATAGCGGGCGGGCGGGCGCCACACAGCAGGAGGGAACCTCAGGGGATGAGCAGGCTGTGCTTGAGTACCTGAGCGGCCCCGCAGAGATTAATACGGCGCTTCAGAAGGCGGGCGCGCAGTGCATGCGTGAGGCCGGTTTCACCTCTGGCGGGTGGGAGGCGCGGCTGCGGGCGCATGAGAGTATTTCCGAAATCAGCGGCCGTTTCGAGAGTGAGGAAGACGCGAAGTTCCGCGGCTACTCCACCACCCTGTGGATCCCCGAAACTTACCCGACCCTCAGCTACCTCTCGTCGGCGCAGCGGCAGGCCATGTACGGTTCCCGCCCGCAACTGGATTCCAGGAACCTGCGCCCGCAAAAGTACGACTGGGGCAAATCGACGGCCCCCTCCGTCCCGAACCTGTTCACCCCCATTGCGGTCACCGCTGACCCGGCTGAGTACGGGTGCAAAGGTATAGCCGTCCAGAAAGTATTCGGTTCCTTAGAGAACTACGCCACCTATGAGGCACTGTACCCCGAGCTGAGGCAGCTGGGCGCGCGTTCAGCCGAGGCGGCCCGCAAAGTGCACGATGAGAACCGGGGTGCCTACCAGCAGTGCCTGGAGGACGCTGGTTTTAATAATGTGGGTGCGCCGCCGCTGGTGGCTGAGCGGGCTGAGGCGATCGCCGGGCTGTACCGGGGTGAAGGTGTTCTCACCAATACGAAAGAGCAGCCGCTGGCCGCCGCGGACTACGCGTGCGATAAGAAGCTGCACTATTTCGAGAAGCTTGACCAGGCGGTGCTATCAGCTAACCGTGAGTGGGTGCAGCAGAATGCGGGGCGTATCCAGCAGGTGAAGCGGATACGGGATGAGGCCACCGCTCGCGCTAAAACCATGTAAAACCGTTCCGGGGCTGTGCACCGGGTATGGCCGGGCGTGTGGCGTTGCGGAGGCGTCGGCGTGGGTTAGAATGGGTGATGCTCGGGTGGCAGACGGGCAATACAGCACAAGACCGTGTACGCCGTGTATCCCAGCCGTGTGGCTGCAGGCCCCGCCCACCTGCGGAGGCGACGGGCAGCAGCATATTGGGCACGGCGTGCGGTGACGGAAAGAACCTACCAGGGAGAAGAATGTCCACACCCACCAATGAGGCGCGCCCCGATACCACGAACGTACCCGTCCCTTGGGCGGGTAAACGCCGCTATTTCGACCTGCTGCTGGGCGCATCCTGCGTGATTCTGATTATTTCGAATATTGCGGCCACGAAGAGTATTGAGTTCGGGCCGCTGCCGTTCGAGTTCCCGCCGTTCACGAACGGCAACTTCATTCCCAGTGACGGCGGTTTCTTCCTGTACCCGCTGGCCTATGTGCTCGGTGATGTGCTCTCTGAGGTGTACGGGTTTAAGCGCGCTCGCCGGGCTATTATCGCCTCGTTTGTGGCGGCGGCGTTCGCTGCCGGGTGCTTCCTGCTGACCGTCGCCCTGCCGCCCGCCAGCTACTATGCGAATCAAGAGGCGTTCGCCATTATTCTCGGCCCCGTATGGCAGATTTTTGCCGGGTCGCTACTGGGGTATTTGACGGGTCAGCTTCTGAACGCGTGGGTGATGGTCGCCATGAAGAAGGCCACCTCCGGGCGGTTCATGTGGGCGCGTATGATCGCCTCAACCCTTGTGGGTGAGTTGGCGGACACCATTATTTTCTGTGCGATTGCCTCACCTATTCTGGGGATTACCACCCTGGATCAGTTCATTAGCTACACCCTGGTCGGGTACGTGTATAAGTGCCTGGTTGAGATTGTGCTCATGCCTATCAGCTACCCGGTGATTGGCTGGTTCAAACGCCACGAAGTCGAGTACAAGAGCTAAAACGTCATGCGGGGCGCCTAACATATGGCGGGGTGGAGGATTGCGTGTTCTCCACCCCGGCTGCTTTTAAAATTCTGTACCGCCAAAGAGACCCTCTGCTGCGGGGCGGCCGCGCCAGGCAGCAGGCCGAAGCCCCCACCCCATGTTTCACATATTGAGATTTTAGGGGTTGGATGCGTGAAAACCCCACCCAAAACCCGGTAAACCCGCCTGTGCCCCTGCCAGCGGGTTTGCGCCTGCCCCCGCAGAGAGTAATAGTTATTCAGTACCCTGCGCACACTCAATGCGTGAGGTGCCGCACCAAGAACCCACCGAAAGAAACCTATGAGCACCGCAGAACAGGGCCCCGTGAAGCCTGCTGATAACCCCGCAACCGGCGACGGCGAACTGAAACGTTCCCTCTCGCACGGTCAGATGACCATGATCGCGATGGGCCTCGCCCTGGGAACCGGCCTTTTTCTGGGCTCTGGTTCCGCCATCAAAATTGCGGGACCCGGTGCTATTATCGCCTACGCTGTTGGCTCTATGATCGCCGCTATTATCGCTGCGTGCGCGGGCGAAATGGCGGTTCGCCACCCCGTTCCCGGCGGGTTCGGCACCATCGCCACCAGATACCTCAGCCCCTACGCCGGGTATATTGGCCGCTGGGCGTACTGGGCAACCACCGTGCCTCTGACCGGCGCCGAACTCGTGGCGGTCGGCAAATATTTCTCGTACTGGTTCCCCGATATCCCGCTGTGGGTGACGGTGGCGGCCTCCGGTATCCTGATTCTCATCCTGAACCTGGTGAGCGTTAAATCCTTCGGCGCCCTCGAATTTTTCCTCTCCTCCATTAAAGTAATTGCGGTCATCGTCTTTATTGTGCTGGGGCTGCTTCTTGTGTTCGTTGGCCTGCCCGGGCACGCTGCGGCGGGCACCGCAAACCTCGTGAACGACGGCGGGCTGCTCCCCAACGGTCCCGGCGCCGTATGGGTTTCGATGGCAATTGTGATGTTCTCCTTCGGCGGCGTTGAAATGCTTTCCATCTCCGCCGCAGAAGCGAAGAACCCGGCGCGTTCGGTGCGCACCAGTGTTAAAGCCATGATCTGGCGGCTCTCCAGCTTCTACGTGCTCTCAATGCTGATCATTCTGTGCCTGATGCCCTGGCAGCAGGCGGCGCAGACCGGCAAAGACATCGGCCAGTCACCCTTCGTGATGGTGTTCTCCGAACTGGGTATTCCCTATGCGGCAGACATTACCAACTTCGTGATTCTGATCGCCGCGCTTTCGGGCGCGAACGCTTCACTGTACGCGGCAACCCGCCTGCTCCACGCGCTTGCGGGCGATAAAATGGCGCCTCAGTTCGCGGGCACCACGAACCATAACGGTGTGCCCGTCACCGCGCTTATGCTTTCCTTCCTGGGCGTGGTGGTCGCATCTGTTATGGCGGTGGCAGAAATCAGTAATATTTTCGAGCTGCTAATGGCCCTGGTCACCCTGTGCATTCTGGTGGTATGGATCATGATTCTGCTGACCTACCAGGCGTACAAGAAGCACCAGGGGAACTCCTCCGGGTTCACCGTCTGGGGTGGGCGCATTACGGCGGGTGTGGGGCTTGCCGGGGTGCTTGCAACCTTGGTTGCCCTGTTCATGCTTCCCGATTCGAGCGCCGTAGTATCCGTGCAGGTGGGTGTGGTGTTCTTCGCCATTATCTCCATTTTCTACGTGGTGCTGGCGAAAAAACGCGGCGGTTTCCCGCGGGCTGACTTGGAGGCATTTACCGAACCGCAGAAAGAAGACGCGTAGCCTGTTGAGCTATAACCGCGGGCAGAGGGTATTTCATCCTCCGCTTGCGGTTATAGTGACGGTGACGGGTGTACTACCCTAGAAACACAAACACGCTCATCATAGTTCCCCAGCATCTTGTGGAAGGCTAACCCCATGACTGGCTCCGACCCTCAACACTTTGCATCACCCAGAACCGGTGCCGAGCACCCGCACAAGCGCCCAGACCGTGCCGAACTCAAGCGTTCCCTCTCACACGGGCAGATGACCATGATCGTCATGGGATCGGCGCTTGGCACCGGCCTGTTCCTGGGGTCCGGGCGGGCAATCGCCATGGCCGGGCCAGCCGTTATTCTCGCGTATGCTATCGGTTCGGCGCTGGCTTCCGTCATAGGTGCGGCCACCGGCGAGATGGCGGTGCGTTACCCGGTGCGAGGCGGTTTCGGCGCCATCGCCACCAGGTACCTTGGCCCGTACGCCGGTTTTCTGACGCGGGTGGCCTACTGGACGGCGACCGTGGTCATTACCGGCGTGGAGCTGGTGTCTGTGGCCACCTACCTGAATTACTGGTGGCCGCAGCTGCCCCTGTGGGCGGGTATCGCGGTATTCGGTGTCGCAATTATTATTCTGAACATTACGAGCGTGAAATCCTTTGGTACGCTCGAATTTTTCCTCTCGTCCATCAAGGTTATTTCGGTGATCGCCTTTATTCTGGTGGGCCTGTGCCTGGTGTTCTTCGGGCTTCCCGGGCATGCGGCGGCTGGCACCGCCAACCTTTTCAACGACGGCGGGTTCATGCCTCACGGGTTCGGTTCGGTCTGGCTTTCACTGGCGGTCGTGATGTTCTCCTTCGGCGGTATTGAGATGATCTCTATCTCCGCCGCAGAAGCCAAGGATCCCGCCCGGTCGGTGCGTTCCAGTGCGAAGGCTATGATGATTCGCCTGGCAACGTTCTATGTGCTGGCGCTGTTTATTGTGGTGTCGATTATTCCGTGGCGTTCGGCGGGCGAGCTGGGGGAGAAGGTCGATACCTCCCCGTTCGTTCTGGTTTTCGACCAGTTGGGCATTACGGGCGCGGCGCATTTCGTGAACTTTGTGGTGCTCATTGCGGCGCTGTCCTCGGCAAACGCTAACCTGTATGCCGGTGCCCGCCTGATGCACTCGCTGGCAACCGACCGTATGGCGCCTCGCGCGTTGGCTGCGGTGAACGCCTCCGGGGTGCCTTCGCGTGCCGTATGGGTTTCCACCAGCGGCGTTGTTATCGCTATTCTGCTGGCGCTGTTCAGCCCGCAAGAGGCGTTCCTTTCCATGATCTTCCTGATTATGGTGTGTGCGCTCACCGTGTGGGTGCTGATTCTGCTCGCGTACATTGTGTACCGGCGGGTTGAGGGTCAAAGCTCGGCGTTCCGCCTGTGGGGCGGGCGCGTTACGGCGGGCGCGGGCATCATGGTGCTTTTCACCGTGTGGGTTGCCCTGTTCATGGTGCGCGGCTCGCTTGTCCCCGCGATTGTGGGTGTGGGGTACTTCCTGGTTCTGACGATTGTGTACTTCGCGCGGGTCAAGCACACGCTCACCGTGGATGAGGACGCGTTTACTCAGGCGCAGCAGGCTTCCGCCGAGCACACTGCGGCCCTTGATGAGGAAGCTGAGGCCCTTAAAACCTCCGCTGAGGCTGGGCACTAGAGCACAGGAAACCAGGCGCCCGAACAACGGGCAGTCTACCCGTCCCCGGCACGGTTGCGGTTATTGTATGCACCTTCCCGCGCCGCTGCATCACCGGAACTGTGCCCCATGCGCGTACCTTGGCGCAGGAGCGTGCGGGGGTTGGCGACCCGTGGTAATTATTTTCAGAATTTTATGTAATATTCCCGCGAAAATGAGGTTTTACCGAGGCCGCAGAGATATAGTATTTAGTGAACCGTATGATCTTGTATGCGTTCAAATGTCTGTGTGTTGTCTGCTCCCCGAAGGCATTGAAGCCTTCGGGGAGCAGTATTTTAGTAAATATAAAACCTTGACTATAAGCTTTAGTAATTTTATATGCGGTATGCCGTGTATTTACACTGTATATGATTATGGTTAGAACACAATTAGTGTGCGTGCCTCTTCTGTACACCACCTGCGGGATTAAGGCGCCGCTGAACCTTTAGCGCTTTCCCACACCCGGGCTGTACAGTTGAACTATGAGCGAAGAAAACACGAACAAAACAACCACAGGCCGCACCGACCGTGAAATCACCGTATACGTGCCCCCACGCTGGGGAGATATGGACGCCTACGGCCACGTAAATAACGTGGCCATCCTGTCCATTATGGAAGAGGCACGTATCGCCCTATTCGGCCCGCCACCATCGTCCGGGCAGAAACCGAAAAACCTGCCCGCACCGCCTATCCCGCTGTTTGAGACCATGGCCGACGGGGTGCAGGCGCTCATCGCTGAGCACGGTATCCGCTACGTGGCGCCGCTGCCGTATACCGGTGAGAACATACCGGTGCGGGTGCGCATTGAGAAGATTACAGCCGCCTCGGTGCGGGTGGGATATAAGATCCTTAACCCCGTCAACGGCACCGACTGTGTGCGTGCTTTTACGGTGCTGGCATTCTGGGACTCAACCGCCGAGCAGCTGGCACGGCTAAACCCGTCTCAGCGCGCCATGCTGGAGGGTCACAAAATGCTCGGTCACGGGTCGGCCACAGCCATTACCCAATAAACGCCTCACAGGCGGCCAGTAACATGCGGTGGCGTGGCTCCCCCTGGAGGGAGACGGAGATGTTTGTACTGAATATAACAAGGCGCACTCCTTGGGGAGCCACGAAGTTTACTAGTATAAAAACTAAGCTGTAACGGATGTACCTGGTGGTGTACCAAATGCTGCTGGTGTGTATTTAGGCGGTGGCTTCTGCTTAGTTTATCGGTTTTTCTTGAGCTGCGCCGAACCTGTCTCATACAATAAATACATAAATTCGAGTTAGCAGGTGGTATTTCTTTAGATACATACAATAAAAGAGCTAAGCCGATGGGTGATTTATTAAAAGTTTTACAGCAATGGTATCAATCAAAATGCGATGGAACCTGGGAGCACATGTACGGGGTTGAAATTGATACCTTAGATAACCCGGGGTGGACGGTCTCTCTTACGGGAGAGACTGATAAGAAAAGCATAAATATTTTCGTTGACCGTTCCGAGGACAACTGGCTGTCAGTAAAATCCTGTAACGATAACTTTGTTGCTTACGGCGGCATCAATAACCTAGAGGAAATACTGGCGCACGCGGTGGAATGGATTAATAGTTAATAGTGGCCCCGAAATAGCGAAGACATAACTCATGAATAAAGGATTCTACACTAGCCATGTTTAAAAATATTTTACAAAAACCAGTGCATGGAGTTATTGTCTCAGGGTATACGGAAAACACCGGTGGAAAGCAGTTTTATCAGCCCATGTACCGGTGGCTCTTTTTCGAGCTGGAGGACGGCTTCGCGGTGTTTTCCTCCAATGATGGAGATATAGAAGTAGAACTGGCCGATGAGATTACGTGTCTTTTTGACATTGAAGAGGACGATATTTTTACGCTAATGCATATTACCAATGAGGATTTAGGAGTCATTCACAGTGTGGAATGTCAAAGAGACGCGCTGGGTAATCTTATTGAAGTGACGATCTGCACGCACAAGAAAAATATAACTTTGAATTCATTAACCCTAGAAGGGTTTGAGATTAGTATTGCGTAAAACTACTAGCGTAATAAGCGCAGGCGGCAGGGCACAGCCTATAGATGTCTTACGCCCCTGGCATTGAACCGAAACGAAAACATGAAAAAACTAGCTCAATACGTCAAAACTCCCCTTCTTCTCATCACCCTGATCGATGGATTCGCGGACGCATCCTTCGGGCTGATCCTCATCGTTTATATCTCGCGCATTGCCGAGCCCTGGTGGCTCACCGCCATGGCCGTCGGCGGGTTCTTCACCGGCATACTCTTCGGTCCTTTCACGGGCTGGGTTGCCGATCGTTTTTCGGGTCGAACCTGCTGGTCTGGCTCCCTGGCCGTCTCCGCTCTCTGCGTGGCGGTCATCGCGTTTTTTCCGCATCCGGTCACCATCATTGCCATGAGCGTGCTCAATGGAGCCGCCGGAAATCTCACTAACGCCGCCGAATTCAAACTACTGCCGAAGGCGCCAGGTATGACCCCGTCGAGCGCATCCGCCGCTATTGTGGGAATCGGCTCGTTCTGCTCGATCGTAGCCCCGCCTGTGGGTGCCTTCTTCGCCACCTGGAACATGACCGCCACTATAGTAGGTTCTTCGGCGCTCTTGCTGGCTGCGGCAGTCATCGCCTGGTTTAACGTGCCAGCACGGTGCGATCATGAGCTGTCCGATGCGATTAAACGCGATAGTTTTAAAGATATTTTCCTAGGATTCTCGGCTATTTCAAGCGCCCGCGCCCTCGTGATTTTCTTACCCGTGATGGCGGTCGTGGTCGCTTCCACCACGATGGAAGGCATCGCCGGGGTGTTCTACCTGCAATCCATCACGAACACCGCATTCGAGTATTCGCTCGTGTTGGCGATGTGGGCTGTCGGCGCGCTCATCGCCAGCGTTTTCTATGGGCGCGGATGGTACAAGCCGCAGCTGGTGAACGCGATTCTGTGGGGCGGATTCTTTATCGGCGCCGCGATTCTGCTGGAAGGGCTGGTGGCGAATCCTTGGATTGTGGGAGCTGGGTTCCTGGTAGGCGGGTTCTTCAACTCGATCCACAATATGGGTATTCGTGACATGGTGTATATACAGGTGCCCGAGCATCGCCAGGGGCAGTCTTGGGCTCTTATCGGCTCGCTGTTCAGCTCAATGGTGCTTGTGGGTGACCTACTCGGTACGCCGGGAATACTGGGGGATGCGCGCACTATTGTCATGATCGGCGGCGCGACGGCAACCGGTGCGGCGGTGGCGAACCTGCTGCTGTATGCGCTGGTGCGCAGCCGCTGCGGGGTAAGAGTCCCCGGCAGGGAGAGGTAAAATTAAACCCGGCTTAATACACCCCGATAAATCAAGGAGAAAACCCCGTGAAAGCTTACCCGGTTCTCGCCGTTGGTGCGGCGCTCGCTCTGGCGCTAACAGCCTGCTCGTCAGGAGATCAGAAAGCGCAGGAAAGCCCCAGCTCATCAGCCGCCTCAAGCAGCGCCAGCGCCAGCGCCTCCGCGAGTGCTTCTGTGGCGAGCGCATCCCCGCGGGTGAGTACCGCCGCGCAGGAGCCCACGGTTGGTACCGCCCCCGCCACGGTATCTGACGAACCCACCTGGGGCACTATCACCACCAGCTCGGCCGCCGCAGGGGCACCCACAGCCGCAGCGGCTGGCGAAAGCGCCAGCGCCGCCACAGGCTCCGGGCAGGGCGGTGCCAACAATAACCCCAAGAACCCCCAGGCTCCCGCCGAGAAAATAGCCCGTGCAGGCGAGAGCTGCGGCAATATTCAGGCGCAGAATGGCAGTGCGGTCGTTACCGTACAGAACGGTGCGGTAGTGTGTGACCGTGCGCTGACGGTGATGCAGGAGTACGTGAATACCTCGGCGGCTTCGCGCGCCAGCCAGGCCATTCAGGACGCCCAGTGTTCGTGGAATGAGCAGTCCAGCTCTGCCGAATGCACGGCGGCTAATGGGGGCGTGAAGTTTACTGCACAGCTGAGCAACCCAGCCTCCCAGCAGCAGGGCGGCGGTACTGCCCCTGCGCAGCCTGGCGCATCCCCGAGCACCGCGGCGGCTTCTGAGTCGGCTGCTGGTGCCGCAGCCCAGTAGCCGCAGCTATTTACTGCTGGTTCCTTCTTAAGGCGCTTTAGCGGCAGGCAACGGCCCGAAACCGTTATCTGCCGCTAAAGCGCCTTTGTGTTGGCTGCGACATGTCCCCCCCTTTTCTGCCGGTGAGGGGCGCGGACTATGAGTTCACGTCTTCCAGTTCGGAGAGTTTGGGCAGGGTGCGCAGGCCCGGCTGTACGAGCATAAGCACCAGCGAAAGCATCATGAATACGGCGAAGAACAGTAGGGTGGTGCCAGCACCCCAGGCACCGAAAAGCACCCCAGCGGCGAGTGTCGCTGCGGGCATTAGCGCCATGACGGGCACGCCCAGCGCCGAGTGCACCCTGCCTATTGCGGCCTCGTCGGTGGTGGCGTTCACGTAGGCCATAATGCTGGCGTTAAACGCCGGTAGCGGCACCCCGGCGAGCGCGAACACAACGGCTGTCGCCCAGAATGTGGGGTGTATGAATACTGCGGCGAGCTGCCCTGCCGCGATCGTACCCACGGCGCATATCCCCAGGGTGCTCAGCGCCAGCCGGTCGGTGAGAAAACCTACCAGGGTGGAGCCGGTAAGTACTCCCGCCCCGAAGGCGCCCATGAGTACCCCCACCCACAGTGCTGAGAAGCCAGCCGACTGGTAGTAGTAGATGAGGGTGAGCGGAATACCGGTGGTCGCAAAATTTGCTATTCCGGTCACGGCGGCTATTGCCAGTAGGGTTTTGTCGGCGAGTACTCGCCGCCACCCGTCTTTGAAGTCCGCGAGTATCCCGGAGGTCGTCTCAGGTGCCGCGCTGTCGGTGGCCGATACGGTGCTGCCGCCGGGCGCGGGGTCGTCGCTGTTGTTTTTCGTCTTCCGGTACTGGTCGATGCTTCTGCGGCTGGGAACCACGGCGAGGGCCACCAGGTTGAGCAGCCCCTGCGCCGCAAGCAGCAGGTGAAGTGATATCCCCGCGATAAATCCTGCGATTGGTGCCCCGAATAGGCTGGCGGCTGATTCGCGTGCTTGCCCTATGGCTGAGGCGCGCCCAAGATCCGTGACGGGAACGGTCGCGGCAATGATTTTCTGCTCGCTGGGGTAATCCAGCTGGGATGCGGCGGTCAGCAGCACCAGAATAAGTGTTAGCACCACAATAGAGTGGGACCCGCTCATGCTGAGGGCAAGCACGCCCACCCAACCCAGTGTTTGGGTGGCGCATGAGAGGATGAGTGCCCGCCGCGGGGTCATACGGTCTACGATGGTGCCGGAAATAATACCGGCGGTGATTGCGGTGAAGCTGCAGCAGAAAAGCACCAGGGAGGCGAGCTCGGGGGAGCCGTTCATCGCTATCACCATGAAGGTGATGGTGATGAGAGACATTGCGTCTGAGAGCTGGTTGAGGGCGAGGGCCGCAGCGGTGCGCTGAAATGCTGTGTTGGCCCGTAACGGGTTTTTGGGCGCGCTGGCGGGGGTATTGGGGGTCATGTGTTTGTTCCTTGAAAACATCGAGTGCTTATACCTGTGGGGTGTTGACGGCATACGTGTAGAACCCGCGTCGTCAGTGTTCGCGGGTGTGCGTGTGCCGTGGGTATTAGCGGTCGTTTTCGTAGCAGCGGCGCTGAATAATCATGATCCCATCCAATTCGAGAGTGACTGGAGTCACTTATAGTATAGGGGGTGTGCGGCACCCCGCGCCACATAGGGCCAAGAATGAGGCGATGCGCGGCTTGCCCCTAGCGAGGGTCCGATGCCTGGCCGGGGCCGTCATCCGTTTGTTCGGGGCTGGCATCTTCTTGTTCAGGGTCGTCGTGTTCGGTGAGCAGCGCATCCAGCCGAGCGAAGGTGGAACGCCAGCTGGTGCGTACCTCCTCGTGAACATTCGGGGGCATGGGGCCGATCTCCACGGTGATGCGCGTGCCCTCACCCACACCCTCGGGAGTAATCACCGTCTCGGGGTGAAAACGGAACCGGGAATACACCAGAATGTCGCTGGGCTCACCCAGGTGGTTCGGCAGCTGCTCGGCGTACTCCAGCTCGTGATACGGCTCAATAGCCAGGAACCGACTCTGCAGCACGCAGGTGGCCCCCGGGTCGAAATCGTTCACCATCCGCACCCGCTGAATACCGCCCACTACGGACTCCACAACAAGGTCGTCTGTTTGGGCACGCCACCCCGCCGGACCGTACCAGCGGTGTAGCTGTGAGGGGTCAAGGTAGGCGGTAAACACCCGTTTGGGGTCCGCCGCGATCTCGTGGTCAAACACGAGCAGCTCTTCATCAGGTACCTTCGCAACACTCACAGTAGGCCTTTCGTAGCTATGGTTTCTTCCCAGAGTAATAGTTACCGAGGAATTCGTCACGGTACTCAAAGTAGGTGCCGTCGGCGATCGCGGCGCGTGCATCATCGACCATGCGCACAATAAACCGCTCATTATGAATGGAAGCGAGGGTTGCCGCCAGCCGCTCATCCGCTTTGAACAGGTGCCGCAGATAGGCGCGTGTATAGTGTGTGCACGTGTAGCAGTCGCACCCCTCATAGATGGGCGAGAAATCTGCCTTGAACCGGGCATTCGTCACGTTAAAACGCCCGGTGGGGGAGTAGAGCGCCGCGTTACGCGCCACGCGGGTGGGCGAGACACAGTCGAAGGTGTCCACACCGTTTTCCAGCCCCACAAAAATATCGTCCGGTTCCGAAATACCCAGCAGGTGGCGGGGCTTAGCCTCCGGGAGTTCTTCGGCGCACCAGCGCACAATGGTACCCAGGTTCTCCTTTTCGAGGGCACCCCCGATACCGAACCCATCGAAAGGCATGGCACCTAAATCGCGGCAGGCTTTGCGGCGTAAATCCTCATACTGCGCACCCTGAATCACCCCAAAAAGTGCCTGGTAGGGTTTGCCCGTGCGCTCATCCGTGAGCCGTTCATGCTCCGCAATGCAGCGCAGCGCCCACAGACGGGTGCGTTCCAGCGCCTCTTCCTGGTATCCGCGGGAATTGTACAGAGTGGTCAGCTCGTCGAAGGCAAACATGATATCTGCCCCGATCTGATGCTGCACCTGCATTGAAACTTCGGGAGTGAAACGGTGAATCGACCCGTTGATATGGGACTTAAAATTCACGCCGTCATCATCAATATGTGCCAGGCGCTCTTTGCCGTGAGCCACATCGTCGTCACCAATCGGGCGCCCATCGGCACCCTTCGCATCGGCAACGGTTCCCATGTCAATCACCTTTTTGAACCCCGACCCCAGGCTCATCACCTGGAACCCGCCGGAGTCGGTGAAGGTTGGCCCGTCCCAGTTCATAAACCGCCCCAGCCCGCCGGCAGCATCCAGAATCTCGGGGCCGGGCTGCAGATACAGGTGGTAGGCGTTCGCCAAAAGCGCCTGCGCCCCAAGCTCCTTCATCGCTTCGGGAAGCACCGCTTTGACGGTCGCCTTCGTACCCACGGGCGTAAAGGCGGGAGTCTCAATATCGCCGTGCGGGGTGCGAATCACACCCGTGCGCCCCAAAAACTGCCCGCCATTAGCCTCAACACGCTCGGCAGAGGGGGATGCGGTCTCGGCAAGACGGCTGGTGACGGTGAACCCGAAACCGGGGTTGGGAAACTCGCTATTGCTGCTGCTCATGTGTGCCTTTCCACCGTGGGAGGGGTGCTCGCCGCCGGGCACTGGCGCGCGGAAATACCGCGCGAAGAACCCGCACAGAGAATAAAAACGAAAAGTTTGGTGACAATAACGCGCCCGCCCTGGGGGCGCACCGTCTAGGATACGCGCGTCAGCAGGGCTGATGCCTCCAGCACCATCCACGCCTGCAGCTGCCCGGAGAGCTCCACGGGGGTGCCCGCCGGCAGTACCGTGTGCGCCTGCTCCGTGAACTTGGGGGAGAACACCGCCACCGCGTCGCCACGAATTTCGCTGGTGTTCACACCTGGTTCGCTCAGCGGCAGCTCGGGGTCGAACTCGCGGCGCCCCTCCCACACTGCGCGGGCGCTGCCGTGCACCAGTGAGGCCGCCAGCAGGCGTGCATCCTTGCTCAGCAGCTCGCACTGTGCCGCCTGTGCCAAGTACCGCACCAGGATGCCGGTAAACAACGCACCGTCGCCGTCCCCGCCGGATGCGAGTACACGCCCGCGCTGGCCGTCGCTGAACACGAACTCCTCGCTCAGGTGGGTCACAATACCCACAATCAGCTGCTCGGCACGGCGCACCAGGGAGTGCGCCTGCTCGGGGCTGCGTTCTGCGACCGCCAGCAGCGCGGCCAGAGCCGTCCCCTGGTTGTACGTGTAAATATTCTGCTCGTAATCCAAGTCGATGTCGCGGGCACCGACCACATCACGGACCTTGCCGGTGCGCACGTTCACCCCGTCGATGTAGAGCGAACGCTCCGCATCCCACAGGGTGTTATTGAGCCAGGTCACCAGGGCGGAGGCGTCGGCAACGTCACCGGCGCGGGCGAACGCCAGGGCGGTGGGGGCCGTCGCCGGGGTGTTAATGAAATCCCGTTTCTGCTTTGACCAGCTCACCCCACCGTAGGGTGACATGCCGGAACGCAGCTGCGGGAACAGAACGTTCCCGGCGTCCTGCGCACCGGTGTCGCCTTCGCCGCCGTTCATGGCACGGGACAGCTCATTCATGCGACCGGCGGCCAACGCCAGCCACGCCATATCGTCGTAGAAGCCGTTCACGAATGTGCCCAGGTTTCGGGCGTTAATGCCGCGCACCAGCGCGCGGGCGCGCGAAAGCCATTCTGAGGCACCCAGCCGGTTACCGGCGTGCAGCTCGCGTTCCCCGGCGTCTACCACGCACTCCAAAAAATGCGCCTGCCACCAGTAGTGCCAGTCTTTAAGCCGTTTGCTGAGGGGCCGGGTTTCGGGCACCTGCACGGAACCAAGAAGCGTTCCGGGCACGCCCAAGGGACGGTGCGCAAATTGGTGAAGCACCGAATCCGCGGCTAACCGGGCACGATCAGCCGCACGCTGGGCGTAGTCGGCTGCGGTGTGGGTGGGCGCCTGCGATGTGTGAGTGGATTCCATAAATGCCTTTCCCGGGGGCCGAGACAGTTTTACTCATCTATACTTTACCCTTATTTACCTTTGACATTATCCCATCTTGTGGGAAATGTTCGCCTTCACGTGCAGGCTTATGGCCTCAGGGCTGAATTTATGGTGGATTATGACGGTAGAAGAGCCAGCTTCCGCATACTGCGTAACCGCACCCGCTCGCCCGTGACGGGGTGCTCAAACTCCAGCCGATGCGCCACTAGCTGAAGCGGCAGCTCCGGGGCATCGGCTGGCGGCAGCACCTTCGGGTAGAGCACATCCCCTGCAATGGGCGCCCCCAGCAGGTGCAGGTGGGCGCGCAGCTGGTGGGTTTTACCGGTGTGCGGGCGTAACCGGTACAGTGCCAGCTGCCCACCGGTGACGGGGCAGCCCGGTGCCGGGGGCGCGATTGCGCCGGTGTGCTGAGGTGTATCGGCTGTATGGTGCGGGCCGGGCGCATCGAAAACTGTGAGGATGCGCACCCCGGTGGTGGCGTTGGGGCTCAATAGTTCCCGTTTACACGATGGCTGATCCCACTGCCGCACCTGCAGCTCACCCCGTATTTTCTCAATGCGGGTGCGCACCGTCAGCTCACCCGATAATGCTGCGGCACGCGCCTGAGGATCGGGTATGGGGCGGGCCACCGCCAGATATTCTTTGAAGACCTCGCGGCGGGCAAACATGGTCTGAAATAATCCCCGCGCCGGAACCGTTTTGGCGAAGAGCAGCACCCCCGCCGTCGCCCGGTCCAGCCGGTGAACCGGCACCAGCAGCGGGTTTCCCTCGCGTACCCGCAGCTTGGTGAGGGCCGTCTGGGCCACAAACGCCCCGCGCGGGGTGGTGGGCAGAAAATGCGGTTTATCGACCGCCAGCACATGTTCATCCTCGTAGAGTACCGGCAGGTCATCGGGGAGCTGAGGCTCCTCGGGCAGTTCCCGATAGTACCAGATGGTGAGCCCGGGAACGTACGGTGAATCGCCGGTGAGGATACGCCCGTTATCGGTGCGGATCTCCCCGCGCTCAAGACGGTCCGTAATAATTCGTGGGTTATGTGGGTAGAACCGGGCCACTAAAAAATCTGCGACAGTTCTCACCGGCTGATTGGGGTGCGCTGACCCCGCGATGTCAAGCGCGGCCCCCGGGTCATTGGGGAGGGTAAACGCTACCGGGTCAATACCCGCCCGCTGGGGCAGCGGCGGGGTTTTAGTGTCTCGTGTGACTCGTCTGGGCATACGCCGATTCTACCGGCGGCCCCCGTTGGCGTAATATTTCCCCCAAAATATCCACTTTATCTGTCTAATTAAAGCTGAAGTTTATGCAGTATAGATTTTTTCTATAGTTTTTGAGGCGTTAAATATGGCCGTTCGATGCCCGTTTGGGCGTCATATTTTCTGAAAACCCACAGCCGTTCAGGGTGAAGCGGTAGGATTGAAAAAAGAGGGTTCGAGCAATCGAACATATAAGGGGCAATTATGGAACACTATATACGCAACGAAGCTGAAATGAGTCAAGACGCACCCAACCACACTAAAAATAAGACAAGGAAGCTTCCTGTGCCGCACCGTACGCGGCTGACCCCCGCCGCCCGCGAAGAGCAGATTATTAATGTTGCCGCCGCACATTTTGCCCGGCGCGGAGTGGTAGGCGCCTCCATGCTCGACATCGCCAAGGAAGCCGGGATTACCCGTGCCCTGCTGTACCATTACTTCCCCGGCAAGGAGTCCCTGGCTGCTGCTGTGACTCGCCGTGAAGCCCGGGCGGTTCTGGAAACCCTCAGTGAGCATCACGAAGACCCGCAGGAGGCGCTGCACACAGCGTTACACGTCTACTTTGACCGTGTGGCCGGGCGCGGCACCGAAGCCACCAGCGACGTTCCCGACACCCCGGATGAATACCTCAAATGGATGCTGCACCGCACCGGCACGCCCGTGAACGACCGCACCCGAATGATACTTGGCGGCTGGATGCACCTCGTCGATTACTTCGCCCGGCACGTGGTGCAAGGGAAAGCACGCGGGCGTATCTCGGCGGGGGCACGGGCAATGCGCACCGAAGAAGCTATCGAACTGTGCATGGGCGCCGCCGATAACCTCACCGGAGGTGGCTACTAGAGCCTCTCTACGAGACCCCACATCCGGGAGCTGTCGAAAATATTTCGGTTCCCTCGATGCGGGTTTTCTGCGTTTAAAGCACCCACATATCTGGGTACCCCAGATGCTTAAGCACCCCAGTATTTTAGAGGGAGCGGCGCATCCGCAGACCGCGCGGGGTTGTGTAAAAGCCCTGCGCAAGCAGCGCGCGCCGTAACGCCACCACCGGATGCTCGAGCAGCGGGTTAGAATCGGTCTTCGACGCTCCCCGATGAGTCGGCGGTTCCGGGGTCGCCAGAATATCACAATCGTTGAGTTTTTCCACCACGATTTTCTCAGCAATACCCGCTTGCACGATGCGCGCCAGCAGCGGGGCTGCCGCCTCAAGTTTGAGCGGGTCGGCCGTAAAAGACAGCAGGGTTTTGCCGCCGCGTTCCAGATAGAGGACCGCTTCACCATCGAGCAGGATGAGGCAGGCACCCGCCTTACGCCCCGGACGATGCCGCACGGACCGAGCGGTCTCTGTGCCTTCGTGCGCAGCCTCTTCCGTACCGCCGGGTGCAGAAGAGGCCGGGAGCAAACTGGGGACGGAAGGCCACGTGAGCGCCGCACCATAGGGATTCGCCGGATCTGTAGCCGCCAACAGAACACCCTCAAATACACCGAATACTTCCTCGTTTTTTATTCGTTTTGCCCCGGTATTCTGCGGATTATCAGCGCCAATATTAGCGTAGGAACGCACCGCATCCACCGTTGCCGGGGAGGCAAACTGAGCCGCACCCAGCCCCTCGATAAAGTATCCGCGCCGCACCAGGGCACGCTCCTCGGCAGCCGCATAGACGCGGTACAGGGCCGCAAAGCCGCCGGGCACATCCTCAGAGGCGAGCGCGCCGCGCGTGAGCACACCGTACCTGTCTAAGAGAAGTTCCGCGCGCGCATAGGCGGTAACGGTAGCATCCGCTTCCTGCGAAGACTCGGTGCCCCCAGTATGAGGGCGGCTCTGGGGAAGGCTAATATGACTGAAACGCCCGGAATCCCGGGCCGAAACCTGCGGATCAGAAGAGCTGGCACGAGTGCCGCTCAAGCCGCTGTACCTGCGTGGGTATGCACCCGCAGAAGTACGCGCCGCCGACAGTCGTGCGGCACCGCGCCTGCGCACCGGGCGCGCCAGAGGAGCAGCGGGCCGCACCGGATGCGCACTCGACCCGCCCGCCAGCATGGCACGTACCGGGGCGAAAGTATCGTTCGTGACCAACCCAGCCCACACCAGGCGCCACAGTGCGGCAGACACCTCCGAAGCCTCCGGAAAATGCACAACCTCGCCCGAGGCGGCGCGAGAAGCCAAGATGTCGTTCACGCGCTCACGAAGCGGCATAAAGAACAGCCCGCCGCCAGAAAGCGCCTCAAAGACGGCGTGCTCCACCGGACCCAGCTCATCCAAGGCCTGCGTACGGGAAGAATCGGGCAGGGTCAGTTCGGCGGATTCGGTAAGATGCAGGCTCACCCAGCCGTCATTGCCGGAGATTTCGCCCTCACCGCGCCAAAGCACCTCTCCGCTGGCCAACAGACTATCTAAGAGCTGCGGCGAATAATCACGCACCCGTGCTGGCAAGACGAGGGTCTCCAGGGCAGAAGCGGGCACACGCACCCCGGCCAGCTGATCGATGACCGTCAGCAAGCCCTCGCGGCCTTCCAGAGTATCAGCGGATGAACCTTTGTTTTCGACGAGAACCTGAACCGTGCGTTCAGGTTCGTAATAGGCACCGTACTCGGTGGTTTCTGCGAGCCTGCGCGAAACCTTGACCGTCTGCGCGCGCACTCCCTGCCAGGCGGGCAGGAATGCGCCATAGGCGCGCTGCGGTACCGGCTCAATCTCGCGGCGCAGCGCCGCCAACGACCGGGCACGAAGCAGGCGAAGTACCTCGGCATCCACCCATTCCAGGCTTGCCGTGGGCGCGGGGGAGAGCGGTATCGTATCGGCTGCCTCCGCGCGAGATACACGTAGTTCCTTGGGCAGGTACTCGCCCGAGAACAGTCGATTCTGTGTCTCTAAAGCGCGTAAAACCGGCAGAATAGCACCCGAACCCGTCGGCGTGATGCGGCTGAAATGGGCGCTCGCCTCGGCTGCGGTAAAGGGGATGTGCGTGCGCGCATACCGCGAGATTAGGTCTTCGAGCGGCGCGGCGACCGGTGTGAGGTACGCTTCGGCAAGCCCGACTGGAAGTGGCAGCCCTAACCCGTCGCGCAGCCGCGCGGCGTCTTCCACAGCGGCATAGATCGGTTCCGTGCTACCCGCCATATTTGAGCGCGGATTAATAACGAATGCCCTGCGGGATGCGACCAGCTCTTCCGCCAGCTCGCGTGCCTTTTCGGCGGTGGCGTGCGGGGTAGTTTCAAGGTCTTCTTCCGGCAGACCCCCGTCGGTATTTTCGGCTGAATACCCTGTTTCATGTGAAACATCAACCTTATTAGATTGACTTTCGCTGTCTGTTGGGGTGCTCTGAGAGATCTCGGGCGCGGACTCAACCCAGGACCCCTCATCCCCGCGCAGCCGCAGCGCCAGCTCCCTCGCCGTGAGCGGACCGAGCTGGCGCAGAAGATCCGCCACGCCCTCAACCCCGCGTGCCCGATACTTCGCCCCGGTGCGCTGAAGACGCTCCTGAACCTCAAGAATCACCTGCGGATCCAGCAGATCGCGCAGCTGAGCGGTACCCAGCAGCTCCGCCAAAAGCGCCGGATCCAGTGCCAAGGCGGCAGCGCGGCGTTCGGCGGCGGGCGCATCCGTATCGTAAATATGCTCCGCCACGTACTCGAAAAGCATGGTGCGGGCAAAAGGTGAAGGCCCCTCGGTCTGCACCTGCGACAGGCTGATGCGCCGCGCGGCAATATCCCGATGCAGCTGAAGAAGCGCAGGAACATCATATACATCCTGCAAGCATTCGCGGGCGGTTTCCAGCAGAATCGGGAACTCGGGGTATTTGCGCGCAACATCCAGCAGCTGCGCCGAACGCTGGCGCTGCTGCCATAGGGGAGTGCGCCTGCCCGGATCGCGGCGCGGCAGAAGCAGGGCACGGGCGGCGCTCTCTCGAAAACGAGATGCGAAAAGCGCCGATTCGCCCACACGATCCTTGACGATCTCCTCTAGCTCATCGGGCTCGAAGAGAAAAAGCTCAGCACCCGGCGGGGTATCTTCCACCGCAGGAATACGCAGCACAATACCATCATCTGCCGCAAGCGCGCTGGCATCAATACCGTACCGTTCCTGCACGCGGGCGCCCACCGCCACAGCCCAAGGTGCGTGCACCGGATACCCGTACGGCGAATGCAAAATAACACGCCAATCTCCCAGTTCATCGCGGCAACGCTCCACCACAAACCGCGTATCGGTGGGGACCACGCCGGTAGCCTCGCGCTGCTCCCGAATATAAGCGAGCAAATTATCGCTCGCCCAAGAATCCAGCCCTAACCGGGTCAGCTCGGCGCGTATCGCAACCGTCGCTGAGGCGTCTTCGCCCCCAGACTCAGCGCCCGCAGACTTCGCTAACTCGCGGGTAAACTGCCCCAGACGACGGCCCAACACCACCGGGCGGCCCACCCGCTCACCATGCCAAAACGGCAGGCGTGAAGGCTCGCCGGGTGCGGGGCTCACGCGCACCGCATCGTGCGAAATGTCCTCGATACGCCAACTGCTCGCACCCAAGGCGATAACATCGCCCGCCCGCGATTCGTAGACCATCTCCTCGTCCAGCTCGCCCACCCGTTTAGGCGCCTTGGAATCCTCAGAACCGGCCAGATAGACAGGAAAAAGCCCACGATCGGGAATCGTCCCGCCCGAAGTCACGGCAAGCCGCTGCGCACCGGGCCGCCCCTCAATCGTGCCGCTTGGCGCATCAGCGGTGGCGGTGCGATCCCAAATAATGCGCGGGCGAAGCTCCGCAAACTCATCGGAAGGGTACCTGCCCGCCAGCATTTCTAAAGTACTGTCAAAGAGCGCGCGCGAAAGGTTCGCGAAAGGGGCGGTGCGGCGCAGCGCCTCGTACCAGGCATCCACCCCGATAGGTCCCAGAGCGCAGGCGGCGACGGTCTGCTGGGCAAGCACATCCAGCGGGTTTGCGGGAACGGTAAGCGGTTCTAAAGACCCGGCGAGCATACCGGACAGAGCCACGGCAGAGCCCAACAAATCCCCGCGATGCTTCGGATAAAAAAGCCCGCGCGAAACCTCGCCCACGCGGTGCCCGGCACGACCCACCCGCTGCAGACCGGAAGCCACCGACGGCGGGGACGCCACCTGAATAACCGCATCCACATGCCCCATATCGATGCCGAGCTCCAGGGAACTTGTGGCGACCACACAGCGCAGCGAACCATTCTTGAGGGACTCTTCGATAAGCGTGCGCTGATCCTTCGCCACCGAACCGTGATGCGCCCGCGCCAGCGGCGCAATGTCCGGCTCCTCACCAATATCAGGCAGGGGCTCACCCGCAAGCTCGCGCCGTGAGAGCTCGCGGCGCACATGAATATCGTTGAGAGCCGCGGTAAGTTTTTCGGCGAGCCCACGCGAGTTCACGAACACGATCGTAGAACGATTATTCTCGATATCGTCCACGATGCGTTCCTGAACATAAGGCCAAATCGAGGCACGATACCCGGATGCGCGCTCGCCCTCACCGCCCGGCTTCCGTGCCCCTGCACTCGCCGTTGCGCTCGCGGCACCATCTTGTTCGGCAGAGCTGTTTGGTAACTCAAGAGATAATCCTTCTTCACCGGGGAAGGTGCCGATAGCATCTGCAAGAGTATAGGATGGCGCATCATCGGCTGCCTGAACCGGCAACTCCGGGGCGTTCGGGGCTGGACTGGGCGAATCCTGTCCGCGTGGTGCCCGCTGCTCCCCGGGCGCATAGCTGCCCTGCCCGTAATCGTTTGCCCCACCGAGCGCCGCCATATCTGGCACGGGTACCGAGAGCCGCAGATCCCAACGTTTGGGCACCTGCCGCGCCACGATTGTCACCGGGTGAACCCCGCCTAAAAATGTGGCGACGGCTTCGGGTGGGTTCACGGTTGCCGACAGTCCGATGCGCTGCACCGGCCGCTCCACCAGCTGATCGAGCCTTTCAAGGGACACCGCCAGATGCGCCCCGCGCTTGGTTCCCGCCAGGGCGTGCACCTCGTCCACAATTACAGTTGTCACGCCGGTGAGTGTCGAACGTGCCGCAGAGGTCAGCATAAGGTAGAGCGATTCGGGGGTGGTCAGCAGAATATCGGGCGGGTTGCTGATCAGCTGCCGCCTTTCGCGCGCCGGGGTGTCACCGCTCCGAATACCCACGGTAATATCGGGCGGGGTTCGCCCGGATTCCTTCGCCGTATGCGCAATCCCCGCAAGCGGCGCGCGCAGGTTGCGCTCCACATCCGCCCCGAGAGCTTTCAGAGGTGAAACATACAGGATGCGCGTACCGCCCGCACGCTGTTTCTTAGTCTTTTGTGTTTCCCGAGCGTCCCCGTTTTTCCGCACCTGAGCCGATGTTGTAAGCTCGCGCTGACCCGGTTCTGTGCTTTTGTCGCGGTAGAGCGCATCGAGTGCCCACAGGAAAGCGGCAAGGGTTTTTCCGGAGCCCGTGGGGGCGATAATAAGTGCGTTTTCGCCCTTGCTGATACTCTCCCAGGCGCCTTCCTGCGCGGCGGTCGGGGTGCCAAAAGCGTTGCGGAACCATTGCTGAGTGGCGGGCGAGAAAGGTGCTAGAGCGTCGGGCATGGTTCCATTATCCCGAAAATATGCGGCGCGCAGCGGGGTTTAGGTCATGGTGGGCTGTCGCGACTACGGCGGCTTGGCGAGAAGACTCCTGTGATGGTGAATATGGGGTGCCACCTGGGGCTTTGCCAGTACCGCCGGGGTGTTCATAGTGTGGACTGTTCCTGTATGTTTCGCGCTACATTTTCTGTCGGTTAAACAACGGTGAGGCGTTGCGCGGTGCACTGAAGCTTTTCAAGTGGTACGTCTGCGCTTGGTATATCCCTGGTAAATACAGGGCTAAGGATCGCGCACAGTGAGGGAGATGGTGTTTACGATGATGTTTGACCGGCTCCCAATAGCAGGGTAATGTTTTACCTGTAAAGTTTCTAAAGGTAACAATTAGAGGAGCCTCATCATGACTCGCCTGAACGACGAACAGCTCAACACTCTGTTCAATGAAACCCGCACCGTGAACGCATTCACCGAACAGCCCGTCACCGACGAGCAGCTGCAGAAAATCTATGAGCTGGCCGCTATGGGCCCCACTGCTTTTAACAGCCAGCCGCTGCGCATCACCTGGGTAAAGACCCCTGAGGCTCGCGAGCGCCTGGTCAAGCACATGATGGACGGGAATAAGGAGAAGACCCTCAACGCCCCCGTGACCGCTGTGCTGGCTTTCGATAAGAACTGGCAGAAGCGTTTTGGGGAATTCGCGCCTCAGGCCGCTGCCTTTGAGTCCTACTACGAGGCTGAAGAGGCGCGTATTCCCGCAGGCGCGCTGAGCTCCGCACTTCAGGCTGGCTACTTCATTACCGCCGTGCGCGCTCTCGGTTTGGATGCTGGCCCCATGACCGGCGCGGATTTCGACGGTATTGCCGCTGAATTCTTCGAAGGCACCGACCAGCAGCCTTTCCTCGTGGTGAACCTGGGGTATGGTGTGGCCCCCGAGTATCCGCGCGGTACCCGTTTTGCGTTTGATGACGTAACCCGCAGCCTCTAAAAGCTGTGCATCGCACTCGCTGAGGCGCCGCATAATCGGCATTGAGCGAGACCAGCGAGAGTAAGCCGCAGAACTTCGGCAGTGATGTACATGTGTCCGGGGACCTGCGAATATGTGATGTACCGGTGGCTGCCGCATCTGACTGATGATGCGGCAGCCACCGGTTTTTTGTTGGGCTGTGAGGGGTTGGCTGAACTGTCGCAGCGTGAATTCTGGGGGTAGCTTTATGGCACGGGCCGGTGCATGATGGGAAGAACGGCGCGGTAGCCTTTCGTGGGGCACATAGATTCACCGTGCCAAAAGACCCCGATGTCATAGGAAAGGATATGAGAGATGACCCGTTTATCTGAGGGCCAAATCACCGCTCTTTTCCGTGAACCCCGAACTATGCGTAAATTTACCGATCGGCCCGTCACTGATGATCAGCTTCGAGAGATTCAGGAGCTCACTTATCTGGGACCCACGGCCTTCAACAGTCAGCCTTTTGCGCATCACCTGGGTTAAGAGCCCTGAGGCCCGTGAGCGTCTTGTGAAACACCTGATCGAAGCTAATCAAGAAAAGGCTCGTCAGGCACCCGTATAATGCCATACTTTCATACGATAAGGCGTGGATAGATCGTGCAGATGTGTTTAACCCCCGCGCGGCAGAGACTATTAGGAGCTACTGCACGACCGAGAAAGTTGTTATCTTTGCCGCTTAGCAGAGCGCCAATCTGCAGGCCGGTTACTTTATGACCGCTGTGCGCGCCCTTGGTTTAGATGCCGGTCCTTTATGGGCCGATTTTGAGGGGCTGTATGAAGAATTTTTTGCGGGGACCGACGAGCACCCCATCCTTGTGGTGAATCTAGGGTACGGTGTTCCTACCCAGCACCCGCGCGATACTCGGTTCGGATTCGACGAGGTGACCCGCAGCCTCTAAACACTGTGTTTTGCGTTTGCTGAGCCGCCGAGGAACATTTATGGCACCCGGCGAGAGTGCCACAGAGAGGAAAATGCAATGCCCCCTCACTACCACGACACCATTAACCTGGCGAACCCCACCCACCGGCCCCGTCTGGAGGAAGAGCAGCGTGCCGCCCTCTACCTTCAGCCGCGCACCTGCTACCGGTTTAGCGAGGATCCCGTCACTGAGGAGCAGCTGCGTGAGATTCACCAGCTGACTGTCATGGGACCCACCGCCTACAATAATCAGCCGCTGCGCATCACCTGGGTACGTTCCCCGCACGCGAAAGAACGCCTATTGACTCACCTGCATGAGGGGAACCGCGCATCCGCTTCCCAGGCCCCGGTGAACGCGATTCTTGCGTTTGAGCGGAACTGGCAGAAACGTTTCACCGAGTTCGCCCCGCACGCTGTGGCCGCGCAGAAGTTCTTTGAGGATGAGGGCGAGCGTATCCCGCTGGGGCGGCTGTGCGCGCAGGTTCAGGCGGGGTATTTCATTACCGCTGTGCGTGCTCTTGGCTTGGATGCTGGCCCTATCACCGGCGCGGATTTTGAGGCGATCGCAGCGGATGCGGTGCTGCTGGGTGGGCAGGATCAGCAGCCGTTTCTGGTGGTGAATATTGGTTACGGGCTGGGGCCTTTCCGGGAGCGTGGGGTGCGGTTCAGTTTTGAGCAGACCACCCGTACTGTCTAGGCCCACAGGGCGGGGAATATTCTCACCCAGTCAGCGTGTCCAACCGGTAAGCTAAGGTTCAACTAGTGTATAAATAAAGTATTGTGTAGATGCTTAAAGGCGGCTCTCCCGGTTTCTCGGGGGAGCCGCCTTATAGTTAGGGCGTATTTGGTGCATAGAGCGCAGAATCTGCGCCCCACCCGGCACCGCAGATACGCCGCGCCGCTGCGTGGCTAGGCGCCGAATTGGCCCACGAAGAGCTGCGGCACGTTAGTGCACGTGTCCTGGTCGAAGTCGAAAGCGTACCCTTTACCCGACCCGGGCAGCCACACGGTGAGCTTAGGGGAGTTCTGTACCACACAGTTATCGCCGTGCGATGATGCGCTCACGCGCCGCATGGCGGCTGTGGTGGTCTCGCCCGACTGGAGCACCACCCCGGAGGGGTTCATAAGGTTACCATCGAGTTGGGAAGATATGCCCATAATGCTGCTGCCGTCCGTGTTGGTGTGCGCCACATCCGGGTTGCCTTTCAGGCGGCAGGGCCCGGCAGAGACGTTGGTGAACGACAGGGTGTACTGCTGCGATCCGGCGGTTGAAGGGCCGGGGGTGAGCGATACCGAGACCTGGTTCGCGGTGCATGCCTGCGCACGGCTCACAAGTGTGTCGCCGCTGGATTGCTCGTTGGAGGCCCCGCCGCTTCCGCCTCCTGCGGGCTGGGCGGCGGGCTCTTGCTGAGTGCTGGAGCCGCTTGAGCCGCCGCTTCCGCCTGAGGAGCTGGAGCTGCCTGAGGTGCGCCCCGAACTGCCTTGTGAGCCGCTTCCTTGCTGTTTCTTGGTGCCGGAAGAGCTGGATGAAGAGGAGGAAGAACCACTTTTTTCGGTGCGTTTACCGCCGTCTTTTTTCTCCCCGTTGGTGCCGTCTTTGTCGGAGGGCTCATCGGATGAGCCGGGCGACTCTTCGGAGTTCTGGTGCTCTTTCTCGTCTTCTTTTTTCTTGTCGTTATTGTTTCCGCCGTTGACCACGTTAATGTCGCCGGGCGCGACCGAGCCTGAGGGGTTAGCTGAGGCATTGGGGGAGGCGATGGTGATGGTGCCGGGGGAGACGCTCGCACTGGCCTCGTTCTGGGCCGGTGCGTTCTGCGTCTGGTTGGTGTCGCTGGAGCCGCATCCGCTCAACGTAAACGCGCACAGTAGCGCCGTGGAACAGATGAGAGTCCGTGCCGAAAGTTTCATTACATTGCCGCCTGTAAGGTGATGGACGCGCCGTCCATATCTGGGGTGTATTCTACCTGGCAGCATAGGCGGGAGTATTCGTTGGCTACATCGTCAACCATATCGAGTAGGTCAGCTTCTGCGTCTGTACGCTCGCCGGATGCTGCAATATGTTCGGGGTCAATAAAGGCGTGGCAGGTCGCGCAGGATGCGTTCCCTCCGCAGGTTGCCAACACCGGGAAACCGTGGGAAAGAAGCGATTCGAGTAGGGTGTGGTGTTCTTCCCACTCGACCTCACGACTATCGCCGGTCTCATCGGTTACCTTAATCATGACGCCCATGCGTTCCTCCTGTGCGTTTGTGTAGATGCATATCCATTCTATGCGTCAGGAGGGGTATTAATCGCCTTCGAGAGGCGAATTATGGGGGTGCAGTGGCGGACATTATAGCCTCTATAAAGTTGCTATTGCCTTACTAACACTAGGCTTAGCCTACCCCAAATCAGTGGTTATTGTTAGGCGTCCTCCACGGAACATTTCACAGTATATCCCCATTGTGCGCACCGTGTGAGCCACACATTCGGCGTGCACCAAGGCCGCAGATAAAGCCCGCCTGCCCCGGTGCTGTCCAAGCGGTGGGTGGGCCAGCGTGCGGGAGCGTTTTCCAAAAAGCCCGTGACAGGCACAAAGACCCCAGGGGTGCCCGCCGGGTGAGGCGTATGGGCTGTGGGGCACCCCATAAAACCGCCGCTGGCACCCCTTCTGATGAGGGGCGCCAGCGGCGGTATAACGTGAGGCAATACACGGGCCATATTTGCAATGTGCGGGCAAAAGATTCAAAGACGCACCGGCCCGCCACACCCCGCACCTACAGCAGAGCCTTTACGAAGGCTGTAACTGCATTGGAGGGTCAGAGCCTTTCGTGCCTGGGGGTGGGTTCACCGCGGCGCGTGTACTCGGGCCGGTCCCGTTTAAGGTTCACCCCGAACTCGCGGCGCATATCGCTGACCGAGTTCTTGTACCAGCGCTGACTATCGGAGGGGGTCACCGGCATGCTCACGCTCTTGCCGGGGAACGCATCATGAGTGACCTTGTAGTGGGTCTTGCCGTGCTCAACCGTGAACCCGTGGGTCTCAAGCAGTTTAATGTAGCTGGGCATATCGTTCGGGATTTTCACGCCGCGCTGGGCCTTCTGCCCGCTGAGCCGGGGCTGATTGTGCGGGGTGGGCCGAGTACCCGGTGAGGCAGAGGCCTCCGCCACGCTCAGGATGGTTTTACGCACCGAATCGACGATCACCTCGTACCCGTTGAGCCGGTACCCGGTGCGGGCGCTGTGCCCCGGAACCGCTGACACCTCAGAGTCGATGCTCTCCAGCACCAGAATCAGCTCTTCTTCGCGCAGTCCCAAATCCTTCATATGCTGCTCAGCTGCCTCGGCCAGCGAGTATTTGCCGACCATCCCATCGTCAATTTTCCGTAGCGACATAACGGCTGAGCTGTTGTGGGTGAGCACCACCCGGTACCCCAGTTTTTTGCTGGTGTACACGGGTACCTCGTACCCGTTGTTATGGCTGGTGCTGTATTCGGCGTCGGGGTCGTTGATAATGTCTAACAGCAGCGCATACCCCAGGTTTTCCCGCATCATGTAGTGTTTCAGTCCGGGGGTCACCCCGTAGTTGCGGTCTTCTTCGGGCACGCCCGCATAGAATTCTTCTTCAAGGGATGCCCAGTGGGCTTCTTCTTCGGCGCGTTCTTTTTCCACCTGGATGAGGGGGGTCAGCTGGGCCTTAGGCATTTTAATGGCGGAGGGTGTGGGCACCGCTGAGAACGTATTGAGTGCTCGCGGGTGCTGCTTGGCGAAGAGCGTGGCGATCTGCGGGAGCACCTCAAAATACAGGTTGAGCAGGTCGGCATCCAAAACACGGTCTTCGGTGAGGGCGCTGTGCCCTGCGGGGGAGAGAAGGTCCCAGTCGCCGTCCTCATCGGTGTAGGTGTAGGTGGCGTAGGGGGCCATCTTCTGCAGTGCTTCGTAAAGTTCTTCGGGCACGTCGAGTGTGTAACCGGCCATGACTAGTCCTCTTTCAGGGGTTTAATGGAGCGGATGGTGCGGCCGTCTGGGGCAACGAACACTCGGTACTCATGGTCGCTGTAGGCGGTCAGCCACGAGGGGGCAGGGTCCACGCTCTTAGGTTCTTCAATAATGCGGATAACGCGGTTATACGGGATGCTGTGCATCACCATGTAGTGTTCTACGGCGGGGGCGAAGGTGTACGGCAGTTCTTCTTCGCTGGTGTCGTCTAGGAACTCGTCGTAGAAGTCACGTTCGTCTTCAACGTTCAGCACCGTGTTCGAGCTGGTGTTCAGCTCCACCCGGTAGTCGTCGTACCGGTAGTGGGTGGTCCAGCCGTTGATTTTTTCGGGTACCCCGCAGTCAATAAACCGTTTAATGTCTTCGTAGTCGAGGTTGAGCTCTTTAATGTGTTTGAGCATTTCGGGCCGGATCTCTGGGTATTTCGAGCCGGGTGCTTCCGGGTGGGGAGCGGGGCGGTGCTGCGTTTTATGCAGCCTGCGCAGCAGCGAGTCTTGCTTAGTGCCGCGCAGGTAATACTGGTCGCCGAGGGTTTTGCTGAGCCGCTCGGTATCGAGCAAATCGGTGTGTTTCTCTTGGCTCACTGTGTAAGGTGCGATAGCTTCCACCTCTTTGAGTGGCCACACCCTTTCTCCTGCCGCTTCCCCATGCCGTGCGCCCCGGGACGGCTTAGTGGCGTAGTATTCGGCGATGGCTGGCGGTTTGTAGGTGAGCGGTTTGAACTTACCCGCTAGAGCGGTGGGGCTTGGGATGGGGCCGGTAGGGGTTTTCGGCTCAGCCTTGGATACTTCCGCCAGCTTCGGCAGCGGTGAGCTGGGCGGCTGCGGTATTGGCCGCGTAATATCTGGGTGGTTCCGCTGCTGTGCTTCGGCGACGGCAGGCCTTGGCGCGATGGGTGTGGGGTGAGGCGGGGTAGGGATGGGTTGTGAAGTTTGCTGTTTTTGAGGGGTTGTATCTTCGGTACGTTGATGTATTTCTGCTGAAGTATGATCGTCGGTTTTTTGGGATTTTGTATCTTTTATCTGTTGTGTAGTATCCGCTCGGGAAAACGGTGTTTCGCAAGGTTCACTACGTGGTACGAAGTTTTCTTGAAGAATTGCCGCCATTGTGCGTATGAGTAGTTTTGCGTCCGGCTCTAGCGGTGCGCACGGGCAGGCGAGCTCCGTTTTATGGGAATCATATACGGCCCAATGCGAGCATTTTGGGGTGGCTGGAAAAACACTAAACTTACCCAGTTGGGCGATTTCTGTGAGCTGGCGAGCTATTACTCGCGGTATGAGCAGGGTGGTTGTAGCCACTGCTACCTCCTAGGGCGTGTAGGCATACTGGTTGTATTCTTGCGTGGATATAAACTTTGGGTTGTGCTACTGTCGTCGCTGCCCTAGAGTTTTACCTCAATATCAGGACGACACCGGAAGTGGTGCTGTCCCATACACCTCGCGCCTTATCGTGATGCGAGGGCGGTATACCAAACACACTTTCCAGGGTAACTTTTTTGGGGTTCTGTGGCTATGAAATCGGCTCATAGCCAAAAAATGGTTTTTCCGATAGGTGCATAGTACGGTCTTTTTTACAGATTTGGTGGCAAAACTGTGCATTCGCCACCAATTTTTTCCTGTGTAACTGTTGCAGGTTGAGCTTTTTCCGGTGCATCTTCTTCCATGTGCTCAGATTTTCCGCCGCAACAGCAGGGGAGAGGGGCGGTTTTCTGGGCTGTACCGCTGCCGCTGCTCACTTCACGTTTCTTGCGAGAGGGTGCACTCACGCCCTTTCGTTATCGAAACGTAACTTTTGACGAGGTTAAGGAAGTAAAGCCAGTACTGCACGAACTGGCGTCTCATGAAGCAGTCGCACTCATGCGGATGGAGCACCGACCCCTTTTGTTGCGCCGTCTTGCGCCTCAGAATGCGGTGGCGCTACTGGTATTCCGCAGGTGCAGTCGTGCGTTGGGTGGACATCAAAAAAGCCCTTCCTGATGAAGAGGAAGAGCTTTCACAATGTGCGCCTGGAGGGATTCGAACCCCCAACCTTCTGATCCGTAGTCAGATGCTCTATCCGTTGAGCTACAGGCGCATGTTCCGTGGTTTGAATTTTTTCAATCCGTCGCGGCAACAGGTAATACTCTACGGGATTCCTTCACACACTGCAAGTTGAAATTGAGTGTATTGGCTCACAATTAAGACGGTGGTTTTCTTCCCCGGCGTACCCGCTCTGTCGAGCCGCACAATCCCCTGGGTAATCACTCCCGTTGCGGTGTTGGCGTCCTGCCTGCCTGGTGCGGTATCGCCCCAGGTCAGCGCAATATTCTGCCTCTGCGCGGCGCACGCACCGGCAAAAAATATGGGATACGCATCGCAAACACCCCAGATGTTCCACACAACAAAGGTATATGCGCTATTCTGTAAACACACGAGGGAGTGGAAAATTTCATCGGCGTGCGAGCCCCTCGGCCCTGTGCGCCGCTGTTATTTAACCGCCCCAACCAGTCAGACGCGCCTGGCCAGCGAAGGTGCCCGGCATACAAACTCAAAGGGGAATAAAGTCAATGACTGATATTTCACGCGGAGCTCTTTCCGCAGAGCTAGAAAAAGACCTGCAGAACGCACCGACCACCCATGCCGGTCTGCTTGAATGGGTGCGCGAGGTTGCAGCACTTACCGAGCCCGACCGTATCTACTGGGTTGATGGTTCCGAAGAGGAATACAACCGACTTGCCCAAGAACTGGTCGATGCAGGCACCTTCGTACGCCTGAGCGATCACGAGTTCCCCAACTCGTATGCAGCGTTCTCTGACCCCGACGACGTGGCACGCGTGGAAGAGCGCACCTTTATCTGCTCACAGACCGAAGAAGGTGCAGGCCCCACTAACAACTGGCGTGACCCCGTGGAGATGAAGCAGACGCTCACCGGCCTTTTCAAAGGTTCGATGCGCGGGCGCACCATGTACGTCATTCCTTTTGTCATGGGCTCTTTGAAAGCGAAGAACCCCAAGATGGCGGTCGAAATTACTGACTCCGCTTATGTGGTGTGCTCGATGCGCATTATGGCAACTATCGGCAAGGATGTGCTCGCGAAACTGGACGAAACCCAGGGCTTCTTCGTGAAAGCGCTTCATTCCGTAGGTGCCCCGCTTGAGCCCGGGCAGGCGGATGTGTCCTGGCCCTGCAACCCCGAGAAGTACATAGTGCAGTTCCCCGAAACCCGCGAAATCTGGTCCTTCGGGTCGGGTTATGGCGGCAACGCACTGCTGGGCAAGAAATGCTATGCACTGCGTATCGCCTCGGTTATCGGTCATGATGAGGGCTGGATGGCTGAGCACATGCTCATCCTCAAGGTCACCAACCCTGAGGGCGTTACCCGCTACATCTCCGCCGCATTCCCCTCTGCCTGCGGTAAAACCAACTTTGCGATGATGGACCCCACCATCGATGGCTGGAAGGCCGAAATGGTCGGCGACGATATCGCGTGGATCGAATTTGACGAGAACCACCAGGCTCGCGTCGTTAACCCCGAGGCGGGTCTTTTCGGCGTGGCACCCGGCACCGGTTACTCCACTAACCCCAACGCCATGAAGGCAATCTCTAAGGGCAATACTATCTTCACCAACGTGGCGCTCACTGATGACGGCTCCGTATGGTGGGAAGGTAAGACCGACGAGGCACCCGCGCACCTGACCGACTGGACCGGCAAGGACTGGACTCCTGAATCGGGGCGTCCCGCAGCGCACCCCAACTCGCGTTTCTGCACCCCCGCATCCCAAGTGGATATGCTCGCCCCCGAGTACTACGATCCCGAGGGTGTGCCGCTGAGCGCCATCGTGTTGGGCGGTCGCCGCAAGACCACCGTTCCGTTGGTCTCCGAGTCCGACAGCTGGGAACAAGGTGTCTTCCGCGCGGTCACCCTCTCCTCCGAAACCACAGCAGCCGCAAAGGGCGCCGTCGGCGTGGTTCGCCGCGACCCCATGGCAATGCTTCCCTTCATCGGGTACAACGCGAGCGACTACTTCCAGCACTGGATCGACCTTGGCAAGAAGCATGGTGCCGAGAATATGCCGAAGGTCTACTACGTGAACTGGTTCCGCCGCACCCCCGACGGCGGCTTCGCATGGCCCGGCTTTGGCGAGAACTCCCGCGTGGTCAAGTGGATCTTCGACCGCCTCGATGGCAAGGGTGGCGGCACGCAGACTTTCCTGGGCACCGTACCCACGAAGGAAGACCTCGACCTGACCGGTCTGAGCATCAGCGATGAAGAACTTAACGCGGCACTCGCTGTCTCGAAGGACGAGTGGGTGGCTGAGCTGCCCGGCATTGACGAATGGCTGGCGAAGTTCGGCGATAAGCTCCCCGCAGAGGTCAAGGCTGAGCGTGACGCACTGGCTCAGGCGCTTGAGAACTAAGTAACTCTTCATCCCACGCGCGGCACCTCAGCGAGAGAACAGGGCAGAAACCTGTGGTCTTGCCGAGGTGTCGCGCAGTGCGTGCGGGGCACCTGATGGCTGCACACGCACATGACACAAAACCTTGCAGGATTGTGCCTTGGGCATAACGGCGGTACCTCGCCTGGGGAGCCGGTGCCTGTATTTTTCGTATAGTGTGAAGAGCCTCGGTGCCGGATTATAAAAGAACTGTTGCGCTAAAAGGCGCGGCACGCTGGGGTGAATCCCACGCCCACGAAATTATGCGGAATATACTATATGTATAAAGCATAAAATTGGGTGCCGGTGCAGAAAGCCGGGATGGTTAGGCAGCGGACCCTAATTTTTTTCACGGTATGGTCGGGGCTACAATTCCCACAGATGACTATGGCTAGCGCCACCTTTAATAGTTTTTAGGGTGATCTTCCAGCCCCCATACGAGAGGAGAGAACGATGCGGCTTACAGCCTTTTCAGACGTATCGTTACGCATCATGATGCTTCTCTCTGCCTTAGACCCTGATCAGAAGCTGTCTACCCAAAAAATTGCTGATGGCGTGGGAACCCCCTATAACCATGTGGCAAAGTCGGTGGCATTCCTGGTAAATCAAGGCCTGCTACAGTCCACCAGAGGCCGCTCCGGGGGTGTGCTGCTCTCGGCGAAAGGCCGCCAGGCAACGGTGGGTCAGGTACTCCGTACCACCGAGGGGGATATCCCCATGATTGAGTGCGAAGATCAGGACGGTAACTGTCCTCTCGATAGTTTCTGCCGCTTACGGAACGTGCTGGCGGATGCGCGTGAGGCATTCTACGCGGCGGTGGATGATGTGGTGATTTCGGATCTTCCCGGTCCCGCCAGGCCTGCCGGGCCTGTATTTGTGGAGCTTGGGTTGGGGCCGCTGGCTGCGAGTTTTGACCGCGAAGTTCTCTAAACCTCTTATTGTCAGTGTTGCGGCGAGGTTCTGCCGCCCGGTAAGCACAGAGCCGCCTGTTATTGCCTGACCCCGTGTAGTGCGCGGCAATAAGCGTAAAACATGCAGCGACTATATGAAAAGAAACCCTGCAGTTATTTCACCTGCTGCGAACTTAAAGAAGTATTTCACCTACGGTTTTAAGTAACCGTTAGTTATTATGCCGAGAAATATTCGTATACAACATATAAAAAGTGTGCGGGGGCAGATATATAAAACTGCGGGTATTTCTGGGCGCTCCCACCAAAAGCAGATTCCAAGGGAGCCCTGCGTGCCCCTGTCAGAAGTGCTACCGTGTAAAAGGCTTTACGTGTAAAACGTTTAAGGCGGATTTCATCATTTACGGAAGAAGGCACCTATGCTCTCTGAAAAGTCACGTCCCATTATTGAGGCAACACTGCCCATTATCGCCGACCGTATCGGTCACATTACCCCTGACTTCTACGAGCGGATGTTCGCTGCCCGACCCGATTTGATGGACGGCCTGTTCTCCCGTTCTTCTCAGCTTGAGGGCACCCAGCCGAAAGCACTTGCCGGGTCTATTGCGGTTTTTGCCTCCTACATTGTGGAGCATCCCGATTCCTACCCCGATGAGGTACTTTCCCGCGTGGCGCATAAGCACGCTTCTTTGGGGCTGCAGGAGAAAGAGTACCCCACCGTCTATAAGTACCTGTTTGAGGCGATTGCCGCAGACCTGGGCGAAGCAGCAACTGAGGAGGTCGTGGACGCCTGGAGCGAAGTGTACTGGCTCATGGCGAACGCCCTCATTAAGATCGAGAGGGGTCTGTACGCGTCCCAGGCGAATAATGTTACCCACGCGCCGTTCAAGGTTGTTGATCGCCAGGAGACCGGCGATAACGTGGTCGTGCTGACCTTTGAACCTGCCGATGAAACCCCCATGACTGAGGCGAAAGCAGGCCAGTACATTTCCATTATTACGAAGGCACGCGATGGTCTGCGCCAGCCCCGCCAATACACCCTGCTTCCGTCCGATAAAAACCAGCGCCGTATCGGCGTGAAGCTCGACCCGAACGGCGAAATGACTTCGATCATTCACGGGCTCAAGATTGGCGATGTCGTCGAGATTTCCAACCCTTATGGTGACCTCACCCTGGAGGGCTTTGGCTCTGCGGATGCGCCCCTCTACCTTTTCTCAGCGGGTATCGGCGTGACCCCTATGATTAGCTTCCTCAATGAGCTGATTGAGTCCGGCTCGCAGCGGCAGGTGACTGTGGTTCACGCCGACCGTCGCATGGATACGTGGCCGCTGCGTGAGGAGATGACCGCGCTGGTTGAAAAGCTCCCTCACGGTAAGCTCGTCACGTTCATGGAGGATGAAGAAACCGGTGATTACCGCGGCCGCGTGGACATTGCGAAACTGGGCGTACCTGCGGAGGCGAACGTATACCTGTGTGGCCCGCTGCCGTTCATGAAGGGCGTGCGTTCCGCTCTCGTGGATGCAGGTGTACCGGCGCAGAATATTAATTACGAGATCTTCGG
>ERZ773072.215-NODE-215-length-35230-cov-20.876333_pt1 | contig 35230 bp, 28 predicted proteins | sample MGYA00580617_ERZ773072 | MGnify/ENA primary metagenome ERZ773072 (study PRJEB29015, sample SAMEA2737970) | human oral metagenome | biome: human oral; feature: human-associated habitat; material: dental | place: China | collected 2122 ...
TTGGAGAAGGGTGATTTATAAGCCCTTTTCCACCATAAAATCCGAATACCCAAAATTTATCGAAAAAGAGCTGAAGGAACCTACCCTAGCGTGGTGCCGAAGGCTAGGCCCAGCAGGTAGGTGATGCCCGCCGCGCCCAGTCCGATGAGGATTTGGCGCAGTCCGCGGCGCATCGGGGAAGACCCCGAGAGCAGGCCCACAATACCGCCGGTGAAACCCAGTGCCATGGTGACGAACAGGAGTGAAAGCAGCATCGCCCAGAGGCCGGAAAGCCCGAGAATATAGGGCAGAATCGGCACGAGCGCCCCGGATGCGAAGAAGCTAAACGATGCCGCCGCCGCACCAATATCCGTACCGAGTGCTACGTTTTCTTCCTCGCCTTCCTCATTCGCACGGTGTGACAGCGACGGGTCACAGTCGCAGTCGAGGTACCCGAAACGTTCCAGCGCGCGGTGATGTGCCGCCTCCTCATCCATGCCGCGCGCCCGGTAAATGAGCTCAAGCTCGTTCGCATCAATATCAAGGTCGCCCGCCACACGCAGAGTCACCTGGGTCGGCTGGGAGGCATCCAAAAGTTCGCGCTGGGAACGCACCGAAACGAACTCGCCCGCCGCCATGGATAGCGCGCCCGCGAGCAGCCCGGCAATCCCCGAAAGCAGCACCATAGAGCTGGATGCGCCCGAGGCCGTAATGCCGATCGTTAGCGCCAGATTCGAGACCAGCCCGTCGTTTGCGCCGAACACCGCCGCGCGGAAGTTGCCGGAGAGTTTTTCGCGCCCGCTGGTGGCTAGGGCACGGATGATTTCTTCGTGAATAGCCTCGTCAGCCGCCATCTTTTCGGTGGCGTCCGGGTCTTCGGCGTAGGGGGAGCGGGATTCGGCCATTTGCGCCATTGCCAGAATAAAGACCGACCCGAAATGCTTCGCCATGAACTGCAAAAATGCGGATGAGAGCGACGGGCGGACGGGTTTGCCAACGTGTTCACCGAGCATGTCACGCCAGTGCTGTTGGTGGCGTTTCTCGGCCTCGGCAACCTGCATCAGAATCTCGCGGTCTTTACCTTCGGCTCGCTGGGCCAGGTAGCGGTAGATGCGTGCCTCCGACTCTTCATCGGCCAGGTAGCGCCGCCACCGCCGGATTTGCGCCTCACTTGGCTGGGTGACGGGGTGGTGCCGTGCCGGTACATGGTCAAGCGCTCCTGTGTGTGCCGCCGTTGGGGAAGGGGCTGAGCGTTCGGGGTTGCGGCGCGCGGGGACATCCGGTGCGGTGAACGCCTGTGTGGTGATGGGCTCTCGCCGGTTTCTGCCGGGTGTTGCCTGGGCGGGGGAGTGGTTGCTGCTGCCGGGTGCTTCGGGTGTGTGTTTGCGGGGCTCGGGTGACATGGGGTGTCTTCCTCAGGGTGGCTGGTGCGTGCAAAACACTAGAATAGACGGGCGCTGGGCGAAAATCTAGGTAAAGCTGACCGGGTGCTGATGTTCGCCGGGCCGAAAAAATGCGGGCAGCCGTCACCGTGCTGATCGGGCTTATTCGCCTAAGTGTCGCACCCACCTGTGCCCGCACTTCTGCCGGAATATGCGGCGCATATGGTTATGCCGTGGCTGGGGTGGTTCCCAGGCAGCAGGCGTGAGGGGGCAGCAAAAAGGGTGGGTGTTTTCCCCAGCTAGGGGAGGGCACCCACCCGGTGAGCCTATAGGGCTCAGAAAGGCTGCCTGTTAGGAGATTTCGCCTGCGCTGTTCTCTAGGAATGCGCGAATGAACCACTGGAACTTCTCCAGTTCGGCGGTCTGGCCGATCAGCAGGTCTTCGGTGATGGGGTCAACCTTGCCCGCAAATTCGATAGCCTTGCGCTGCTCCTTGATCACGCGGGTGTACACCTCGTTCAGGGCGTGCAGGTGGTCGGTGACGCGGGCACGGCCTACGGGGTAGTCTTCGTGGCTGCGCGCTGCGACTAGGGCACCTGCGAGGCCGTTGGGGGTTGCACCCAGGGTTGCCATACGCTCTGCGATGTCGTCTACGAAGTTACGCACAGTATCAACCTGCGGGTCGATCATTTCGTGCACGGCGATGAAGCCGGGGCCGGTCACGTTCCAGTGTGCGTGCTTCAGGGACAGGTGCAGCTCGTTCAGATCGTGCAGGCGGCTCTGCAGAACTTCCGAGATTTCTTTGCCCTCGTCAAGGGTAAGACCGGGTGCGGTGTATTTTGCGAATGCCATAGTGACGACTCCTTAATGCTGTGTAGATGCCCGCCCGGTGGTTATCGTGAGAAAACCCGGTCGGTACGTTGATATTAGTAAATCATTTTTAGACCGTCCCGTCAAGATTATTCTTATTTATTCATAATAAGTATTGCTTGATGTGGCGCCTTGAAAACCCTAAGAGTTTGAGAAAGCTAGGCTAACCTCAAGACTAGCGCCCGAGCGCCTTAAACACGCTCAGCTCCAGCTCCTCATGCCGAAGACGCACATCCCCTAAACCGGCGGGAACCTCAAGCTCACCGGGGACTACAATCACCTTCATGCCCGCATCCGTAGCGCTGCGCACCCCGGAAGGGGAATCCTCAATCGCCACGCACTGGCTGGGATCCGCCCCCAAACGCTGTGCCGCTAAAAGATACGGCTGTGGGTTTGGCTTCGGATGCGTGGTCTCATCATTACCAATAACAACCGAGAACGTTCCCTCAGGGGCGGCATCAGCCGTGCGCTGAGCCACCGCAGTCGTAGCATTTGTAACTATTGCCGCCGGGATACCCGCATCACGCACCTGCACCAGAAAACGCTCAATCCCGGGCAGGAACTCCACCGGAGAATCCGCCAATGCCGCACGTACCTTACCCACCAGCCGATCATTAATCTGCTGATCCGGCAGGTTCACCCCGCGCTCACGTAACCTATCCAGCGTGAACTTCATGGAATAACCCAGGCAGTCCAGGGTGTCCTGCGCGGTCCACACACCACCAAACTCCGCCGCCAGCTCAACCTTCGCGGCTGCCCACACCGGCTCAGTATCAACCAGCGTGCCATCATGATCAAAAAGAATCGCCTGAGGAAAATCCCCCTGAATATTAGTGCTCATGCCATTAAGCCTACCGGGCATTTCTAGGCCGCCCGTATGACAACATCCTCAATCGTCACCAGAAAATCGGTACCCGCATTCAGCGGGTCTCCCGCAATATCGAGCAGAGCATCGGCAACGTCCTCACGGGCAATCGTTGGGATACCCGGAACATGTGCAACACTCGTCACATCAACCACCTTCGCCCCGCCCTTACCAGGCTCATCTGTGAGCCTGCCCGGCAACGCCCGCGAAATATACGGCTGATACTTAGCAACCATAGCGTCGGCCTTCGCACGGTCCCTAAAAATACTGCGCATAATGGTCTTGCACGCCACACGCATTAAAAAAGATGCACTCCGCACCGTGTCACCCACCCCGTAGGCGCTCATAAGAACGCAGTGCGGTACACCCGCACCCACCACCGCCTCCATAATGAGCGGCAGGCGCTTCTGCATGAACTTGGTCGATAGAAACTCCCGTACCGTAGCTTTCTGCCCCAGGATGCTAACCATCACATCCTGCCCGGAAGAAATCGTGGCAAGCTGCTCGGAATCGTTCAGGGCACCGGGAACAATAATGAGGTTCTGGTGCGCCCCCAAAAGCGCCACCGCCTTATCGGGGTTACGCACATAGGCGGTGACCGTGTGTCCCTCCTCTAACGCTTTGCGGGTGAAAAGGCTTCCGGTGCGACCGCTCGCTCCTAAAACCAGTATTTTCATGTAGGCTCCCATTATTTATCGGTGTGGTTGGTATGGGTTTAACGTGGTTGGTGTGGGCACCCGCAAGCACCCAATGTGCTCAGTATAACAATAAAGTTTTTGGCTAAAGCTTAGGTTTATGTGGGTTTTACCGCGGAAAAACCACTGACATGGTGAGTGCTGCCCCAACCCGGGGCGCAAACCGTTTAGGATGGCACAGTGAACGAAAAATCAGAGCGCTCCGGATCGCACCCGCACGTAAACTCATTGGCTGCACGCACACCTGCCGTCATACAGGTCGCAGCCCTCTACGCCGCCTATCCCATGGCGCTTGTCTCTGCCGCCTGGATTACCGTAGGCCGTGCCCTCTTCGGTGCAGCCGGTGACCTCGTACCTATTTTTGCTATCTCATTCGGCCCGGCGCTCGCACTCATACTGTGCCTGGCGGCCCGCTGGGCCTTTGCGGATGCGCGCCGCGCTGTCGCGGCCGCAGAGCTCACCCGCCCCGCCTGCCGCTGGGGTGTGGCGATTGCGCAGTCTGCCTGCTGGGTGCTGGCGTTTTTATTCGGCATGTTTATTCCGGACTACCGCGCCGGGATGCCGGTTTCAGGAATGGGTGCGCTTGTGGGCGGCGAGTACGTGGGATATGCGGCAGGGTTTGGTAACACCTTCGGTATTCTGACGTTCTCGGCCGCTATTACTGCCGCCGCGTTGGCGTACAGTGCGAACCGACGTGGGGCGCGCCTGCAGCAGGGTGTTACCGACGAGGTTTTGGAGGAGCAGGCGCGACAACAAAGCCCGTATGACTTCCTGGACTGAGACCTAGCCTGATCCTCTCACCCGCGCCCTAAAAAGGCTCTTTATACGAATAAAGCGGCGAAAACTACGCTTTATTCGTATAAAGAGCCTTTTTTAGCACTGAATTTTGGTCCCGAAAATCGGCAGTAGCCCCTTGCATCCAAACCTTGAGTGTAGTAGACTCAAGTTAGCTGTAAAAAGAAGGCGCAGGATGCGCCCCGCACAAGACGCGAAAGGATAAGATTTATGGACGCAAAATTCACCACCAAGAGCCAAGAAGCGCTCTCCGCCGCTAATATGAACGCGCAGACAGCGGGTAACCCCAGCATCGAACCTGCGCACATCCTCAAAGCACTGATGGATCAGCGAGAAGGCGTTGCCGTAGCGGTTCTCAAGGCCGCAGAGCTCGATATCGACGCCATCTCGGAAGCTGCATCCGCAGAGATTAAGAAACTGCCGAAGGCATCTGGCGCATCGGTGCAGAACGCAAACTTCAGCCGCAGCGCCCTCGCCGCCATTCAGAGCGCACAGACCCACGCACAGAAATTCGGTGACACCTACATTTCCACCGAAATGCTGCTGCTGGGCATCGCAAGCGGTGATAGCGATACCGCTCGCGCACTTGAAAACCTGGGCGCAACTGCCAAAGTTATCGAAGAGACCATTCCCCAAGTACGAGGAGACCGCACCGTGGATACCCCGGACCCTGAAGGCACCTTCCAGGCCCTTGAAAAGTACGGAACCGACCTGACCGCGCTCGCCCGCGAAGGCAAGCTCGACCCCGTGATTGGCCGAGACTCCGAAATTCGCCGCGTGGTGCAGGTGCTCTCACGGCGCACCAAGAACAACCCCGTGCTTATTGGTGAACCCGGCGTCGGCAAAACCGCTGTGGTCGAAGGGTTGGCTCAGCGCATGGTCTCTGGCGACGTCCCCGAATCCCTGCGCGGTAAAACCCTGATCAGCCTTGACCTTGGGTCCATGGTTGCGGGCGCTAAATACCGCGGCGAATTTGAGGAACGCCTCAAGGCCGTGCTCGAAGAAATCAAGAAATCCGAAGGCCAGATCGTCACCTTTATCGACGAGATGCACACCGTGGTTGGTGCGGGCGCATCTGAAGGTTCTATGGATGCAGGCAATATGCTCAAGCCCATGCTGGCACGCGGCGAGCTGCGCATGATTGGCGCTACTACACTCGACGAGTTCCGCGAGAATATTGAGAAAGATCCCGCTCTGGAACGTCGTTTCCAGCAGGTGTACGTGGGTGAGCCTAGTGTTGATGACACTATCGGTATTCTGCGTGGGCTCAAGGAACGCTACGAGGCGCATCATAAGGTGCAAATCTCGGATGCCGCCCTAGTCGCCGCCGCAGCACTTTCAAATAGGTACATTCCCTCACGTCAATTGCCCGATAAGGCGATCGACCTGGTGGATGAGGCCGCATCGCGCCTGCGCATGGAGATCGACTCGGCCCCCGAGGAAATCGACCAGCTGCGCCGCGCCGTAGACCGTCTGACTATGGAAGAACTGGCCCTCAAGAACGAGACCGACCCGGCGTCGAAGGAACGCCTGGCGGCGCTGCGCAAAGACATGGCTGACAAGAAAGAACAGCTGGATGCGCTCAACGCCCGCTGGGAAGCCGAAAAGGCCGGTCTAAACCGCGTGGGCGATCTCAAGAGTGAAATCGACGAGCTGCGCTCGCGTGCCGAGGTGGCACAGCGCGAGGGTAACCTGGCGGATGCATCCCGCCTGCTCTACGGCGAAATTCCCGCCAAGGAGAAGGAACTGGAGGAAGCTCAGCGCGCCGAAACTGAGGCTCATGGCGAGGCTATGGTCTCTGAAGAGGTCACGGCTGACGACATTGCCGAGGTTATCTCTTCCTGGACGGGTATTCCCGCCGGGCGCATGCTTCAGGGCGAATCCGAGAAGCTGCTGGAGATGGAGAAACGCATCGGTGAGCGCCTGATCGGTCAGGAAGCTGCCGTGGTTGCTGTGGCGGATGCGGTTCGCCGCGCCCGCGCCGGAATTTCCGACCCGAACCGCCCGATTGGTTCCTTCCTGTTCCTGGGGCCGACCGGTGTGGGTAAGACCGAGCTTGCGAAGGCTCTGGCGGAGTTCCAGTTTGACGACGAGCACGCCCTGGTGCGCATCGACATGAGTGAGTACGGCGAGAAGCACAGCGTTTCCCGCCTGGTGGGTGCGCCTCCCGGATATGTGGGTCACGAAGAAGGCGGTCAGCTGACCGAGGCCGTGCGCCGTCGCCCATACTCCGTGGTGCTGCTGGACGAGGTTGAGAAGGCCCACCCCGAGGTCTTCGATATTCTGCTGCAGGTGCTTGATGACGGTCGTCTGACCGATGGTCAGGGCCGCACCGTGGACTTCCGCAATGTGATTCTGATTCTGACCTCGAACCTGGGGTCGCAGTACCTGGTCGATCAGGAGATGCCGTTTGAGGAGCGCAGCGAAAAGGCAATGCAGGTGGTTCACCAGGCGTTCCGTCCTGAGTTCCTGAACCGTCTGGATGACATCATCATGTTCGAGCCGCTCTCTTCTGAGCATCTGGGACAGATTGTGAACCTGCAGATTCAGGGCATGGGAAAGCGTCTGACCGACCGCCGCCTGACCCTGGATGTTACCCCCGCCGCCCTGGAGTGGCTGGGCTTGGCAGGGTACGATCCGGCCTTCGGCGCCCGCCCGCTACGCCGCCTGGTACAGCGCGAGATCGGCGACCGTCTGGCGAAGGGTATCCTCTCAGGTGCTATCCACGATGGCGACACCGTAGAGGTGGATGTGAACCCGGATGTTGCGATGGACGGTTTGTCGGTGACCTCCAAGCGGTAACGGGTAACACAACTGGCACAGATAATGCGCGCCGTACCGGGAAGTATCCCGGTACGGCGCGCATCCTTGCTAGTAGATGAAAGGTGTTATGCCTGCTTGCGGCGGCGTGCCACCAGTACGACAGCGGTACCCGCTACGAGGGTGAACAGGCCAACCCCGGCAATGGTTAGCGCACCCGAAGCGCCGGTGCTTGCCAGCCTGCCGCGAGCGGTTGAAGCCGTCGAGTAGCTGCCCGTGCTGCCGGTTGAGGCGACAGTCCCGGAAGAGGAGACACGCGATGCGGAGCCACCCGAGTAGCTGCCGGATACCCTGGACTCGCACGCTACCCCGTCTTTGTCGCGGTCAAGGTGGCCGCTGTAGTGTTCGCTGCCTGCCTTAATATTGTTCAGGCCGCGGGCGCGGGCTTCGGTGCAGTTATCGAGCTCATCATTGGTGGAGGTATCAGCGGCTGCTGCCTGCTCGCCCCCGGTGGTGCTGGCGGTGCCGGAACCGGAAGTGCCGGGTGCTTTAGTCTCGCACCCCACCCCGTCCTTGTCACGGTCAAGGTGCTCACCGTAGTGCGGGCTGTTCGCATCAATATTGCTGAGCCCGCGCGCCGATGCTTCGGTGCAGTTCTTGGGGATTTCCCCAGCTACGGCCGAGCCCTGAGCGGCGGCGGCCAGGTGCTCCGCGTTTGCGGATGCGTTCGGCACGTTATGTTCAGCAGAGGAAGAGTCCTGCGCCGAATTGTTTGCTGCCTGCTCGCTCTGGCTGGGGGCAGCGGAAGGCTGCACCGGAGGCTGCGGCTTGCCCGTCACCGCTGCGGAGGCGCTTGAGGCAGCGGGTGCCTCGGTAGTGCTCTGCGTGGCAGGGGCTGAGGGGCTGGGGGCTGCTTCGGTCGGTGCGGGCGCAGCGGAAGCAGCAGCTGTATCGGTGGGGGATGCGCTCGGTGCTGCTGCCGCCTGGATTGTTACGGTTGCAGCGTCGCCGCCGCGGCGGGGATCCTGCTTATTGAGTGACCCGGTGAGCACCGTGAGGGTCACGGTCTGCCCGGGTTTGAACCCTTCCTGCCAGGGGATGGTGCCCGCCACGTTGCCGTTTGCGTCGGCCTCAACACGCAGGTAGGGCTGTCCGCTTACGCCACCGCCATCAATTTTGAGGGCGAGTACCGAGGGTGAGCCGTCTTTGGCTTTGAACCCGGTGCCGGTGAAGCTTAGACCCTGCCCCACGGTCCAGGAGCTGGGGAAGGTGATGGTTGCCCCGTCGTCGTAGGTGTGGCTCGCGTTTGCTGCGGGTGCCACGGCGGCGGTGTTGGTTGCGGGTGCCGCGAATGCGGCGGGGACGGCGGTCGCGCCTACGAGGCTGAGGCTGAGCGTGGCGACGGCGCCAATAGTTGCGAATTTGTGATGAGTTGTCATACCTAAAATTCTATAGGCACCGCGTAGGGTAAAATGCCCGAAAAGACGCTTTGGGACTGTGGTGTACAACAGTATGGATACCCTATCTTTAAGCTGTTAGTTGAGGTTTACCCCCAGAAATTCTTTTCGTGCGCGGTCCAAGCCGCCGCACGGTCATTCCCGGTACGGATACCCGCAGCGTGCACGGGCATAGCGGGGCGCATCCTACAATGGGTGCAGTACATTCTTGAACGACGGCACACTGGGACGCAATGGATAAATGGACTGACACGACCGGATTCGATAATCACGAGATTGCCGCCGTGCACCGTGCCGCGATCCGTTCTATCCAGCGTGTTGTTGCCGAGACCGCCCAGCCGCACCAGCCTGAGGTTGCCCTTGAAGGGGTGGCTGGTATGCTTCGTGCAGGCCGGGTGCTTGCGCTCACCGGGGCGGGGGTCAGCACCGAATCCGGTATCCCTGATTACCGTGGCCCCGCCGGTTCCCTGCGTGAGCACCGCCCCATGACCTACCAGGAATTCCGGTATGATGACGCTGCCCGCCAGCGCTACTGGGCGCGTTCCTATGTGGGGTGGCGGCGCATGAAGGAGGCCAAACCTAACCGTGCCCACTATGCGCTGGTTGAGCTTGAGCAGCACGGCGCTGTTTCTGGGGTGATCACCCAGAACGTTGATGGGCTTCATGCCCAGGCGGGGAGCAGAAACATACTGGCTCTGCACGGTGATCTCTCAACGATCATATGCCTCACCTGCGGGCACCGTGAGGGGCGGGCGAGCCTGGATATTCGTTTGGATGCCGCAAATCCCGGCTATTTGGCGCGTCTTGCGGGCACTGATTTGCGGGTTAACCCTGATGGCGATGTTGAGTTGGATAACGATTTCATCCGTGATTTTGTGATGATCGGGTGCATTGCGTGCGGCTCCCAGCGCCTTAAACCGGATGTGGTGTACTTCGGTGAATCTGTGCCCGCCGAGCGGAAGGAGCGGCTGCGGCACATGCTGGCTGATTCGACTGCTCTGCTGGTGGTTGGTTCGTCGGTGGCGGTGATGAGCAGTTATAAGATTGTGTTGGATACGCTCAGGGCCAATAAGCCGGTTGCCGTGTTGAACGGTGGGCCGGGCCGGGCGGATGCGCGCGCCACCTATCTGTGGCGCACCAATGTGGGGGATGCGCTGGGCCAGCTGCTTGACCGGTTGCAGCTGTGAGCACCGTGACCTCAGGCGCCGCCACGCACACAGGAGAAGAATAATAAAGAAATACGCAAGGTGCACCGAACACCGGGTTAGAGTATTTCCCCTAATGGGGGCGTACATTAGCGCAAAATAGTGCGTGCCCTATCGCCGCTATTTGACCCACACCATAATCGTAGGCCATGTAATATTATTGCTTCGCCGATAGAATATAAGGCATGACAATTCGCACCAAGATTGCCACTTTCGGTATCATAGCCGCGCTTGCGGGCGGCATGGTAGGCACATCCGCTCCTATTGCCTCGGCCGCGCCGGTGGCTGCTCCCACTGCCACCAGTTATTTCAGAGCTGGAGCAACCGTTAATTTCCCCACCACCTGGACGGCGGGGCAACCGCTAACTGTTACCGGGCAGGGGTTTAGAACCAGAAGCGGTCGGTCGGTGACTGTTGTATTGCGTGGCGATGAGGGCGAGATTTACCACGAGGTGCGTCCGGATGCTAATGGAAAATTCACTACTTCTATCCCGTGGTCGAATAGTTTACAGGCTGGGCAGAGCATTGAGTTTGAGACTTTCGCGTTGACCCGGGGCGGTTTCTACGAGGGCAGCGAGGTTGATGTGCGGGTTGTGGCCGCTCCGGCGCGGCAGAACCCTGCCCCGCAGCCGAAGACCACCACCGGTGCAGCCCAGAAACCGGCGGAGAAAGATAAGTCTGGTGAAAATAAGAACGGCGGGGGCTCTGACGGCGGCAGCACCTCTGGGGATAAGAATAATAAGGACGGTAACGGCGGCTCTGGTGACAATAAGAACCAGGGCGGCAGCGGCGGCGACAATAACTCCGGCGGCAATAATAATAATGCTGGCGGTGCCCAAAGCGGCGGCGGCAGCGACCCATCAGCCTCCCCACAGGGTGGGCAGCAGGATAGTAACGGGGCCTCTGGCAGCGCTATAGATTCCTCCGAACCGGATGGTCCTTCCGATAAGGTTTCGGCTAGTGCCAGCGAGTCCAGCCCCAGTGCGTCAGCCTCAGCCTCTGCCAGCGGGAATAAGCGTTTTCATAACTGTAAAGAAGTGAAGGACGCCGGGCTGGCCCCTATTCATAAGGACCACCCGGATTTTCAGGAGGGTTTTGACGCTGACCATGACGGTGTGGGGTGCGATAAGCCCGCAGACTTCGGCAACGAGCCTGTGACGATTACCACGGGTGCTGCGGCTGGGGATTCTTCTGCCTCTACGGAGGCCTCGGGTGAGCAGGGCTCTTCCGGGCAGGGGTTTAGCCCGGCAGATCTTGCGGACCCCGGTAAAAACGGGGTTTTGCTGGCTGCCGGTTATGTGCTGATTGTGGGCGGAATTGGTGGAGCAATATTCCTGGCCGTGCGCAAAATGCGTAAAGAGTGATGCCGCTCTCGCGTATAACCCGCTGTGGGTGAATTATTCTCTACATATTCAAGAACGTGCCTATAAGAATGCAAGAGTGTATTGCGGGTCAATTTAGAGCACTTATGCGATGAGCCGCCAGCCACAGAGGCCATGTCTTATACCGTTAATATGTTCCTTAAAACCTGCCAGATCAGGGATATAGCACCAATGATTTAAGGGTGGGTTTTACGTCTAAGGAAGGTTAACCATATTGACGAACACCATAGTCTTCTGCGTGCAATAACTGCATTTAATACTGTGCGTACAGATAAAATTAAGTCATGAGTATTCGCACTAAATTTACTACATTCAGCATCGTTGCCGCACTGGGGTGCGGCATGGTTGGTGCAACTGTTCCCGCTGCTTTTGCAGCACCTGGTTCGGTTCCAGCCGCAGCCGCTCACGTTTACGAAGATGGGGCGAGCCTGCAGTTTCCGGACACCTGGACCGTAGGTCAACCCCTGCACTTTACAGGTACCGGTTTCAAAGCAACTGATGGTTCCCCTTCTATTCTGGCGATTAAGATCAACGGCGGCCCTGTCAGCGGCGCCCGCTACCTAGAGGTTAAAGCGGATGCGGACGGCAATATTTCCGGCTCTATCCCTTGGCAGGAGAACCTTAAGGCCGGGGAAAGCGTCGAAATTAATGTGCTCACCGGCTCGTTGAATAAGAAAGACCGGCAGCGTGGCGGCGTGGCGGCTACGGTGACCGTCGTGGACAATTCGGCTGCCCCGTCTGATTCGTCTGTACCGAAGGACACCCCTTCTGAGACACCGTCACCTTCGGAGAAACCCAGCAGCGTGCCTTCGGAGTCTCCTTCAGCTCCTGCTCCCAGCGCGAGCTCACCCGTTGCTGCCCCATCTGAATCACCCTCTGAATCACCGGCTGAATCGCCCTCGGCAACCCCGAGCGAGACCGCCCCTTCGCAGCAGCCCTCGGCGACCTCCAGCGAAACCTCATCGGCTTCCACTGAGGTATCGGAGGGTGCTACCGCAGAAGCATCACCAACCCCGCGTTTTCAGAACTGTAAAGAGGTGTGGGACGCTGGTCTGGCCCCCATCCACAAGGGTCACCCGGACTTCCAGGAGAAGTTTGACGCCGACCATGATGGAGTCGGCTGCGAGGATAAGCCTGACTACGAGAACAGCGCCTCCCGCGTGGATTCTAATGGCGGGGTAGCCGCTAGCGACAGCAATAATAATAGTGGCGGCAGTATCTCTGGGCGGCTGGCAAGTACGGGTGCGGCCGGTGTTGCCACCATTGCGGGCTTGGGTCTGGCTGCTGTGGGCGCTGGTGTTGCCGCAATTGTGGTGATGCGCCGCCGTAAGCAGAACTCCTAAGCCTTGATTCCCTAGATGTTGGCTGGTGCGCGTTACCTAATGCGTGCTGCCGTGGAGTATTCCAACCGACAACAATAGTGCAGGTCTCTTGCATACCGCAGTATAGCGGGGCAGAGGCCTGCACTTGTGTGTAGGGGGGGGGACACTGTCAGCTTGCGGGAGGGGTAGGCTATGAAGGAAGACTTGCAGAAGCTCTCCGGCAAGAGGTGCAGGGTGCTCTGAAGTACAAAAGTACGGTGCATTATGCGTGGGTATAGTGTTCATAGAAGAATACGCCACGCCGAGCGTAAAATTTCTTGACGATGTGCTGAACGTATCATAAACCTGCAATAAAATAACAATGTATGAATAGATAAACACTATACCCTCAGTATTATAGGAGATATGTGCATTTTTATGTTTTATACCTTTTATAGTGTGTAGTTAAGATGTAGCCTTTTAGAGTGTCTTGATTGAAATACTGAGGATCTAAAGGTTGATAGTGCAGGGTGAATTCAGTCAAAAAGTGAATTATTACACGGGGGAGTTTTAATAATACGGTAATACTATCCACACGGTACACATCATTTTCGATAGACTGGTGATATGACATTCCGTAAAAAAATCGCTACTTCCGGCGCTGTGCTCGCTCTCGGGTGCAGTCTACTAAGCAGCTCGGTTTTGGCACCGGCCGCTTATGCAGCGCCAGAACCATCTGCAACGCCTATTGTTAAGGAATACACCGACGGCGCCACCCTTACCTTCCCCTCAACCTGGACTGAGGGCGAACCCCTAGAATTTTCAGGCGTTAACTTCTTTGCCACCGACGGCACCCCCTCAGTACTTGCCGTGCGTCTCAACGGTGGGCCCGTGGGTTCATCAGACTACTTGCAGTTCGAAGCTGATGCCGATGGTAAGGTAAGTGGCTCTATTCCCTGGCAGGATCGTTATACTGCCGGTTCGACCGCCACCATTAACGTGCTCACCGGGTCTTTGAACCCCAACGATAATAAGCGCGGAGGCATCGCCGCTTCTGTGACCGTGGTAGACAAAAACGGCGGCACCGGCAAGGCTAAGCCGTCGGAGTCAGCCTCAGCCGATGCGAACAAGTCTGAAAGTCCCAAGGAAGATCCTTCTAAAGGCGCTAAGACAGAGACTCCCGCTAAAGAAGAAAGCAGCCCCGCGGCTAAGGAAGAAGAAACTCACACCGCTGCTAGCAGCGCCACCACAGATGCGGATGAAAAGCCGCTAAGCCCGATCAGCAGCAGCGCCAGCCCCACCGCAGTGACCAGCGCATCTTCAAATAACTCGGGCGGGAATATGATGCCGTGGCTTGGCTACGGGCTGATCGGCGGCGGTGTGGTACTCGCTGCGCTCATCATTTTCTTCAATATTCGGCGTAAATCATAAAATATCGCTCGGTCGGTACTTTATACTGCCGCATTGTGTAAATATTCACTTAAATCCCCCTTTGCATGGAATGCAAAGGGGGATTTTGGATTTGTGGGGATATCCCCACAGAAAACCATAAAACAGGTCACACTATAAATGATTTCGTTCGCAAGAGGCGTTATGTGGGTGTGATTTTTATGCACATAAATGTCAAGGCAACTCTATCTGTATAGGTTGAATTTAAGCCATAGAACGTGAAGGTGCGTTAAAACCTAAGCCTTAGATTGATAAAATGAGGGGAAAGGTAACAGATATATTCCACTGACAGTTACCGCTCAAAAACCCACATGAAATATGTGGGAATACAGCACATGAACCGCCAACAGAAAAGAGGCGATACAGGATAAGACCAGCGCCGTTGGAAGACATACCTGCGATCTAAGTAGGACACAGCTACAACACAGGATTAAGCGCGAATCTATAAATATCCGAATCACTACACTACAGACGGAGAATCCTATGCACCTAGTGAGTATGGTAATCGCGGACCTTATAGCAATTGCCGCTCTGTGCACCATCTACCTCGTCCGCCACAGCCGCCGTGAGCTAGTGGTCTCATACACCATCATTAACTTCGGCGTTTTTGTGGTCACAGAAGCACTCTCATTTGCTTCCGGCACGAGTGCAGGAATGGGGCTTGGACTATTCGGCGTGCTATCCATTATCCGCCTGCGTTCCACTCCACTGGCACAACGCGAAGTTGCCTACTACTTTGTCTCATTGGCATTGGGCCTCATCGCAGGTGTCAGGCTGGATCCCGAATATATGGCATACGCCCTCATGGCGATGCTCGTTATTATCATGGCCGTCGTCGATCTGCCCTTCTTCGACAATAAGCAGAAGACCCAGATCATTACCGTCGATCGTGCCATTAGCGACCCTGAAGAACTCAAAACATACTTGAACCAGAAGCTCTCCTACGAAGTGCTCAGCGTGAAAGTATCGGAGCTCGACATGGTCAACGACACTACCAGGGCAGAGGTTAGCTACAACCCTGACCCACCGGCAGAAGATACCACCGCAGAACAGGGAAACACCCCCGACTATGCGGTAACTGCCACAGCGCAGAACACCCCAACACAGCAGGGTGCAGGTGCCACTCAGGGCTATGGCAACCAAGCCCAAGGGTACGCCTCCTCACAGCAAGGCTACGGCCACCACCTGCATGAGGCGTCCCGCAATATCTAAAGGATTCGCGCATATCCTGCTACTTTCGTAGCTCTAACCGACAATACCGACCCGGCACGGCTTCCGCACAGTCACCGGGCGGTGCCCGAAAGGAACAGCATCATGGAAATTATTCCCAGCTACTGGCAGAGCATTACCCTGAACGATCTTAATAACAAAGCTGCCATGCAGACCCGCATGGACCGTAAATACATCGTAGACGCAGACTACGCGGCATCGGTACTGGCAGAGCTGCCCGCCGAGGCATCCGTACTCGAAATTGAGGGGCAGCGCGAATTTGCCTACGACTCCGTCTACTTCGATACCCCCAACCTGGTCAGCTACTACGCGGCCGCCACCGAACGCCCCGACCGGTTCAAGGTGCGCACCCGCAGCTACCTCGACACCAACACATGCTTCCTGGAGGTCAAGACCGAAGGCGAACGCGCCATGACCGTGAAGGAGCGCATTCCTTACTCCATTGATGACCGTGACAAGCTCACTGAAGAGGGCCGACAGTACGTCAACGAGGCACTCTACGGGATTCTTGACACCCCGGCCATTGAGTTCGAACCGGTTATTAGCACCGGGTATCGACGCACCACCATTTACCTGCCCGCCTCAGAGCAGAACCCGGTGGATTCCCGCCTGACCATTGACCGTAACCTCACGTGGACGCCCCTGTCGGATCATGCGCTCTATGCGGGGGTAACCCGGGAAAACTACCACGGCCATAAGGTGGGGGTTGAGTACACGATTCCCGGCACCGTCATTATTGAAACGAAATCCGGCACGGCCCCCTCAGTCGCAGACAAGCACCTGTGGCGTGCGGGCATCCGGCCCGTCAAGATCTCCAAGTTCGGTACCGGTCTGGCGGCACTCAACCCGCAGCTGCCCTCCAATAAGTGGCACCGCATTATTGAGCGGTGGATGAACCTGGTGCCAGCTAAAGTTGCCGTCTAGGCAACCCGCGTCACCGTATAGAAGGGAGAATAACCAACCACAACCGACACTGAACTAAAACCGGCGCAAGAACGAACACATTAAATTGCCGGTACGAGACGGCACCTGCCGCGCAGAACGTGATAAGGCCCAATGCCTCACACAATAAGCGCAGCAGGTGCCGTACCCTTTTTAGACCACAGTGAATGCTATGCCGCAGGGTTCAGGTGTCACCCATTTAGTATTTTTAAACCCACCTAATGGTAGGGTAGAGTGCGTGGCTTACCGCCACCTAACTTATGGCGAGTATTCGACGGAGCCCCTCACCCAGGGGCTTCTAGGGTGCAGCGCGCAGACAACATGCAAATAACCGCCAATAACACCAACCACCGGTAAGGGTACATGGGGAGCCAAGGGTTACCCGTTACCGTTATGACACGCGTATACAGACACCGATATACGCAGGCAGGAAGAAGACGCATAGTGAAGAAATCCCCTTTAAACGTGGCAGCCTCTCTACCCCTTATTGTGGGTTTGGGGCTGGCCGGATGCTCAGGTAGTAATAATGAATCTAGTGCCGCCCCGAAAGACTCCCTAGGCCCGACCAATGCCGCACCCGCTCAACAGGCAAAAGCCCCCTCGGGCAAATATACTTCGAATACGAAAACCGGCGAAAAAATTAATGCTGAAACCCACCACACCCACGGTAGTCTCACCTGGGATACTGGATCTGAAATCCGCCTTGACCTTGCGAATGAACCTTCCGCTGACGGGGTGAGCGTTGAGGATGGTGCCCTAGTCATTACCAAAGCCGGGAACTATCATCTAAGCGGCGACTACACCGGGCAGGTACGCATTAATACTGCCGAGCCTGAGACAGTGCGGCTCATCTTAGATAATGTGACTATTACTAACTCCACGGGGCCTGCTATTACCGCCACCGGAGGCGGCACGACAATCGTATATACGATGGCTGGCACCACCAATACTGTCAGTGATGGGGAGCAGTACACGGTAGCTGGTAAGAAAAAACCGGACGCAGCGATCTACTCCACCGCGAACCTGACCCTCGCCGGGGAAGGCACTTTGACGGTGAACGGGAACCATGAAGAAGGGGTGCATACCACTGGCGGGCTGGTGATCTCCAACGGAACCTTGAATGTGAACTCCGTAAAAACCGGGATTAAAGGCAAAAACTATGTGGATATTCTGGGCGGTGAGGTATCCGTCAACTCCCAGAAAGATGCTATTAAAGCCACCAACTCTAAAGAGGAAGGGTATGGGTGGGCTCGTATTACCGGCGGCACCGTGACGGTTACTGCGGGCGATGACGGACTTAAAGCCATCCGCACCGTTGAAGTAGCCGACGGTACGCTCAATATTGAAAAGGCCCGAGAAGGTGTGGAGGGCCAGTACATTAATATTTTCGGCGGCACGGTATCTGTAAACAGCATAGACGACGGTATTAACGCCTCCCTCAAAGACCCCCTGCCCGATGGGCAAGAAGCCGAGGACGACTCCACACCCGATGGTCAGCCCCAGCAGGAACCCAGCGGCAGTGTGGGAGGTGCACGGGATACCACTGAGGTTATTGACGCCGCCATTAATATCAGCGGCGGGCAGGTCACGGTGAATGTTGAGGGGGATGGTATCGACTCGAATGGCTCTCAGACCTATACTGGCGGCACTGTTATCGTTAATGGCCCCCCAACCTACCTGAATAACTCGGTGGATGCCAACGGTGAGCTGCTGCTGAACGGGGTGAATATTGCGGCGGCCGGTAGTGGTGCAGAAGTGTTTAAGGTCCCCTCCGAGAGGTCAACGAACGGGTATCTGCGAGTGGTTGATCTGGACGTGTTTACCCCCGGACGCACAGTGCAGGTGACAGATACCAAGACCGGCGCGGTGGTGGCGAACTATACGGTGGTTACCACCGGTGTGCAGCTGTTCTTCGTCTCGAACCCGTCCCTCGTAAAGGGCAATAACTATACGGTATATACGGTGTCTGGGCCAGTGCAGGAGGGCAGTACGACTCTCGCTCCGGGAGCGGTTGAAGTGGGCACGTACGCCGCAGAATAGCCCAACAATACCTATAAACCCGTTGCGGCAAGGCGGAATAATGGGGCGTGGAGCTGCTGTCTTTCGGCTCGTAGCGGTACGGGGGTAAAGGTACACAGTAGAAAGACACGCGATGTTCAAACTAGTGCATCGCGTGTCTTCTTATGTTTATTTATCTATGAATCAGGTTACACAATCCTTCAACTTAAGGTAGACTTTTAAGGTCTTGAGCGATTGCTGAGACTCCAATAATCACCGAAAGATAACAATAAATATGAAGAAAACAACGGTCAAAACCGTAGCCTCCGTAACTCTGATCACCGCGCTGGGGTCTACCGGGTACCTTGCCGCCAATGGTGCGCCTCCCGTCGCAGCTGCACCCAATGCAGCCGCAGTGCAAAAGCTAGATGCCCAAACCCACTACTCCGATGAAGACCTCAAATGGGATTCCTCCGACGAAGAAGCCATTGACCTGGCGAACCCCGCCGCTGCCGACGGGGTAAACGTTAACAATGGCACTATCACTATCACCGCAGACGGTACCTACCGGATCTCCGGCGAGTACAACGGCCAAGTGAAGATTGAAGCCGGTAAGTCTGATACGGTGCGGCTGGTGCTCGATAACGCGAAGATTACCAACTCAATCGGGCCAGCCATTAATGTGGCGGGCGCTGGTGAAGCGATTATTTACACCGCGTCGGGCACGGCAAACACCATTGCGGATGGGGCTAACTATGCTGCTAAAGGCGCAGATGACCCGGATGCGGCCATCTACTCCACTGCGAACCTGACCCTCGCCGGGGAAGGCAGTCTGTCTGTGAAGGGCTCCTACAAAGCGGGTGTTCACACCACTGACGGGCTCGTCATCGCCAACGGCACCCTTGACGTCAACGCCGCAAAAGCCGGTATTAAAGGCAAAGACTACGTGGACATTGTTGACGGCACCGTGAAGGTCACCGCTGGGCAAGACGGCATTAAATCCACCAACACCGATGATGAAAACAAAGGCTTTACTCGCCTCAGTGACGGGTCGGTGACTATTTCGGCTGGGGATGACGGGCTCAAAGCCCCGCGCACCCTCGAAATTTCCGGCGGCACCCTGAACATTGAAAAGTCCGATGAGGGTATTGAAGGGCAGTACGTTAACGTCCTTGACGGCGAGGTGACCGTCAATAGCACGGATGACGGAATTAACGCCTCCTTGCCCGCAGCCGACAAGGTGGATGATGACGGGGACAATGACCAGGAACAGGAACCCGCTGATGGCGCCGGTGCCGCTCCGGTAGACGCAGACGTTAATATTAGCGGCGGCACCGTGGTCGTCAACGCTGATGCTGACGGGATCGACACGAACGGCAACGCGGTATTCACCGGCGGCACCATCATTGTGAACGGCCCCGTCGCTGGCGGCAACAGGGCTATTGACTTTGACGGCAAGCTGCTGCTGAACGGGGCAAACGTCACCACCGGCAGCGCCGCCGAAAAGTTCCAGACACCCTCAACGGAATCAACCAGCGGGCACCTGAAAATCGTTAATAACGCTGCCCTGGCCCAAGGCAAAACCGTTCAGGTGGCTGACTCCTCCGGCGAGGTGGTGGCGAACTATAAGATCACCAAGTCAGGGGTGCAGCTGGTGCTCGTCTCGAATAAGAATATTGCCAAGGGGCAGGACTACAAGGTCTACGTGGCCTCCGGCGATGTGGATATTGACTCCACCGATGTGGCGAATGGGGCAACCGAGCTGGGCAGCTTCACCGCCGCTTAATCCAGCATCCCGCTGAGCCAGACGCGGCTTCCCGTTCCCTCCCAACACAATGGGAGGAGGCGGGAAGCCGCTATCTTTTGGCTTCTGACGGTACGGGGCTGAAGGCGCGCAGCCAGAAAACACGCGATGCTCAAACCGGCGCATCGCGTGTCTTTTTAGGCTCAATTTCGTAATGACTCACACGATTTGCTGCAGCAGTTGGGAGGCAGCCCCCAAGACATTGCGCAGAAAAAGCCCGAACACAGCTGAGGCTTAACTAACTGCCGAAATATAGGAGGTATGAAGAACTCAATGCTCAAAACCGTAACCTCCGTAACTCTGATCGCTGCGCTGGGGCTCACCGGATGCTCCACCGCCAGCGGCACCACCACCCTCACCTCCGGCACCTCCACCGTGCACAGCGCAGTCTCAGGAACCACCGCCGGAACGTCCACCTCCAATACGGCCGCTGGGCAGACGCTGGATGCCCAAACCCACTACACCAATGAGGACCTCACCTGGGACTCCTCAGGCGAGAAAACTATTGACCTGGCGAACCCCACCGCCACCGATGGGGTCAGCGTAGAGAACGGCACCATCACCATTACCTCCGGCGGCACCTACCGGCTCACAGGCGAGTACAGCGGCCAAGTGAAGATCGAAGCAGCCAAGACCGACACGGTGCGGCTGGTGCTCGATAACGCGAAGATTACCAACTCAACCGGGGCAGCTATTAATGTGGTGAGCGCCGCCGAAGCAATTATCTACACTGCTGCGGGTACCACGAACACCGTAGCTGATGAGGCTAACTACACTGCCACCGGTGACGACGACCCGGACGCGGCAATCTACTCCACCGCGAACCTGACCCTCGCCGGGGAGGGCAGCCTGTCTGTGGAGGGCGCCTACGAGGAGGGCATCCACACTACTGGCGGGCTGGTTATTGCCAGCGGCACCCTTGAGGTCAACGCCGCGAACACCGGTATTAAGGGCAAGGACTATGTGGATATTACCGGTGGTATTGTCAATGTTACTGCCGCACAAGACGGCATTAAATCCACCAACACCGATGACGAAAGCATGGGCTTCACCCGGCTGAGCGCCGGGTCGGTGACTGTCTCGGCTGGGGATGACGGGCTCAAGGCCCCGCACACCCTCGAAATTTCCGGCGGCACCCTGAACATCGAGAAATCCAATGAAGGCATTGAGGCGCAGTACATTAATATTCTTGACGGTGATGTGACCGTCAATAGCACGGATGACGGTATTAACGCCTCCCTCAAAGACAGCTCCTCTGACACCTCATCCGATACCACCAGTGGAACGGCCACCACCGGGCAGCAAACCCAGCAGAACCAGAACGGTCAGGTGCGGCAGGCCCCGGCGGGCGGGGGAGCCGCACCCGGTGGCAGCCAGGATAGCACCGGGCAAAACCAGAATATGCCCCAGCCTCCCGCTGGCGGCACGGGGCAGCTTCCCGCTGATGGTGCTATGCCCGGCGGTGGCGGCGGCACCTTCGAGGTAGTGGACGCGGCCATTAATATAAGCGGCGGCACCGTGACGGTCAACGCCGAGGGCGACGGGATCGACTCGAACGGTACCGCAACGTTCAGCGGCGGCACCGTCACTGTAAACGGCCCTGTCGCTGGCGGCAATAACGCCCTTGACTCCAATGGTGATTTGCTGCTGAATGGGGGAACCGTCACCGCTGGCAGCACCGCCGACATGTTCGAAGCCCCCTCATCAGCATCGACCAGCGGGTACCTGAAAATTACTGATTCGTCGGCCCTCACCCAGGGCAGCAACGTTCAGGTCACCGATTCCTCAGGCACCGTGGTCGCGAACTATAAGATCACCACGTCAGGGGTGCAGTTGGTGCTTGTCTCGAATAAGAATATTGTCAAGGGGCAAAGCTACACCGTCTCTGTGACCTCCGGCAGTGTAGATGCTGCATCCACCACTGCGGCAAGCGGGGCGAGTGAGCTGGGCAGCTTCACCGCAGCCTAACCCAGTGGCCTGTTGTACCGGATACGACTTCCCGTCCTCTCCTAACACGTCGGTAGGAGGGGGCGGGGTATTCCGCACTCTCGGGGTGCTAAAGCTGCCGATAACCCGTGCAAAATAAAAAGGGTGTTCGGTAAGCTTCAAACCCGCAATAGGCGGTGTTTGCCCCCGGTTTTTCTGAGATTTCTAGCAGAATATGTGTCTGTCAGGAAGACAATAAGGGGTCAAACAAGGTACCCTAGAAGGCAGGAAAGACTGTACAAGCGATCCGTCGGTTGCGCGCGCCATGCGGGCGGCAGTCACGGACAGGATGAAAGAGGGGGTCACGCCATGGGGCGCGGCCGTCAGAAGGCTAAGGCAACACGGCAGGCTCGGGAGATGAAGTACTTCAGCCCCGAAACCGATTACAGCGCACTTGAGCGTGAGCTCAGTAGCGCTAAGAAGAGTAAAACCTCCGACTCGTCCCAACATCGTTACGATGATGAGGATGACTACTCGGCGTACGCAGAGAAATATGCAAACTACGACGACGAGGCATAGCTGAGGTGCATCGCTAAAAGTATAAGGCGCGGCACTGGCTCTCATGTCGCCTGCTATGCAACCGGTTCGGGCATCCTCCAGGGGATGCCCGAACCGGTTTTTGTGTGCCTTCAGCTTGGGTAACTGGATGGGGCAGGTGGTGCTGGCCCGGTTTGGTGTACTGGCGCTTCCCAGATGCGTTCTGCATATAGCAGAAAAAGGTGAGCCGCGGGTAGGTGAGAGATCAGAAAATAATAAGAAAATATGAGCTGCGATGCATAGCTAAAATAAAGGTTCTTCATGCCCCATGCATGGGATGGTATTTCAACCTATAAATATGAAGAACGAACAGAATATCACCGGCTCAAACACTCTCGCCGAAGACACCCCCGCCCCGGCGGATAACGCCCCCGGCGGCACCACCAAACCCGCAAAGAAAATGACCCGCCGCGTCCTCATCGGCGGCGGCATCGGCACCCTCGCCGTCGCGGGGGTCGGGGCTGGCTGGGCCTACAACCGGTACCTCGCCGAACACACCCAAATCGAAGACACCCTCGCCTACGAGGCAGCGCAGCAAAATAAAAACAACCCATCCGGCGCCGCAGACCCCACCGAGCTCACCGGGGTGAGCATCACCGACAGCGGGCTCACCGCGCAGGAAGGCTCTATCACCCTCAAAAGCTACACCGAAGGCAGCGGCAATAACGCCGTCGTCTCGTTCACCGCCGAGGTAAAACTCAATAATGCCACGCTGCTGCGCTCCGCCTTCGCCAATAACAAATTCGGCCAGAACATTATCGACACCCCCTCCAATATTGCCGCGCAGCACAACGGTATCTGGGCCATAAACGGCGACTACTACGGGTTCCGTGACACCGGCATCGTCATCCGCAACGGCGTCACCTACCGCGATTCGCCCGCCCGTGAAGGGCTCGCCTTCTACCGGGACGGCAGCGTCAAACTCTACGACGAAACCAGCACCAACGCACAGGCGCTCATTGACTCCGGCGTGCTGAACACCCTCTCCTTCGGGCCTGCGCTCGTCAAAAACTCCGAGGTTATGAGCGGCATCGACCAGGTTGAGGTCGATACCAACTTCGGTAACCACTCCATCCAAGGCAACCAGCCACGCACCGGCGTGGGTGTGCTGGGAAACAACCACCTGCTGTTCATGGTCGTAGACGGCCGCTCCGACGGGTACTCGCGCGGGGTTACCATGCCCGAATTCGCCCAAATGTTCAAAGAACACGGATGCGAAACCGCCTACAACCTTGACGGCGGCGGCTCCTCAGTCATGGTTTTCAACGGGAAACTCGTCAATAAACCCCTAGGGGGCAGCAAAGAACGCGGCACCAGCGATATTCTCTACATTGCCGGGAGCGCCGCATGATAGTACTCATTCCCGCCTACAAACCCGGCAACTCACTCATACGGCTAATACACCAGCTCACCGCCCACAGCGAGAGCATCCAGGTGCTCGTGATTGACGACGGATCCGGCAGCGAATACGCGCCGATCTTCACCGAACTCACGCTCACCGGGGCAACCGTTATCACCCACCCCGTCAACCTGGGCAAAGGTGCAGCCATACGCACCGGCCTGAACTGGGCACGCATCTATCAGCCCCGGCAGGTAGTCGTCACCGCCGACGCGGACGGTCAACACCTGGTGCGGGATATCCTGCGGGTCGGCGCACACACAGCAACCCACGCTGACAGCGGCAAACACTCACTCGTGCTGGGGGTGCGCACCCTCCCCGATAACACGGCCCAGGGGAGCGGCACAGTACCCGCGCGCTCAAAAGTGGGCAACGCCCTCACCATCGGGTTTTTCACCCTCGCCACCGGCGCCCGGCTAGCAGACACCCAAACCGGGCTGCGCGGCTTCACCCCGCAGATGATCGAATGGGCGCTGAACATACCGGGGGACAAGTACGAGTACGAATTCACCATGCTGCTGCGGGCCACCCGTGCGGGCGTCAACCTGGTGCAGGTGCCCATTGTGAAAGTGTACGAGCCCGGCAACCCCACCAGTCATTTCCGGCCCGTGCGTGACTCGGCGCTTATATACGCGCCGCTCATTGGATTTCTCGCCTCCTCGTTCGCAGGGTTCCTGATTGATGCGGCGGCACTTTTCACACTCGTCGCACTCGGTACGCCCCTGCTGGCGGCCGTCATTGCCGCACGCATTATCTCGGCGCTGGCGAACTTCAGCGTGAACCGGCTAATGATGCGTGACGGGGCGGCCCGGCCCTCACCCGGGAACTCACTGATGCGGTACGCAACGCTGGCGGTGGGCATCCTCGCGGCAAACGCGGCCCTGCTGGAGACGCTCATGACCCTTGGCGCGCACCTGGCGGCTGCCAAGGTACTCACCGAGGCCGTGCTGATTCCCGTGAGCTTCGCGGTGCAACGCCGCTGGGTGTTCCTGCCCGCCCGCACGCCCCAGCGTGAAGAACACACCGCGCCCGAGCTGCAGCTGAGCAAGCTCAGCGGTGCATCCGTCGAAGAAGAATATACGGGCAGGCGCTACTAGATTTTCAGGTGCACAGCGTGCGCCGGGGTACCCGAACATTGCTACTCATCCACTCTACTCGCGGGCGGCCCCGGGCAGGCTGGCACGAAACCCACCAGCTCAGGAGGTGATGCGTATACGGTGAACAGCACCGGGAGCGATACGCTCGCTGGAGAACTTCATAGGGTATACAAACACATGCACGCGGTGTTCCCACGGCCCCGGAAGGGGGAGCGGGAACACCGCGTGCTCTGCTGCGCCCGCTACACAACGGGCAGTAAATAATTATGCGTACTGGCCGAAGAGGCGCACCGCGCCGCCATTGACCCCTTTAGCGCCCTGCACATAGTCGGGGCTGTCGGTATCGGGCTCGGTGGCGGCCACCACATCGCCCATGACCCAGGCGGGAACACCCCGGTCGTTGAGGCGGCGTGCGGCGGCCTCGGCAACTGACGGGTCAACAATAGCGACCATACCCACACCCAGGTTCAGGGTGCGTTCCAAATCGGGCAGCGGCACGTTGCCGAGCGAACCGATCAGCGAGAAAATCGCCGGAATCTGCCAGCTGGAGCGGTCCACGCGGGCCTCCAAGCCCTGCGGCAGCACGCGCGCCAGGTTCGCTGCTAAACCGCCGCCGGTCACGTGTGAGAACCCGCGAATACCGGTGCCGGTCTGCCCGTCGGGGCCATTGACGGGGAATGCCTGCGCCAGATCCAAACAGTCCGCGGTGTACACGCGGGTGGGTTCCAGCAGTTCCTCACCCAGGGTGCGCCCCAGCTCGTCTACCTGACGTTCCAGCCCCCACCCCGCAACATTAATAACTTTACGAACCAGTGAATAACCATTTGAGTGGATGCCGGAAGAAGCCATACCAATGAGCACATCGCCCTCACGCACTCGCTCAGGGCCCAGCAGCTCGTCAGCCTCAACCACGCCCGTGGCGGCACCGGCAACATCGTACTCATTCGCGGCCAGCAAACCCGGATGCTCAGCCGTCTCGCCACCCACCAGGGCCGTACCCGCCGCAGAACACGCCCCCGCAATACCGCGCACAATATCGGCAATACGCTCAGGAACCACCTTGCCCGTGGCAATATAGTCGGTCATAAACAACGGCTTCGCACCGCACACCACAATATCGTCCACGACCATACCCACCAGGTCATAACCGATCGTGTCATGCACATCAAGCGCCTGCGCAATAGCAACCTTCGTACCCACCCCGTCCGTGGAGGTCGCCAAGTACGGGCGGCGGTACTTCACCAGCTGCGAGGCATCATACAGGCCCGCGAACCCGCCCACGCCACCTACCACGGCGGAGGAGTGGGTGGCGCGAATCGCGTCTTTCATGAGCTCAACGGCGCGGTCGCCCGCCTCAACATCAACGCCCGCACTGGCGTAGGTGACGGCGGCGGTATTCTCAGTCATTCGGGTTAGTCCTTATCGGTAGCAGTTTTCGTGGCGGATGCCGGAACAAGATCATCGTCGGTCAGCAGGGCCTCAAGGTCCGCATCGGGCCCCGGATTGCACATCCCACCGGCTGGTGCGTCCTGACCCGGTGCAGGCTCACCCCCGCCCGCAGGTGCCGCTGGCAACGGGCTGCTCTCAAACTTGTGCTCCAGCGAATCAGTGCCTGCGCGGGTCTCAATCGACACGGCCTCAGCGTGCTCGGGCTTAGTGGGGACGGGACGCTCAACCGTCACCTCAGCAGCCATACCAGACAGCGGCCCGCCCTTACTCTCTGAGGCGTCGAACAGGGACTTGCCGCGCCGTTCCTCGGCGGGAAGCTCAATCGGGTAGTTGCCGGTGAAGCACGCCGTGCACATGTTCCTCGTGGGCTGCTCGGTGGCGGCCATCATGCCATCCTGCGAAATGAAACCAAGCGAATCGGCCCCCAGGGACGCAGCAATCTCGTTGACCGAAAGCCCGTTCGCAATCAGCTCTGCGCGGGAGGCGAAATCAATACCGTAGAAGCAAGGCCATTTCACCGGCGGGGACGAGATACGCACATGCACCTCTTTCGCACCCGCCTCACGGAGCATCCGCACCAGGGCGCGCTGGGTGTTGCCACGCACAATCGAATCGTCAATCACGATCAGGCGTTTGCCCGCCACCACAGACTTGAGCGGGTTCAGCTTGAGCCGAATACCCAGCTGGCGGATAGTCTGCGATGGCTGGATGAAGGTGCGCCCCACATAGGCGTTCTTCACCAGACCATTGCCGAAGGGGATGCCGGACTGCTCCGCGTAACCGATCGCGGCGGGCACACCGGACTCGGGGGTGGGCATCACCAGGTCAGCCTCGACCGGGTGCTCACGCGCCAGCTGCCGCCCCATCTCCACACGGGACTCATACACTGAACGCCCCGAAATGGTCGTATCAGGCCGGGCCAGGTACACAAACTCAAACACGCACCCGGCGGGCTGGGCGGGCGCAAACCGCTGCGACCGCAGCCCGTCCTCATCAATGATGATAAGCTCGCCCGGCTCTACCTCACGCACGAAAGAAGCACCCACAATATCGAGCGCCGCCGTCTCGGAGGCCACCACCCAGCCCCGCTCCAAACGCCCCAGCACCAGCGGCCGCACACCCTGCGGGTCACGGGCCGCGTACAGGGTGGTTTCGTCCATGAAAGTGAGGCAGAACGCCCCGCGCAGGGTGGGCAGCAGATCAAGCACCGCCTCCTCCAGCGAGGCAAAATCGTGCTCAGCTAAGAGCGCGGTCACCAGGGCGGTATCGGTGGTGTTGCCCTGCGCCAGCTCGCCAAACGCCGGAGGTTTACCGCCGTTCTTCGCAAGCAGACGGTCGTAGAGGTCAGCCGAGTTCGTGAGGTTGCCGTTGTGCGCCAAGCAGAGCGTGCCGTGCGGGGTGGTGCCCAGCGTCGGCTGCGCATTCGCCCAGTGGGATGCACCCGTGGTGGAGTAGCGCGCATGGCCGATAGCGTGATCGCCGGGCATGGAGCTGAGCGTTGCCTCGTCAAAGACCTGGGAGACCAGCCCCATATCCTTATACACGTTAATGCGCTTGCCGTTGCTGGTTGCTATACCGGCTGATTCCTGGCCGCGGTGCTGAATCGCGTACAGGCCGTAGTAGGTGAGCTTTGCCACGTCTTCACCGGGTGCCCAGACGCCAAATACGCCACAGGCGTCCTTGGGTCCATGATCAACCGGATCCAGATCGTGAGTGAGTTTTCCGTCGGGGCGAATCAATTCACTTCTTTTCGATGTCGGGACTGTGGGAACGCCTTAACCAGCCTTCGCGTGTGATGCTGAAAATTTTGTCAGATTAAGACGCACAACCAGTCTACCCCCTCCAACAGAAAAAAGTGGTGCGGTATACGAATATTTCTCACAGGCTGGCTGCTCTTAGTCTTCAGGCTCGACGCGGGCAATACGGGCTTTCTTCACCGACCGGCGGTCAAGCCACAGCCCCAAAAGCGCCCCCAGGGCCGTACCCACGGCACCAAAAATGACGGCGATCACCCCGAACACCGCCTCAAACGTGTAGGAGGGATTACCCGGGCCGAACCACACCGAAACAAACGCCACAATAAGCCCCACGACCAGGCCCAGAATCATAAACGCCGGAATGGACGGGGCACGGCGGATACGCACCTGCGAGTACTCGACCTCGGTCTCGGGGGATGCTTCAGGCTCGGGGGCGGGGGAATGCCCCAAAGAATCAGGGTGGGAATTAGAAGGTGTGTGTGCGCTACTCATATCTTCAAGTCTAGCTTTTGGGCTGTGCCCTGCCTAGCGGCTCCCTCAACGGCGGGAGCTCGGAAAACGCAGTTTAAGGCGTATTGCCCACGCCTTAGGGGCAGGTAATACGCCTTAAACTGCGTTATTCAGGCAGATGGTGCCTAGATCCGGCGCCTAGAATAACGGGAAATAGCGGGAAATATCAGACCGCTCACCGCTTGCGCTCAGCTGGGCTGACCCCAACGCATCAGCCCACCCCAGCGCCCCAAGCGCGAGCGCACACCACACGAAAGCGGACGCCTCAACCACACTCGGCGGGGTGCCGCGCGTATGCCGCGGGCCAGCCACGCACTGGGTCACCCCAAACGGGGGCACCCGCACCTCAACACTATTGCCGGGGGCTAAAGTGCCCAGCTCCTCCAGGCTGTACCGCACAGCGGTGGCGCGCACCCCACGCGGCAGAGACGCGAACAACCGTTCCATCTCTTCCCGGTTCTGCCTGCCCGTCAGCGGTGTGCCCGCCTCAAAAACACCGCGTACAGTGGCCAGTGCAGCCGACCCGTCAGCCTCCGACACTTTACGCCGTACCGCCACTAACGCCTGCCTTTCTTGCCGTTCCTGCGGCCCTTGAGCGCATGACGCACGGGCCTGCCGTTGACGCCCCGACCGGGTGCGGCCCCCGCAGAACCGCCAGCGGCCCCGGATGCTTGGGTGCCGGATGCCTTCTTGCCGGTGGCTGTGCTGTCGGCTCCTTCTGGCTCACCCGGTGTTTTCTCACGCTGGGTTTTCTCTTCGTGTGCTTTTTCCTCGTGCACCGTGGGGCAGGGCCCGTCTGAGCCGTGCCGTGCCGCCACCGCAGGCACCACCCCAGCCAGTACCGCCGCAAGATCCGTGCCGGGTACCAGCTCCCCCACAGTACGCGGCTGCCCGTCTTCAACACCGCCGGTAATGGGGCGAAGCACCGCAGTCAGCAGGCTATCCACCGTCGTCTGCGTCAAAAACCCTGCCGCCTGCAGCGCCCGCAGCGCCACCAGGTGCGTGGCGCGGGATGACCCGTCAGAAATCTTCACCACGGCGCTCGCCCCCGAGCGCAGGCCAATGCACAGCATCCCCTCCGCGCCGCTTTTCACTACAGCGTCCAGCCGTTCACTCACCACCGTGTCGGGGGAGTCTGGGCCCTGAATCAGCTCGGGGTAGTCCACCATCGCGGTTGCTACGGTTGAGGCGCGCGCATCCGCCTCCATATTTCGGATCGCCGTGCCCAGGGTTGCGTAGGCGCGGGCCAAACCCACCGGTGATAACGCGAACACGGGCGCGCCGCACCCGTCGACGCTGGCGTGCGCAACCTGCTCGCCGGTGAACGCCTCCACCTCTTCAACGATCATGCGCTGCAGCGGGTGCTGGGGGTCAAGATAAGCGTCGATGCCCCACAGCGCCGCATCCGGCTCAAGCTCGCCGCGTTCACTTTTGGCCGCGCACGCCCACAAGAACGCGGCATGTTTGCCGGAGCACTCAAACGCGAGCGGTGTTTTTGCCAGCCCCGCCTGGAGCATGGTGGCGCGCGTGCCCGAGTCGGCGGGGTACACGGTGGGGCACTGGAGCGCGTCGGCGCTGAGCCCGGCTGCCGCCAGCGCCTCCTGTACCGCGCGCATCTGCTCGAAGGTGCCCCGGTGCGATGCGCACGCGATCGCCACCTGCGCCCCGCGCAGCGGCGCCCCGGCTTTGAGCGCCCCAATGGCCTGGAACGGTTTGAGAGTGGAGCGCGCGAAGATGGGGCGGTGGGCGTCTCCGAGGGCGAGGATAACATCGCCGCCGGGGGAGAGCACCACCACGGTGCCGCGGTGGCGGGATTCGATCATGCCGCCGCGGGTGGCAACCGCCAGCTCGGCGTCGCGTACGGGGGTGGCGGCCTCTGCGATGTGTGCGCTATTCATACACCCTATTAAAAGGGTTTTGCGGGCTTCAGTGCGCATTATTCGCCTCGGGCGTGGCGCGGGGAGCTTGAGTTGGATGGATGTGCGGCTACATGAGCGCGGTGACGGCAGCCGTGCCGCCAAAAATAATGCCGGGCGCATTCGCAATTACGATGGGCCAGTCTTTCTTCTCGCGCCAGATACCGTATGCTACCCACAGCGTGCAGTTAATGGCGGCGACGAGCGGCTGAATCCAGTCGCCCTTATGGCCGTTAATATTGCCGATAATTTGCGGGAAGTAGAAGACGTACATGAGCACCGCGGTTACGGATGCTACGCGCGCTAGGATCGGGAAAAGTCTGGCGTGAACATCGGATTCGCTGTGCGTATCTTGGGCGTGGGTCTGAGTGCTGGAATTTTGCGCGCTCATGAGGGTCCTTTCGTCTGTGGAGTATGCCCTGCGATGCGCCCAACCCAGTAGATGCAGACCGTATTCACAAGACAATTTAGCCTACTCCCGCCCCTGGAATGACGCAAAATGCAGGCCACGGCGGCGGCCCTAAACTATCCTGCTAAAAAGAGCCTTTATACGAAAAAAGCGTTAAAAACACCGCTTTATTCACATAAAGGCTCTTTTTTTACGGCCTGAGGGATAGGCACCCCACGATACGGAAGAGCGCCGAAACCCCCGCCCGGGTAGCATCCGACACGGTACCCTTATGTACATGAAGGTTTTGGTACTGGGCCCCGGCGGCCGCGAACACGCAATTATCCGTGCGCTTGCACGCGATCCACAGGTGACCGAAGTTCACAGCGCACCCGGCAACGCGGGCATCGCTCAGGACGTTCCGGTACACGCCATCGACGCCAATAACCCCGAGCAGGCTGTCGCGCTCGCCCGCGAGCTCGCCGCAGACCTGGTGGTTATTGGCCCTGAGGCACCTCTAGTCGCCGGTGTTTCCGACGCCCTGCGCGAGGCGGGCTTCGCGGTCTTCGGCCCCTCTGCGGCTGCGGCACAGCTTGAGGGCTCCAAAGCATTCGCCAAGCAGGTGATGGAAGAAGCAAACGTACCGACCGCCCGCGCCTTCGTCGCCACAACCGAAGCCGAAGCGGCGCAAGCCCTTGATGAATTCGGCGCCCCCTATGTGGTGAAAGACGACGGGCTCGCCGCAGGTAAAGGCGTGGTTGTCACCGAGAACCGGGATGCCGCCTTAGAGCATGCGAACGCCTGCTTTGCCGCTGGCGGTTCCGTGGTGATCGAAGAATTCTTGGACGGTCCCGAAGTATCACTCTTCGTCATCAGCGACGGAAAGAACGTGCTCCCGCTCTCTCCTGCGCAGGATTTCAAGCGCATCTTTGACAACGATGAAGGCCCGAATACCGGCGGGATGGGCGCCTACACCCCACTTGACTGGCTGCCCGAAGGATTTGTGGACGAAGTGATCGAAAAGATCGCCCGCCCCACCATCACGCGCATGGCAGAACGCGGCACCCCGTTCGTGGGCGTGCTCTTCTGCGGGCTCGCCGTTACCAGCCGCGGCGTGCGCGTCATCGAATTCAACGCTCGCTTTGGCGACCCCGAAACCCAGGCGGTGCTGGCACGCCTGCACACCCCGCTCGGGCAGCTGCTCTTTGCGGCATCCCGTGGCGAGATCGCCGAAGACACCCACCTGGAATGGGATCCCCGCACCGCCGTAGACGTGGTCATGGCGGCAGAAAACTACCCGGGAACCCCGCGTAAGGGCGATGCGATCGCGGGGCTTGAGAGCGCATCCGCTATGCCTGATGTGCATGTGGTGCATGCCGGAACCGCCGTCGCGGGCGAAGAGATTGTGACAGCGGGCGGGCGCGTGCTCGCCGTCGTCGCGCTTGGTGATACCCTTGCCCAGGCTCGCGATGCCGCCTACGAAGGGGTACGAGCCATCACCTGGGAAGGCGCACAATACCGCACCGATATCGCTCTCAAAGCGGTGCAGGGGGCGATTACCGTGCCCGAACTCCGCGACTAACGCGGCGGGGGCATCCGCGGCATCTGGTGCGGCACCCTACTTGGTGCTCCCGACCGGGCGCTACCCCGCCTGCCAGAAGGTGACCGGCAACGCACCTAAACGCCGGTCACCTCATTCTTTTAAGAGTGCCACCTCACCCTCAGAACCTGTGAGGGCGTACTATTGCACGCCGGGGCATCATATCGGGTATGTTAAAAAGTACACAGCTCTTCAACCACCGCAGAACACATCTCAGGAGATGCCCATGACCTCCCGCACCGCCCCCATTGAGATTCCAGGTTGGACTCACGTCTACTCCGGTAAAGTCCGCGACCTGTATGTTCCCGAAGAAAGCCGTTACGACGCTGCCGGGCTAACTATCAGCGACGACGCTGAGGTACGCGCCGGCTCCGTCATGGTGGTCGCCTCCGACCGCATTAGTGCTTTCGATAAGATCCTTCCCACCGAAATCCCCGACAAAGGCGCGGTGCTGACGCAGCTTTCCCTATGGTGGTTTAAACAGCTGGGGGACGTGCCAAACCACGTGCTTTCCACGGACGTGCCGGACGAGGTGGCGGGGCGAGCCATGATCTGCAAGTCGCTGAATATGTTCCCGGTGGAGTGCATTGCCCGCGGGTACCTGACGGGGTCGGGGCTGGAGACATACCGTGAGAACGGCACCATTGCGGGGATTGAGCTTCCCGCTGGGCTGGTGAACGGCTCCCGCCTGCAGCCGCCAATCTTCACCCCCACCGGTAAGGCTGAGGTGGGCGAACATGATGAGATGGTCACCCGCCAAGAACTGTGGGAAGAAGTGGGGGAGGCCGTGGCCGAGCGGCTTGAAGAGCTGACCCTGTACATTTACACCACCGCCGAAAAGATCGCCCGCGAGCAGGGCATTATCCTTGCGGATACCAAAGTTGAGTTCGGCACCGACTCATACCGCGGCGAAATCACCCTCGGCGATGAGCTGCTCACCCCCGACTCCTCACGGTTCTGGGACGCGAGCGAGTATGAGCCAGGCAAATCCCAGCCGAGCTTCGATAAACAGTATGTGCGCGACTGGCTGCGCTCGCCGGAGGCAGGCTGGGACGGCTCCGATAATGTGCCTCACCTGCCCGAGGCTGTGGTGGAGAAAACCCGCGCCCGCTACATTGAAGCTTACGAGCGGCTAACCGGCACGAAGTTTTAATCTTCCCTCATATTGAGACACCCTTCCGGTGGCGGGCCATGCGCCCCACCGCGGAGGGTGTCTCTTTTTCAGAATATAACCAAAATAATGCGGTATTTAGGAAAAATTTTCCTAGAAAAGCCTTTATTTTGCTAGTATGGGTATATGCTTCTTGAATTTTCGGTTGAAAACTATGAATGTTTCAGGGATGAAGCATACCTGTCGATGGTGCTTCCCTCCCTCAAAACGCAGGTGCCGAAAAATGGGCAGACTTGGGAGGAGACCACGAGCCGAGTGGCTGCTATTTTTGGGGCGAATGCATCGGGCAAAAGCACCATTATTCGTGCTCTCGTCAGCTTGAATCGGGCTATTCGTAGGCCCGGCGAGCGCCTGTACTCCCCCTATCTGCTTCAAAACCCGCCTGAACCGCAGACCACCTATACGCTGAGTTTCACGCACGAGCAGGTGCGCTATGACTATCGGGTACAGGCAGATAAACGTGGTGCTATAGCCCTTGAGACCATGCACGCCTACCCAAAAGGTACAGCACGGTTACTCTTTGAACGCCGCACCCAAGAGGACTCCACGGTTACCGTAAAGGCTGGGCCCTCGCTGAAAGGCGCCACCCGTGAAGTCAATAAAATTACGCAGCCAGATCAGCTGTTTTTAGCGGTTGCACGGCAATATGGGCACGAGAGCCTTGCCCCTATCGCACAGACTTTGACTCGCAGTTTCTCACTGACGAATAATGTGTCTTCTCGTCGGAAGAACACCGTCACACTGATGCGCCAAGTGTTAGACAATATTGGTCAGTGGGAGCGCTACCTGAGTGGGCTGGCTCAGGCAGCTGACATTGGTATTACCCGTATTGAGGTAGACCGTCAGGAACTACCACCTAAACTGATTCACGCGATAGAGGTTAGGGACGCAGCGGGGGTTTATTTCCATCCTTCTGATGAGGATATGTTGGAGGGAGCCAACGCGATTTTCATGTACCATCGCGGAGCTAATGGGAAGGAATCACGGCTGGGTCTTAACGCGCAGAGCGATGGTACCCTCAGCTGGCTTGCTCTCGTCAGCCAAGCGGTGGTGGCTCTTCAGCGAGGAATCACGCTGGTGGTGGATGAACTGGACTCCAGCTTGCACCCCACTTTGGCGGCTGAGCTAGTGAGTATGTTCAAAAATCCTGAAGTGAATAAAAGCGGGGCGCAGCTGATTTTTAACTCGCATGATGCAACACTGTTAGGAAATATCCCCATGCGGCTGCTTGATCCTTCTGAAGTGTGGTTTACCGAGAAAAATGACGAAGGCGCGAGCGAAATTTTTTCCTTGGAAGAGTTTGATA
>ERZ773072.218-NODE-218-length-35152-cov-4.244237_pt1 | contig 35152 bp, 32 predicted proteins | sample MGYA00580617_ERZ773072 | MGnify/ENA primary metagenome ERZ773072 (study PRJEB29015, sample SAMEA2737970) | human oral metagenome | biome: human oral; feature: human-associated habitat; material: dental | place: China | collected 2122 ...
AAGTGGATGACCTACCAAGAAGGTTTGGCATACATCAATGGCAATGACGTACTAGTCCTAACCGAAGACGTGCTGTCGGCTATTAAGGTGCACGCTGTACTGGGCTGTTCTGCCCTAGCTATACAAGGTACGGTGCTGAAGCAGCATCAAATTCCTGTATGCCTGCAAGCAAAAGCCGTTGTGCTGGCATTTGACCCTGACCAAGCAGGTCAGGATTGCAGTAGGATAACTGCCAAACGATTACGAAATTTAGGCTGTTGCGTGTACACCCTGAAGACGCAGCAGGACTTGAAACTAGAAAGGGACTTATATGGATTATGTGCTACTGACTCTGGTCATGTCCCGCTGGGGTTGGGACAAATACTACAACTACATCAAGGAACTGGAACTTCAGCCTGAAACACATAGCCTGCTGAAGTGGCTCAAGAGCTACTACAAAGCACAACCCTCTGCGCAGCAGGTTAATACAGACGACCTACTGACCTATATGCAGTTCAAGCAAGTACCTGCAGAAGCTCTAGCGATAGCTGAAGCACAGCTGCGTACAATCCGCCCCTTAACCCCCGAAGCCTCTGCCGTCTATAGAAAAGCCCTGACCCAAAACCTTGTGGCTGCCGATATGCGAGAGGCATTGCGTAAATTCGAACTGGATGAGCTGGATTTGGAACAGCAATACCCCGCCTTGTTCGAGGATTTCGTGAATCCTGAATCCGCCGTGGAGTGGGAAACTGACGTTGTTGGGGCTGTCCAGCGCGAACTGGAGGACTATGGTTGGAACTTGAATTTCCTGCCCTTTGGAGAGGCTCTGAGGGGCGTTCGGCGCGGGCATAATATCCTAGTAGCTGCGCCGACGGACATGGGCAAAACGTGGTTTCTGTGTCGAATGGCTGTGCATTTGCTGGAGCAGATTCTCAAGGGATGGCGGGAGGAACTCAAGGAAAATCCGAAGGCGGAATTGCGCCCGATTCTCTTTGCCACGAATGAGCAGGCTGCAGATATTATTCTGACCCGCGTGGTGCAGACCGTACTGCACAAGAGCCTGCATGAACTTGCGGATATCCCGAACCTGAAGGAGCTGTACGAAGAGCACGTTCCTGCTGGGGCTATCCGAATCCAGAATGTGCACGGGCAGAGTGCCCAGCAAGTAGCTGCTCTGGCAGCGAAGTACAATGCTCAAGTACTCATTACTGATATGACCCAGCGTTGCGGTTGGACAGGTGGGTACGGTAGTGAGCACCAAGACCTCGAAGCAGTATGGAACTACTTTCGTGAGCAGGCTATTCTCAAGGACTTCCTGCACGTAGGTACAAGTCAAATCAGTATTGAGGGACATGACCAACTGTTCCCGCCTTTGACTGCCTTGAAGCAATCCAAGACCGGTATTCAGAATACTGTGGACTTAGCTATCTACATTGGGGCGCGTACAGGTACGGATGCAGTGTACGAAAGACTGCGTGGTATTAGTACACCTAAGAACAAACTACAACGGGCTGGCTTCCGCCGATACAACACGGCGCAAGTGCAAGTACAGTTTGAAACAAATACATGGAATCAATCCTAAGATAGAGGTAAGTATGACACCTAACACCGTAAAATACCGAGAGCTCCGACGTGAGCGCAATGAACCTGCAAACATCAAGGGTATGTCTTGGGACATCATTATACCTAAGATGAGCAAAGCAGAGCATCGCAAGCACATCATGCGCGAACTCAACAATAACCCAAGATTCATCATCGACGAAAGTATCTAACTATGCCAAACCAAGATTTTATGAAACTGCACAAGTACAACCCTAAGCAGGACTATTCAGGCTGGTTGTTGCAGCAGAAGTTCGATGGTGTATTTGCTGCTATTCAGCGCAGTACAGGTAAAGTATTCAGCCGAACAGGTAAAGAGTTCTTTATCCCGCAGGACAGCAAGTTGGCAGAGCATCTGCGCTACCTGGACAAGCAGTATGAAGATGCTGGCGTTGAGTACCCTGAAGATTATATTCTCGCAGAGGTTGTTGCTACGGATTTGACACTGGAGGAACTCTCTGGCTTGTTGAATCCTAACCGTAAACAAGAATGGGACGTAGCAGCTAAGCAGGCGAACTGGCAACTGCATCTGCATGACTGCCTGCAGCTGGATGCCGAGGGTTTCTGTGGTCGCCCGTACTTCCAGCGTTTACAGGTACTACGTGCCGCTGTACAGGAGAACGCACATATCGCTATCGTAGCTACGCTTGAATTACCTGATACTAAAGAGCTGGCGCAGCAGTGGTTAGATAATGCGAGCAAGAATCTGATTGCTGAAGGTGCAGAAGGCGTAGTCCTGAAAGACCCTCTGGGTGTGTATCAGAAAGGTAAGCGCAGTAAGCAGCAGTTGAAGCTGGTGCGTGAGCATACCGAAGATGTACGCATTGTTGCTACTGAGTACGGTAAGGGTAAACGCAGCAAGCAGTTGGCGCGTTGGCAATGTCAAAGCCTTGACAACCCTGATATGCTCTTTTGGGCAGACTTGGGTGCAGGCTGGGATGACGAAGCCCGTGATGCAATGACCTATGCTTACGAGCAAGACCCTAGCACCGTAATCGGTACAGTGTGGGTCGTTAAGGGTCTGCAGACGAGCAGTACAGGGAAGGCAGTACGTCTACCGAAGTTACAATACCGACGATTCGATAAGGGGTAAACATGACTTGGTGCATAATTGACTTGGAATGTCAAAATATTGAGCACTGCGGGCACGTCAGTAGTCCACACAATCCTGAAAACTACATCGTAGCTGCTGCCTTTGCCAAGAACCAAGAACCCGTGCAGAGCTGGTACTTCAATAGCAAACAGGAAGCACTGGACTCTGATTGGTTCAAGCAAGCCCTTGAGGGCACGAAGGTAATCGTAGCGCACAATGCTACCTTTGAGGTGCATTGGTTGTATGCCTGCTACCCTGAAGAACTCAAGCAGTTCTTCCGCGCCGGTGGGCGCATCTTCTGTACGCAGTACGCCGAGTACCTGTTGAGCCATCAAACTGAACTGTACCCGCGCTTGGAAGATTGCGCTGTTAAGTACGGCGGTACGAAGAAGATTGACGAAGTGAAGTTGATGTGGGAACAGGGCTACAAGACCTCTGAAATCCCCAAAGACCTGCTGATGGATTATCTGGCAGGGGAATCAGGGGACATCGAGAATACCCGCATCGTGCTGTGGGCACAGCTGGAAGCCCTGCGCAGTCAGGGTATGCTGCCGATGTTCTGGGAACGCTGCGCAAGCCTCGTGTTTAACGCTTTCGCTACCTACAATGGTCTGTACATTGATATGCCGAAAGCCCTTGAGAATCAGAAGCTGCAAGAGCGGGCTATTGAAGAAGCTATTAAGGAACTCGGCACGTACTTACCTGAAGACCTGCCCTTTGAGTTCCAGTGGGGAAGTGATTACCAGCTGTCGGCTTTGTTGTTCGGTGGGGTAATCAAGTACAAAACCCGTGTTCCTTATGACCCGCCGAAGTTCGTGAAAGCCGAGAAGTGGCAACTGCTGACAGGTGAGTACGTTGACGTAGGTGCAGTGAACCCTTTGGAATGCGTAACATTCATTCGTGGTGCAAGCAAGGGTGTGCCCAAGGTATTCAAGGTAGACACAGATGAACCTCTGCTGAAATGGGGCGAAGCCGAGTACCGATTCAAGGGTCTCGTGGACAAAACGAAACTGCCTCTGGAAGTACAGGCAGACTTCTTCGGTAAGCGTGCGCAGTTCGTGGGTAAGCGCAATCTGTCAGACGGTACACCCGTGTACAGTACAGGTGCAGATGCCTTGAAAGCCCTGAAGCCGTACCTGCCAATCTGTTCTGCGCTGTTGGACTTTGCAGCAGCTGATAAGGACTTGGGTACGTACTACCAACGCGAAAGCAATGGTAAGGTATCAGGTATGCTTACTTTGGTTGACCCAGCAACAAGCATTATCCACCATAATCTGAACAACTGCGCTACGGTAACAGCACGACTGTCAAGCAACAAACCGAACCTGCAGAATATTCCACGTGGGGATACCAGCCGAGTGAAGGAGATGTTCCGTAGTAGATTCCCGAACGGACGGATGCTAGAAGTTGACTATACATCTTTGGAAGTCGTGGTCGGTGCAGCGTACAGCCATGACCGTAATATGCTGCAGTGCCTTGCCGATGGTACGGATATGCACACGCTGCGTCTTGCAGGCTTCTTCAACAAGGATTATGATACCCTGCGTAGCATCATCAAAGACCAGCAGCACCCTGAGCATGATTACTGGAGCGTCAAGCGTACATGGATTAAACCCATCAGCTTTGCTGACCAGTATGGTGCATCTGACAAAGGCTTGGCATACGCCTGCGGTATTACCCTCGAAGAAGCCAAGCAGTTCAAAGCAACCCAGAAGAAACTCTTCCCAGAACTTTCCGTGTTCGCTGAAGAAAAGGTCATGCCTGAAGTACGTCGAAGTGGTGCAGGGAATCCCCAGCGCGAAATGTCCGATGCTGGTGTATTCCGTATCTATCATCGTGGATACTTCAAGGGCTACAGCGGTACGTACTACAGCTTCCGTGAGCGTGATATGTGGCGCGATGGTCAGCAAGTACTGGACTACAAGCCCACTGAAGTTGCAAACTACTGGTGTCAAGGTGAAGCCAGCTTCATCGTGCAATCCGCCTGTGGTGCAGTAATCAAAGCTCTGATTGAAGCAGACTTTGAGGGTGGGCAGGTTCTACCCGTGAATACCGTGCATGATGCTATCTATCTTGATTGTGCCAGCGCCGAGCTGGTTATCAAGTGGGGACGTATTGTGCAACGCCTGATGGAGGAGACACCGAAGCGGCTTGCAGAACGTATCCCAGACCTGCAGAAAGCCCTGTACCATGAAGTAGCATTCCCTGCCGTCCCCGAGTACGGCGAGAACCTCGCAAACAAATTGCACCTTCCTGAATAATGCCCAGAACGAAAGGACATAACATGTCATTATTGAACCAATTCCAGCAACAATTCCAAGATGCCCAAGCCGCGGGTAACGTAGCCGACATGAACGAAACCACGACAGGTGGTGGTGGTGGGGGTCGTACCCTGCCTGCTGGTAAAGCCATCGCCGTCTTGACTGGTTACATCGAATCTGGTCTGCAGCCCCGTGAGTTCAACGGTAAGCCCAAACCACCGACCCGTGAGATGAAGCTGATTTTCACCATCATGGGTGGACGTGGTAAGAACGTCAACGGCGAAGTTGAAGACTATGTACTGGAAGAAGGCAACTACCCGACCATTGGTACGTTCTTCATCAGTGTAACCAACAATGAAAAATCCAAAGCTGTGAAATGGTTTCAGCGTATGCGCCAAAATTGCTACGGTGATGGGGGTGAAGTTTCCTTCGCACAGTTCTTGGGTAAAGCCTTCCTGCTGCCGATTACGCATACTGTCAGCAAGAAAGACGGTAAGGACGTAGTGTACGCGAACATCGACCCTGCGACTGTAGACAAGCCTGAAGACCCAATGACCGTGCAGCCGTATGCAATCCCTGCCGTACCTGATGATGTGTACAAGCTGTTGCTCTGGGATGCACCGACCAAAGAACAATGGGACAGTCTGTACATCGAAACCCCTGATGATGCCGAGAAATCCCGCAACTACCTGCAGGAGCATCTGATGACCAGTCTGGACTTTGGTACTTCTAAGCTGGCTGCCCTACTGGGTGTCGGTGATGCAGATGCAGCTCAGAAAGTTGCTGTAATTGCAGCACAAAGTGCAATCCCTGACCCTGACGCTGAATAAGGAGTAGTATGTCTATACTAGATCGTTTCGGGGTGCAGCGATGCACCTCGCTTTTTGAAGTTCCCAAGCAAGGGCGGCATTTGATTCTGGACGGAGATGGTATTGCCTACACAGCAGCATCTGGTGTAGCTAAGTTGGATACTGCTTTACGACGATATGAACAGCAGATTCTGGCTTGGTTGTACCTGACCCGATGCAGTACAGTGTCAGTGCACATTACACCCCGTGGCTGCCATAAGGCAGGACGGGGGAATCTGCAGACCGTGTTTCCTTATCAAGCAAACCGCAAGAGCAAGGCGAAGCCACCACTGCTTGAGCCCCTGCGGGAATCTTTGCAGCAATACTTCAGCGAGCACCCAGACGTAACCATGTTCAGCAGCCTCGAATACGAGGCAGACGATGGTATGATTATGGAGCATGTACTTCAACCTGAAGCCCTGCTGTGGTCGCCTGATAAGGACTTGCGGGTAACACCTCATCCCTTCTGGGAAGATAAGCAGGGTAAAGCCTCTGTAATCCAAGACCGCTTCGGGTACTTGGAAGAGCAGTACACTGAGTCTGGGCAGTTCAAATGCAGTGGACGCGGTACTAAGTTCTTCCTTGCCCAGATGCTGATGGGTGATACCGCCGATAACATCAAGGGCATCACGAAGTACAAAGGCAAGCTCTGCGGAGCACGGTTGGCATTTAGCGTACTCAACGAGTGCACAACAGAGAGCGACGCAGTGAACCTCGTGCTGGATGCCTATGCTTGGAATGCCCAGAACCCATTACCGGAAGCCTACGCTTTGTGGTTATTAAGAACTCCCGATGACTCTGCGTTGCAGTATTTCGACAGCGTAGCTTTGACACGCAGCAACCGAGAGCAACTCGAATTTTACAAGGACAAGATTTATGCAGCAGCTGATACCGAAGGACAAGAACCGTAGTGTTAAGGTACTACGGCATATCCAAAACATCACTAAAGACCCACGTAAGAGCCTGCTGGTGGTGCAGGTGCTGAGCCGTACTGAACTTTGCATGGGTGCCAAGTATGTACGCCCTCTGACCCCATGCAAAGACCAAGTAGACAACTGGTTGATGCAGCTGGCTACAACCTATGCGGGTGAGTTGCCTGAACAGACTGACTGGATGCAACTGCACTTTGCTTGGTTGCGTGGACGGCACGCGCAAGGGCTTCTAAGCACCGATTTTGTGTACCGTCAAATCCAAGCATTCGTGGGATACTACTACGAAATGCTGGTACACCCTAAAGATGTACCCGAGTACCTGCAGCTCTGCAACGCGGTAGAGCTTGAGCCTGTACGGCAATTCAAGTGGTACGATGTAGAATTCGTGTGCTGTTTACCACATAACATGGGCTACTATGGCTGGGCGGAGGTAGTGTAATGAAACAACCTATGCGCAAGATTCCCCGTGCAAACCTGCGTATCTGGGCGAAGCACTACGCCGAGACCAAGCAAGGTGGGAAATGCCCATTGTGCGGGGAAGCTATTGAGTTAGCTACCCGTGGTAACAAAACAGACTGGGTGGTCGACCACGACCACGAGACAGGTGAGATACGCGGTGTCCTACATCGTAGTTGCAATGGTGCTGAAGGTAAAGCAGCTAATGCAATGGGATGCTGGGGTGCAAAAAGTATGTCCTATAAGGATATCATACCCTTTGCAAAACGATTGGTAGCCTACTGGGAATCCGAAGGTGCTGGGGTTATGTACCCTGACCACAAAACGGCAGAGGAGCGCAAGGAAGCCCAGCGCGTTAAGCGCAATAAAGCAGAATCCTTGCGAAAAGCTAAGAAGAAACTCGCTGAAAAGCAGAAAGTATAAGGTTATGATTGCATACTACAGGAACGGTAAGGCTGTTGCAGCCGCCGACGTCCCTCGGCGTACAATAGATAATGAACCTACTTGGGTATATCAGGGAAATAAGCGCAAAGCAATTTGCAGAGAATGCCATCAATTCCGTGTAGAGAATAGCTTTACTTCCGTATGGGATGCAGGGATGCAGATGTATGTACGCATTGATATATGTAAGGAATGCGACCGTCGCCCTCGTTTTCAAGATATCCCTGAGACGGGAATTTGGGAGAGCAAGTACTGGCAGCAAGGTACAGTAGATACAGAGAATCGAGTACCGAATAGCGGTCTACCTGTAGACTACCTACAGCATAACTCTGAATACCCGTACATTTCCAGAGTACATGAGTTTGTAGAGATGAAGTACCGCGGTAAACCCAGAGGTGAATGTAATGCGACAGAGTAAACTTGAGCAGGCAGTTCAAGCTGTAATGCTTGACCCGCGCAATAGCACTACGTTGGAATGGTACTGGACAGACGTGATACATAGCCCTCGGGGGACAGCATCAGGGCTGTACTTAGATACAGCGGAGATGCGCTTTGAGTATTATTCAAACCCAGATTCTATACCTCTTGAGTTCTGGCATTTAATGTCTCGGGAAGGTATGCAGTTATCTGACGAGGATAAGTTGGCATTTAAGCGCGGGTACACATCTCTGTATGATTATGGTTATGAAGAGTTTCTGAATGCAGTTCAGAAGGAACTCACGGACTATCTAAATAGTATTGGAGAATACGATGACTAAATTGGTTTACTTAGTAGGTAAGACAGGTGCAGGCAAAAGCACTACAGCACAGAAACTGCAAACTGCTTTGGCAGCACGTAATGTCCCTACCTTTATTTTACGGTTTGCTTATCCATTACACAACCTTGCAGTCAAGGTATTTGGACACAACGATACCTCTCTGAAGAACTTGCCCGTTGCTCAAACTACAGAGAGCACAAACCAACTTATTCTTGCGCTTGAAGAGTTCATTGAGGATATGGGTAAACCTGCAGATGCACTGTACTGGGAAGATTTGCTACCTCTGCTGAACCAACGTGTGTTAAGTCCACGTATGCTTATGAACGCAGCAGGACACGCAGCACGTCAGCTTGATAATGCAATCTTTGCACGCGCAGCAGAACGTACTGCTGTGGGACTCGCTGAGAAGTACAAAGATGCTGTGATTATCTTTGAGGATGCACGTTTCCACGAAGAAGTGTCCCCTATGGGTGATATTGTGCTCTTGGAATCAGGTGAGCGGGGTGTCGTGCAGTCTATTGATGAGTTGTATCACGACTACGTAACAGAGCAGTTGAAGCAGAAGTACACTGTACTGGATGTACGTACCCCTGAAGCTACCGACAAATCAATCCAAGAATACGTTGAGAAACTACTGAGCAAATAATGCAAGACCTACTGCAAAAACAAATACAAATCGAAGAATCCTTCCGTGAAAGTAGTTTGCTCAAGGGGGAGGATTCAGTGCACAAGCACATAGAAGGTGGGACAGCTATACAGCTTCCTGCCTTCCAGAGCTTAATGCGCAGTGCCTATCAGAGTACGCATGAGCACTTAGAAGCAGCTATGCAGAAACGTTGTGCGGGTGTCGGTGCAAAGTACCGTACCTATATCCGTACTGTAGGTACAGCAAAGGTAGCTGCTATTGCACTGCATGTACTGCTGAACCGCAGTATGCAGCTACAAAGTACAATGCAATCCGTACTACTGGAAATAGGCAGAGCCATTGAGGTGGAACTCTACGCTGCTGAACTGACCAAGATTGACCCAGCGCAGACCAAGCATACTGAAGAGTATCTTGAGCGCGGTAAAGTAAAGAGCGTAGAGCTCAGAGCAAATGCCTACCATGCGGGTATTAAGTTCAATATGCAGGAAGAGCGTCCTCGATGGACTACTGAAGCCTGTATTCAAACAGGGAAGCTTGCTGCAGCCAGTGCCTATGAAACGGGTTTGTTCCTTTGGGAACGCGAGCACGGACGGGATATGTGGCATCTGCGCCCAAGCCCTGAACTCACGGCATACGCGGATACAATGCTTGAGAGCATACAACCGCTCGTGCAGTACCCACCCATGATTGTTGCACCATGCGACTGGAAGGGATTGTATGACGGTGGGTACTATACGGATTGGTACAGACTCTACGCCCCGTTGTGCAGTTTCCGAAAGATGCCTAAAGAAATGCGCCTACCTTTGATAAGACAGCTCAGAATGCCCAAAACCGAGCTTCTCAGGGAGGCTGTGAACAAGGCGCAGAGTGTCCCTTACCGAATAAATAAACGCGTTCTGGCGAAGCTGCAGGAGGCTTTGGGACAGGGTGATGGGTGCATGGGGCTTCCCCGAACCATCCCCGAACCGAAGCCGGAATTCCCCTTTCAGAACGAGGATTGGCGGGAAATGGCAACTGAGCTGGATATGCAAAGATTCAAGGTCTGGAAACACCAAGCACGGGAGTGGCACGTGCGGGAGCACCTACGAATAGCCAAGAGCTACAGCATTGTGAACGCCGTGCAAATGCAGTTGAAATTCAAGGACTATGAAGAAATCTACTTCCCTGCTTTTATTGATTGGCGTGGTCGTCTGTACTATCGTGGTGTATTGAATCCGCAATCAGTGGACAGCATCAAAGCCTGTATAGAGTTCGCACATGCAGAACCTATGCAAGCAGAGGGACTGTATTGGCTCAGGGTGCACATTGCAAACTGCTGCGGATACGATAAGGTGCACTTTGATAAACGCGTTGAGTGGGTACTAGAGAACACAGAGGATTTGCGTCTCTGGTACAATGACTGCTTGAACAAACCTGCCCCTGACCCTAGCCTGAGCTTCCAGTTGTATGCTGCTTTGGATACGTACTTTGAAGCGATGGACTCAGGGAATCCAGAAGCATACTGCTGCCATATTCCCGTAGCAATGGATGCTACCTGCAGTGGACTACAGCATTTCAGTGCAATGCTTAGGGATGAAATTGGTGCGGAGTTCGTGAACTGCGATACCAAGAGCACGGAGCAGAAAGCAGACATATATCGCGAAGTAGCTAACAGGGCAGTAAAGGTACTCCCTGAATACTGTGACGAGGTACAAGCGCTGTACTGGAAGCAGCACGAGATTAGCCGAGGAATGGCTAAGCGTCCTGTGATGACCTATGTGTACGGTAGTACGCTTAGCAGTAGTATCGACTACGTTACGGACGATATGCTGGAATCTGGATACGAAGCTATCAAAGACCCTGACGGTAACGTGCTTGTGCACCAGCATAGCCTAGCAGTACCGGTAGCAAAAGCCCTGCGCTATGCAGTGGAAGCTACCGTACCGAAAGCTGCGGAGATGATGAAGTGGTTACGCAAAGCAGTACGTACCCAAAGTTTCCCTTTGCAGTGGACTACACCTATGGGTCTTACTGTATTGAACTGGGTGGACAAGCAAGAACAGCAGAGCATTAAGCTCAGGTCTATGGGTGTAAACGCTATCATTATGCGCCGAAGTACAGGAGAGCTTGATAAAGCAGCTGCTGCAAACAGTATCAGCCCGAACTTTGTGCATAGTATGGACGCGTGTCATATGCAAATGACCGTGCACTCGGTGGACTTCCCGATGCTACTTGTGCACGACAGCTTCGCCTGTCATGCCCAGAACGTCTCGAAAATGCAACGTTGTATCCGTGAGAAGTTCTATGAGCTGTACGGCTGGAATGACATCAAGAGCTTGATTCTACAGGAAAACTTCGAGGTAGAGCAGGCAGTCAAGGATGGCTGGTTGCACCCGCAACCCGATTCCGGAAGCTACCAGATTCATGAGGTACGTAGCAGTATTTTCTTCTTTTGTTGATTAGAAAACCAGAAAGGACATTATGCAATATATTAATGCACCGCCCACCTGAAAGCCTTGCTAGATGGGGATTCTAGAAGTTTCTTTAAGTACAGGATACTTAATAAAAGATAATTCAAGGAACACCGTAAGACAGCTGACAAGGACTACTTGACAACGCATTAGATTTCCTGTAATGCAAGGTGCAGTCTGAATTAATATCGGGCTTTGGTTTCTGAGGTGATTTCGGATTTGCTTCAGAAACCTTCAGGAAGCCCTCTAGGAACGCGCAGGATTGCGTTTCTACCCTTCAGGTATACTAGGGTAGCCTAAGTACCCTGAATTCAATCCTAGCGCATTCTGGTGCGTTTCTGAGCTGGTACTCTAGACCTGAGCATAGTAGAATAATATAATCCATACCTTCGGAATCCCGAAGAATACCGCAAATAGACTTTTCTAAACGCTTGTTTTATAAACGCAAATTAGAAGTCCACCTATGTGCAACACTGGGGGGCGGTGGGTAGCAAGGAAGTCAGTATGGAGGCGGTGTGATAAATCGCGTCTTTTATCCCGAAAAGCAAGCAGCAGTAAGCTTGTCCAAGCAAAAAAGCAGCAATAAGCTTGGGGGGTAGGGGGGCAGTAGGAAAGCAGAAAGTAGTAGAAGACAATGTGATGATATAGTACTACTAGTATATTACTAGGAAGTACTATTAACTTTCTAGGAACTTACTAGGAAGATACTATTAGCTTACTAGATATACTTAGTACTTTACTAGGTATACCTAGTAAACTACTAGAGGATAACGCATATGATACATAGTACAATAAGTGTGCTACCTGTAAGTACAGTAATAGCACCTACAGGTAGTAGTAGTGCTCCTGCGTTTACTCAGGAACAATTACTGTATCTACACAGAGTATTCCCTGAAGCTACTAAGGGTAGTATAGAGGATATACTATATACTCAAGGTAGTAGAGCAGTAATCAAGCATATAGCTAACTGCATTAACAAGCAGGGTGGCTAGTACTATGCAAGCTCTACACCGAGATATACAACAGGATATTACCGAGTACTTACCTAAGTCTCCTGGGATAACACAGAGTAAACTCTATGAGCTTATGGTAGACTGCAGTAGGGCTATAGGTAGTACAGACGCTAATACTGTACTTACAGAGTTAGCAGAGTTCTTCCTAGAGCAAGCAGAAAGTAAGACAGACTACAGTTGTAACTGGCGCTTATTTGCTGGTTGTTATACTCGTAGTATCGAAGTACCTGCAGGTGAAATCATTATTGGACACAAGACCAATGTACCTACTGTATTAGTTGCGGTAGGTACTTGTATATTGCGTACAGGAGATACACTACAGTATCTAGAGGGTACTAATGTAATCTTTGAACCTGCTGGTATAGTACGGGTAGCAGAGACTATTACTGCGTGTACCTTCGTAACCTGTAATGCTAGTACCGCAGATAATACTGTAGGTGCAACACAAGAATTTGAAGGAGGTTAGTATGTCCTACGTCTATGCAGGACTGGCAGCAGCTACCCTTGTTGCAGGCGTGTACTCTAGCAATCGACAATCAAAGATTGCTAAGGACGCTAATGCCAAATCCGAAAGACAAAACAGAATCCAAGCAGAGGACAACCTGAATGCTGCTAAGATTCGTCAGGAACAAAACAGCAAGGTTGTTGCTGATATTGCGGATACTCGAACGAATCCGCAGCAGACCAAGCTGCGTAAGCAGCAAGGTATCGTATCGCGGAGCTTGAACTTATGACTCGTGTAACATCAGCCAGAAACATCTGGCGCAGACTGCATGATGCAAGACAAGCAAGCTTCTGGGAAGAGTATGCTGGTTGGACTATCCCTAGCGTATGCCGAAGGCGTAATAAGGCTTTGCAGTACGATTACCAATCCGTAGGTGCAATGCTGGTGAACAGTTTGAGTGCCAAGTTAGCCCAAGTGCTATTCCCACCGAACAGCAGCTTCTTCAAGCTTATGACTAACGACAGCAGTATCGAAGCTGCCTTGTCCGAGATTGAGCTTAGTAGCAGCAACCAGCTGTTTGACAATGCCAGCTATGCGCAACTGATGTACGCTCTGCAATCCCTGATTATTACGGGAAACACATTGCTAGAACGTACCGCTACAGGGTTTAACGTGTACTCTGCGTTGGACTATGTAGTTGACCGTGATTTAGAGGGTAATGTACGTGCCATCGTAATCAAGCAGATTGCGAAGGAAGAGGACTTATCCCCTGACGTGCTGAAGAAGCTGAACATTACCCCGCGCAGTTATCTCGAGATTCAGAACACTGTGTCCCGAGAGTTCGAGTTGTACACGCTGGTGTACTGGGACAAGCAGAAGCAGATGTGGATTAGCGGGCAGTACATCGACGATATCCCCGTACACGAATCCGAAGGGCAGTTCAGTAAGAACCTCTGCCCTTACATTCCAGTGCGCTGGAGTGCCCGTAACGGGGAATGGTTTGGGCGTGGGCAGGTAGAAATGTTTGCAGGCGATTTCCTGAAGCTCTCTGCGTTATCCCGTGCCCTTGCTGATTACGAGGATGGGAGCACTAACGTCAAGGTAGTGGTAAGTCCCAACAGCAGCATGGACGTGGATAAGCTGGACGACCCAGAATCTGGTCTAGTTATTCTCGGTGAGCCGAATGATATCCAAGCACTGGAGTTCGGGCAGTACCAGAAGATTCAGGCACTGCAGCAATCAATCAACATGATTACGCAGCGTTTGAGTACCGCCTTCATGCTGGGTCTGAACCAGCGTCAAGGTGAGCGCGTAACTGCCTATGAGGTGCAGCTGCAGGCACAAGATGCCGAGATTACTCTCGGTGGTGTATTCAGCTTACTTAGTCAGAGTTTGCACTTACCGCTGGCGTACCTGTTGTGCTACGAGTTGGACAAGGATGTCGGTGCAGCGGTTGCTGCAGGGGATATCAACGTTCAAATCATCACTGGCGTACAAGCCCTTAGCCGTAACGCAGAGCTGCAGCAGTGGGTACAGCTTACCCAAGAGCTTGGTTTAATCATTCCTACGCTCAAACAAGTTTCCCCGCGCTTCAATACCGACAAAATCATTGAACGCTTCATGCTTGGTCATGGTGTCAGCAATGAGTTCCTGTACACTCCGCAGGAGATGCAGGCTATTCTGGAACAGCAGCAACAGCAGCTGCAGCAGACACAGTACCAAGAACGCACCGTTAACTCACAGGATGCCTTAGTTGAGGCAACCCAAGAACTCGGAGGTTTATCCTGATGGATAATCTGGATTCAAATACCCAAGACACAACAAGTTCCTTAAACGCTAGTAATCATGCGACTACTGCGGCATCATCGATGGACGTGCAGGCAGCCTTGATGCAGCTGCTGGCACAACAGCAAACCCCCCAACAAGTACCTACAGGTTCTCCCCCAGCTCCTGCAGGTACTGCTAGTGCCACGCCAACTGCTACTCCATCACCCCAACAAACAGCACCTGCTGCGCAACCAGCAGGACAACCAGCAGGACAACCAGCAGCATCTACCCCAGCCCCGAACTTACCGTTCGAGTTAAGTACTGGTACACAGGCTGCCATTCAGGTACTGGGTGCTATCGGTGTCGATGGTGGCGCAGTGCAGCAGCTGGCTCACGAAGCATTGAGCACAGGGCAACCTTTGAACCTTGCAGCCTTCCAGCAGCAATTCGGTAATAACGCAGCCTACGCGCTGCAAGCTGCCCAAAGTCTGCTTAGCGATGCACAGCAGTTCACCCAGCGCGTACAGCAGGAAGCCTACAGCAAGGTCGGCGGGGAGCAGCAGTGGAATCAGCTCACTCAGCAATTCAAGGCTACTGCACCGCATTTGCACGAGGCTGTACAGCAGCTGGTTAACAGTAATCAACTGGATGCTGCCGTGGCTTTGATGCGCAGCGTCGTACCGCAGCAAGGTGTAATGCAACCTATGCAGGGTGCACTGCAGCAGCAGGTAGCAAGCGGTACTCCACAAGGCTTAACGCAAGGTCAGTTTATCCAAGCTGTGCAGAAGCTGCGTGCACAATATCCTAACGCTTCATTCGAGACTGGCGTTGCTGGTCAACTCTACAACGAACTGATGAATCGCCGTCAAGCAGGCATTCAGGCAGGTATTTGATTTCAATCAATAGGAGGGCTATATGCCTCAACACCCCTTTGCAGCGCAACTGACGCGTATGCACACCACGAATGCCGGTAAAGACATTCACCTCGAGCTCTTTCAGGGCGAACTCGACCAAGCGTTCCAATACGCTTCCCTGTTTGAGCGCTTAACGCACAAACGTGTACCTATCTCTGGTACTAACACCTACCGCATCGACCGCATGGGTGCAAGCAACGTAATGGCGCGTAGCGTGGGCGATAAACTCGACCCTCAAAAAGTACCGAACGATAAGTTCACTATCGTCGTTGACCGTAGTCTGTACATCCAGAACGTCTTTGACTTCATCGACCAATGGACTTCCCCTGACCGTTTGGGTGCTATTGCCAAAGACAATGGCTCTCGCTTGGCTAAGTCTTGGGACGTTGCGCACGTTATCCAGCTGATTAAGTCTCGCTCTTGGAAAGCCCCTGCCGAACTCAAGGCAACTGGTGCGTTCTATGACGGTACTGAAACCGCAGCCAGCATCAAAGCAGCCCCAGCAAACCGCGCGGACTACGAAGCCAACGCAATGGCTCTTGCAGAAGCGCACGCCAAAGCTATCGAAGTGATGGTTAAACGCGATGCCCCGATGCAAAACCTCGTAACGCTGGTACGCCCTGATGTGTACTCTGCACTGATGAACCACCCGACCTTGTTGAACAAGGACTTCAGCAACAACAACGGCGATTACTCCAACCGTCGTGTCCTGCGCTTGAACGGTGTGGATTTGGTTGAAGCGTCTTGCTTCCCGACTGCCGCTGGCAACCATGAGTTGCACAGTACCGACCCTGCAGGCGTGAACTTCGCCATTACTGCAGACGACCTGAAGTACGGTATGGTTCTGTTCGACAAAGCTACTTCCCTCGTGGATGTAGTGGCGAAGGATTGGCAGACTGCACACAACGCCTACGAAGACCAACAGGTTCAATACCTGACCGTAGTAGGTCTGCGTACCGTTGCTGCTCGCCGTCCTGACATGACCATCCCGATTAAGGTTACTACTGCGTAATGCCTGAAAGCAATTATCAGAACTTCCTGTATCCCTCAGGAGGTTCTGGTGGTTCTGGTGGTTCTGGGTCTGGTGGTGCTAATACGCGTCCCCCAACTTTACGTATTGGTACTGTCCAGACCCTTGAGCCAACGGAATCCGCAACAGCTACTATTACAGGTTCAGGTTCAGACTACACACTGAACTTGGGTCTGCCTAAAGGTGCAGCGGGCGCTAAGGGTGCAGATGCAGCTGGCGGAGGTCTTACGAAGACTGCTGATGCTTACAAAGAGTATCAGTCTGGTTACGTAGAGCGTCCTGCTGGTATGGAGAATAACCAGTGGGTTGTTATAACGTTCCCTAAACCTTTTACAGAAGTACCTACGTTATTCTGTCAACCTATCCTAGATGAAGTACGTTTCTTCCTAGTGAAGGACGTTACTGCAACTGGCTATAGTATCCGCTGTAACTACATCGGTAGTTTGGCTGGTTGGTACTATGAGGCATTTGTACCAAAAACTTAGAGCAAACATCGAGCTTTATGCACTACAGAGCTTGCTACGGCAGGCTCTTTACTACATGGAGTTCATTATGAATTTACTACAAGCAGTTAATATAATTCTTCCATACTTGGGAGAGTTCCCCGTTGATAGTATCGACGGCTACCAGAATCCTACGGTAGAGCAGCTAAGACAGACTTTGCAGATGCAGAAGACAAGTATGCTTACTAAGGGGTACTGGTTTAATACAGAAAAGCACCAACTGTACCCAGACTTCTACAAGCAGGTACAGTTGCCTGATGCAGTGCTAGATTACTACATCGAAGCTACTGATATGTGCTTCTTGGGTATCCGTAACTACTGGTTGCAAGGTAATACCTTAGTATCTGACAAAGGTGCTACATGGACTACTGATGTACCGTGTACGCTAATCTTCGACAAAGAGTTCGATGACTTACCCGACCCAATGCAGCAAGTGCTAGTGTACGCTACTGCAGCGCAGTTGTATCAGCAAGTGCTGGGTACGGATGATACGTACAGGATGCTGTTGCAGATGCAGTCTGCGAAGAATATCGAACTGCAGCGCAGTGCCCTCCGGCATCAACGACCTAGCGTCGGTACTAGCTTGAGTTCGCGTCTGCAATCTCGTTTGTGGAGATAAGTATGCAAATCCTAATTCCCAATCATAGCTTGCTACAGGGCGTCTCTGAGCAACCGCTGCACCTGCGTAAGCAAGGTCAAGTGCAAGGTATGCTGAATATGCTGCCTGATGCAGTACGTGGTCTGCGCAGAAGGAACGCAGCGAGCATTGCTACGAAGTTTCTGAACAGAGCCACTGACGAGTACCTGAAACCTATCAAGATTGCAGGTATCCCTTTACTGCTCGTGCACAACGTGCAGTCTGGGGTACTTGCTGTGTTCTCTCTGCAGTTTCAGCAGCTGGCACAGCACACCAATGCAGACTACCTACGCGGTTCTATTGAGGACTTTCAGTACGTTGTGTATAACGAATCCTTGGTTGTCCTGAATCGCACTAAGGAAATTACGCGTAGCCCTGCTTCGTGGCGTACGGAGCAAAGGCACAACAGCTTCCGTCTGTATACTACAGGTTGGACGAATGCACCAGCTGCAATTATCAATCAGGATTACAAGGACGCTGCGTTGTTTGCAGTGCATTCGCCGCGTAGCTTCCTGTACGCCAAGAGCAGTGACACGCATCTGTCGTGGTCTGTTACGTTGGTTAAGGACTATATTACGCGCATTGTATCAGGGAATACCTTGCAGTTGCAGCTGCATCAGCGTGTTTATACCTGCAATGCACAGAATGGTTCTGGTACAGAATCCCAAGATGGTTTCATCACGGGTGTTTACTATGACCGTACAGCTGCGCTTGATGTTCCTATACAGGACGGTAAGAACTGGTTGGAGCAACAACCAGATGCTGCACAAACAGCAAGACAACAGCGTATCATTCAGGAGTACATACAGCTGCTTAGCAGCACAACTTACAGTGCAGACGCAGCTAAGACTCAGGTTCAGGTTGCTGACCCATTGAATCCTCAACGTACCCTTGTAGTGCATACAGAGGCGCGTTCAGCGGTACAAACAGGTGCAACCCTCAAGATTCCGAATACGGGGCTATGGGAGCACACCCGCGGTAAAGTGTGGTTGACTAGAGGAACGATTACCTCTGCAACGGGTATCATGATGGCGTTATGGAACTGCTGGTGGAATGTGCAGCAAGCTAAGTTAGGTGGTGCAAGCCGTGACGGTGCTTCTGGTAGTATCCTTGAGGACTTAGATTATACCTTCACGGATAACTCTGTTCTCGTGGGTGCTGCTAAGGTTTCAGAGGATATAATTTGTATCCCTAGCTTGTACACTACTTTAGGTAAGACCTACGGCGTTGCTTCAGGTAGTGCCTATGCGCCCGCTGTAACGGTTATTGAGGACTTGCCTCCTGACCCTGTGGAATGGGTGCTATCAAGTGTCGGTAAAATCAACCCTGAATATTATGAGTTCAACCCACGCACCCAGCAATGGGTGGAGACTACCGTGTACCCGCAGGAATTGTTGAATATGCCCAAGCAGTATCAGCTGGAAATCTCTAGCGGGATGCTGGAGGCTCTGCGTCGGGATAACTTCAAATACTACAGCAGCTATACAACCGAAGGTAAGCTCACTGATATTACCCAACCGACTACTATGTTTGCTGGAGATACCAAGAGCAATCCTGACCCAGAGTTCGTGGGTTCAGCTATCAACGGTATTGCTGTGTACCAAGGTCGTCTGGTCTTGCTGAACAGTGATGGTGTGTTCTTCAGTGCAACCAATAAGCCGTGGCAGTTCTATCGAGAGACCGTCAAGGATACTCAAGATACTGACCCTATCAGCGTGTACAATCCGCAAGCTGTAGGGAACTGGCGTTGGGCTATGGAGTTCAATCAGGACTTGTATGTGTTCAGTCAGGACACACAGGGACTGATTCGTGGACGTAATGGTTTGACCGTGAAGCAGGCGGCGTTATTGCTGAACAGTAATAGCCCTTGCGATAAGGCTATCGAACCACACCTGCAGGGTACGACATTGCTCTTCAGTGCCAGCGCAGGTAACTTGGATATCCGTCAGATGCTCGTAGGGGCTGTAGCAGATACAGCAACTACACCTAGTAGCATCACGGCGCATTGTCCTTCTCTAGGTACTATCAAAGCAATGTATGGACATGATAGTTCAGGGTTGCTAATTTGTCCTACTGACAGTACAAAGTTCATCGTTCAAAGTAGCGTGAAGGAAGGCTATGATTACCTACAGAATGCGTGGTATCAATGGGAAATCAACGGGTTCGTTTTGCACTTCGTTGTGTACCTGGATACTCAAATTGTTCTGTACGGTATTTTTGATGACAAATGGGTAGGCTTCGCTATGGCATACCCTACTACCCAGACTACCCCTAGGGATAAGGTTAGCGATAAGGAAGAACAGCATTTCATCAGTACAGTAACCTTAGCTGCACCGAGTATCAAATCAGGTGATAATCTGATTATACAAGCTCAAATGCACCTGCGTTGGGTACAGCTGTATCTAGGTATGCAGAGTGCTTCTGAGTTCTATACGCAGGTACAGCACCCTACGGGGGACAGACCACCTGTGCTGGTTACTTCCGAGATACTGCACAGGAACTATCAGGTTACTGCTGCAACACAAGGTGTACCAGTGCTGGTGCAAGGTGATGCTTTGACGACAGTGAAGTTGCGTAGTGTAGAGTCAGGTGACATGACCTTGGGCTATGTAGGGTACAGTGTGCGCACTAAGCAAACATTAAGACAACTTTAATAGGAGGCTATATGGATAATGCAGGATATATGCAAGTAGCGCAATCTGCTTTTAGCATCTATAGCAGCCTGCGAAGTGTCAAAGATGCCAAGAAGCAAGCCGATGCGGTGCTCAAACAGGCTGCACGTAACCGTGAGGTAAGTACGCAGAACACTGCGCGTTTACTACAGGGACGTGTAGCCGAGATTGCCCGTCTGCAGGAAACCCTCGTAGGGATTCAGGGGCAAGCACGGGGCTTCAGTGCCCAGATTGCCCTGAATCAGGGTTTGACCCAGAACTACAGCAGCAGCGTACAGGCTCTGCAAGCCGATATTGACCGACAGGCTGACCGTGCCAAACAGCGTGCCCTGCGTAACCAAGAGCAGTATGACTTGACACTGAACCAGCGTATCCAAGCAGAGGCTCAAAGTCTTATTGACGGTACACCGCAGATTCAGGCAAACGTCGATTACTCTCAAGGGTTCGCTCAAGCTATTAACTCGGCACTCGATATTTACCAACGCAGCGAGACCAGAAACATGAATCCGTTCTGGCGACGTAACGATACACAGCTATACGGGAAGTCCTCTGGGAAATCCTTCGCAGCAGGAATGCAGGGTAAGCAGGGTAAGCAGACCTACGGTAGTGTGGACTTGAGTGCAGCTTTAGGACTGAAATAGGTAGGTTATGGATTTTCAAATTGATTTACAGCCCATCTTGGGTTCAGACGGTGTACAAGGACGTACTCCGACTTTGCAGGTAGGGTCTGTCAACAAGCAATTTGACAGTCCTGCCTTGCAGCAAAGTCTGCAGCGTGTACGCGAGTACCTGCAGAAACGCGATGACCAGAAGCTGCGTTCGGCTATTGAGCGCGGGCAACTCGCTCAGGAAGCGGGTAAAGCTCTGGATGTTCGTAACGAGATTACGGATGAGACTGAACTGGCTGGGTTTGATATCGGCAGGAACTTCCAAATCGGTATTCAGGGTATGCACCAGACCCTCGAAGGATTCAGTCAGGAATACACAGCAGCTTTGCATAATGGTGCAACGAATGCAGACCGTCAGAAGCTGTATCAGAATGCCATCAACGACATCGGTACGGGTATTACTGACCTCAGCCTTCCAGATGCCTACAAGCAGCAATTGCGTAAGCAGGCTCTTGAGCAACTGGATTTGTTCGTCAAGGTACGTGGTCAGGCTGACAAGGGCTATGCCCAAGAGCAGTACGATAAGACACGTGCCCAAGCAGGGCATGCCCTAAGCACCAGTCTGATTGGTGCAGCTGCTATCAAGGACACTAAGGCTGCCCAAACAGCAATTCAGAGCGTATATGAAACCATGTACGCGGCTGCGCATGCCGCTGGGCACTTGGAGGATGCACGTAAGCGTGCCTCTGAGAGCACTAAGGATGCCATTATTGGTTTGTTGCAGCATTTTGATGTAACCGACCAGCAGCAGGTACAAGCAAGGAATTTACTACTGCAGGTTGGTGAGGGTACTTTGCGTCAGTATCTGGAATCTGATGATTACAATGCAGTGCAAAGTGAGTTCTCTAAGGCAACCACAGCTATCCGTGATTACGAGGGTTTGCAGCTTAACCTTGAAATGTCCGACTGGGAACAGCGTGTCAGTTCAGGAGAGGTTATACCTCGCAATGAATATGACAATAAGGTGCAAGCGGCGATTCAGCAGTTCCGTGCTGGTAAGTTGAATATGTCTGACCTTGAGCAGTATATTGGCAAGGTAACTAACCTATATGAACGTCAGCAGAACATGGTAGCCCAAGCTGCCCGTGATGCTGCTGCTGCTGAGCGCGATGGTACTAATGTAGTCCAAGAGCTCACTGGTATGAGCTTAGCCGAAGCTGAGACTCGTGGTAAGGGGACTCAATGGCAAAAGGCTTGGAAACAGCAAGCTATGCTTATGGCTCAAGGCAATCCTACGCAGGCTGGTTTTGTGCTGCTTGGTGTAGCTAACCAGAACCGTAGCCCAGAGCTTGCTCGTGAAGCTGCACAGATGGCTTCTCGTGAGTTCGTGTATTTCATTGAGAATACTGACCCGCAGCAGTTCAATAATAGCAGCAACAACAAGGCAGCCTTCGATGGTTTCCGGCAATGGTTCGGTTTGTACAATCAGGCTGACCCTGCTGTACGTGATGCGTATTTACAGGGTCTAGGGTCAGACAATGCCGCTTTGGTCACTGAAGTGCTCAAGCAGAATCCTAATGCAACCCTTGCAGAGGTGATTCAATTCAAGCAGCAGTGGAAGAAGTACGGCGGTACTGAGCGTCAACAGATTGTACGTAAAGCTCTGGATGGAGACTGGGAGAAACCTCTGAGGACTCCTTGGAATCTCGGCTTCTCTGGGCAATTCAATTTATACACAGATAAGTACGAGAAAGCTGCTGCGGACTTCAATGCAAGTATAGCTAAGCAAGTGTATCAAGGCATGACCACTGATGTTGTTACTCAAGGTATAGCCGTGAGCTCACCTGAAGGTGCTATTGCGTATATGCGTGGGCAGGGTTTGATTCTGGATACAGGTAATCAGTCTCTGATATTCAACAAGCAGAACCGTCAACGCTTGCGTCAGGCTATGGGTATTACTGAAGACAGCCAATTGGCTTCTGAGGTTATGCAGAAGTACCTTGAGAAAGTTGCCAAGAAGTTTGATACAGAGGCTTCTGCTGTAGTAGTGGATGGTACGTGGGATGATGCCCAGCGTTTGCGTTTCCTTGTGTTCCAGAAGGACGGTACACATAAGGTAATGTTCGAGAATTGGAGCGACATCAAGGCTACTGCGAAGCAGATGACTGTGAAGCAGCAAACAGCTCCTGTGTATAGCACTCCGTCTATCACTGGGCACGCTTGGGGTAAGCAGCTTAATGACCTCAAGAAGGAGTATGCAAGACAGCAGGCTCAACAGCTCGCTAGCACCAAAGCTAACTTGCAAGCTGCTGCTGCACGGGCTGCTAAGGTTAAGCAGAAGCTACCTATTCAGACTGCTTCTACTTCTGGTACTAAGATACCTAGCTCTACGAACTCACCTCCTGCAGGCTCACGTTCAGGACGTATTGCTATCCTTGAGGCAGAAATACGTAATGAAAGAGCTGCTTTAGCTGTTGCTAAGCAGAAGGGTAATCAAGCAGAAGTCAAAGACAGAGAAGCAAATCTGCGTGCAATCGAGCGTGAGCTCAAGCAGATGCGCTAGTATTTGTGCCAGTTCTTGCAGTTGTATGCGTATACGTACTTCCTTCGGGAGGTACGTATGCAGATACGACTTATAAATTTTGGATAGTAACTATAGTTACCAATTCTATAACTTATTGATTTAAAGAGGAAACCCTATGGCAACATTTAAAAAGGAATGGCAGCCAGATGCATTGCAGCGAGTCCAAGTACGAGACCCTAAGCAACGGGAAAAGCAGAAGCCAGCTAATTGGCAGGACGTTGTAGATGCTAACTGGAAGCCAGCTCCTGATGCTGCCGTAGGGCGTACTCCCACTACACAATTCTTCAATCAGAACAGTAGTCCTGAACCTGTAATTCCAAATACCCTTGAGGTTATTGGTAGCAGTATGCTAGGTATTGGGCGTAGTATCGTAAATCGTATCGATGCTATGAACCAAGGCTTTGAGGCTACTCCGAACTACAAGCTGACTGCTGAGGATATGAATCAAATCAGCACTCGGATTCAGCTGGATTCCGAGCGCATGCAGAAGCTCAACGGTAGTACCAGTGCAGCTCAAACAGAGTGGCTGGTACGGCAGTATGCCGACGAGGATATGCGTCAGCAGGTACAGAGCTACAACATACCTTTGTCTATGGCTGCCAGTGTGCTAGATGTGGACTTGGGCTTCGGTGTTTTAGCGAAGCCTGTTACTGCTGCTAGTTGGTTCAATAAGCTCACTAAGCTGCAGAAGGGGCTGGCTGTTGGTGGCACAGTAGCTGCTGGTACAGCTGCGTTTGATGCAGCTACTAACCGGTACGACATTCGTAGTACTACTCAGCGATTGCTGGATGGCGTGACCTTAGTCGGTGCAGGCGCATTCGTTGGGGCAGCGGGGAAATCCCGATTGCTTACCCGAAATGGCGAGAAACTGGCTGAGGACACTATCGAGCACGTCACCCAGAAAGCCGTCAAAATTGAGCAGGAAGCCGCCTCTGACCTTTCCAAAGGGGTAGCTAAGGCGAACCCTGAGAAAGCCATTCCTGCGCAAGCCAGAGGGCTGCCTGAAGGGAAAGCATCTGGATTCCAGAAATTCAGTCAACGAGCTGAGCAGATTGCCCAAGAAGCCCGTCTAGAAAAGCAAATGACAATCAATAGCATCCGTGAAGCTGAGTCTGCCGTTTCCGATATTCTACAAGGCAGTACACACGCCGATGCCAGCCTGCGCGTAGCCCGCCGTATCGACGAAATCCAAGCGATTCTCCCACGGTTGGATGCTTTACCTAACCTGAACGCCGTATCTCAATCTGATGCGCTCCTAGAGGGGCTGCAGAAAGCACAAACCAGAACTGCTAGATGGAAGGCTGCTTTTGAGCAGAAAGCCTTGCGTTTCCAAGAAGCTGCTGCGCCGATGCTGCAGAAGCTCCCACAAGAACTGCAGGAACAGGTACAGAAGGCTCTGGCTGCTGGCGAATATACTGCAGATTTAGGTAAACAGATTACCAAGGCTCTACCAGAAGCAGACCGTGCCGGCTTCAAGGAATTGAACAGTAAGGTGCTGCGAGAGCAGCGGGATTACCGCTACTACGTTAATAAGCAGAACAAGGAACTGCAGAGTGCCCAAAGAGTACAAAGCTACAACCCTCAGCAGCTCAGTCCTGTACAGCGCGATGCTTTGCGTAATGAACTGCAGCAGGAACTTACTGACCTGAAGGCACAGCAATTTGCCCTTGAGCGCAATAGCGATTACCTAAAGGATTTGCGTAAGGTTCATGCGGATAACGTCAAGGCTACCAAGTCCGAACAAGGCTTGAAGTCCGATACAGGTATCCCTACAGAGAACCTACGCCGTGTCCCAGAAGAGCACCAAGCAGCCTATCGTGAATCCCTTGAGGAAACCGAAAAAGTTTCTGGGGAACAAGCTGAGAAGCTGGTACTGGAAATCGAAACCAGTACAGGTACAGAGCACATACCGCTGCCTGACCGCCCTGCCCCCGTAGGGGAAGCAGCAGCAATCCGTAGGGCAGCTGAATTCAGTACAAGTGCCAAACAGTACATGTCAACAACTGATAAGCTGGCTTACTATGGACAGAACCTACCAGAGAAAGAATGGGAACAGCTTAATCGTCTGTTCTCTGACCCTGCATTCAACAATCCAGATAATGCCATTACACACGCTGCCCTGCTGTCAAGACACGGGGAATGGAGACTGAATGCACTGGATGATGCACTAGGTAAGGCTGCTCAAGAGTACTATGGTGCTTCTGGGCGGTTCAATGGTGCTGTGAATCCTACAGTACAACCGAAGCACATTACTGCATTACGTGCAGCCCAGAAGGACTTGTCGGACTTGCGTTTGCAGTTGTACCAGATGGAGCGTCAAGCTGCTGCTACAGGTACAGAACTGGACTTGCCTAAGCTGATTCAAGACCTCGCCCCGAACAAGGGTATTGCTGATACCATGCAGACCTTCGTGGACTCTGGCTTCAGTAAGTTCTATGCACAGCAGCTCAAGAAGAACGGACTGCTGCCAGAGGACTTTGCTGAGGGGTTGGGTACGTACATGCCTTTGCAGTGGAGTTATGCTGCAATGCGCAAAGCTTTCGATGCAGGTTTACCTGAAGAGGTACTGGCTAGGTTTATTGGTGCTGACGTGCTAGAGCGCTTCCCTGATTTAGCTAAGTACGGTAGGGATGCAGAGAGTATTGGTAAGAAGTTCATTCAGACCCAGAAGACCAGTATGCAGGCTACTGAGCATATGCCAGTGGGTGCAACACGGGACTTCATTGCAGACGTACTGCTGAATCAAGGTGTAGAAGCCAATCGGATAGACGCTATCGTGGATTCGATTATGCACAAGCAGATCCAGAAAGGGCACAAGAATCTGCGGACACGTAACTCTTGGGACTTTAACCGTCAGCTCGTACACAACGGGCAGGTATATAGCCTCAAGGACTTCGTGGATACTGACATAATGACGCAGCTGCAAAGCTATAACCGTCAAATGGCTCATCGTAACGGTTTGGCGCACTACGGAATGTCCCCAGCAGAACTGGATAACTTGTTTGTTAAAATCCAAGATACTTTACCTGCAGGGGTTAATCCTAAGGAAGCACGTGAGTTTCTGAAGGGTGCTCACCAGCAATTACTGGGGCAGGCAGTGGGTGAACAAGTACCGACTGTACTGCGTAGTGCAACTACAGTAGCCAGTAGTATGGTTCTGCAGAATGCAGGTATCAGTGCCTTTGGTGATATCAGTACAGCGTTCCAGCGTCTAGGTTTCCTGCGTACAGCGAAGTACATGCTAAAAACTTTACCTAGCCTGTTCTCTGCTATCAGTAAGTACACACCAGAGGAAGCTATGCGCCTCAAGGATGTACTACGAGGTACGAGTACAGCTCACGAACGTATCAAGTACTTTGTAACGCATTACGAAGATAACCACGCTATCCCGATTCAAGGTGTGCATGGGTACATTGCAAGAGCAGGTCAGAGTATTATGCACTTGAATGCTTCTGAAGTAGTACGCCGTTGGTTGATAAATGCTACTGCTAGTGCCTACGAGGATGCCATCATAGAAGCCGCGAAGGGCTCTAAGACTCGCAGAGAATTATTGATGCGTACTGGGGCTACCGAGAAGGACTTCCAGAACATCATGCAGGAATACGGTAAGTACGGTTTGCATATCAATAAATGGGATGCAGACATCAGCTTGCGTACTCAGCAGTTACTGATGAATGCCAGCGATGACATTGCTTTGACTGCGAAGGCTGGTGAAGCTCCTGCATTCCTTGAGCAGACCACTATTGGTAAGATTCTGTTCCCGTTCATGCGCTTTGTTATGGCTGGGCATCAGAAGATTCTGCGTAAGACCTACAACCAAGACGGTATCTTCGGAGTGGCTGTGCTGTTGATGTATAACAGTATGCTTGCCCCTGTACTTGCTGCTACCAGAAACGTAACCAATGGTAAGCAGTGGGACGAAGACATCTTTGCAGGTAGCGTACAACAAGCTCCTGCGCTTGGGTACTTCGGTATTGCTCTGGATAGTGTACTGAATAGTCAGAACTCAAGAGGTGCTGCTGTATTCAGCCCATTGAGTAAGATGAACCAGCTGTTCCGTAAGGTAGGGAATCCTGACCATGAGATGCAAGTGTATGACTACACGGATGCTACTCCGCTGCTGGGTTTGACTGTTGTGAACCAAGCCTTCGGGATACTAAAAACCTTAGAGGAAGATGATGATTAAACGCGTAAAGCAGCATAAAAGCTGTGTGCGCATACAATACACCAAAGAGGCAGGTAGTAGTTCCGTAAGGGCTGTTACTCTGCCTATGCTTCGTGCAAGTAGCCTTCTGATTACATCAGGGGCTACTCTTGCCGAGCAGAAGGTGCATTGGATGCGTAGCTTTGAAGATATATGGAAGCGCGTAGGGGCAGGTGCAGAAGCACTTGAACCTATTGTGCTGGATGCCGAATGGCAATTGCAAATGCAAGTACAGGTGAATCTGGATAAGCTCTTTGAGACTCTGGATTTCCCTGCTGGGGATTATGTAATTCGACGCAGTACGCCTGCTGACAGATTGCTGGTGCAGCCAATTCCGAATCGCCCCTTGAAGAACCAGCATTTACGTATGCTTGTGCTGCAACTGCTGTATGTACAGCAAGAGTTCAGTGAAGTGCGCTTTGACATTATTGAAGCAGCAGACACTGAAGCTCTTGGTGATAAACTTAGTCGGGATACAGGAAGTAGTGCAGCTTATCTGGAAACTAAACCAGATGTTCTACAACCTATCGAACCACCTACAGCACCCGAACCTGCTGCACCTACGGTACCTGCACCTACGGTACCTGCACCTACGGTACCTGCACCTCAACAACCACCTGAAGCAGAACCAACGACACCTACCTCTGACCCAGACACCAACCTTCCTGATTCTACGAATACAGACCCGAAGGCTTGGTTAGGGAAACGACGGAAATCGGCGGACTACGCGGCTAATGTCCTTAGAAGTCTAGGGTATACATGGGGGTTCAATGGTTACTTAGGTAAAATGCCTAAGCAGTTGATTTACAACCAGCCTTATGATGCACTAGGCTTTGCTTTAAATTCAGATGACGAGGTCGAGTTTGAATCATGACTTGGTTAGATATTGATACATTAGATTTGAAATACCGTAAAGGGCAATCTTGGCGTATATCAGATACATGCTATGTGTATGATGTGCAAGCAGGGGACATCTTGGATGTCCCTTTTGTCGTTTCTAAAGAATATGGGGATGTGCTTGTAGGGTACGACCTTACAGGTATAACCCTTGAGCAGGTACTTGAGCGCAAAGCCTTGTGGGTTCAGAAAGAGTATAGTACCTTCTATGAAGCTCTTAATGAGTTCGCGAAGCTACCTGCAGGAGCATTAGAAACCATAGATACACGACGTGTACAGGTTAACGTTACAGGTAGGGTAATGCTAGTGCGCCAATCTGGTATAGGTCAGGCTAAGTTACTACAGCTTGCGCAGAGTAACCCTATAGCTGCTTTTGAGCATATACTGCACCGTATCCAGACAGAACCTACTGCGGTAGTGCCCGTCGTAAGAGATAAGGTTGTAGTGCCAGAAGAGCCTAAAGTGCCCGAGCCACCGAAGCCTAAACCTTTGGACTTAGGTCATTACAAACCATTGACCCTACTCGCCTCTGCACCCTACAGTACAATAGATAAACAATCTGACGAAGTTATCCGCAAAGCTCTTCCTGAAGGGCTGAAAGATGCTACCGTGCAGACTAAGTTATTCCTGTATTATGCGTATGCCGTTGCTTCTATTGAAGGTTACAGGAAGGTGCTTGAGAAAGGTCTTGGTGCGTTTATCCAAGTCCCAAGTATCAATCCCTCTGTATTGTTCGCTAGCGGACGTTATAGTGATGTAGGGAACAGTTACACTAAAGCGTTCGGATATGCTGAAGATACGAACGCCTTGATTAAAGACGCAGTAGTAGCTTCGTGGGACAATATCCCTGAGGGTGCTGCGCTAGTTCGGATACCTCTATATGAATCCTATTTAGGTACAGTGTACTTATGGCTTGTACCGAAGAGCACCTCTTATCTTCAGACAAGTATTGGAATGTATCCTGCAGCTACTGCGTTTAGTGTCTTAGAATACCCTGTACGTATGCAGTTACAGCGCTCTGTAACGCGTGGGGGTGTGGAATACAACTATACAGTTCACGCAGAGTCAGCTACAGCTACTAAACCCACAGGTATAGGTACTATTCTGGACTATGAGCTTCCTGAAACCGTTAAATATAATATCCTAAAATGCGCTTATGGTAATACAACTGCGACTTACAAAGGAACGCAGTGGGCTAACTCGGAAACGCAAGGACAACCACGTTGGGAACGGCAGTTCAATGCCAGTGCAACGTTACCCACGTATACTCAAACAAGCGACCGCTCGACTGATTTAGAGCAGTTCTATAGCTTAGTAGGCAAACCTGTACCTCAGAGTTACAGCCAAGCTATGCTAAAGACCCAAGAGCTACGTCCTACTGAAGAGTATCCATTGCACCCTAACGAAGCACGTAATGGGTATTTCGGATACTTGACAGAGGACGCTTATGTGTACTATCCGATACAGAAGCCACCTACTGGTTATAAGCAAGGTTTATCTGCTGCAGGTACGTTGACATTGCGCGGTTTGGTTAGTGGTACAGAGGAAATTGACACAAGTGAATTAAGTTACAGAGACACTTGGGATACTGATGCTGCCTCCGTTACGCAGATATACAACAGTGCAACGTTGAGTTTTCAGGATACGTTCATAAATACCTTTGATTTACTCTCTGACCACAAACCTAAATCTATTCTATTTAAAGGATTCTAATGGCAGCTAATAAGAAAGAATTAGGGAGCTTGCATAGCAAGTTCACTAAGTTCTTGGCAGATGAATTAGAGATGTATATTGAGGAAGGTATTCCTATGGCAGCAGCCGACAAGACTGTTATCATGACCTTCCTCAAGAACAACAATATTACTGCCGAGAGCACAGATGAAGACCTGCAACGGGTACGCGAGCAGTTCGCGGGTATCAAGGAAGAAAACCGCGACAAGGCTTTGGCTATACTGAAGGAAGCCCATGCCGAGAGCTTGCAGCTAAATCCCGAGCAAGACCCTGAACATCAACGCAAGGTTCAAGGTCTGTTATCATAGGAGCAAGTATGTATACAGGAATTAGAGCAATTACTCTGGACAGGCTTGAGCTCCTGCATACCCGCTGTATGCGCTGGAGGGACGAACCAGAGGCGATTCCCCAGCAGGAACGTCAGGAACTGGCTATGCTCTTCCAAGCAACCTTCTCAGACTTCGTGGAGTTTGCTGACTTGGGTATGCAGTTCTTGGGCTTTAAGCTCACACCGATGCAGGCGGATATTGCAGGCTACATGCAATCCTGTGGGAACAAATCGATGGTGCAGGCGCAGCGGGGTGAGGCGAAATCTACCCTTGCTGCGCTTTTTGCCGTCTGGACTTTGATTCAGAATTGTAGTGCTCGGGTGCTGGTGGTCTCTGCAGCAGCAGGACAGGCATCGGACGTAGCGCGTATGATTGTGCGTCTGATTCAGCAATGGACTTTGCTTTGTTGGATGCGTGCAGACAAATCGGCTGGAGACCGCTACAGTACGGAGAACTATGATTTGCACTGGCATTTGCGTGATGTAGATAAGACAGCCAGCATAACCTGTATTGGTATCAATGCGAACCTGCAGGGTAAACGTGCCGACCTGCTGATTCCTGATGACGTGGAGACTCAAAAGAATGCCATGACTCAGGTTCAGCGTGAGCAACTTGCCTTGCTGACCAAAGAGTTTGCTGCGATTTGTACACACGGCAAAATCCTGTATTTAGGCACACCTCAGACCAAAGACAGTATCTATAAGCAGCTGCGTAACCGTGGCTACAGTATCCGTATTTGGATGGGTCGTTACCCGACGCAGGACGAGCTCAAGCACTACAGACAGGACGAGATTGCGCCCTGTATTCTGGAACGCATTCAGGAAGACCCGAGCTTGCAGACTGGCGGAGGTATCACTGGACAGCGCGGACAGAGCACTGACCCTATACGGTACTCGGAAGAGGACTTACAGGAGAAGGAATTGGAGTATGGGGACGAGGGTTTCAGCCTGCAATTTATGCTGGACACGACGCTCTCGGACTTGGCACGTCAGCGTATCCGTGTTCAGGATATGCCAGTAATCAGCGCAGGGTACGACTTTGCGCCTGAAGCCGTGCACTGGAGTGGAGACGAGCGCTTGCGTATCCAGCACGGAAACCAAGCCTGTGCTTCTGAATCGTTCCTCGCTGCTGCCCAATGCAGCACGGAGTACGTTCCATACAGCCAAATCACCATGTTCGTTGACCCTGCTGGTGCAGGTGGAGATGAGGTGGCTTTCTGTATCGGTGCGGAGGCAGCAGGTTATCTGCATTTGTTCAGTACAGGTGGACTCAGCGGTGGTTTCACTGAAGAGAACTGCTTGCATCTGATTCAGATTGCAGAGGAGTACGGTGCAAAGAGCATGCACCTTGAACGCAACATGGGTCATGGTACAGCTACAGCCTTGATGCTGAACTGCATAAGGACAGCAGGAAAGGATATAGCGGTATCGGATTACTACGTAACGGGGCAGAAGGAACGTCGAATCATCGACACCATTGCGCCCGTAGTGCGCAGGCATAAGCTCATACTGCACAAGTCAGCCATTGATGATGACTGGCGGTACTGCTTGCAGCAACCTGACAACAAACGGGGGCAGTTCAGTCTGTTCCGTCAACTTAGTGATATTACGTATGACCGTGGGAGTCTCTTGCACGATGACCGTGCGGACTGCCTGCAGGCTCTGGTACAGCACTTCGTATCAATGCTGGGTGTAGATGCCAATGCAGCGCAGACAAAGAGGCAGCAGGCGGTATTCAAGGATTTCCTTGATAACCCTACTGGGCTTCCCCAGCAGGTGCAGTTGCGTTCTAAAGGTAATAGAAGTGGACGGAAGGGGTACTCCCGTCTTAGATAACTTATAAGGGGTTAACATGAAAGGCTCTCAAGAAATTATGTACGGAGGTACTACTGTGTCCTTCGCTGCGTGGCTTGCACAACAGGACTGGCTGCTGATTATCGGTACGCTGGCTTCTGTAATTGGTTTGGTTCTGACTTGGTACTTTAAGCTTAAGGAAGAACGCAGACAACAGCACCTGTATGAGCATCAACTGAAACTGCAGGATGCGCAGCTGGAGGATTTTAATATCCGTAAGCAGCAATTTGAGCAGTACAGACAGAAGCAAATCCAGCGTGATTATGGCGGTACAGTAGAGAACGAGGAATCCGATGGAACTCAAAAATAAACTCTTGGTGGCTACCTTAGCGGGTAGCCTCTTTTACTATCATAGCAAGGTGCAGTGGGAAGGTGAGGTACTGAAGCCCTACTGGGACTCAGTGCACGTAGCTACGATTGGTATTGGCAGTACGGTGTATCCTCCTGATTTCCGCAATGGGGCTAAGGTCAAGATTACTGATGCACCTATAACGCACGAAGAAGCATTGCATATCGCGAAGTGGCATACAGCTAAGGACGAAGAGTTCTTACGGAAATCCCTTCCGAATGTTTATATGTCCCAACGCGAGTTCGATGTTGCATTGGACTTTACCTACAACTTCGGTAGAGGTAAATGGCAGAACAGCAGTATGCGCCGAGAGCTTCTGCTGACTACGGGTACTGACGCAGAGAAGCTGCAGCACTACCAGAATGCTTGCAAAGCGTATCTGAAGTACCGCTTCGCTGGCGGTAAGGACTGTAGTAAAGCAGAGAACCGTCGTAGTTGCGGTGGTGTGTGGAAGCGTGCACATTGGCGTTACCGTACCTGTATGATTGAAAACTCTTAGGAGGTATTATGTTTCCTATTCCAACTTGTTTCTGGGACAAATTCAGCCCAAAGACTAAGCAGCGCATCCTGTTCGGCGGGATTATTCTGGTGATTATCACAGCTGTGTTATGGCTGGTACTGCTGATGTACAAGAGCTATAACACGGAAATGCAGAAGCAGTGGACTCGTGGGTACAATGCAGCTGCAGTAGAGGTGCAACAGCAATACGATAAAGCCTTGCAGGAACAGCGTAAGGCTTTCGATAAGGAGCTTGCGTCAGCAGAAAGCAAGGCGCAGCAGTATTTTGAACTATCTCAGGAGCTTATTGATGCAAGCAGTAAACCGTTACAAGAAGCGCAGCAGAAGCTCAGTGCTAGTCCTGATGGCAATCGGGAGTGCTTTGGTACTGAGTTCATGCAAGAGTTTAACCAAGCCATCACAGCAGGTAAAGCAAATTGACGTGCCTGTAGTGCAGGCTAAAGAGTACAAACGAGCACAGCTTCCGTACAGCTTGAAGCAAGCCTGCAAAGACCCAGAGCAATTACAGAGCACGAATGCATCGGAAGTGTTCCGTGTGCTTAGTGCTAATAGCTTGGAATTGCAGCGTTGTAAGGCTAAGCACAAGGCATTGCTTGGTATTGCAGGTACTCTGTACGCAGACCCTGCTGAGCAGAAGTAGTGCATAGGATTGTTGACAATTGCTCAATATTTAAGCAGAAGATTGTCAACAATTGCTTAAATATTAGACACTGGATTGTTGACAATTTAACAAACAGGTTTGTATGTAAGTACAATTCTGTAACCTTTATACAACACAAGGGTATTGACATGATATTAGGAAACGTGCTAGGGGCTATTGCCCTGGGTTTGGTAATCTGGATTCTGCTGGTGCAGGATTGGTACTGACCTGCGGATTTCTTTGGAAATAGCGATTACTGCCCCGTATTTGAGCAGGAAGGGCTGTTCAGGGGCTCAGGAATACCAGAGCCTACCCTGAGGCAGAGATCGAATCCTAGAGCATTCTAGAGCCGTTTACGGAAATGTAGAGTTTCCTTCTTGCTTTTGGCACGTATTTTCGAGTCCCTGCTGGGTCGAACCCGATTTTTGACAGGGATTTTCGCGGGGATTAGGGCTGAGAGCAGCGAAGGTCAAATTTTGCTACGGATTTGTTTGGGGGTACTCACCCCTCACCTCCCTATCTTCCCCCATATACCTATGTTTTCATTCAGGAAATTGCCTGTATTGCCCCTTTTGGAAGCCCTAGGCAGCTTGCAGGTAGGGTTATTTTATACCTGCGGGAAATACGGGAAATGCTCAGGAAGGGGTCTAGGATGCGCTAGGATTGCGTTTAAGGGGGCGGGGAATACCCTAGCCTACCCTAGGGCAGAAAATCAATCCTAGCGCAATCTAGAGGGCTTTACGGGGATTTGCTGCAAACCCCCAAGGTTTTTAGCCCTTGTTTACGCAGGTATTTACCGCATATAGCGCATAGCTTAGCTTGGGTATTACTGGGTATTACTGGGTATTACTGGGTATTATTGGGTATTACTGGGTATTACTGGGTATTACTGGGTATTATTGGGTATTACTGGGTATTACTGGGTATTACTGGGTATTATTGGGTATTACTGGGTATTACTGGGTATTACTGGGTATTATTGGGTATTACTGGG
>ERZ773072.219-NODE-219-length-35129-cov-4.999800_pt1 | contig 35129 bp, 47 predicted proteins | sample MGYA00580617_ERZ773072 | MGnify/ENA primary metagenome ERZ773072 (study PRJEB29015, sample SAMEA2737970) | human oral metagenome | biome: human oral; feature: human-associated habitat; material: dental | place: China | collected 2122 ...
GTCGCAACCCACAAACTGGTAAAGAAATCAAAATCGCAGCTTCTAAAGTTCCAGCTTTCAAAGCAGGTAAAGCTCTTAAAGACGCTGTAAAATAATTTTGAATATAAAAACCCGTAATACCAGCGTTCAGCTCGTGTTACGGGTTCTTTTTTTGTTCAAAAGGGGCATATAAGGGGCAAAATACTAATCAACTTCCAAAGCATCCACAACTTGGCTGCGCATGTCGTTGGTAACGTGGATATAGATTAAATTTGTAGTTTTGGCGTCTGAATGGCCCACACGTTCCATAATGGCTTTTAACGGCACGTTCTTTTCAGCTAGCCGGCTGATAAGTGTATGCCTAAGAATATGGCTGCTTAAATTCTTTTTGATAGGGTTGTCTAGTCGTTCGTTTGCTCGCTTGATAGCTAGATTGAAAGAATTAATCTGAATGGGTATGCCGTTCTTAGTTGTGAAGATATACCCCATATCCCGATAGTTCGGATTTGTAGTCTTTTCTATCTGGTTTAGTTGCTCAAATTCTCGTATGATTTCCATTTCCCGTCTTGTCATGTCAGTTGTCCGATAACCGGCCACTGTCTTCGGGCTGGTCTTTATCCCTTGCTTATATCCTGCAGTCCGGTCTATGGTTCCTATGAGTTGGAGTTTGCGGGCATCATAGTCTCGGTTTTCTGTCCGGATGGTTATAATCTCGCCTATACGGCCACCGTTAAGACTCATAAATTCCGCAAGTAGTCCTATCCTGTATGTATTAGATCTGCTATAGAGCTCTTTTAGCAAGTCTTGTAGTTCCTGCTTTTCAAGATATTTACTAGCGACCTTTTGCCAGTCATCCAGCGTCTTTTTTTGCTTTGGCAACCTTGCTCGGCGTGCCGGATTGTCGGTCAGGATATTCTTCTCAACGGCATAATCAAAGACAAGGTTGAGCATGGACTTATGCCGCTCTTTTTTACTGCGTGAGCCCTCTAGGCTGTCTAAGTATCTCTGGACATAAAGAGGGTCTATATTTGTAACCTTGGTGTCTCTTCCGAACTTTTCTCTTATCTCCCTTATATTGCTCTCTAACGACGCTATAGACGAGTTTTTAAGTCCTTGTCGATAAAACCCCCACCAGTTATTAAAAAGCGCTGTAAAAAGCATGTCAGAGCTTTTTAGGTTGCCTAATTTGATTTCAATCTTTTCATCTAAAATCTTCTGAGCTTCTTTTTTGGCTCGACTAGAGCCGCTATCTAAAGTAACGGAGACTCTGCGCCATTTCTCTGTATATGGATCTTTGTATCTCTCGAAAAATTTATATTTTCCGTTCTCTAATTTCTCTATCCACATTGTTTTTTCTCCTCATTTTTGGTAAAATGAGTACAAGAAAACGACCTTTTGAATGGTTGTTTCTTATACAGGATTTCCTCATGCTCTAAGTTTGGCGACAGCGGGCATGGGGATTTTTTATTTTGGTTTACTTTGCTTTTGCTTTAAATGTCCTGCCACAGTTTCTACAATGCCAGTTATTTTTCCCTTTTTTACCAACCAGTCCCAGGAGTAGAAAAGGCCAAGCGATCAAAAAACCGATACATCCAACACAACCATTAAATCCTTTTCTGTCTTGAGCCATAAATTCGATTTCAGTCGACTTGCAATAAGGACAACGTTGAGCAAACATTCCCATAATAAAATCCTCCCTGCAGCTTTTAATGTGGTTCAGCGATTGCACATTGTTTTATTTTGTTTTAAATTAACCAATCAACTCAAAGTATTCGTCAATAACCATCATTTCGTCTGTTACTGTCTTTAATTTATGCTTTTGCATAAAGTGCAGGAAGTTAAATGATTGATGGTCGTCCGATGATGCGAGTTCTTCTTCTAAAAGCTTATGGATCATTTGCCTATTAGCTTCATTCTCGCATCTTATAGAAGAGTGACGGTATATAGAGCCGATATGCTCTAAGTGCCCTAATTCGTGCAACAATACTCGATGGCGTTCCGCAGAAGACAATGAGCTGTTTAAGAAAATAGTCCTTGTCTCTGCATCGTAAAAGCCATGGCCAGACCACTGGTCAGGCTCAAAAGTTTGGAGTGATACCTGGTATTGCTCCAAGAGTTCTTTTTCTTTATCCATAATCTCCCTCACCTAAACTTATTTCTTGCTATTGAGGTAGCCCTCTATGATGCCTTTGATTGCTCGCTTGTCGTCATCGGACAATGGCTTGCCGTCAAACAGCATGATGCGTCCGTCCAAGTCATCGAGTTCTATTTCATGCTCTGGAGCTTTTTCTCCAGCGATGGTTGGGTTATCTGTCCGACCTAGTAAGTAGTCGGTGGATACTCCGAAATAGTCAGCGATTTCTTGAAGACGGTCAGAACTTACTTTTTGCCGTTTTAAAGAATATAATGTATTTTTGCTATATCCGAGTTTTTCTTCTACTTGATTTAAAGATAAACCTCGTTTTTTAGCAAGTTCTTTGATTCTTTCAAATGTTAAGAACATTGATTTATCAACCTTTCTGAGTATATCACAAAAAATATCCTAAAAAAACTAGAGAAAAGTCTTGACTATATCTAGAAAAAAGTATAGAATAGTTTTTGTAAGTGATAAACAACTAAAAAAACAACTAAACAAACGAATCATAAAAATGTTTTGGCGAACGGTTTTTATAGTTTTATTAGTGCTTTTTGTTATGCTTTTATTTTAGACTTTATTATAGATTTTGTCAATAAAAAAGTATAAAATAGTTAAAATTTTAGTTGTTTCTTATTTACAAGTTCCTTGACAATTGTATAGAGCATGTGAGATAATATAGGGGAATTAAGGATTAGTTCTATATCATGGACTAGAAAAGACCCCAAGCTCACGACCAAATAAGCTTGGGGTCTTTTTTGACACTATCTATCTTTGTTCAGCCATTTATCAGCTAAACGAAGAACGACACCGACCACAATCGGTCCGATGATAGTTTTAAGGATTAGTTCCATCATAGGCTATCTCACCTCCCTTCGTAGGCGGTGTAGAAGTGCCGTTCTTATTGTATCACATGCTCTATCAATTTGATAGGGCATTTTTTTATGAAGAAAGGAGGCGCGTGAGTATGAAAATCGGCGGAATTACAACGATAGACTCAGAAATTTCTTTCGGGGAATGTGATATTCAAGAAGTACCTGAAGAAATAAAAAAGCTTTTCCCAGACCAGAATCTTATAAAAGTTTCTGAAAAAGGAAAAAGCTATATTTTAAACTCAGACTATATCGTATTACTTTTTACGAGTCTGTGAAAGTGCCGACCCAGCAATAGACTTTGTTCGAACAGAAGAACGTCCATCTCTAAGGGCCTTGCTTGCTGAGGGACATACATGCTTTGGGAAAAAATAGCTGAACAAATTTCAAAGAAAAATTGGACGGTTTATAAACTTTGTTTAAAAGCTGGCGTTGGTACAGCCGGAATCTATCGTTTAAGAGATGGGGAAGTGAAAGACCTACATTTCGATACGGTCAAAAAAATCGCTGATGCACTGGAAGTCAGCTTGGATGAATTTAGATAGGAGGTGAGCGTATGCCAGATATTGACAATGGCCGAAAAAAGGTTTCTGAGTATTTAAAGCAACATAATATCAAGAAGCGTGATTTGGCAACAGCTTATGGTTATAAGCGACAGGAAGTTACAAATATCTTGAATGGTTCTACCAAAGGACCTGCTGCAAATAAGTTTATCTTGCGAGTGATTGCAGATTACAGCATTGAGTAAACTAAAAAAGCACCTAACAAAGTCAGGTGCTAATCAAAAAATACTAATCGAATTATAACACAGAAAGAGAGGAAAAGCTATGCCTAAAGCTGAATTGGTTTACAGGCCTGCTAATCAATCCGAAAAAGCGGAAGCTGGTGACTATAAGCATCTTTGCCAAATTTGGGAGGGTTTAAAACCCAGCACGGCTAAAGTTTGGGCAAAAGAAATGAGAGAACACCCAGACTTTAGAAGGTACATAGACAACCCAACACACAAGATTGTCTTTATCAATTACGAGGGATTTCGTTTATTTGTCAAATGGAAATCCCGCAATAGGTACAGAAGCAAGAAAGAGACGCTCGACGAGATGTTGAAAAACATCAAATTTGAAGAGCGTAAGAAAGGATGAAGAAAATGAGTGAAATTATAAAAATTGAAACAGCAAAACAATTAACTGCTGAAGCGCGTGATCAAATCGGTCGAATCGCGGCTTCAGAGACAATAAAAGTTATCAACAGCTGGATCCGAGAAGAAGCGAATGCAGGCGGAACTAGCATCAGATTCACCCACAACGAGATCGGAAATACTGTGACTAAAAGTGTAAGAAAACACTATTTTAATCTGGATGACGTTATTGCAAAGACAATTACACAGTACTGGCTGGCCGGTTACTCTGGCAGCAAAGAAAAAGCGCCATCAGGTATCTATTTCAAAATTTCGTGGGGTGAAGATAAATGAGCCTAAAAGACCTTAAAAGATTGACCATCTTGCAAGTGGTCGCAATCGTACTACTGGTCATCGCTGGCGTACAGATGATCGACAAGCAAAACCAGCAAATCCGTGAGCTGCAGGAGCAGATTGCTGATAATCGCAGCAGCATCCGAGTGCAGGCCGATACGAATCGGCGACAGGATGTGATGGTCAATAAATTCAACCAAATGTACTATGAGTTTCAGCATTGGAAAGCGACAGGAGAAACGGATTTTCCAGGAGGGTAAGGATATGAATGAAGTTTTAGGAGCGGTTTGCTTTGTTTCCAGCTTGCTATTGAGCGTTTTATGGGCAAGTCACGTCGACTTGAAAGAAAAGCGCCTAGAAGCTGAAAAAGAAGCAGAAATAGACTTGTACGCTAAATATGTGCTTTGGGCTCAAAATGAATACATGATTGAGCAAAATCAAAGAATGGCTGAAGCGCGCAAACATGACAATCAGTCTTTCACGGTGAAGGGGGTGGGATGATATGACACAGGCGGAATGCATCAGGGAATATTATAAAGAATATCCCGCTGCCAGCTATGATGAGGTGGCAGAAGCTGTCAAAACAACCAATGTAAATGTTAGGGCAACTGTGTCCAAGGATGTCAAAGCAGGCAGATGTGTCCGCATGGAAGACAAAACGTTGGACTATTCGGCTCATTTTGGAGCATCAGAGGCACTTGCTGAATTGGTGGATTGGAAGAACGATACCAGACGAGAGTGGGTAGAGATGCTAACCAGAGCGGCTGAAAAGGAAACGGACAGTAATACAATGAGATTGCTGATTAAAGAAGCTAATAAACTGATGAAAGAGGTAACGAAGTAGTGGTTAGAAATAAATTATCGGACTTAACCAACACGCTCTTTGCTCAACTGGAGACTTTGGATGACAGAGATCTCACCGCAGAAGAGCTAAAAGTAGAGCTCCAGCGTTCGAAGCAGATGGTTGCGATTTCTGGCCAAATCTTGCAGGCTGGCCAACTGGCCTTGGACGCTGAAAGATTTAAAGATAAGGTAGGTGATGTCAATGCCCCGATCGCTTTGCTGGAAGAATGAATATACTGATTATATGCAGGAGATTTGTCCAGGGCGGCTGACTCCGGAAGTAACAAAGCTGCTAAATGAAAAATTTGGTACTAATTACACAGCTTCGCAAATCGGCGGAGTGCGTAAGCGACTTGGTCTGCTGGTAGGAAAAGTATTCCAAAAGAGAATCCTGACAAGTGAGCAGCATGACTATTTTTTGGAAAACTACATCGGGAAAACTGCGCAAGCATTTGCGGATGAAATGAATGAAAAATTCGGTTTGTCATTAACCAGCAAGCAAGTCAAGAATTATCGAAGGAACAATCGTTTAAATAGCGGCTTAACTGGCCAGTTTGAAAAAGGACATACACCAGCTAACAAAGGGAAGAAGTTTCCAAATATGCCTGAGAATAGCGGCCAGTTTAAGAAGGGTAGTAAACCTCCAAACTATGTGCCGGTAGGAACCATTGCTCAAACGACAGATGGCTATCCGAAAATCAAAGTAGCGGATCCAAATGTCTGGGAATTGCTACACAGAAAGACCTGGATTGAGCATAACGGACCAATTCCAAGGGGGCATTCGATCATATTCTTAGATGGAGATAGATCAAACTATGACATTACAAATCTGGCTTGTCTATCAAAAAATGAAGTTGCGAGGATGAATCAAAATCACTTGTTCACGTCCGATGCTGCTTTGACTAAATCAGGTATCGGACTTACAAAACTTACAAATAAAATCAGAGAGGTAGAAAAGAATGGCTAGTTTATACGAGCTGACAGGCCAATTCCTGGCAATTTACCAGATGGATATTGATGACGAAACAAAAGCGGACACGCTTGAAGCTATCGACTGGCAAGAACAATTCGAACAGAAAGCCGAAGGATATGCCCATGTTATCAAGAATCTAGAAGCAGACGTGGCCATGTACAAGGCTGAGGAAGATAGCTTCAAGGCCAAGAAACAGGTAGCACAGAAAAAGCTGGATTATGTCAAGGATAACATTATGACAGCTATGAATGTCACGGGTCAAACCGAAGTCAAGAGCGGTGCTCTTACTATAAAAGTCGCTAAGAATCCAGAATCAGTCAAGGTCAACGAAGACGACCTACCGAAAAAATATTTTACAAAAAAAGTGACGCTTGCACCGGACAAAAAGACACTCAAAGAGTTGCTGAAATCCGGCAAGAAAGTCAAAGGAGCCGAACTCATTCGGACAGAAAAGTTGGTGATCAAATGAGAATTTTAGCAATTGATCCGTCAAGCAATCGAATTGAAACTAGCACAACAGGAATTATCCTGTTGGACAATGCTGGTTTGGTCGATAGCTGGGTACTTCCGTTTGGCGCTCAAAACTTCAAAAACTGGTTCAAGGAGACTGGCCGGAGTCTCGAGTTTGATATAGTGGTCGTTGAAAAATTTGAGGTCAGGGACAATGATTATTCAAGAGACAACTCAGTTGTGGAAACTATTGCAGCCATTGAATTATGCTATCCGGACTTGGTCCTGCAGCGAAATGCAGGTTATCAGACAGATATACCTAACGACTTACTAAAAGCCTTAGGGCTGTGGACCTTTAACAAGAGCCATCACAACGATGTGAGGGCAGCTGCAAGGCTTGGGCTATTTTATGCCCAACGGAATGACATCGAGGAGGTGATTGTGGACATTGGTAATCGAATTACGCAAATGGCAAGCTGAAGCGGTCAAACGTAGCGATCGCGACTGCCCTGGTATTTTCCTTGAGGCATACGGAGGCCGTGGTAAAACTATCTGCGCTTTTGAAATCGCAAAGCACAAGGGAGCCAAAAAAGTCCTAGTTATCAATAATCGACTAGCCATCCTGAACGGATGGAACAGCACTTATCAAAAATTAGGCTACAACACTGATTTTGAATTAGAGACTATGACAGACCGCAGATTGCAGAACAAACTTGCAAGCGGAGAGTCTATTGAGTGCGATGTGTTCATTATTGACGAGTGGCAGAATATGTCTAGTGATGCCAATGTGAAAGCTTATCGTAAGGTCAAACGCAGCTATACTGTAGGCTTGTCAGCAACGCCCATCAGGAAGAAGGGGCAAAACTTCTATCCGCTTGAAAAGACATTTTTTGGAACGGCCGAACCAAACCAAAAGGAAAACTGGCAACTAGCCCATGGGAAGATGAAATATTCCAAATTTAGCTATTCTAAGCAAGAATGGGATGACTTCCGAGACTATGAAACCTACGTGGCCAATCTGCCAAACTTTTTCCGCTGGGAAGAAGTTGAAGCTATTGAAGAGGCTGAGGAAAACAACGGATTTGAGGTTATCTTTGAGCCAGTCTGGTGCCTAATTGCTAATCCGAAAGAATTGGAACAATTTAGGAAGTTGAATATTGTTGGGAAAGATGGCAAGTACGCCATGGCCAAACAGACATTTGGCCGAAAGACTTTTGAACGGTATTTGATCCAGACAGGCTTTGAAATTGACTTCCCGAAACTCAAGGCTGTCAACGCAGACACTCCTATGCTGCTCACGTTGGATCTTATGCTGGCAAGTAAGACAGAAATGTTGATAGTTAGCAAATCCAAGCAGATTGTCGAGGTTATATACGAGCGACACCCTGAAATCGGTATCTGGACGGGTGACAAGAAAGAAGGGCATGATAAGCCTAATATGGTCGCTACTAGCCAGGTTTTGGGTGTAGGAGTCGATGGCCTTCAACATAAATTTAAAACTATTGTGGTTCTGGATCCTGTCAGTCCGTCTGATGGAGACTACGACGACTACCGGCAATTGCTTTGGCGAATCACTGGTAGCCGTCAACAACACGATGTTAGAGTCGTAGAATTTTATTTTTAAGGAGAAACAAAAAAATGAACAAAAAAACTGAAATGATTGTATTCCGCAGACGTGTGAAAGATGCTTACCTTAAGTCGTATAAGGACAGAGGTACTTTAGCATTTGAAGCTGACTATTGTTGCCTGGAACATTGTTTGAAGCTTCCTCGTAAAAAATACGAAGAAAACAAAAAGACTTACAAGGCCCTTGCTGCAGCTTTTGACTGTGAAATTGTCGCAGTTGAAGCAGAATATAAATTGACCTATCCAAATGGCAGCGATATCCGGGAGATAAAAACCGAGGAACAACCTGGATTAGCTCTTAAAAAGTTATTGGATTTTTTAGTTGATTAAGGAGTCGCAATGGGAAAAATATTTGGAGTATTGCAAGCGATTCAAAGTGAATTGGTTGCTCCAAAGGGACAGTATAACTCCTTTGGAAAATATAATTACCGGAGCGCAGAGGACATTCTAGAGGCTCTAAAGCCGATTTTAAAAAAGCATAATGCAGCAATTACCTTGAGCGACGAGATTGTTTATATCGAAGGGCGGTATTATGTTGAAGCATCTGTTACACTTTTCGCTGAAGGTGAGGCTATTGGAGCCAAAGCATCAGCGCGTGAAGAGGAGACTAAGAAAGGGATGGACGGTAGTCAGATCACAGGGACAGCTTCGAGCTATGCTCGAAAATATGCTTTGAACGGACTATTTGCTATCGATGACAACAAGGATCCTGATACTGATGAATATGCAAATCAAACTGGAAAGCAGGCACAAGCTCAAAAACCAGTTCAAAGCAAACCTGCATCAAATCAGAAACAGAATCAGAGAGCATCTGGTAATGTTAAGTACATCACAGGGGCTCAGGCGAAGAAGCTGCGTGAAGACATCAAAAACATTGCGGAGGCTTCAGGCGGTCCAGTGAATACGGTTGGAGTATGGTTCATCGACCAACTTGGTGTAGAAAAAATTGAGCTTATACCGGCTGACAGATTGGCAGAAGCTCAAGAACTAATCGAAAAAACAAAAAAAGCGAAAGGGATTGAATAATGGGATATACGGAACTGGGGCGCAAACGCCCGATAGAAATACAGAGCGTTTATTATGATAAGATCCTGGTTTATCAGCATCAAGGTGAGATTTGGGGTGTATGTTATAAGCACGGAGAAATTGATTGTGTTTACAACTACACTAAGAACGATTTCTTTTGTATTGAAATTTCAGATATGTCCTTAAAAGAAATTGTTACTAAAATTATCCAGCCATTGAAAAGAAGCTACCCAGGAGCATACAGTATTGATGAGGAGACGTTCAGTAGAATTTTGGAGGAAATAAAAAAATGATCAATAATGTTGTACTTGTCGGGCGTATGACCCGTGATGCTGAACTTCGCTATACACCGCAAAACCAAGCGGTTGCAACCTTTACTCTGGCTGTGAATCGCAACTTTAAAAATCAAAGTGGTGAGCGTGAAGCGGACTTTATCAACTGTGTTATCTGGAACCAACAGGCTGAAAATTTGGCCAACTGGGCAAAAAAAGGCGCTCTAATCGGAATTACTGGTCGCATTCAGACTCGTAACTACGACAATCAGCAAGGCCAGCGGGTCTATGTCACAGAAGTCGTTGCAGACAACTTCCAGCTTCTGGAAAGCCGTAACCAACAAAACTCAGGAAAACCATTTGGAAATAGCAACCCAATGGATATCCAAGATGACGATTTGCCATTCTAAGGAGTTACTAAATGGGAATGAAAGAATACGCTCTCAAATATCAAAAAGCTGGCTTTTCCGTAATTCCCATCGTGCCTAACGGAAAGCAACCAGCGATCAAATTTGCTGATAAGCCAGCTATGACTGCTCAGGAAATTGAAAATTACTGGAATCAGTATCCAGATAGCAACATTGCTGTCCGGACTGACAAATTCTTTGTAATCGATATTGACTTGCATGGTAAGCATAACGGATATGAGAGCTTGGCCAATTGGGAACATCTGAACTTGATAACTCCAACGCTGCAGGCAAGAACTGCCAGCGGTGGCAAACATATCTTTTACTTTAAACATCCGGACGTGACCATGACTCAAATGATAGCCTTCCTTCCTGGAGTTGATGTCAAGGCGCATCCAAACAACTATGTTTTGGTTGCCCCATCTAAAACTCCAAAAGGGGAGTATGCCTGGGACTTAGAAAAATCTAAAGAGGGTGGCACTATGGTCACGGCTAGCCGAAAGTTAGTGATGGCCATCAAGAAAGAATACAACCGAAAGAACTCTGGTAGTGATTTAGATAATATCTACTATCAAATCAGTAAAGGTGCTGGTAAACGAAACAGGACGACTGAACTATTTGAAATGGTTGTCCTTGGATTTGGCGACGAAGGCAGCAGAAATGACACGCTTGCAAAATTTGTAGGAGGACTCCTGAGTCGTTCAGTGGATCCGAACTGTATATTACAGCTAGCAGAGACAGCTAATAATAACTCGGCAGAGCCTCTTAGTCACAAAGAATTAAGCAGGACTGTTGAATCCATGATCAAGAAACATATGAGGGGGGGGTGACCATAATAGGTGATGTCGTGAACATTTCAATCAAGCAGTTTTCGCGTCGAAAAAAGAAAATTTTGAATGACGAAGGTGAACAGATTGAAATCGAATCTATTGTGGCTGACAGCCCCAGAAATGTACTACTTGCAATGAAAAGTGACAGTAAGCTCAATGATTTTCTCCGACACAATGAGTTTACTGGAGAACATGAAATTGTGGAGGATGTCAAACTGGATGCTATCCAGTTGAGAAAGGGCCAGCTGCCTTCTGCCTTTGAATCCTATTTGAGCGTTTACTTAGAAAATCACTTCAAAACAGTCTTTAAAGCCGGAGCGTTAAGGGATGGCATCGAAGCATTTTTTGCAGAAAAAACCTACAATCCGGTCAAAGAATACATGGAAAACGCTTATGAGTCATGGGATCATAAAGAACGACTTGCCCAGGTGTTTCAAACTTGGTTGGGTGCAGAAGACAGTATCTATGTCCAGAAAATAGCCGTCATGTTCTTTGTTGGTGCAGTCTCTAAGGTTTTTAATCCCTGGGTCAAATTCGACTACACACTTGATCTTGTCGGTGGCCAGGGGGCCGGAAAGACTACTTTCTTGCAAAAAATAGCCGTCGATTGGTATACAGATTCAGCTAAGGATTTTATGGATAAGGATAACTATGAGATTATGCTGAAATCACTAATCGTCAACGATGACGAGATGGTTGCTTCCAGAAAGACTACTTTTGACGAGCTAAAAGCCTTTGTGACCAAAACTGAATTGTCTTTCCGTAGATCCTATGGTCGCAGATCTGAAAAATTTCCGAAAAACTTTGTCATTGCCAGGACCAGTAATAAGATTGAATACTTGGGTGATAAAACTGGGGAACGGCGCTTTCTGCCTGTGCTGGTGGATGCAGGCCAACAGTTTGTCAAGCCATTTGATATGACTGATCATGACGTGCTCCAGCTTTGGGGTGAAGCAGTTGCCATCTACAAAAAAGGCTTTACGCTTACCTTTAATGATGATTTTGAGAATGAGCTTGCAGTCTACAAAGAACGCTTCACTTATAAAGATGAAGCCGAATCGCAAGTTTATGATTACCTTGAAATGCTGGTTCCAGAAGAATGGGAAGATTTCTCGGTCACTCAGCAGCATCAATATACCTGGTCTTACTTCAATGATGGTAGCTATCGCAATGAAGCTGGTCTGTTATATGAAGGTGTCAAACTTCAATCGAGCGTGTCTGCCAAACAGATATTAAAGAATGTTTTTGACATCGATAGCGCTAGAGGTGAAAAGATTGCTAGGAAAATCAAGTTGATTATGGATAATAATCAGGATTGGGAATACAAAGTTAAAAAGGTTAGAGGTAAAACGATGCGTGCATATTTTAGAAAAAATATACAAACAGAAGTGATGTAACCTTATTGAAAATGATGTAACCTTTTAGGCCAAAAATGGGCAAAAACCATGCTTCGGTTACATCAGGTTACATCAATGATGTAACCGCAGGAAAAACCAGTTATATCAAGGGTTTGAGTGCTGTTTTTGATAAAATTTTTAAAAAAGTGATGTAACCGCCCTAAAGCCTTGATACTATTGATTTCTTGAGGTGTCTATTAGTATGGTTACATCATTTATATAAAATATTTAATAAGTAAAAATAGCAAGTGCTATAAACGTTGATATAACAGCATTCTTGTTTTTTATAAAATATGTTTTTTGAAAAGTGATGTAACCTTGTAACCTTGTTCAAAATATACAAATTAATGAATAAATAAACAAAACGGAGTTGGGGAATGAATAAGCAGGAATTGATTGAAAAATTAGAGGAACGAAAAACAATAATTGGGAATTTTCAGGGTTATGCGGTTTGGTGGGAGGATGTTAAAGAAATCTTTGAAGAACTACTAGACGAACCATCTTCCGGGCATGCTGAAGAAGCACCGCGCTATGTTAAGAACATACTAGCTCGCTTGCGAGAATTGCCATTGCATGACAGGGAAGTCTGGTTGAAAGCTATTATGGGCGAGTTTGAGCGGGATTTCAGTCATGCAAAATGGCGCGAGGGATATGAGCAAGGCAAGTTCGAGGGTATGATCGAATCTGAAAAAGTCAAAATCCCGAAGTTTGTGGCTGATTATATTTCTTACAATAAAGGTTGGAATCAGACTTTGCATTCTGCACTAGCAAACGCTTCGAATGAAGTACTCTCGTGGTTTTGCGAAAATAAGCTATACCGGCAAAATACTTTCGCTCGAGCGTGGCTGGACAGCTACGAGGTCGAGAAAGAAAAACAATATAAGATTGTAATGCCTAATATTTCTTCGACCGGAGGCGTTCTGACTCGTATCGAACATAACGATAGTTGGATTTGGATTGATACACTTGGAACCATTGTTGAAGGTCGTATTCACACCCGCGAAGAACTCGAAGAAGCCGGCTTCGGCTGGGTGTTCAATTGTCCAGGCATTCAAATCGAGGAGGTTGAGTGATGGATCCAAAATTTAGGGCGTGGGATAATCGTTTTTCGGAGTTTGTGGAAGATTTTTTCGTAAGCAAAGATGGCAAAATCTACAAAATATCAAAAGATACTGGCTATGGTTTTGCTATATCAAGAGAGACAAGCGATAAAGTTATCCTCATGCAATCAACAGGGCTCAAAGATAAGAATGGCAAGGAGATTTTTGAGGGAGACCTTATAAAAACTAGTTCAGCTGTTTGCCTTGTCGATTTTGGAGAATATACTTACCTCGAAGATGATGAAACCGAAATCACAGCTATAGGGTTCTATCTTGCGTTTCTAAATACACATCCAGTGTCTTGTTGCCCGTTCGAATCTCTATTCTGGACAGGGTGTGAAGTTATTGGGAATATCCATGAAAACGAGTTAGATTTACTCATGTATGAAGCTTGGAAATTTAACAAGGAGATGTCAGATGATACCAAAATTTAGAGCGTATGATAGTAGCTCATTAACTCGTATGTATCAACCAGACGAAGTGATGGTGGGGAATGGCAATATTTGGATTATTGATGAGGATTCGGTTGCTGGTGACTGGATTGTGAACAATGATCTTAACCTCATGCAGTCAACAGGCCTTTTTGACAAGGAAGGTACAGAGGTTTTTGAAGGTGATATCTTGCATCATCAGATACAGACAGAATATACCTTTATTGTTAAGTATGACAAAGACAATGGGCGCTGGTATGGTGACGGCCTGAGTCGTAGATATCGAATTGACATAACAAAGGATTTTCTTACATATTACAAAGTTATCGGCAACGTCTACGAAAATCAAGATATTTTGGAGGCGGAAGAATGAAACCTTAATCGCTAAACAAAAAAAGCCAAGGCACTCTCTGCCTCAGCTAAAACAACAATAAGATTATTATATCACAAAAGGAGACAGAGAGTGAGCAAGGCAAAAGAGTTATTGAAAGAATTACAAGACCTTGATATGGACATTCAAAGCCGTATAGATGAAATCAATGAGCTTGAGGCTGGTTTGCTCTCAAGCCCCAAATGGTCGGATGTTAAAGTCCAAGGCGGCCAGACAAGAAAAGTTGATGATGTGTACGCTCAGTTGATCACGATGAAAGAGGCAATTGAGCAGGATACTAAAGAAGTTATCAACAGAAAACTTGAGCTTGGCCGACTTATCAATCAGCTAAAAAATCCGAAACATAGAACGGTGCTGAGAATGACTTACATCAACAAGGGTACAGCTGACAGCGTTTGTTATGATTTGAAGATGAGCCGTACAACCTATTACAGGTTGAAAAATGAGGCTGTCTTAGCTTTGGAGGAAGTCATCTGACCTCATAGGGAACGTATGGGACTTTTTGGAACAGCACGGTTCTTAAAATCTGTTAGAATGGTAGTATCAAGAATTGAGAGTTAGACAGTTGATGTCTGGCTCTTTTTTTATCAGAAAGGAGGGCGGCCATGAATGACCGTGAGAAATTAGCGATTGAAGAATTGAAGGCAATAGCAAATGACCTTATGTCAGATTGGCCAGCCTCTCGAAACAGACAGAAATCTTTTGTGCTCAATTATATGGCTAACGGGTTTCAAAACGCTACGCAAGCAGCAAAAGAAGCTGGTTTTAGCGAGAAAACAGCAAGAATCACAGCTCATAAAATGTTGTCGGGTACTAACAAGTTCTTACACATTCCGCCAGTCGTTGAAAAACTCAAAAATTCCTTTGACGAGCGCAGGACGGAGCTTTCTTTGCTCAATTCGGTTGATATTCAGCAATTTTGGGCAAAAATTATCAGACGTGAGATTAAAGATGTCAAACTTGTTGGTGATGGCGAGGGTTATCAATCAGTCAAGGAAGTGCCGCCTGACTTGTCTGTGATGCTATCTGCATCAGACAAGTACGCTAAGACTTTAGGCATGTATCAAAACAACATCGATATCACTCAACGCACTATTGAAATTAAAGTAGGTGAGTGGGATGCTGACGAAGACTAGGCCTAAAATCAATATTGTCATTCAATATCCTAGCCGAGTGTTTAACAAGCATATCTACGACAAGCTCAATGACTACTCTACTTTTACTGAAGTTCACTATGGTGGAGCTTCAAGCGGAAAGAGCCACGGCGTTATCCAAAAGGTAGTCTTTAAAGCTTGTCAAGATTGGAAATATCCGCGCAAGATCCTTTTTCTGCGGAAAGTCGGGTCAACGGTCTACGACTCAATCTTTGAGGATGTGAAGCAGTGTTTGGATATTTGGGGCCTGCTTGATAAATGCAAGGTCAATAATTCGGCTTATCGGATTGAGTTGCCCAACGGGGCACAGTTCATCTTCAAAGGACTGGACAACCCAGAAAAAATAAAATCAATCAAGGGTGTGTCTGATGTGGTCATGGAAGAAGCTTCGGAGTTTACACTAGATGATTACACACAGCTCACTTTGCGTTTGAGGGACAAAAAACACAAGCTGAAGCAAATCTTCTTGATGTTTAACCCAGTGTCCAAGGTCAACTGGACCTACAACGCTTTTTTTGTTAAGAAGCCAAAAAACACGGTTGTTTATCATACGTCCTACAAAGATAATCGGTTTCTAGACCAGGTCACGATCGAGAACCTCGAAGAGCTGGCCAATCGTAACGAAGCGTACTACAAGATTTATGCTCTGGGTGAGTTCGCAACATTGGACAAGCTAGTCTTTCCAAAATATGAGAAACGATTGCTTAATAAAGACGAGCTGGCGCATCTGCCGGCTTATTTTGGCCTTGACTACGGTTTTATCAATGACCCGTCGGCTTTGATGCACATCAGGATTGATGATGCAAACAGAAAGCTTTATGTGGTCGAAGAATTTGTTAGAAAGAATTTGACTAATGACAAAATCGCAGAAAGTATTAAGGCCCTTGGATATGCCAAAGAGCAAATCAGAGCGGATAGCGCTGAAAAGAAATCGAACCAGGAATTGCGAAACCTTGGCATCCCTCGGGTTATCGATGTGCAGAAAGGTCCTGGATCAGTCATGCAAGGGATCCAGTATCTCTTGCAATACGATTGGGTAGTAGATGAGCGATGCGTGAAGCTGATTGAAGAACTTGAAAACTATACTTGGAAGAAAGACAAGAAGACAAATGAGTACATCAACGAGCCAGTAGATAGCTACAATCACTGTATTGACGCTATCAGATACGCTCTGCAAGATAGAATTTTACAAAGTCGTTCAGCACAAGACCGTATGAAGAATGCATCTTATTATTTTAGGAGGTAAAAGTTGGAAGTTAAATTTTTAAAAGCCACACGCTTTGACAGTAGATCAAACGAGCACTTTATGATGATGCTTGAGGATTTCGAAGATATCGAATATGGTTCTGATAACTGGATTGAACAGTTAAAACGCTATGTGAATCGACATAAAGCAGAGCAACAACCACGATTGAAAGAACTGAAGCGCTACTACAAGGGTGATAACAATATCAAGTATCGACCTGCGAAAACTGACGAAACCGCGGCAGACAATCGCATTTCTAGTGACTTCGCTAAGTACATCACCATCTTTGAACAGGGTTACATGCTGGGAAATCCGGTCGAATACAAGAATGAAAACAAAGCTATTCTTGACAATATAAAGGATTTTTCAGCCAAAAACAACGAAAAGAAGCACAATTCCTCTATCAAGAAAGATTTGTGTGTGTATGGTCGTGCTTATGAACTTTTGACAGTTACAGAGCGCGATAAGAAAGCGTGGGTTAAATTGTATAAGCTTAGTCCAGAGCAGACTTTTGTCATTTACGACGATACTTATGAGCAAAACTCACTCATGGCTGTGAACTACTACGATGTAGATTATGGTGACAGCAAGCGTAAGACGATTATCAAAGTCTATACTGCGGATCATATCTATAGTTATGAGTGGAAGTCCACAGATAGCGATAAAATGGCTCTCAAGGATGATCAAAAGCACTATTTTAAAGCTGTGCCAGTTAACGAGTACAGCAACAATGAGGACCGTTTAGGATCTTATGAGTCGGTTTTGGATAACATCGATGCTTACGATTTATCACAGTCTGAGCTTGCTAATTTCCAGCAAAATAGCAACGACGCTATCTTGATGATTAAAGGCAATCCATACACAGGAGCGGAAGAGAATGACTTTTTGGAAGACGGACGAATCAATCCCAATGGTCGGCTGTATGTGTCGCAGGCTTACAAGAAAGCTCAAGTCCTCATCTTGGATGACAATCCAAATCCGGGTGGAGCGAATCCTGATGCTAGCTATTTGATTAAATCGTATGATAGTGCAGGCGCAGAGGCTTATAAACAACGCTTAGTTAATGATATTTTACGTTTCACTTTCACGCCGGACACTCTTGATAACAGCTTCGCTGGCACGCAGTCAGGCGAGTCGATGAAGTACAAGCTCATGGCTAGCGACAACTACAGAGAGCAGCAAGAAGACCTGTTTGAAGCCGGTCTTATGCGTCGATTGCGTTTAGCGGTAAATATCTGGAAGATTCAAGGTAACGAAAACACAGCTTACGAACTCATCAACGAAACTTCTGTGGTTTTTAGTCCGAACGTTCCGCAAAATGAAAAAGAAATCGTTGAGATGATTAAGTCATTATATGGAATCGTCAGCGATCAGACTATTTTCGAATTGCTGAATCAAGTTACGGGTGTAGATGCTGAAGACGAGCTGGAACGTTTGAAAGAGCAAGAAGCCTTGGAACAGCCAGAGCCGCGACTAGAACCCGTAAATGAGGTGGTCGATGATGAACAAGAAATCGAATCAAAACCATCTTGACTACTGGTCAGAACGGTCAGATGAGATTTTTCGTTATCTAGACCGGAAAGATATTGATTTTTTTGCAGAATTAAACAAGGTTTATCAAGAGCAAGCTAACGAAATGCAAAAAGCCTTTTATGATTTCGTTAGCAAGTATTCCGAAAGCGGCGCAATGAGCTATCAGGAGGCGCTGCAACGCTTGAAAGGCACCGACCTGTCAGATTATCGGGAGAATGCTAGAAAGTATCGTGAGCAAGCCGAGAAAGACCCAGAATTGCTTAAAAGGCTGAATGAGCAGTACACAACTGCACGCGCGACAAGATTAGAGTCATTGCAGCTGGATATGCTTTTTCGTGCAGGCGTCGCAAGAGGTCTTATTGCTGATAAGTTTGAAAGCTATTTGCAAAAAATGGCACTCATGGGTTATAAAAAGGCTATGAGCGGTCGGACTGGTACAATCAACGAACCAGCACTAAAAGAGTTAGTGAAAACGCCGTTTAACGGCTACAACTACAGTCAGCAATTGTGGGGCAATACAGATAATCTGGTAAAAGATTTAAAAAAAGTCCTGAAGGCTGGTTTTGTTCGTGGGGATCATCCGCGCACTATGGCGCGTGATTTGGCGCAGAGGTATAAAGTGGCCAATAGCCGAGCTGAAACACTCGTCAGAACAGATGGAACGATGATTGTCAATCGTGCAGCTGTCCAACGATACAAGGATGCAGGACTGAAATATTATCGCATACTTGTTCATCTGGACAATCGGACAACTGAAATCTGTAAAAGAATCCATGCGGAAAATAAGCGATATTTGATTGACGAAATGCAAGTAGGGGTAAATGCTCCTCCTTTTCATTTCGGCTGTCGGTCCGGTTTAATACCAGATGAGGAGGAATTGAATGGAAGTGTTGAAAAAAATTCAAACGAAGTGTATAATTTGAGTATGAGGGATGGAACAGCTGAATACCACAGTAAAAAACTTTTGGATCGAATTTCAAAGATAGAGCCAAAAATTACAAGCGATATGCAACGGATCGCTGGAGAAAACCAATTGGCAGGTCTTGAATTTCGGAAGAAAGCGGCTGATTCGTTAGCTCGTAAAATTACAACAGATAGCCAAGCTGAAAAAATAAGTTTATCAAAAGCTGCAAATAAAATTAACGATGCTTTGCGGTATACAACTATTTTCGAACCCGATACTTTTGCAAAAGAGTATTTAAAGATGAAACAGGAGCTTATTACAGAGGGTTATAAAGTTGTCAAAGTAAAAAATACCTGGCTAATAGATGGACCATATAAAGGTGTGAATACAGTCGTTGAAAAAGATGGTATCAACTTTGAAATGCAGTATCATACTCAGGAAAGTTTCGACTTAAAAAATGGTTCATTACATGAACTCTATGAGAAGTATCGTGATACGAATACATCTGATCGAGAACGCATGAAATTATTTAAAGAAATGCTTGATTTAAGCAATGGGCTTGAGATCCCTAAAAATATAGAGAGGGTGAAGTGATATGAAAGATATTAAATACTACCACACAACGACGAACAATGCTCAAGTGCTTCGTTTAATTGATGGTGTCATGCAAGTTTTTGACATCGAAAAAAAGTGGGTTGATAGCATTGATTGGTTTAATAAAATCTTTTTCAATGACTTTACGGATTTTGAAGAAATTTCAGAAAATGATGCATTTGCTTATATTGGCAGGATGGTAGCGGCATGATTGATATTGCCTTAGCTATCGCTAAAAAAGCACATGCAGGGCAGGTAGATAAAGCGGATGTTGATTACATACAGCATCCTCTCTATGTGGCCAGCCAAGTAAAAACTGAACAAGAAAAAGCTGTTGCTCTTTTGCATGATGTGATTGAGGATAGTGATGTAACTGCTGATGATTTATTGGCGTCGGGTTTGTCAAATGAGGTTGTTACAGCGGTGCAAATTTTGACAAAGAAAAAAGGTCAAAGTTATCAAGAATATCTTGAAAAAGTGAAATCAAATAATTTGGCGAGAGTTGTCAAACTTGCTGATTTGAAACACAACTCAGATTTATCGCGTTTGAAATCTGTTACCGATACAGACTACGAGCGTGTTAAAAAATACAAAAACGCAATTAATTACTTAAGCACTTAGATAATAATCTAGGCGCTTTTTTTATGCTCAAAATAAGAAAGGAGAATGATGATTAGTATTTGGGATCTTGTTTCGTTTACCGCTGGGTTGATCTGTTTTGCTGTCTTGGTCTTGGTGGGGTGGTCCATCATTGCCGGACTGATCGATGGAATCATCACAGCGATAAAGAAACACACAAAATAGATCGGAGGTGATCCGGTATCTTGACAAGCGGGAATAGACCGCTTTTTTTATTGTCCAGACTATGCGGAAGACTTTAAAAGCTGCATTGTTTCGCCGCCGGGCGTAAAACGAGAATATCGATTGATGGCGTAACCATCGGAGGAAAATTATGTCAGAAAATACACACGCAAACGTTGAAACTGAATCACTTGAGCAAGACGTCACTCAAGAAGAACAAGTTGAAACTGAGCAAGAGGAAACGAAACGAACCTTTACACGGGCAGAAATTGGCAAAATGCTAGCGGCTGAACGTGCGAAGTGGGAAGACGAACAAGCGGAAATTATCGAACAAGCGAAAGAACAAGCGAAAAGCGAAGGTGAACGCTTGGCAAAAATGACAAAAGACGAACGCGCAAAAGAAGAAGAAGCGCGACGAATTCAAGCAATCGAAGAACGTGAGCGCGTACTTGCTGAAAAAGAAATGCGAGTAGCAACTCAAACGCTTTTGAGCGAGGAAGGATTGCCGGTTGAGTTCTTGGACTTTGTTATTTCAGAAACGGCGGAAGTCACCAAAGAGAAAATCGGACTATTGCGTTCGGTATTCGATAAAGCGGTAGAAAGTCGCGTCGATGAACGCTTGGCACAGAAAGCACCACGAAAGGGGACTGGACCGGTATCGCTGACAAAAGCTGAAATTATGGCAGTTGAGGACGACGAACAACGTCAAGCCTTAATTGCTGCAAACATTGGATTATTCAAAAAATAGAAAGGGCTAAAATATGGCTGAAAATAAATTAACAACTATGAACGACTTGGGCGAAATTAAGTCAATTGATTTTGTCAACAAGTTTTCTAAAAACATTAACGACTTGCTTCGACTTTTGGGGGTTACACGTCGTCAAGAATTGACAAATGACCTTAAAATTCAAACGTACAAATGGACGACTGATATCGATAACACGGTAACGGCTGAAGGTGAAACAATTCCGCTTTCAAAAGTAAGTCGTGCTAAAGATCAAGAATATACTGTTACATGGTTCAAAAAACGCCGTGCGGTATCCGCTGAAGCTATCGCCCGTCACGGTGCGTCACGCGCTATTTCCGAAGCTGATACACGTCTTCTTCGCGAAATTCAAAACGGAATCAAAGACGGCTTCCTAGATTACCTTAAAAAGACTAAAACTAAAGTAAAAGGAAAAGGTCTTCAACAAGCTCTTGCGAATAGCTGGGGCAAATTGAGTACTTTCAACGAATTTGAAGGTTCTCCGCTTGTATCATTCGTAAACCCGCTTGATGTCGCAGAATACCTCGGAACAACAGCCGTTGCGTCTGACGCTTCAAATGTGTTCGGCTTCACACTTCTTAAAAACTTCCTCGGTATGCAAAACGTTATCGTTATGCCATCATGTCCGCAAGGTAAGATTTACACGACAGCGGTCGAAAACTTGGTATTCGCGTACCTAAACGTTGCTAACGGTGACTTGGGCGGATTGTTCGCAGATTTCACCGATGAAACGGGCGTAATCGCTGTAAGCCGTGACCGTCACTTGAACAACCTTACTTTTGAATCTGTATTCTTTGGAGCTAACGTTCTTTTTGCTGAAATTCCAGATGGCGTGGTTGAGGCTACAATCGAAGCACCAGTACCAGTACCCGGTGGATAATTAAGAGGTAAACGATGGCAGCTATTGAACTAGAAAAGGTAACGAAAGAAATTCGTTTATTGAAAGGAATTCCGGAAAGCGACAAAGAACAAGACGAACTTTTGGCCTTAATTGTGAAGGATAGTTTCGAGCGTATTATCGCGTTCGTCAACCGCTTTTCGGACTTTCCATTGGCAGAATTGCCGGATAGCGTGAGCTATATTCTTCGTGACGTGGCTGTTAGTCGATTTAACCGCTTGAATTCTGAAGGGGCAACCGCTGACAGCGAAGAAGGCCGGAGCTTTACTTGGGAGGACAGCTATCTAACAGATGATAACAAGGCGATCTTGGAAAGCCTAGCGGTCAAAAATCGCGCCCGTGGAATCGCTAGATTTATTTAAAAGGGGGCGCGTATGATTTATAATGATCGCGTTGTTTTGGTTTTTGAAACACGTCCGAGCGATGAATTATTTGAGAAAACGGGAAAGCGTAACAGCTCCCCGATACCTTGTATGAGAAATGCCATGTCAAATTATGAAATGATGGGGCTTTTTGGTAAGTATGACTTTGACGCGTTCAAGTTGCACTTGCAAGGTATCCACAAGGATTTTTCCGAAGTGATTTACAAAGGACGTAAGATGAAAATCAAAGGCAAAAGATACCATCATAATAGCACGGTGATTTATTTATGAGTTTTACTTATAAAGTTAAGGGGCTCGATAAGTACATTCGACGCGTACAAGGTAAACCAAAACAGGCAAGACGGGCAGTAAGCGCGGAGCTTCAACGTTCGGCCTTACGGGTTGAGCGTAAAGCTAAAATGAAAGCAGCAGTCGATACCGGATTCATGCGAAACGGTATTTTCGTTGCGAGAGTGGGAATGTTACGGTACAAAGTAACGTCCCCCGCTGGTTATTCCGTCTATGTGGAACTTGGAACGCGTAAAATGAAGGCGCAACCTTTCCTCGGCCCGGCATTGAAAGAAGAAAGTGAGGTTCTATTCAAGAACCTTCACAAAATATTTAGGAGGTGATTTATGACTTTTGAAACACCTTCAGTAAAAGCGCTCGCGAATATTCGCGAAAAGTTAAAGCCGTTAAACCTTCCGATTTATTTCAACCTTCCGGAGCCGGAAACGCTAGAGCCGTTTATCGTTATCGGTCAAACGAGCTCGGATACGTCGAAAACAGTCCAAACGGGGCTCATTATCGAGGATTTAGGCGTTCAGGTGGATATATTCCTGCCGGGCGATGAAAGTCGCGGAGAGGTCGAAAGAGTGCGCTCTGAAGCTATCAGGCGTATCGGAAGAAATTCGAGAATGGCTACAAATGTTTTGAAAGATAATACAGTAGGCCGAGAGGTCTATCATATCGTTTTAAATTTAACAGAAATAATTTATTAAAAAGGAGTTTTAAAATATGGGTGAAGCAGAAGACAAGGCAAAAATTAAAATTACGATTGCGAAGCCAATCGTAGGGAAAAAAGTATTTTACTTTATTCAATCAATTCACGCAGAAAAAGGCACGGGAGCAATGCTTCCAGCTTATCGTAAAGATGGCTCTACTACTATGGGTGGGGAATACATCGATGAGCAAACACAACAAGGGCGTTTGCTTGAAAAAGCAACCGACGAGCACTCAATCGAGTTGACTCAATACTTTGCACCAAAAGATCCATCAGTTCAAGTTATCTTGGACGCTCAAAAAACGGGTGAATCAGTCAAAATTTGGCGCGTTATCGTTGACGAAAGCGTAAAAGATACGTCAACTGGAAAAGACACTTATCCAGCACAATTCGGTTACGGTAAAATCACAGATGATATCGAGTTTGACGACGCGATCGATGGATTTACTGAACTTAACTATACAGTCGGAATTGTTGGACGTCTTCGCGACGGGAAATTCCCGCTTTCAACGGAAGAAATCAATATGCTTAACGAAGTATATGATTACCAAAATCCGGGCGAAACAACTGGCGATTACAACAACATCACACGCTAATTTTTCAAGCAAGAGGGCCGTCAAAAGCCCTTTTGCTTTTATTTTTTTAACTAAAAGGAGTATAAACTATGGAATTTACAGTCGGAAGCCGTGCAATCGAAATTAAATTTGATTATATGCTTATGTTTAAAGTCAATCGTGAATTATCAAGTCGCGATGAAAACGGACAACCAAACGAGGACGGCGTGGGCGCTTTATTCCTTCGCGTTGTGGAGCGTAACGATTCGGCTTTGGTTGATTTAATCAAGTTATGCGCAAGTAAGAAAGCGAAAGCTGTATCAGACGATGAAGCATTGACAGCTATTTCAGCTAAATTGGAAGAATTGGACGCGACAACTACCGAGCCAATCTTTAAAGCTATTGAAGAAGAAATGGTGGATTCAGGTTTTTTCAACGAAAAAGTTTTGAAGTATATCGAGAAGCTCGAATTGGCCTTGAAGTATTTGAAGGCGAAAGCAGAAACAGCACAAGATCAAGCAACGGCACAATTCCAGATCGAACAAACGGAAGCACAAATTGGAAGGTTGAAGAACGCAATCTCTTAATCGAGTGCGCCCGTTTAGGTCTAACAGATACACGAATCATTTATTCTTGCAGCAAAAGGGAGCTTGACGCGATTCGCGAAGGTCTATACTATCGCAGTATTGAAGAAAGAGAAAATCTTGTCGAGCTTGCCTTCAATTTACGATACACGCTTAACGCGAAAAAAGCAGAAGTAAGTAAATTGAGCAAGAAAAAGGACCGCGATAAAGTTAGACGCTTATTCAGTCCAAAAGACAACGACAAAAGGAATAACGAGGATTTACTCGCGAAAATCGAACGATTGAACGAGCATTTCCGAAATAGACATTAAAAAAGAAAAAAGGAGGTGAAGTGATGGCTTTTGATGGCTCAATCGAAGCCCTTATTGGTGCGGATTTAACCGAATACGATAAGGCGATGAACGAGGTCGTGAATTCAACTAAAAAAGCGTTTGAAACGGCCGCGCAATCTGCTTCTAAAAGCGCCAATCAGATGATTCGCGAAGTTGGGGAATTAATGAACCGACTAGCAAGCAATAATCAATCGTTAGGCTCTAAAATCGGTCAAGGTCTGACTGGTGGCTTAAAAATCGCTATGGGTGAGCTTCAGCGTATCGCTTCAAACATTGGCGCAAAATTGCCCGAACCCTTGAGGAATGGCCTTATCCGTCTATCAAATGATATAAAAGGCATTTTTGGGACGATAAAAAACGAAATTTTGTCGTTCGGTTCAAAAGTTAATTCAGGGTTTAAAAAAGCGTTTAGTTTTGATATCGCAAACGCGATAAAATCACCAAAGAGCGCCTTTGCAGAAATGGCGAACAGTATCGATTCGATGGCGACACGAATCAGTTCAAAAGCTCATTCAATCGGTTCGGTATTCGCGAATTCTGCTCAAAATATGAGTGGACCTTACAAGTCCGCGTTTAATGACATTGCCAATAGTTTAGCAGCTTTCGAGGCTCGCGTTTTATCGTCAGCGCAACGAGTGACAAGCTCGCTCGGTCAAAGTGTTTTAAATCCTATCAATTCTTCATGGTCTAGCTTGTTTTCAGGCTTGACGACTAAAGTGAACGGCTTCGCGGATCGAGTTAGTAACTCATTCGGTGGGCGTTTGTTATCAGCAACGAATAAGCTCGCGACACAAGTCGGAGGGACGCTCGGAAATGCGTTTCAAACAACCGGACAAAAAGCCGTTAGTGCTTTAACTGGAATTGTAAGCCATACGAACAGCGCTACAAGTGCTTCTAGTGGGTTATTAAAACAAGTTATCGGAGTTGCTGCTGCATATAAGGCTTTTGATCTTGGAAAACAAGCAATCAAGAGCACAATTTCAAAAGCGGCCGAGTTCGAGGCTAAAATGAGCAATATCAAAGCGGTTACTGGCGAAAGCGCAGAAACGATGAAGAAATTCAACGACGCAGCTATTAAAGCCGGGGCAGATACAGCCTTTTCAGCAGCAGAAGCAGCGGACGCCGTGGGTGAACTGGCAAAAGCTGGGGTTTCCACGCAAGACATCCTAAACGGTGGACTTACCGCGTCGCTAAACTTGGCAACCGCTGGGGAGCTCGACTTGAAAGAAGCGGCGGAAATTACTTCGACAGCTTTAAACGCGTTCAAGCGTGACGGTATGAACGCAACGCAAGCAGCGGACCAACTAGCTGGAGCAGCGAACGCTTCAGCGACAGACGTCCACGAATTGAAATACGGGCTTTCTATGGTCGCGCCGGTGGCTTCAGGGCTTGGCTTATCATTCCGTGATACCACAAACGCCCTTGCAGTATTCGCGCAAAACGGACTTAAAGGTTCAGACGCCGGAACGTCGCTTAAAACAATGCTCATGAACTTGCAACCTTCAACGAAGGGGCAATATCAAGCAATGCGCGAACTCGGAATTATAACCGAGGACGGGGCGAACCAATTCTTCACGGCAGAAGGAAAAATTAAATCGTTCGCGGAAATTTCTCAAGTTTTGAAAGATAAGCTGGGACATTTAACGGACGCAGAAAAACAAATGGCCTTGAAGACGTTATTCGGTACGGACGCGGTGCGTGCTGCAACTATCGCAATGAACGAGGGAGCAGACGGCGCAAATAATATGCAAGCCGCTATCGATAAAGTAACGGCGGCGCAAGTAGCAGCGGAAAAATTGAACAACTTAAAAGGGGCTATCGAGGGCTTGAATGGTTCGTTTGAAACGTTGCAAATTAAGGTCGGGACGGCAGTCTTACCAGTGCTTACAACGCTAGTAAAATACGTTGATAAGCTAGTGGATAAAATTTCCAACTCAAAAGGCTTGCAAACATTCCTTGACGCTTTAAACTCATTGAATCCAGCTCTTAATCAGTTTTTGAACGGAACAAAAATGACCGAGGAGCAAGTTGGCAAATTTCAAAATATAATGGTTAGCTTAGAACCGGCCATTATGGGCTTGGTTGGTGCTTTTGCGTTCGGTCCGGCGACTAAAGGACTGTCCAAAATGACAGGTCTCTTGGGCTCGCTGGGTGGCAAAGTTGTAACTTTTGGAAATTCTGCAGATCTTGTTTTCGCGAACGCAGGGAATTCTATCGTTAATTTCACTTCAAAAATCGGAGGAGTACCAGCTATTTTAGGTCGCGCTGGAGGAGAAGCGACTGCAATGTTGGGCATGATGTCGCAAGGGATCAGCTCAGTCATGGGTGTTGCTCTTGCTGCTATTGGTCCAGCAGCTATTCTCGGGCTTGTTGTCGCCGGTTTAGGTTTAATCAACTACCAATTCGGACATCAAATAGATCAGTTACTAAACACCGTAACGACTAAAGGACCACAAATTATTCAGAATCTTGTTTCGAGTATCACGTCACAAATTCCGGCACTTATCGCTTCTGGTGCGGACTTAATCGCAAAACTAGCGCAAGCCTTCGCGACAATGTTTCCGGTTATTGTTGACGCTGGAATTCAGCTTATCGCTAGCTTAGTGCAAGGGGTGGGGGAAAGCGCCGGCTCTTTGATATCTTCAGCGATAACGATTATCGGAACGCTTGTAAATACGTTACTATCAGCATTACCGCAATTACTTTCTATCGGTATGCAATTACTGGTAAACGTGACACAAGGTATTTTGCAGAATATCCCGCAATTACTTTCAACGGCTCAACAAATTGTGACGAACTTTATCAGTAACTTGCAAGCGAATTTCCCTCAGATTTTAGAACAAGGGATTCAAATTTTAATGAATGTCGTAAAAGGTATCGTTCAAGCGTTGCCAACGATTATTCAGATTGCGACGCAAGTTATTGTCGGATTCATTCAAACGATTATCCAAAACTTACCGGCTATCTTGCAAGGTGGTATTCGTTTAATTGTTACCTTGGTTCAAGGTTTAATTCAAGCCTTACCACAGATTGTACAATCTGGCGCACAAATTATCAGGGAGTTAAGAAATGGAATCGTTCAGGCCTTGCCTCAACTGGTGATGGCCGGAGTTCAGCTTATCGTTCAGCTTGTCGCGTCTATTATTATGGGCTTACCTAAGATATTCGCAGCAGCGGGCGAAATTATGATGGGATTCGGTAAAGCATTGCTTGAGTTCGTTCCGAATGCGCTTAAAGGCGTAGGTGAAGCAGTAGGGAACTTCTTCGGTGGTCTTTGGGACTTTATTTCTGGTAAGTCAGAAGAAGGCGGAGCGAAGGTTCAAGCGACAATCAGCGCGACGTCAGACCATATCGAAGCTCGAAGCGGAACGACAACAGCTAAAATTACCGCGGACGCGTTCCTTGCGAATACGGGCGTAAGTACGAATTACCAACAAATGCAATCTAGTGTTAGCACGTCCACGGACGCTATGTTAATGGACGTCAACAACAATATGCTAGGTATTACCGACAGCGCTACAACTCAGACTACGACAATGCAGCAAAATGTTTTGTCTAACTTTGGTCTTATGAACGCAATCGGGACTTTGCAAGCTCAACAATTCGCAACAAATAGCGATACGGCGTTTACTCAAGCGCAAACAAATGCGACAGCTCAAACGAGCGCCATGAGTTCAAACGTTGTTTCAAACGTTAGCGATTTAAACGCAAACGCAAGCTATCAACTAGATCAGTTACTTAATAATGCCAACGCTAGCACGGCCGGCGTATCGACTACCGCGAACACGAACGCTTCTATTGCGAATTCTGGAGTTGTTTCCAATTTCCAACAAATGCAAGCGGGCGCAGCAGTCGCGACAAGTGCGTTAGCAGCAAGCGCGGAATCTGATTTCAATCGCGTTTCACAAAGCGCGGAACAATCAAGCGCGCAATTATCGCAATCGGTAGCTAAAAATTATCAAGAAATGCAAAGTACCGTTGAAAAAGCTATGCAAGCAACGGCTCAAGCGGTTCAAACTGGACTTGATAAAATTTCACAAGTTAGCAATCAAAGCGGGGCGCAGATGGCTAAAACGTTCAATGAAACGTTTAGAAATATTACGACAAGCGCAACAAGTGGAATGAACTCTTTTGTTAGTACAATGCAATCGGGACTTTCTCGCGTTACGTCGCTAGCTTCCAGCGCGAACAATAACATTGCCGCAACGTTTAGTAGCCTTCCGGGCTTGTTGAGTAGCGTCGGTTATAATGCTGGAATTGGTCTATATAATGGTCTTGCTTCAATGGCTGGATCTCTATATTCGCTAGCTAGTAGTATCGCTTCAAATATTGCTAGAACTATGCGGGCTGCTCTTTCTATTCATTCACCTTCACGGGTTATGGATAAGATAGGGGGCTTCACGGGTGAAGGGCTTTATAACGGGATGTCTAGCTGGGTGAAAGATATTAACGACGTATCGAAACAATACGCGCAAGCTATCACCGATCAAGATTACCAAACAAATAGCGTACTCACTACGTCAGCAAGCGTCACAAGTGCGGGCGTTCGTTCTTCACTTGAAAACTTGAGCGACGACGTTAAGAACTCGCAATTATCTGAACGTAAGTTTGAAGTCCATAACGAAATCGTGGGCGACAAGATTTATACAACAATCAAAGAGAAAGACGCTAGAAAACAAGCACTTTCTGAATATTTCACGTAAGGGGGACTCATGGATTTATTGATTGAAAAAGACGGTCAGGCTCGGAGATTATCCGAGCTGGGCTTATATAATATCACGGTCGATGATTCTTCCCCGGCCGTGGATATTTCGACACGAACGGTAAAAGGTCGCAATGGTCGAATTTTTGACGGCTTGACCTATACCGAAAAAACAATAGAAGTAAAAGCAAGGCTTACCGTCCCAACGATGGAAGCCTTTTTTGATAAAAAAGACGAATTAAACCGGTACGTCTTGGGGGATGATGGTTTTTACATTACCAAAATGCACCCCGAACGTGATGATTTATACGAGTTCGAGTTGGCCGGACAAACAACGGGCGAATTGAACCTCGGAACGATACCTCATAGAGCATGGAAATATCGCTATAAGGTCGTCAATAATGGTTCGGTTGAATATGAATTCATCGGAAAATCTTCTGCCGGATTGAAGTATAACGTTTCTTTTAATTTTGTGACCGCGGAATTGCCGTATGGCGAAACAGTTCCGAAGGATATCACGCTTTCAACAAATACGTTTGATTATGCGGGGACGGCTACACTTAGTCAGTTAGAAGTACCGTTTATTGTTGAATTAACCGCAAACGCTCAACAAACGAATTTCTTTCTTGAGATTGACGGGCGACGGTTTACATATAATCACGTCCAAACGCCTATCCAATCGGGAAACAAGTTAAAACTAAAAGGGATAGAAACACAATTATTTATTGATTCTATTGGTGATAATGTCAATAATCGGACGAATTTCGAGTATTTCGTGATTAAACCAAAAGCGAATAAGAATATCCCGTGGGCTACGAATTTTAAAGGCACAATCAAAATACTCGGATTTAAAGAATTATACAAATAGGAAGGAGGGAAACATTGCTTACATTTTATAATGAACACGGCGAAGGTTTTGGAGCGCAAGTTGAATTCACGGTAAAAAATGCCGTAAACGGTGAGCGTTCTGTTTCGGGAACTATTATTTCAAATGATAATGTTTTATCAAAAATTGACCGTGGATGGAAATTTGAGCTTAACGGCGAATTTTATAGCATTGTTTACGCCAAGCCTCGGGACGAGGGGCGCAATCTTTCCGTTTCCTTTGACGCCGTTCACCAATTCTTTTATGAATTCGATCACTCGAACTGTTATACCGAATTCAACGGATCACATCGTTTTGAAGTGTATATCGAGGCTATCTTCAAAGATAGCGGTTATCGATACCAGATTGAGCCAAGCGTACGAGTGAATTCTATTCGTAAAGAAAATTTCGGAAACGCCAAACGCTTAGGAATGTTTAAAGATATTATTAAAGCTGCTGGACTCGAGTTTTCAGTTTCCGGAAAAGTCGTCTTGATTACTAAAAAAATCGGTTCGGATCTTTCGACGGTCGTCCGAAAAAATTTCAATATGAATGAATTAGTGATTGAAAAGAATATCAACAAATTCATTACATATAAACGCGGACTCGGTGCGTGGAAAGATGAAGAAGACCATAGTAAAGGTCGATATACGTCTGAATATGAAAGTCCACTCGCTAGTATTTATGGACGTATCGAAGGCGAACCAGTAACGGATGAACGTTATAAAGATACTGGCAAGTTGTTAGAGCGCTTAAAGTTTGAAGTGGATAACTCATACTCGATATCAGTCCAGCTTGATATGGAAGATTTAACCCGAGCCGGTTATCAATATACGCAACCACGGGCCGGTGATTATATTATGGCTATCAATGAAACGATAGGATTCCGCGAGAAAATTCGGATTGTTTCGTTTGAAAGTTCTTACGACGTCACGGGGCGCTTGATTAATCATAAAGTCACTTGTAACGATATCGGAAGCGTTCAAAAACAAATAAGCTCTGAAAGTTCAATTATTCGCAGCGTGGGACAAAGTAAAGAATTCGCAGAAAGCGCTCTGGCAGTCGCTACAAAGGCGCTTGCTAGTGCGGACGGTAAGAATACGGTCTATTATGGTGCAACTAAACCGAAAGACGAGCCAATCGGAACATTAAACCGAGGGGATATTCTTTACTTAACGGCTGGCGAAAATACAGAAATGTATATCTGGAACGGTTCGGAGTGGGAGCTTAAAAAGTTGAAACTTGATACATCGGAACTTGAAAAAGAATTCGATAAAGTCAAGAAAGCAACAGAACAAGCAAACGAAGAAAACAAACGCAGAAGTGAAGAAGCCCTAAAAAAAGCCGGCACAAGTGAAGATTTAGCAAAAGAAGCTAAAAGAATCGCTGACGAGAACGTTAAAAATTTAAACACGTTCAAGTCAACGGCAGAACGGGCACAAACGGCTCTATCGGGTGATTTGAACGCTCTGAAACGAACAGTCACCAGTGAAGTCAATCAATCTTCAGAATATCGCAGAACGACCACAGAGACTCTTAGTCGAATGACTGGACAAATGAATGGATTTGCGACGAAATCAGAGGTCAGACAAGACGTGGCTGGTCTGACTGAAACATTTGCCATGCTTAAAACTGATACGAACAATTTGATTTCTGGAGCTAAAAGCGAAATCACTTTAGCAAAAACAGAATTCAAGACAACAGCCGATGGATTATCCGCTAAAATGTCAGCAGTCGAGAGCTATATTGGTCAAGACGGTCAACGTCAAGAAGAATTGAAGCGATACGCTAGAGAAGAATCAGCTAAGCAAACAAGCGCCATTCGTGAAACTTTATCACAAGATTTTGTCGCTAAAAGTACTTACCTTGAAAATGTCGAGGGTACGAACCAACGTTTTGAAGCACTCACAAGAGAGAATGAAGCTAAGCTAGCAGAATACAAGCAAGGCATTGACGGACGTATTGCAGGCATCACAAGCCAAGTTGCTGGTAAAGTCAATGAAGTGGACTTCCAACGAGTTAGAGAAACGGCACAACTCTACGAGCGCATTTTAGGTACGAACGACTCAAACGTTGCTTCAAACATTGCCCGAATGGCCTTGACCTCAGAATTGTTTGAGGTTGAAGTAGGCAAGAGGTTTAGTAATCTTACTAATCTGTTTTATGCGCCAACTAAAATTCCAAAATACATCTCATCGGTTGAAACATATCAACATCTAGAGCGTGTATACTGGAAAGACCACGATGGGATTAGAATTAACTACACTGACTCCATGTCGGGTTGGTTAGGGGTTCGGTTTCCACTAACCAAGAAATTTGTAAAACAAGGAGAGAGTCTTGGTTATCGTATTGAGATTGCAGTGGATAAGGTTCCACGAGATGGTAGAGTTCTAATTCAGTTGTTGGATAACACTACAAGTTTGGGAATGTACTATAATTCACAGATTATACTTACCAAAACGGGTAATCAGGTATTCACAGGTTATTTAGACATCCCAAGAACGGGTGAGCTAAACGAGTACAGCCTTAGATTTACTTTAACAAGCCCTGGTAATATCGTTATTCATAAGCCGATGGTTATCGATAGGCGTTTAATTCCTGAAGAATTCGTGGATAGCACAGACTATAACAGCGAATACACAAGAACCACAATGTCAATTTTAAAAGATAGCTTTGCATTCAAAACGCTTAATAGTAACGGCGACGTTCTAAGCGCTTTGAATTTAGCGACGGGTGGAGCAAGTTTAGAAGTCGGAAAGAACAAGCTAGTAGTCACACCTGAAACAACGTATATTGCGGACGGTACGATTAAAAAAGCTATGATTGCAGACGCTCAAATTGGCACGGCTCAAATTGGAGAAATTGACGCAAGTCAAGCTAGAATTATCAATATTTCTGCTAAGAATATTGTCATGGATCAAGCATTCGCAAACAAGCTACGGTCAGTGTTAGTCACTGCGACATTCCTAGAAGGTTTTCAAGGTAAAATTGGAGGTTTCAGATTTGGTCAATACACAAACAGAAATGGATATTTCATAACAGGGATTAACTCTGTTAGTATCGGTATGGGTAACGGAACGAACGCTGGTGCGAACAGAAACGCATTTTGGGCAAATTGGGGTGAAAGTTTAGACACCCCTGGTCCCAAAGCCTGGTATGTCAACACTGACGGGAGGATGTATTGTAGAAATGATGTGGATTTTTATTCCAAAGTGGATTTTGCAAGCACATCAAAGGTTAACTTTTACTCAAGAGTAAATGCAGAAAAAGGTCTATGGTTAGCTTTTGAAGATGTTTTAGGCGAGGGGAATAATCCCGCTGGTGGATATAACGCTGTTGTTTGGTGGAGTCAAATCGTAACAGGGAAATTTAGACAACACGCTGGAATCACTACCGGTTCAGATAGGAAGTTGAAAGAGAATATTGAACCGACAACGGTCAAGGCACTTGATAAAATAAATGCTTTGAATTTAGTGGAATTTGACTACATTAAAGGTAAGACTCATGAAGAAATCGGTTTGATTGCGCAAGAGGTGTTAAATATTATCCCTAGTTCTGTAGAGAAATACGAGGGAGAGGATAACCATTTAACAATCAATTACTCAAAATTTGTGCCTTATCTAATTAAGGCCATTCAAGAGCTTGCTCTTGAGAACAAGAAAATCATAAAAAGATTGGAGAATTTAGAAAATGGATAATGAATTGATTATCAAAGCATTAAAAGCGTCTCTCACTGAAATGACTAGCAACTCAACGAGTGAAAATGTTGCAAAAAATATTTTAAGTATTCAACTTGAAGAACAAGCCGAAGAAATGCGACAAGTTAAAAATGAGCGTGATGAGGCGCTTGCTGAGTTGCAAAATATCAAGTTAGGTTTTGAGGAAATGAATAAGATTTTACAATCTAATGAACAACTCAAAAATCTCTATGAAGAAGTAAAAGCTAGACAAATTGAGAAAGGATAATATATATGGAATTTAAAGTAATTAGTAAGTATTTGCAGGATAGTAATAGGACTTTTGTGGCTATCCGCCAAGAGTCGCCTTATACGGCTTTTGACCGTGTACTGATCGGAGACCGTACAAATGAGCCTGATAATGTACTGATTGAGGCAGTACTTGGATTGGTAGCCACAGAGTTTAACCCTGCGGAGGGTGTGAAGAAATTACAAGAAGATTTGCACACTCAGGCTCAAGAATATGAAGTTAAGCTCGCTGAGAAAGATGCTAAAATTGCGGAAGTCAAGGCTATTGCTAACTGGTCTGTATTGGCTCGGGTAACTGATACGGATAACCCGCTAGACCCTACACTTTACAAAAAAGGTCTTGAATTGGTTGATTTAGGGCAGATTGGTAAAACTTACAATCCGCAAGAAATTTTCACGATTGAAAATCCGAACCATGTCGAACAATTCCAAGAAGGCAAGCGTGTTATGGTTCAAGTCACCGAGCCTTTCACTTATCAAGGTCAAACGCTGGAAGAACTGGCAGAACTTGAGAAAAACGGTAAACTTGGACTTTGGAAGTGGGAAGCGCCTATTACCAAGCCGTCAAGTGAACTAGATACTGAAGCAGTATCACGCTAGGAGGTGTTTATGTCATGGGTTGATATTTTTGAGAAAGCAATAAATG